>OGJV01000081.1_pt1 | contig 64319 bp, 47 predicted proteins | sample 1572271 | NCBI WGS metagenome assembly OGJV01 (sample SAMEA2582107, study PRJEB24529) | metagenome | biome: Human gut stool | place: China | collected 2011
CTCTTGCCTCTCCCTTTGGGAGAGGTGGATTTGCGAAGCAAAGACGGAGAGGGCGAGGGCGTTGCCCATATAAAAAGAGCCCGAAACGCCGCAGGCGTTTCGGGCTCTCTCATAAAACTTACTTCAGCAGGTTATCGTTCTCGAAGTAGTCGATGCGCATGGCCTTGCGCACCTCGTCCAGCGTGGCGGCAGCGGTCTTTTCGGCGTAGGCGCTGCCCTCCTTCAGGATCTCCACCACCTCGGGCAGGCGCTGCTCCCACTCCTTGCGGCGGGTGCGGATGGGCTCCAGCTCAGCCTGCATGACGCTGTTCAGGAACTTTTTCACCTTCATATCGCCAAGACCGCCGCGCTGATAGTGTGCCTTGACCTCGTCCAGATTCTGGTACTCCGGCCAGAACTCGGCAAAGTGCTCGGGGCGGCAGAAAGCGTCCAGATAGATGAACACCGGGTTGCCCTCCACCTTGCCGGGGTCCTGCACGCGCAGGTGGTTGGGGTCGGTAAACATGGACTTGACCTTCTTCTCGATATCCTCCGGCTCCTCGGACAGGTAGATGCAGTTGCCAAGGCTCTTGCTCATCTTGGCCTTGCCGTCAATGCCGGGCAGACGCAGGCAGGCGGCGTTCTGGGGCAGAACGATCTCGGGCTCCACCAGCGTCTCGCCGTAGACGGAGTTGAACTTGTGCACGATCTCGCAGCACTGCTCGATCATGGGCTTCTGATCCTCACCGGCGGGCACGGTGGTGGCCTTGAAAGCGGTGATATCGGCAGCCTGACTGATGGGATAGCAGAAGAAGCCCACCGGGATGCTGGCTTCGAAGTTGCGCATCTGGATCTCGCTCTTCACGGTGGGGTTGCGCTGCAAACGGCTGACGGTGACCAGATTCTGGTAGTAGAAGCTCAGCTCGGTCAGCTGGGGCACCATGGACTGGATGAAGATGTGCACCTTGTTGGGGTCCAGACCGCAGGCCAGATAGTCCAGCGCCACCTGCAGGATGTTCTGGCGCACCTTCTCCGGGTTATCGGCGTTATCGGTCAGCGCCTGCGCATCGGCGATCATGATAAAGATCTCGTCATATTCGCCGGTATTCTGCAGCCGCACCCGCTCCTTCAGAGAGCCGACATAATGGCCAACGTGCAGGCGGCCGGTGGGACGGTCGCCGGTCAGAATAACTTTTTTCATGATGTTCTCCTTTGTCAAGGGTTTGACCCCCTCCGTCAATGCCTTACGGCATTGCCAGCTCCCCCAAGGGGGCGCCTTTCTGCCTTACTGCACCGTAAAGCCGCACGGCAGGAGGTTCCTTTAATCCTTTATAGTGTGTTAAGTATAGCCCCCCGGGGCGGTGCTGTCAACAAGACTGCCGGGAAAAAGAAAAAAGCGATGGAAATTTTCCATCGCTTTACTGGCGCCTCTTGCCTGACTCGAACAGGCGACACCCTGATTAACAGTCAGGTGCTCTAACCGACTGAGCTAAAGAGGCATCTATATAAAACGGCGCGTGGCCGTTTTACTACTATAAAATGGTGACCCGTACCGGAATCGAACCGATGTTAAAGGCGTGAGAGGCCTCTGTCTTAACCGCTTGACCAACGGGCCATACGTCCATTTTGCATCAGGTGTTCGCACCCGACTTGGCTATTTTAGCACAGGAAAAGGCCTTTGTCAACAGCAAATTTCGATTTTATTTGAAAAAAGCAAAAATTTCCGCCGCCGCCCCGGAACGGCAGCAGACACCGCGCCCGCCGCCGCTCCATGACATCTACTATAAAGGAACGATAAAATGGTGAAACCTAAGTTTGGATAGTTGACAATGTGGTAAAACGTGGTACTCTTAGGGTACAAAAAGCTTTTGAGGAGGGCTTATAGTATGGCTATGAAAATGGATCGTCGTGCATTTTTAAAGACTTCTGCTGCGGTGGCAGTTGCAGTATCCATGACCGGACTGCTGGGCGGCTGCAGTGATGGTGACACTGGCACTGATCTGGGTGGCTTTACGGTTGCTGTGGGCGAATGGAGCGCCGTCCCTCATGATCAGGGCATAGGTACCGGGAAATCCTGGTATGCGGATTTCGCAGTGACTGTGCGCGTTCATAATCTGGATAATTCCAATGGCTTCAGTTTCCCCGCAAAATCCGTGTTTGTGCTTAAGATCGACGGTCAGAAAGTCGCGCTGCAGGGTGGAGATCTGCTGAGCAATATCACGCTGGTCATGAAAAAGGGTGAGCGCAGAACGGGCATTCTGACCTTCCGTCTGGATGAGAGCCAGAAAAATCTCTATCAGGCAATGGAAGCTCAAACCGCAGATATCAAGCTTACGGTTGGCGTAGACCCCACCGAGACCTATACCGGTGTTTATGAAGGCTATACCTTTAAGAAGGATTCCAAACTTGCATAATTGAACCCAAACTGCCTGATACAGGAGGTGCATTGCTATGATCGACCGCAGAACATTTCTCAAGCTCAGCGCCGGGGCACTGGTGCTGACCGCCGCAGGGGCTTTGACCGGCTGCGGGGATACCGTGATCGACAAGACCAGCGGTGTGGCGAAGATCGGTGATGTCACCTTTATCTGCGCAAAGCCGTTTCCGGGCGGCGGCGATACCTTTACATTGACCTATCAGACACAGTTCACCATCCAGAACAAAAGTGCCGAAAAGGTAGTCATCAAGCCGGAGGACATCACCTGCATCTTCCGGGAGGCGGACACCAAGGAAACGCTGTATTTCAAGCGGAACGAACTGGTTGCAGAGCCGGGGCGGACGGCTGTCTACAACGGCGCGACAGAGTTCTATCTGGAAACCAAGGAGCGTGTGCAGGAAAAGAACAGTCCCGGCACCTACGAACTGCGTGTGCGCTACAATGGTCAAACCGCTGTGTTCCTCTACGGGAACAACGGCAAAAACGTAACGGGCAGCGTAGAGTAAAACTGAATACACCCCGCCGCCGGGCACTCTTGGAAACAGGAGCGCCCGGCGGCTTTTTGCGTTGTGCCGCATTACCTGTTCTTTACATTGGGGCTGGCATTGTGCACAAAGTTTTACGCACTTTTTGCACGTCCATGGTCGCGGCAGGGGCGGCAAAGCGGTAGAATAAGGCCGTTCCCAAGGAAAACACAAAAAGACAGTGCCGGGCGGGTGCCCGGGTTTTTAATGGAGGAAATTCTATCATGAAAAAGATCTCTCGTCGTTCGTTCCTGACCGTTTGCGGTGCAGCTGCTGCGGCTGCTGCTCTGACTGCCTGCGGCGGCTCTGCTTCTTCTGCATCCTCTGCTGCTTCTGCTTCCAGCACCGCTTCTTCCGCGGCCGGGCAGGCAGCCGGCACCCTGAGCGGCAACGTTGCGACCGGCGGTTCTACTTCCATGAAGAACGTCATCGCCGCCCTGACCGAGGGCTTTGCCGAGGTCGAGCCGGGCGTCACCGTCAGCTACGACCCCACCGGTTCCGGCGCAGGTATCACCGGCGCTACCGATAAGACGCTGGACATTGGTCTGTCCTCCCGCGCCCTGAAGGACGATGAGAAGTCTGCCGTGGACGGCACCATCGTGGCACTGGACGGCATTGCCATCATTGTGAACAAGGACAGCAAGATCGCCGACCTGACCGTGGAGCAGCTCAAGAAGATGTTCACCGGCGAGATCACCAACTGGAAGGATGTCGGCGGCGATGACGGCGAGATCGTTCTGGTGGGTCGTGAGGCCGGTTCCGGCACCCGCGATGGCTTTGAGAGCATCGTGGACGTGAAGGACAGCTGCAAGTACGCACAGGAGCTGACCGCTACCGGCGCTGTCATCAGCGCTGTGGAGGCAAACCCGCTGGCCATCGGCTACGCTTCTCTGTCCGCTGTGGGCGACACCGTTGCCATGGTCACCGTGGAGGGTGTGGAGTGCAGCGAGAACACCGTGAAGGACGGCAGCTACAAGATCCAGCGCCCCTTCGTATTCGTTACCAACAAGAGCGTTGCCCTGTCTGCGCAGGCACAGGCCTTTGTGGACTTTGCCACCAGCAAGGACGCTGCCGACCTCATCCGCACCGCAGGCGCTGTGCCCGTAAACGAGTAATTACCGGGTGGTTTGCCGGGGAGTTTCCCCGGCGAATGATCCGAGGGTGGGACCCTGTTGCCGCAGGCAATAGGGCGGGAGCTGGAAGCCCCGAATTTCGCGGGGAAAGCTCCCCGGTGAACCGCCTGCCCCGCATCTGAACAAGAGAACTGCCGCGTCGGCCTGCCCTAAAAGGCTGGGCTGGTGCGGCTTTTATAAAGGATTTCAGCTATGAACAAAAAATCCTATCTGCGCCGGGTACGCCTGCCCCGCACCCCCGCCGACTGGCTGGAAGCGGTGATGAATTTCATCTTCTTCCTGTGCGGAATGCTGGCGGTGTGCTGTGTGGTGCTCATCTCGGTGTACATGGTGGTCTCCGGCGTGCCGGCTATCCATAAAATTGGTCTGTTCAAGTTCCTGTTCGGCACAAAATGGGCCTCCACCGCGGCAGAGCCGCTGTTCGGCATCCTGCCCTTCATCCTGTCCAGTGTCTACGGCACGCTGGGCGCTACCATCATCGGTGTGCCCATCGGCCTGCTGACGGCGGTGTTCCTCTCCAAGGCCGCAAATCCCAAGCTGCGCACCGTGGTGGTCACCGCCATCGAGCTGCTGTCCGGCATCCCCAGCGTGGTGTTCGGCCTTTTGGGTATGCAGGTGCTGGTGCCCGCCGTGGCAAAAGCCTTTGGCAAAGCCTCCGGTGCCTGCCTGCTCAGCGCCATCGTGGTGCTTTCCATCATGATTTTGCCCAGCATCGTGTCCGTGTCGGTAACGGCACTCAACGCCGTGCCGCCGGAGTATGAGCAGGGCAGTCTGGCGCTGGGTGCCACCGACACCGAAACATGGTTCAAGATCAGCATCCCGGCAGCCAAAAGCGGCATTGCCGCAGGCGTTGTGCTGGGCATCGGCCGCGCCATCGGCGAAGCCATGGCTGTGATGATGGTGGCGGGCAACAGCCCCAATATGCCGGACAGCCTGTTCCGCAGCGTCACTTTGCTGACCACCGCCATCGCCAAGGAAATGAGCTACGCCGGCGGCTTGCAGCGGCAGGCACTGTTCAGCATTGCGCTGGTGCTGTTCGTGTTCATCATGCTCATCAACGTTGTGCTGAATGTGGTACTGAAGGGAGGAAACCGCGATGAATAACGGCTTTTCGCCCTCCCGCCGGGCATGGAACCGGGCAATGACCGTGCTGGTCTGGGCCAGCGCCGTGCTGGTGATGGTGCTGGTTGCTGTGATCATCGGCATGGTGCTGGTGCGGGGTGTCCCCCATATCAGCTGGAACTTCCTTTCCACTACTGCCAGTGTGCTGAAAAAGACCGACGGCATTCTGCCCGCCATCCTCAACACCCTGTATGTCATCCTACTGACATTACTCATCGTATTGCCGCTGGGCGTGGGTGCGGCGGTCTACCTGACCGAATACGCCTCCAACCGGCGGCTCATCGAGGTCATCGAGTTCACCAACGAAACGCTGGCGGGTATCCCCAGCATCATCTACGGCTTGGTGGGTATGCTGGTGTTCAGTCAGGCGCTGGGCTTCCAGACCTGTCTTTTGTCCGGCAGTCTGACGCTGGTGGTGATGAACCTGCCCACCATCATCCGCACCACACAGGAATCCCTCAAAACGGTGCCGCAGGGCTACCGTGAGGGTGCTATGGGTCTGGGCGCGGGCAAGTGGCACATCATCCGCACCATTGTGCTGCCCTGCAGCATCGATGGCGTCGTCACCGGCTGCATTCTGGCGGTAGGCCGCATCGTGGGCGAAAGCGCCGCACTGCTGTTCACCGCCGGTGCGGCAGAGGTGATCGCCAAGAGCGTGTTCAAAGCCTACACCTCCAACGGCGCTACCCTGTCGGTGCTGCTGTACCTGCGCGCCTTTGAGGACGGCGATTTCACCTCCGCATGGGGCATCGGCGCAGTGCTGCTGGTGCTGGTGCTGCTGATCAATCTGGCAGCACGTCTGGCGAAAACGAAACTGAAACAGAAGCAGTAAAAATAAAGAGGTACTCTATGGAAAACACGAATGTGCCGGTGATATCGGCAAAGGATCTGAACCTCTGGTACGGCGACTTCAAGGCGCTGAAGAGCATTTCGCTGGACGTGGGCGAGCGGGAGATCACCGCGCTGATCGGCCCCTCCGGCTGCGGCAAGTCCACCTTTTTAAAGACCCTCAACCGCATGAACGACCTTGTGCCGGGCGTGCGCATCGAGGGCGATGTACGGCTGAAGGGCGAGGATATCTTTGCCCGCGAGATGGAGCTGACCGACCTGCGCCGCCGGGTGGGCATGGTGTTCCAGAAGGCAAACCCCTTCCCCATGAGCATCTACGACAACATCACCTACGGCCCCAAGCTGCACGGCGTGCGCAATAAGGCCGAGCTGGACGAGCTGGTGGAAACCTCTCTGCGGGGCGCAGCCCTGTGGGACGAGGTGAAGGACCGCCTGAAAAAGAGCGCCCTTGGCCTTTCCGGCGGACAGCAGCAGCGTCTTTGCATCGCCCGGGCCCTGGCGGTCAAGCCCGAGGTGCTGCTGATGGACGAGCCCACCAGCGCACTGGACCCCGGCTCTACCATGAAGGTGGAGGAGCTGATGAACGAGCTGAAAAAGAACTACACCGTGGTCATCGTCACCCACAATATGCAGCAGGCTGCCCGTATCAGCGACCGCACCGCCTTCTTCCTGCTGGGGGAACTGGTGGAGGTTGGCCCCACGAACCAGATCTTCAGCACGCCCCGGGACAAGCGCACCGAGGACTATATCTCCGGCCGGTTCGGTTAATGCAGGGAGGAACAAAGCAATGAGCATTCGCAAACAATACGACAGCGATCTGGAAGCCCTCAAGACCGCACTGGTGGAGATGGGGCAGAACGCCGCCGAGGCCGTGGAGAACGCGCTGGAAGCGCTGTGCACCGCCGACACCGCAGCCGCCCAGAAGATCGTGCAGGGGGATAACCGCATCAACAACATGGAGCGGGACATTGAGCACCGCTGCATGGCCCTGCTGCTGCGTCAGCAGCCGGTGGCGGGCGACCTGCGCCACATTTCCACCGCCATGAAGGTGGTCACCGATATCGAGCGCATCGGCGACCACGCCTCGGATATCGCGGAGATCATCCCGCATCTCGTCACCGTGCGCAGGGAGGGCGATCCCGCCGTCAGTCAGGCCATCGCCATGGGACGCAAGGCCCACCAGATGATCTTAGACGCCATGGCCGCCCTGACCGCCGAGGACGAGGTAGCCGCCCGCCGCGTCATCGCCGCAGACGACGCCGTGGACTACGACTTCAACGCCATCAAGCACACGCTGGCACAGGAGATCGCCGCCAACCCCGCCAAGGTGGACGCGGCGCTGGATCTGCTCATGGTCATCAAGTATCTGGAGCGCATCGGCGACCACGCCGTGAACGTAGCCGAGTGGGTGCAGTTCGTGCGCACCGGGCGCTACAAGGACGAAAGCATGTTCTGATACTCACTCTGCCCCTTTGGGCGCGTGTTTTCCTTATTTTCTTCTGGAAAAGGCTGTCTGCCAATTGGCGGGCAGCCTTTTTCTGTGGGGAATATCCGCCCTCTCAGTCACCTGCGGTGACAGCTCTCCCAAAGGGAGAGCCAAGAGCACCGCCGGAAGTTTCCTCGTTTCTCCTAACACTTTAGCAACGAACGTAATGGCTTGGCTCTCCCTTTGGGAGAGCTGGCGCGGGAGCGCCTGAGAGGGCGCACGCCGTCAGCCCTGTCACTAAAGTATCAAACGCAACAAGAAACTTTTTCGGCATCGCCAAAAGGCGCCCCCTTGGGGGAGCTTGCGCCGTAGGCGACTGAGGGGGTTCTTCCTCTACAACGAAAATTGACTAAAAAATTTTTATCTTTTCTGCAATGTTTGCGGCAGGTGATTCGTATTCAGGGTATAAGAGCCCGGAAAGGGCTCCGCAGTTATCGTGCGGCGGGTGGTCCGGCTTCCCCCAGTCCCCTGCCAGCCGCACCGTTACGGAGGACAGATACAATGATGGCAAAGCTTGAACGCTCCCCGCAGCAAGCCCGCATGGAGGCCGTGAGCCGCGATGCGCTGGTGCAGGCGGCGCTGCAGGAGATCACCCAAAATTATCGTGAGGCCAGCCTTTCCAATGTGGCAAGGGCTTATGGTGTTTCGCTGGCGTATGTCAGCGAGTGCGTGCGCGCCCAGACCGGGCGCACCTACAAGGAACTGCTGCAAAAGCACCGCATGGAGACTGCCGCGCGGCTGCTGCGCCGCAGCGATCTGAACATCCAGCAGATCATTGCGCAGGTGGGGTACGAGAACACCAGCTACTTCTACCGCCTGTTCCACGAGCGCTACGGCCTGAGCCCCCGGGAGTACCGGCTGGTGCGCACCGGCACCACCACCCGCCGCCCTACCGCATGAACCACCCCTTATTTTGCTGCCCCCGACCGCCGTGCTGCCGCCCCGCGCACGGCGGTCTGTTTTTGCCGCGAAATGGAGAAAAATCTGGTACTTTATGGAAAATTGTGTTATACTGAAATAAATGCACCCCGCGCGGCAGGGCGCGGGCAAGAGAGGATGAAAAGATATGTTTCGCGGAGCGGTAAGAGCAGATCTGCCACGGATTTTGGATATCTATGCCCGTGCGCGGGAATTCATGGCGAAAAACGGCAACCCCACCCAGTGGGGCGACAATTACCCCAGCCCGGAGCTGCTGGAGGAGGATATCGACACCAACCGGCTGTTCGTGTACATGATCAACGGCCGGATGCAGGCGGTGTTTGCCTTTATCCTTGGCGAGGACCCCACCTACAAGGTCATCGAGGACGGGCAGTGGCTCAACGACACGTTGCCCTACGGCACCCTGCACCGGCTGGCTTCGGCGGAGGAGAGCAAGGGTGTAGGCAAGGCGGTAGTGGAGTGGTGTCTGGAGCACTGCGAGAGCCTGCGCGCCGACACCCACGCCGACAACAAGGTGATGCAGCATCTGCTGGAAAGCGAGGGCTTTACCCGCTGCGGCATCATCCATGTAGAGGACGGCACCCCGCGCATTGCCTACCAGCGGATGTCCCTGACCCAGAGCCAGCTGGGGTAAGCGGGAAAATAATTTTAATTTTGTGGTTCTGAAAAGTCTGCGGGCTTTTCAGAACCTTTTTTCATGGGTGGGGTCGTAACGGTGAACGGCAGCTGCTGCGCTTGTTTCCTGCGGAAACAGTCGCGCTGCGGGAAAGCTTCCTGCTAGCTTTCAGTGGGCTGAAACCTCGTCAAAACCGCAAAACTGTATTTTCTGCAAGTACAGTTTTTAAGGCAATTTTGCAAAAGGTTACAAAAAACGTAATTTGAGGCGTCAAAATGCCTGAAAACACTTCCTCTTTTTTGCCGTATATGCTATAATGACAACTGTTCTCGTGCAAGAAACAGGAAAATGTACGCAATAGGCGCACAGTGTAAGAGGAGTGTTACGATATGAAAACCTTGAAAGCGGTTGTAGCAAAATACAACCAGACCAGCCTGATCCTGCGCATCCTGATCGGTCTGGCAGTCGGTTCGGTGCTGGCACTGGTAGTGCCGGGCGCGGGTTGGGTAGGCGAGCTGGGCAGCCTGTTCGTCGGTGCGCTGAAGGGCATTGCCCCGGTGCTGGTGTTCGTCATTGTGGCAAGCGCGCTGGCACAGGGCTCGTCCAAGCTGGACCGCCGCTTCGGCACCGTGATCTGGCTGTATATGCTCACCACCTTTCTGGCGGCAGCCATTGCAGCCATCACCAGCTTTATGTTCCCGGTCAAGGTGGTGCTGGCCGATGCGGCGCAGTCTGACGTGATCCCGCAGGGCTTGGGCGAGGTGCTGAGCACCCTGCTGACCAACTTTGTGGCCAACCCCGTCAGCGCCCTGATGAACGGCAACTACATCGGCATTCTGTTCTGGGCCTGCATGTTCGGCATTGCCATGAAGAAGATCGGCGCAGAGAGCACCAAGGTCTTTCTGGCAAACACCGCCGATGCCGTTTCCCAGATCGTGCGCTGGATCATCAATCTGGCACCCTTCGGCATCATGGGTCTGGTGTACACCAACGTTTCCGGCAACGGTCTTGCCATCTTTACCCAGTACGGCAGGCTGCTGGCGCTGCTGGTGGGCACCATGCTGTTCATGGCGCTGATCGTTTCCCCCTTCATCATGTTCGTTTACCTGCGCCGCAACCCGTACCCGCTGGTATTCCGCTGCCTGAAGGAATCCGGCCTGACCGCCTTCTTCACCCGCAGCTCTGCCGCCAACATCCCCGTGAATATGTCCCTGTGTGAAAAGCTGGGTCTGGACAAGGATATGTACTCCGTGTCCATCCCGCTGGGCGCTACCATCAACATGGACGGTGCCGCCATCACCATTACCATCATGACGCTGGCAGCGGCCAATACGCTGGGCATTCAGGTGTCCCTGCCCGCCGCCATCGTGCTGAGCGCCATGAGCGCTCTGGGTGCCTGCGGCGCTTCCGGCGTGGCCGGCGGCTCCCTGCTGCTGATCCCCATGGCCTGCTCGCTGTTTGGCATCTCCAACGACATCGCCATGCAGATGGTGGGCGTAGGCTTCATCATCGGCGTGGTGCAGGACTCGGTGGAGACCGCCCTGAACTCTGCCGGTGACGTAGAATTTGCCGCCACCGCCGAGTATCACCAGTGGCTCAAGGAGGGCAAGCCCCTGCCGGCTTTCCTGAAGGGCTGATAACCTTATATCATAAGCAAAGCAGCCGCTGCACGAGAAAGTGCGGCGGCTGCTTTTTTGTTTGTAATGAAACTTACCCAAACAGTACCACGGCGTAGCGCACGCCGTCCTTTTTCACATAGGCAACGCCCAGTTTGGTCTTGCCCTCTGCGGCCTTGGTCATAGCTTCGGGATAAGTGCCGTCCTTCGGCAGAACAAAGGTAATCTTCGAAGTGCTGTTGAAGTCCGGGCTGTTGGGGTCCGGCTGGATGGCAAAGCCCGGAGTAAAATCATTTGCGCCCATACCGACGCCGAAGCTCTTGCCGATGCCCATGCTGTCAAAGGCATAGGCGTAGTACTTTTGCTCCAGATAGGTTTTTACAACGTTGTCTACAGGGTTCACGCGGTAAAGCTCGGTCTTGTCCTTGCTCGTATCGCAGGACACCGAGGTGCCGGCGACCCAGCTTGCGATGCTGTAAGCCTTGTTGCTCAGTTCCTCATCGTAGGTCTTACCGAACTGTTTGCACAGCGCCTTTGCGCTTTCGGCGTCCGAGCGCTCGGGGCCCATCGGTTTGCCCACACTGGCATCGCAGGCGGTGAATACGGTCAGTGCCATCAAGCCGACCAGCAGGCAGGCCAGTAGTTTTTTCCAGTTTTTCATAAAACGATGCTCCTTTCCGTTCCGGGGTCGTTGCGGGTCTGCGTCCGGTGCGGACGCCGCTTTTTGCTTTCTTCTGCATCCATGATACCCTTTTTTTACGGGAAATGCAATCGTTTTGGCATAAAAAACAGGCTGCCGTGCAAAAACACGGCAGCCTGCGGAAAAGATTTTATTTTGCGTACTCCACAGCGCGGCTCTCGCGGATGACGTTGACCTTGATCTGACCGGGGTAATCCAGCGTATCCTCGATCTTTTTGGCGATAGCGCGTGCCAGCAGGATGACCTGATCGTCGCTGATGACGTCGGGCTTGACCAGAATGCGCACCTCGCGGCCTGCCTGCACGGCAAAGGCCTGCTCCACGCCCTCGAAGCCGGAGGAGATCTCCTCCAGATTTTCAAGGCGCTTGACGTAGCTTTCCACGTTCTCGCGGCGGGCACCCGGGCGGGCGGCGCTGATGGCGTCGGCAGCCTGAATGATGAAGGCCAGCGGGGTCTTAGGCTCCACGTCACCGTGGTGTGCTTCAATGGCGTGGATGATCTGGGTGTTCTCCTTGTACTTGCGGCAGATGTCCACGCCGATCTGGACGTGGCTGCCCTCGATCTCGTGATCCAGTGCCTTGCCGATATCATGCAGCAGACCGGCGCGGCGTGCCATGGTGACATTCACGCCCATCTCGCCTGCCAGCAGACCGGCCACCCAAGCCACTTCCATGCTGTGGGTCAGGGCGTTCTGGCCAAAGCTGGTGCGGTACTTCAACCGGCCGATCAGCTTGATCAGGTCGGGGTGCAGGCCGTGGATGCCCAGCTCCATCACTGCGCGCTCGCCCTCGCGCTTCATCTGCAGTTCCAGATCGTGGCGGCACTTTTCCACCGTCTCCTCGATGCGGGCGGGGTGGATACGGCCATCGCCGATCAGGCGCTCCAGCGTCATGCGGGCGACCTCGCGGCGGGTCTGGTCGAAGGAGGACAGGGTAATGGCCTCCGGGGTATCGTCGATGATCAGATCCACGCCGGTAGCGGTCTCCAGTGCGCGGATATTGCGGCCCTCGCGGCCGATGATGCGGCCCTTCATCTCATCGCTGGGCAGCGGCACCACGCTGACGGTGGTCTCGCTGCAATGGTCGGCAGCGCAGCGGCTGACGGCCTGTCCGATGAGGTTGCGGGCGATATTATCGCAGTTTTCCTTCAGGTCGGTCTCGTAGGCGGCAACGCGCACGGCCTTTTCGTGGGTCAGCTCCTCGTCCACCTTGTGCAGCAGCACCTCGCGGGCGTCCTCCTGGCTCAGGCCTGCCAGCGTTTCCAGACGCTCCATCTCCTTGGCGCGCAGAGCGTCGATCTCTGCCAAACGCTCCTCTGCCTCGGCAGCGCGCTTTTTCAGCTCTTCTTCCTTCTTTTCCAGCGCTTCGGTCTTGCGGTCCAGCGCCGTCTCCTTCTGGTCGATGCGGTTCTCCTGACGGCTGATCTCCGCACGGCGCTGCTTGATCTCCTTGTCGGCCTCTGCCTTCTGGGCATCGACCTCGGCTTTCAGACGGAAAGCCTCGTCCTTTGCTTCCAGAACCGCTTCCTTGCGCTTCTGGTCGGCGGTCTTGATCGCCTCGTTCACCAGCCGGGTAGCCTCGGCCTCGGCGCTGCCGATCTGGGCTTCGGCGGTCTTTTTACGGTTGTTGTAACCAATAAAATAGCCCGCAGCCACGCCGACAACAGCAACGATCAAGGCCACGATCACTCCGATCGCGGTCATTGCATTCACTCTCCTTTGTTTCAATTCAATGCAAAATTAAAAGCAGGAGACGCTGCGCAGCAGGATACGGGCAATGATATAGAAAGAGCTTTCAATGCAAAAAGTGACACCAAAACCATACGCACCGCCCAAAACCGGCGGCACGGGCAAAAGCATACGGCTTTTCTCTCTACGGTTCCATTTTATATCAAACAGGCACACTTTGCCTGAAACGGGTACAGGGTCACACAGAAACCTGCGTACAGCGTCTTTGATTCCATACTACTAAATATAGTACGAAACATTTGCCCGCTTGTCAAGAGGAAAACCCTGCCCGCAGAACATTTTGTGCAGAAAAACAAAAATAGAAGTGGGTCTTCCCAAACCAAAAGGGCTGCCCCGGAGAACGGAGCAGCCCTTTCGGCTTATGATGAGAAGAAGAAAATGAAGAAGAATGGCTTATTATTTGGCGGCTTTTTCGCCCTCCGGGAAGATGATCTTATTCACAAAGAAGAAGATGACCATGGAGATGCCGCCGTTGAGCACGGTGGTGCCGATGTTGTAGATGAAGTCCGGTACCAGCAGACCGGCCACCGCCACCCAGATGCAGTTGATGGAGTTGACGATGCAGGTGATGACGCAGAACGCCAGCACATACCAGCCGATCTGTTTTGCCAGATTGCCCTTGCTGCGGAACACAAAATTGCGCTGGATGGGGAAGTTGATGCACTCGCCGATGACCATGGCGATCATGTAGGCGCAGAAGTAGGGCAGACCGCCGTGGGCGGCGTCGTAGCCGAGGATGTTCCACTTGAAGGTCTCGCCGAACAGGGTGATATCAATGCCCGGCCAGCCGAAATCCACCACCGGCAGGCTTGCAAAGGCCTTGGGCAGGAATTGCAGCAGCAGGTACTTGAACACGGTGATGAGGTTGGACACGATGACGAACAGGCCGCCCTCGCGCACCCACTTGGCAGCGGCGGGGTGCTTTGCCGCGAAGTTATTCCAGAAATTCATATCCTGCTTCCTTTCAGCTGTTTTTCAAGCGTTCTTCCATGCGGCTGTTCAGCACGAGGTTCTTCACGGCCTCCAAGATCACCCGCACAAGGCCGATGATCCAGAAGCCCCGCAGTTCCATCACGATGCCGTCCACCATGCCCATGCTGATACCGCCGTTGGTCATTTTGGCCAGCGCACGCAGAGGCATATTGTACTGGAACAGGATGTTCAGGTCGGGCTTGCCCTTTTTGATGCTGCGGCGCAGCAGCGCGCCCAGCACGGCAGCGGCCAGCCAGCCGATGGGGCTGCGTCCGTGTCCCATCTCGCCCAGCGTCATGTTGCGGTCGATGTGCACCTTGTTCTCCGGGATAGCGTGCCCCAGCAGCGCTTCGAATTCATCATCCGGTACATTCTGGATATTGGCTGTGCAGTAATGACCCAGCTTTTTGCCCACGTAGGGGTCGGGTGCGCCGGTGCCCGCCACCGTGACGGCGGCAGTCAGGCGGATGTCGGCGCTGGAAGCGCCCACCAGCAGCTGATAGCTGCCGCCCTCCACCTCCCAGCGGTCGGTGGCAACGTTCCAGTAGCGGAACGCCTTGTCGTCCAGCGGGATAGTGACGGTCTTGCTCTCTCCGGCTTCCAGCTGCACCTTGGTAAAGCCCTTCAGCTCCTTGACAGGGCGGAAAACCTTTGCATCCGGCTTTGCCACATACAGCTGTACCACCTCGGCACCGGCACAGCTGCCGGTGTTGGTGACGGTCAGGGTCACGCCCTTTTCGTCTGCCTTCAGATCGCTGTACGCAAAGCTGGTGTAGCTCAGGCCGTAACCGAAGGGGAAAGCGGTGGGCACACCGGCAGTGTCGTAGTAGCGGTAGCCCACATACAGACCCTCGCGGTACTCCACGGTGGGGCCGTCGCCGCCGAAATGTTCCTTTGCGGGGGTGTCGGCGTAGCGGCGCGCCCAAGTCTCAGCCAGCTTACCGCAGGGGTTCTGCGCGCCGGTGAGCACCTCGACCAGTGCGCCCGCACCGGCCTGACCGCCCAGACAGCCGTAGACCAGCGCCTTGCAGTCCTTGACCCAACCGCTTTCCAGCGAGGAGCCCGCACTCAGCAGCACCACCACGTTGGGGTTTGCCGCCGCCACAGCCGCCAGCAGTTCCAGCTGGTTCTCTGCCAGCTTCATGTCGGCGCGGTCGATGCCCTCGCTCTCCTTGATCTCGTCCAGACCCATGCACAGCAGCACTACATTGGCGTTCTTTGCCAGCAGCACCGCCTCGGCTTTCAGTGCCTCATCGGGCTTGCCCTGCCGGTCAAAGCCCTTGGCGTAGCCGACGCTGTTCAGCCCGCTCTCGGCAAGGCATTCCAGAAAGGAATCCACCTTGATGGAGTTGACGGCGCTGGAACCTGCACCCTGATAGCGGGGTGTCTGGGCAAAGTCGCCGATAACTGCCACCTTTTCCCCCTTTGCAAGGGGCAGCAGGCTGTTTTCGTTCTTCAGCAGCACGATGCTCTGGGCAGCAGCCCGGCGTGCCAGTGCGTGGTGGGCGTCGGCGTCGAACTTGCCGGGTGCGGCGTCCACCGCAGCCTTGGTGGTGAACACCAGTTCCAGCAGTTCATCCAGCCGGGCGTCCACGTCCGCTTCGGTGATCTTGCCGGTCTGCACCGCCTTCATCAGCTCCCGGATGGCGTCCCCGCCGGGGGCGGGCATTTCCAGCGTAGAGCCGTTCTTTACACCAAGAGCGTGGTCGTTGCTGCCGCCCCAGTCGGTGACCACTGCGCCGTCAAAGCCCCAGTCCCTGCGCAGGATATCCATGAGCAGGTGGGCGTTCTCGTTGGCGTAGGTGCCGTTGACAAGGTTATAGGCGGACATGATGGTCTTGGGCTGTGCCTCTTTGACCACCATCTCGAAGCCGGTCAGGTAGATCTCCCGCAGGGTGCGCTCGTCCACAATGGAGTCCGAGGCCATGCGGCGCAGCTCCTGACTGTTCACAGCAAAGTGCTTGGGGCAGGCGGCAATGCCGTTTTTCTGGATGCCGCGGACGTAGGCCGCTGCCATCTTACCGGCAAGGTAGGGGTCCTCCGAGAAATACTCGAAGTTGCGGCCGCACAGGGGGCTGCGCTTGATGTTCAGGCCGGGGCCCAGCAGCACCGACACGCCCTGTGCCGCGGCCTCCTCGCCCATGGCTGCGCCCACAGCCTCGCCCAGCGCCGGGTCCCAGCTGTTGGCAACAGTAGCCGAGGTGGGGAAGCAGGTGGCGGGCACACTGGGGTTCAGGCCCAGATGGTCAGCCGCACCCGCCTGCTTGCGCACGCCGTTGGGGCCGTCCGACAGGGTAATGGCCGGGATGCCCTTGCCCGGCAGCGCCCGGGTGGTGAACACCGTGCCGCCGCTCAGCAGGGCGCATTTTTGTTCCAGACTCAGTTTTGCAATAATATCCTGATATTTCACGGGGAAATCTCCTTTCAGTAGAAACGGTATTGCCTTTGGAAACAGGACCACGCATAAGGAGAAGAAGCGTGATTCTGTTTCCAAAAGGGAACACGGCTGCGGGTCGTAACTGCCGTGCAGCCGTGTTCCGGGATTAGAAGAAAGACAGTTTTGATTACGGGTCAGTACTTATGCCTTACTCACATCCGCACCCGCATTGGTATTAGCCAGCGTTTTATTATACTTGCGGCGGCGAAGAATCACCACAACACCTGCCAGAACCAACACATAGACAATCACACTGCCTACCAGTGCAGGCATGCGCCACATAGGCACAGGCGCATCTACATCTACACCGTAGCTATTCGCCAGCGTATACAGATACTGATGTGCAGCTTCGCGCATCTTCAGCTGACCGGTAGCAGTCTGGCTCAGGTTATTGAAGGTCTTAGTGCCCCAGCCAAACAGCAGATTGGTACCACCTGCCAAGACAGCTTTTTCAATATCCATAAAGCCATGCTCCTCGTTGTTATCCGTAATCACAGTGCCAATAAAGCCCCATTCATTACGCAGAACATTGGTCAGTAGTGCAGTACTTGCACCGGCCCAAGTAGTACCAATATTATTGTAGGAAGACATCACGGCCGTGCCGCCGCCTTCCTTCACAGCCTTTTCAAACGGCACGAAGTAAATTTCACGCATTGCCTGCTCATCGGCCCAGGTGCACAGACCATAATGACGCCAGGTTTCACGCTCATTCAGTGCAAAATGCTTAATGTAGCAGTACATACCATTTTTCTCTGCCGCACCAACCGTAGCAGCGGACATGGAACCAGAAAGGAAGCCATCCTCAGAATAGTACTCAAAGTTACGGCCAGCAAATGCATTGCGGTGGGTATTAGCACCAGGTGCATACCAGCCGGAAATATTCCACGCCTTTCCTTCCTGCGAGATTGCATCGCCAAATTCAGAAGCCAGGTCTACATTCCAAGTAGCCGCCAGCAGAACTTCTGCCGGATAAGTAACCGTCTTATATGTGCAGGTACCCATAAAGGCATCGAACACATAACTCAGAGCGGCAGGGCCGTCCATTTCATAAGTCTGTCCCTTACCGATATTATCAACTGCTGCACTTCCCCAGCCATCTGCGCCCAGCAGTTTGTACATATCATCAAGGGTCAGCTGATCCAGCAGCTTATCCCACTGTGCATCATCATAGGCAAGGCCTTCCATGTCTTTCAGAGTAAGGCCATTCTTTGCACCAAAGGTCGGCGCAGTGTCATCTGCATTCACATAGCTATCATCCACTAACAGCGCATTGTTGAAGGCTTCCAGCTGTTCAGCAGTTGCTTCCTTGCTGGTACCGGGAACGATCTGCCAAGTGTCACGGTTGAGGTAAGCCACATCACCAGCTGCATCATCAAACTGATTTGTTGCTACCACCTCGTCCGAAGAGCGCTTGCCGACATACTTGCAGTTTTCCACACCACTGCCAAACGCACTGTCCTGGAACACTTCATTCTCAGCAACCTTGCAGGTCATGGTCAGATTATCTTTCACCGTATGAGAATCCGTACGCAGAGAAATCTGATACTCGCCAGCTTCCAGCACGTAGGAACCGGTAGAAGTGTAGTACTTCTGTGCATCATAAGAAGCCATCTGCTCTACCGGCATAGAAATCGTAACCGTTTCCGTTTCGCCCGGCTGCAATTCCTTCGTCTTTGCAAAGCCGCCCAGTACTTCGCCAGCCTTCTGCAAGCCGCTGCCGCCTTCAGCTGCACTGTAATAGGGCGCACTGTAATACAGTTCCACAACATCTTTGCCAGCCACATTGCCAGTATTGGTAACTTTGACATTCCACTCCAGCGTATCCTGTGCGGTAACGGTAGTCGGAATCGTGTTTTCCAGTTCCCAGTCAAAGCTTGTGTAGCTCAAGCCATAGCCAAAGGGGAACTGCACTACATCATTGTAGGAAAGTCCCGTCAGATTTTCTCCTTCACGGGTAGTGTAATCGTAGCTTTCACGGGTTTCGTAATAACGATATCCCACATAAATGCCTTCCTGGTACTCTACAAGGTAGGCAGGATGACTTTCGAAGTTTTTAAAGCAGTCATTAGAGTTGGTATACTCAAAGGTATCAAAGTTGTAGTAAGAAGGGGTCGTTTCTACTGCATAAGGGTAGATATCCGGCAGACGGCCAGAGGGGTTGACTGCGCCCGTCAGAATGTTGACAATTCCAATCGTGCCCACATCACCGGGATCACCGATCCAGAGGGCTGCATCAACGCCTTCATCATTCAGGAAGCCCAGTTCCATAGCATTGCCCGAATTGATCAGAACGATAACATTATCAAATGTCGCTTCTGCCTGTTCCAGCAAAGACTGTTCCGCGCTGTTCAGTTCCAGATAATGCTTGCTCTGATCCGGTGCATACGAGGTATTTTCAGCCATCGAAGTGGGCAAGTCATTGCCTTCACCGCCCTTGCGGGAGAACACGACCACAGCAGTATCCGAAAAATCCTTCATTGCTTCAAATGAGCAGTCTCCAGTATACTGGTACTCCACACCCATGTCCTTAGCCAATTCCTCGGTTGCAGGCAGTTCCGGGATGGAAAAATCAACAGAGAATGTATTTCCGCCTTCGTTGTTTTTGGGGCTGTAGAGATTGACCAGATTTTGATTCACTTCAAAACCTGCATCCGTAAAGGCTTTTACAAAATCTGTCCGGTTTGCAGTGTAGCTGCTGCCACCGGAACCCGTACCGCCATAAACCGGATTTGCGGAAGCATAGCCCAGAAGATTGATTTTTCGGTTTGTTCCTGCCAACGGCAGAGCGCCGTCATTTTTCAGAAGGACTGCGCCTTCCTCCTCGATTTTCTGAGCCACTGACAAACCATTTGCATAAGATGTTTTTTGCAATTCCGGGTCTCCATTCTGGCCAGGGAATGCCTTGTCCAGAGAACTAGGAAACACACCAAACATTGCTACATCTGCCACTATTCCAACTGCCAGTAAGAGTGCTGTAACAGCTGTCAGCAACTTTGTGGGCTTTTTGTTGTTCGGATCGCGCTTCATTGTGTTGTCTCCTCCATATTCTTTTATATTTTTTGGGCCGTACCCAACTGTGACCCATTATAACGGATATTTGCGCATCGTTATCATCTTTTGCACAATCTGTCGTTTTGGATACACAGTTTGCAAAAGTTACAATAAATTTTCAATTTTTATTGTGCTTGTGCACAAACAAAGCTCACACTTCTTTGTGCATCCTGCCAGACAACAAAAAACGGCAGGGGATACCTGCCGTAAAAAATCATTCGTTTTTGGGGAGTGGGAACAGGATGCGCAGGGTGCACCAGTTGTTTTCCCAGTGCAGCGTCATGCTGCCGCCGTGCTGCCCGACGGTGGTGCGGACGCTTTTCAGGTCCGACCCCTGCTGCGGCAGACCGTCCGCATCCAGCGCCGGGGCGGCCTCTGTATAATGCTCGAACCGCAGCATGGCAAAGCCGCCCTGACTGTACACCGCCACCTTGATGAGCCGCTTTTCGGGGTCCGGCTCGGCGCGGACGGCGGCAATGGCGTTGTCCAGCGCCACGCCCACGATGGTGCACAGCTCCCGGATGGTGAGAAAGCCCAGCATCCTGCCGTCCGCTACGCTGGTGATGGTGATATTCTCCTGCTGGCATTCCATGGTCTTGGCAGTGAGCAGGGTATCCAGCACCGGGTTGCCGGTCTTGTTCTCGGCCTCGTACTGGCGGATGTTCTGCTCCATGGCGGCAATGGCGGCGTTCTGCTTGGTCTGATCCTGCTCCTCCCGGATGCGGGCAAGCTGGACTTTCAGTTCATGGTACCGCCGGTTGATGAGGTTGATCCCCTCTTTGCTGCGCTTGTACTGCTCGTACTGGCGGTGCAGCACCTCGTCCATGGCGGCAAGCTCGCTGTGCAAAGCGTTCTCCCGCAGCTGCTCGTGCTGCACGGTCAGGATCAACACGCCGGAAAAATCCACCAGCGTGCGGATGGAAAAGATGCTCATGTTGATATCGCTGCCGGGCAAAAAGCCCAGATTGCTCACCGCAAAGGCGGTCAGCGCCAGCATGACCGCCGTCAGGGCGGCGCTGCCGCCGATCTCCAGATGCCCGGCGGGCTGGGGACGGCGGTGCGGCAGATAGCACATAAGCCCGAACAGCGCCCCATACACCAGCGCCAGCAGCAACAGAGACAGCGGCTCCCACGGGCTGCGGGCAGGCCAGAGGGCGCAGTGGAGCTGCCACTCCACGCTGGCGGCAAGCTCTGCCAGAATAAACGCCCGGGCGCAGTGATACCCGGTTTCCAGCAGGGTAATGCTCCACACGCCCCACAAATATAAGTAGGAAAGCCCGATGGCCGCTGCCATGCAGGGGATCCAGAACCTCCCGGGCACGTTGCCCGTCAGCCCCAGAAAGGCGGACAGCACCACCGCCCACAACAAGGTGGCACCCACGGTAACTGCCTTGGAAAAGCGGGGCGCAAGCGCCGGTGTGACCAGCAGCACCGCCAGACACTCGGCAAGGGCGGTGTACAGCCGGGGGATATCCGGCAGCGCGGTCATGAGCCCTCACCTCCGATGTAATCGGTCAGTGCGGCAAGAAAGGCCTTGCGCTTGGGACGGCTGACCTGCAGCTCGCAGGGGCCCACCTGTACGGTGCTCTGCCGCAGCTCCCGCACCTGTGCCAGATTGACAAGGTAGCCGCTGTTGCACCGGGCAAAGGGGCAGTCTGCCAGCTTTTCCTCAAAGGTCTTGAGGGCGCCGGGGGCAGAAAAATCGCCCTCGTCGGTGTAAAAGTGCACCCGATGCCCCTCGCTTTCCAAGTAATAGATGCTTGCGGTGTCCAACCGGCGCAGCCCGCCCTCCACCGGCACGGTCAGGTAGTGCTTTGCCCGCTTTTCCAGCCGGGCAACGGCCTTGAGCAGCTGCTGCGAAAAGGCAAAGTAGGGCACCGGCTTCAGCACATAGTCCAGCGCCCCCACCGAGTAGCCCCGGATGGCGTACTGCGCCATATTGGTGATGAAGATCAGGATCACCTCTGCATCCATCTGCCGGATGCGCTCTGCCGTGGTCATGCCGTCCAGATGCTTCATCTCCACATCCAGAAAAATAATGTCGTAGACCGCGCGGTAGTTGTCCAGAATGTCCACGCCGTCCGCAAAGACCGACACCTCAAACTCCGTCCCGTACTGCCGGGTATACCGCCGGATATACTCCTGCAATACCCCCTGCACCTCCGCGTCATCCTCTACGATCGCCACCCGGATCATGACCGCACCTCCCTTACCACACCTTTGTGGAACTGTTACGGCTCTATTATAGCGCAATCCCGCCGGGTTTGCCAAGGGGCACTCCGCAACAAAGGGCAGGGCAGCGCAAAAAGCAGCACCCCGCCGCCGGGAAAGGCGTGCGGGGTGCTGCTGCTATTCTTCAAAGACGTCTCTTGCGGTCATGCCCAGTTCTTCCGGCCGTAGCGGGTGGTCAGCTGGCAGATCTCTTTTTGGAGCTTCTTGGTCAGCTGGGTCTTTTTCAGCCGCCAGCGCCAGTTCTGGCCTACGGTGGAGGGCTTATTGATGCGGGCGGAATTATCCAGCCCCAGCCAGTCCTGCATGGGGATGATGCACCTTGCCGCTGCACTGCGCAAAATCAGTGCGATCATGCTTTTATAAAGCTGCTCGTCCGGGGTGGCGTAGTCGTACAGATAATCCCGCACCATGGCGCGCTCGGCGTCCGAGATGGTCTGGTACCAGGATACCAGCGTCTCGTTGTCGTGGGTGCCGGTGTACGCCACACTGTTCACCGGGTAGTTGTGGGGCAGATAGTCGCTGGCGCTGCCGGTATCGCGGGAGTCAAAGGCAAATTCCAGCACCTTCATACCGGGGAAGCCGCTGTCCCGCACCAGCTGCCGCACGGTGTCGCTCATGTAGCCGAGATCCTCGGCAATGATCTCCCGCTTGCCCAGCGCCTGCTCCACCGCGCGGAACAGCTCGATACCGGGGCCTTTTTCCCAGTGGCCATCCACGGCGGTCTCGCTGCCGTAGGGGATGGAGAAATACTCGTCGAAGCCGCGGAAGTGGTCGATGCGCACCACATCGTACAGCTCAAAGCAGTACCACAGCCGGGTGATCCACCACTGATAGCCGGTCGCACGGTGTGCCTCCCAGCGGTAGAGCGGATTGCCCCACAGCTGACCGGTGGGGGAGAAGCCATCCGGGGGAACGCCCGCCACTGCCGTGGGGATGTTGTCCTTGTCCAGCTGGAACAGCCCCGGGTTTGCCCATGCGTCTGCCGAATCCAGCGCCACATAGATGGGGATATCGCCGATGATCTGGACGCCCTTGCTGTTGGCGTAGGCTTTCAGTTTGCGCCACTGCTCGTCGAACTTGAACTGAAGATACTTGTGGTACTCCACCTCAAAGTACAGCTCCCGGCGGTAGTAGTCCATGGCAGGCTGCCAGCGCAGACGGATATCCTCTGCCCACTCGATCCACGGCTTGCCCTCAAAGCGATCCTTCACCGCCATGAACAGGGCAAAATCGTCCAGCCACCACTTGTTTTTCTCGCAGAATGCCGTAAACGCTTCGTTGTGGCCGATGTCGCTGCGGGAGTATGCCAGCCGCAGCAGGCGGCCGCGCTCGGTATACAGGCGGCTGTAATCAATGTCGTCTGCCTTGCGGCCGAAGTTTGCCTTTTTGCACTCGGCGGCGGTCAGCACCCCTTCCTCCACCAGTGCGTCCAGACTGATGAAATAGGGGTTGCCCGCAAAGGCGGAAAAGCTCTGGTAGGGGCTGTCGCCGTAGCTGGTCACACCCAGCGGTAAAATCTGCCAATAGGTCTGCCCGGCTTCCTTGAGCCAATCCACAAAATCGTATGCCTCCTGCGAAAAGCAGCCGATGCCGTAAGGGGACGGCAGACTGCTGATGGGCAGCAAAATGCCTGCGCTTCTCTGCATCTTCTTTTACCTTCCTTTATAACTCGATCATAACACCGGCATGGTCAGACACCTGCGGCTCCTGCAGGCCGCCAAACACCACCCGGCTGCTCTTGACAGCCACCGCCTTGGAGCACCAGATCTGGTCGATGCGCTTTTTGGCCGCAGCGTCCGGGGCATCCCGCCAGCCGTCAATGGCTTCCACCACCGTATAGCCCGCGTCCCGCTGCTGTGCAAGGCGGTAGGTATCCTGCCAGCCGCTGCGCCGGACAAGGTCGTAGCCCTCGCCCCGCACGTCGGCTTCACTGTTGAAGTCGCCCAGCAGAAAGGCGGTCTTTTTTGCGCCCGCCGCCTTTGAAAGCTTTTCCCACTGGGGAGCGAAAGGTTCTGCTTCGTCCTTCCACCAGCCCAGATGCACTGTATAATACCAGACGTCTCCTGCACAGACGCCCAGCGTGCGGCGGGTCTTCCAGTTGTTGTAATCGCTAGACTGGCTCAGCAGCAGGTTTTCGGCGTCGGTGATGGGCGCACGGCTGAACACCGCCATGCCCTCATCGTATTTGTCGTAGCCTATCTTTGCCGGGAGCCAGCTCCAATAATAGTGCACACCCCGTGCTTCCAGCATTTTTGCCACGGCTGCGGCGTGGTTGTCCGCTTTCAGCAGCACCATATTGCCGGGGCAGGGGTAGTACCCCGCCGGGACATCTGCCAGCAGCGGCGCAGCGGCGGTCTGGTTCACCTCCTGCAGGGCGAACACCTCCGGCTGCTCCTTTGCGATGAAGTCTACAAAAATCTCCCGCTTTGCCTCATACTCCGGGATGATAAGGCTGTGGGTATTCAATGTCAGCAGTTTCATAGTTTTTTACAGAATATCGTTGATGTCAGATTTCAGAACGTCTGCCTTGGGGCCGTACACGGCCTGAATGCCGTCGCCCTTCACCAGCAGGCTCAGCGCACCCTCTGCCTTCCATGCGGCAAGGTCGGCCACCTTGGCGGGGTCCTTTACGGTAACGCGCAGACGGGTCATGCAGGCGTCCACCAGCACGATGTTCTCCCGGCCGCCCAGCAGGGCGATAATGCGCTCGGCCTGACCGTTGTCAGCCTTTTTGTCGGCCTTCTTCTCGGTCTTTGCGGCGGCAGAATCGTCTGCGTTGTCATCGGTGTAGTTGCCCAGACGACCCGGCGTTGCCAGCTGAAGCTTGCCGATCATGAAGTACGCCACGAAGTAGCCGATGACAAAGAACGCCACGACACAAATCACAAAGTTGATGATATCGCCGCCCAGACCTGCCTGCAGGGACATGGGGATGCGGGTGATGAATTCCAGATTGCCGAAGGAGTGCAGACGCAGATGGATGATGCCCGCCATGGCGAAAGCGCAGCCCTGCAGCAGTGCGCACACGATGTACAGCGGCATAGCGCAGAACATGAACATGAATTCCAGCGGCTCGGTGACGCCGGTCAGGAACACCGCCAGCGCGGTGGAGATGAACATGGACTTATAGTTTGCACGCTTGTCGGCGTCCACACGGCGGAACATGGCCAGTGCAATGCCCAGCAGCAGACCGGTGGCACCGATCATCTGACCCACCTTGAAGCGGGCGGGGGTGACGGTAGCCAGCAGGTTGTTGTAAGCGGCCATATCGCCGGCCTTTTTGAAGTTGATGAGGTCGTTGGCCCATGCCAGCCACAGCGGGTCCTGACCAAACACCTGACCGCCTGCGTTGACGCCGGTGGCGATGGTGTAGGTGCCGCCGAAGGAGGTGTAGTTCATGGGGATGGTCAGCATGTGGTGCAGACCAAAGGGCAGCAGCAGACGCTCCAGCGTACCATAGATGAACGGAGCCAGAATGGGAGAAGTCTCGGAAGAGTTGGCGATCCAGATGCCGAAGTTATTGATGCCGGTCTGCACCACAGGCCAGAACAGCGACAGCACCATGGAAATGACCACCGAGTAGACAATGACCACCATGGGCACGAAGCGCTTGCCGTTGAAGAAAGCCAGCGCATCCGGCAGCTTACGGAAGTTGTAGTATTTATTGTAAGCCACGCCGCCCACAAAACCGGCAATGATGCCCACGAACACGCCCATGTTCAGCGCCGGTGCGCCCAGCACAGAGGTGAAGTAGCCGTTGACGGCGATCTCCTGCCCGAACAGGGTGTGGGTCACGGCGTTGGGGTCTGCCAGCATGGCGCTGGTCACGCCGAAGATGTTGCCGGTGATCACGTTGATGAGGGCAAACGCCAGCACGGCGGCAAAGGCACCGCCCGCACGCTCCTTTGCCCAGCTGCCGCCAATGGCAACGGCGAACAGGATGTGCAGGTTATTGATGACCGCCCAACCGATGTTCTCCATGGTGGTTCCGACGGTCATGACCGCCGCAATGTCGCTGCCGCCCATCTGCACCAGCTTACCCAGACTGATCATCAGACCGGCAGCGGGCATAACGGCGATGACCGTCATCAGCACCTTGCCCAGCTTCTGTAAGAAGTCGAAGTTGATGAGCCCCTTTTTGCCCGGGGCCGCTTTTGTTGTTGCCATGATGTCCTCCTCATTCATTTTGCATTGTTTTGTGCAAGCATTGCATTGTGTTTGCACTACTTTACGCAACAAGAATAATCCAACTCCGCAATTTTTACAAGAGTTTTTTGGAGCGAAAATAATTTTTCTGTGTTTTGCACAAGCAGATGCACGCTTATTTGTGGAAATTGTCGAAGGTACGCAGGCGCAGCGTTGCACAGTTTACGCAATTCCGTGCGCAAACATTGACATTGCGTGCAAACGGCTTTACAATAGAACCACTATATCAGGGAGGAACAGACTATGGCAGTTACCATCAAGGATGTCGCAGCGGCAGCGGGGGTCTCGCCCTCCACGGTGTCCCGCACCTGCAAGGACAGCCCTTCCATCAGCCGGGAGACCAAGGAGCGGGTGCGCCGCATCATGGCGCAGCTGGGCTACGAGCCGAATTTTGAGGCTGAACCGGTGGAGGCTTTTTCCAAGACCATCGGCATTATTCTGCCCTCCTCCCAGCGGGATGTCTACGAAAACGCCTTTCATCTGGAGATCATCCGCGGCATCGGGCAGTTCTGCAATCAGCGGCGGTATGTGAACACGGTCATCACCGGGCAGGACGATGCCGAGGTGCTGGACGCCATCCAGAGCATGGTTGCCAACGCACAGGCGGATGGCTTTATCCTGCTCTACTCCAAAAAGGACTGTCCGGTGGCGGCGTATCTGCGCAATGAGGGGCTGCTCCATGTCATTGTGGGCAAGGCGGCGCAGTCCGCGAACCAGACCATCTACATCGACAACGACAACGCCCTTGCCGGTGAGGAAGCCACCGATTACCTTTATGAGATGGGCCACCGCCGCATTGCGTATTTCGGGGTCAGCAACGCTATGCTGTTTTCCGCAGAGCGCAAACGGGGCTACCAGATGTCCCTGCTCAAGCACGGCATCACCCCCCGGGAAGAGGACTGTGTGGAGGTCAACACCCTGAACGATGCCTACGAGGAGGCGTTGAAAGCCCTGCTCACCGCCCCGAATCACCCCACCGCCATGCTGGTCAGCGATGACATCCTTGCCGTGGTGCTGGAACAGTTCTGCGGCAAGCTGGGACTGCGCGTCCCGAAGGACCTGTCCATCGTGTCCTTCAATAACTCCTTGTTCTCCCGCATCACCAGCCCGCAGCTGACCACCGTGGACGTGAACCCCTACCAGCTGGGCATGGAAGCCGCCAGCCAGACCATCAACCATATCGAGAACCCGAACCTTCTGGCAACAAAGATCATTGTGCCGCACAAGCTCATCCCCCGGGAGAGCTGCTGCCCGCCGCCGGAGGTCTGACAAAATATCCTCTTTTTCAGAGAAACCAAAGAGCCGAACCTTTTCCCGGCAGGGGAAGGGGTTCGGCTCTTCCATCACAAAAAGACAACTTCCTGTCACAAAACCACTTTGGGAAAAGCAGCTGTCCATGGTAGAATAAAGAAAATACCATAATAAGGAGTTTTCTTTATGGCAGCTACTTCTCAAAAGCGCTCCGGCACCACCGACCTTACCGTGGGCAAGCCGCTGTTCCAGATCTTGCGGTTCGCCTTGCCGCTGGTGCTGGGCACCTTATTCCAGCAGCTGTACAGCTTTGCGGACACCGTCATCGTAGGGCGGTGTCTGGGCACCGATGCACTGGGCGCGGTTGGCACCACCTACTCCCTCAACTTTCTCATTCTGGGCTTTGTGCAGGGTGCCTGCGTGGGCTTTGGCATCCCGGCGGCAGAGACCTTTGGCGCAAAGGATAAGGACGGACTGCAAAAATACCTGCTGAACGGCGCACTGCTCTGTCTGGTACTGAGCGTGGTGTTCACGGTGCTTACCACCCTGATGGCAGGGCCGCTGCTCCGGCTCATCCATACGCCGGAGGAGCTGTACGCCGATGCGGTGCTCTACATCCGGCTCATTTTTCTGGGCATCCCGGCTACGGTGCTGTATAACTACGCCTCCAGCGTGCTGCGGGCACTGGGCGATTCCCGGCATCCGTTTTATTTCCTGCTGGTCGCCAGCGTGGTGAACATTCTGCTGGACTGCCTCTTCATCGTGCCGCTGGGCATGGGGGTGGACGGTGCCGCCATTGCCACCGTGCTCAGCCAGCTGCTCAGCGGCGGACTGTGCGCCTACTGGTTCTTTACCCGCACGGCAAAGCTGGAGGGGCTTTCCTTCCGGCAGCCCCGCACCCTGCTTTCGGCAGGGCACTGCAAGCGGCTGGCCTACATCGGCCTTCCCATGGGGTTTGAGTATTCCGTCTCGGCCATCGGCGCGGTCATCATGCAGGACGCCATCAACCTGCTGGGCAGCACCGCCGTGGCTGCCCAAACCGCCGGCGAAAAGATCCGTCAGATGTTCACCCTGCCCATGGAGAGCGTGGGCATGGCTATGGCTACCTATGTGGGGCAGAACCACGGTGCCCGCCGCACCGACCGCATCCGGCAGGGCATCAAGGACGGCTGCATGGTACAGCTGCTCTACTGCGCCGTGGCATGGGGCGTGATCTTTTTCATCAAGCCCTACGCGGTGGGGCTGGTGCTGGGCGATGCCGACCCCGCCGTCACGGCAGGTGCTATCCAGTACCTCAGCGTCATGAGTATGCTGTTCTGCTTCCACGGCCTGCTGATGATCTTCCGCAACACCTTGCAGGGGCTTGGTTACAGCGTGCTGGCCATCGTTTCCGGCGTGGGCGAGCTCATCGGCCGCAGCCTTGGCGGCGTGCTGGCGGTAAAGACCGGCCTTGGCTATCTGGGCATCTGCCTTTCCAACCCCTTTGCTTGGGGCTTGGCGATGTTCTACTGCCTGTTCATGGTCTGCCGCATCCTCCGGCGGGAGACGCAGACCGAAGCCTGAAACCTATAAAAAACACGAAGACCCGTGGGGAACTCCCCACGGGCCTTTGTGTTTCTGAAGAAGAATCAAAGAAGATTGGAAATGGCTTTTTAGTCCTCTGCCATACCGATCAGGTCAAACTTTTCGGTGGAGACAGTCACCGTAAAGTCCTTCTTGGCAGGCTTTGCGAACTTGACCCAGATGGTGCGGTCAGGCAGGTTGTAGTACCAGCCGGACTCTGCGGCCTCCCAGCCATCGCGGACGATGTACTGGGGAAGCTGCTGCCCATCCACGCTGGCCCAGAGCGCACCCTTTTTCTTGCTGACCAGCTTCAGGGTCATGCGCTCCACGGGGGATTCGTAGCTGCCCTCGGTGGCAAAGCGGATATCGGTGCGGTCACCGGCCTTGACGGTGATGGTGGTCTTGGCGTAAACGCCGTTTTTGTAGTCCTCGGTGTGGCCGTCGTCATCGTACAGCACAAAGCTGGTGTCGGTCTCGGCAGCGACCAGCAGGTCGATCTGGCGCATGGTGTCCTTGAGGATATGCTTGACGTCCTCGGTGGTCACCACAACGGCAGAGCCGCGCAGGAACATGGGGATGCTTGCCAGCGTCACCGGGACCTCGATGGTCTGGCCGCCCTCGTAGGCGCGCAGATTATCGTTCATATCGTACCAAGTGCAGCCTGCGGGCAGGTAGATGGTGCGGGTAGTGGCGCCCTTTTCCACCACGTTTGCCACCAGAATGCTCTTGCCGAACATAAAGGTCAGGTTCTTATCGGTGTAGCATTTGGGGTCCTCCGGGAACTCAAGGAACAGCGGACGCCATGCCGGCATACCGTTCTGGTTGGACTCGTACATCAGGGAGTACAAAGTGGGCATCAGACGGTAGCGCAGCTGGTAGGCTGCACGGATGTAGGGCAGGTTCTCCTCGTACATCCACGGCTGGGTGACGGTGTTATCGTTGTTGGCGGAGTTCAGGCAGAAGCGCGGCTGGAAGATGCCGTTCTGCAGCCAGCGGAGCAGCAGCTCTGCTTCGGGTGCGGGGCCGGCAAAGCCGCCGATATCGCAGCCCATGTTGGAGCAGCCGGACAAGCCCATGCCCAGAATGGTGGCAATGTTGAACTTGACGGTGCGCCAGTCGGTCAGGTTATCGCCGCCCCACACCTGTGCGTAGCGCTGGATGCCTGCGTAGCCTGCGCGGTTGATGATGTAGGGGCGCTCGCCGGGGTACACGTCTGCCAGCGCCTGCTTGGCGGTGTAGGCCATCAGGTTGGAGTGCAGGATCTTCAGCTCTGCCATGGTGCCCTTTTTGCCCTCAAAGTCGCACTGGGCGTCGCGGTCCTCCACGCCGTCCATCTCGCAGTTGTCGTTCCAGACGGTCTTGGTGCCCTTTTTGAGGATGTTCTCCTCCAGCAGCTGCTTCCAGGTGTTGCGGCCATTGGGGCCGGTGAAGTCGAAGAAGCGTCCCTCGCCGCCCCACCAGCGGCCGTAGTACGGAGCCTTGCCGTCCGGGGTCTTGATAAAGACATCGTTCTTTTCAAACAGGTCGATGTAGGGGTGGTGCTTCAGGATGCCGGGCTTCAGGTTGGGGATGACGTTGATGCCCCGGGCGTTCATGTTCTCAAAGAACTTCTCCGGATCCGGGAAGCGCTTGTGGTTCCAGTTGAACACATAGCGCAGGTTGTCCTTTTCGCCGCTGGAATAGCCGGAAGCCAGCCAGAAGTTGTCGATGAGGATGCCCTCTTTTTCGTGCTTGTCGATGACCTTGTAGATCTCCTCGTCGCAGTTCTTTTCCAACTCGGCGTAGTACATGGTGGAGGCGCAGTAGCCCAGAGACTGCTTGGTGGGCAGGGCGCTGCGGCCGGTCAGCAGGGTGTACTCGTTCAGGATCTCGGGCAGGGTCTCACCAGCCAGCAGGAACAGGTCGATGTCGCCGCCGTCGGTCTGGTAGTAGCAGTAGCGCTCCCAGTAGCCGGACAGCTCCTCGCCAAGGTCGAACACGCAGTCGTAGGAGTTGTGGTAGAACAGACCCACAGGGCGCAGGTCGTGCTCATTTACCCGGATGTAGAAGGGGATGTGCTTGTACATCGGGTCGCCGGTCTCGGGATCGTGGCCGATGGCATCCTTGGGGGACATCCGCAGGCGGCGTCCCTTTTTGTCCAGATGGCCGGTCTTTTCGCCAAAGCCGTAGAAGTGGTCAAATTCCCGGTCCACCTTGGAGAAGTGGCTCAGACGGCCGATCTGATCCTTCTCAAAGGCGCGCTCCCGCAGATCCTGATAGATCAGCTTGCCGGACTTATCGAACAGCTCAAAGTGGAAGGGCTTTTTGAACAGCTTCAAAGTCAGGTGTGCGGTCTCAAAGGTCAGGGTCTTATCGTCCTCAGCGCAGGGGACATCCAGCGCGGTGATGCGGGTGCGCTCGTCCTTGAGCAGGGTGTCCATCCGGTCCTCCCACGCGGTGGTCACCAGCGTGTAGGACTCCTCCTCCATGGGAGTGCCCTTGTCGAAGTGCACCCGGATGCGGATGATATCGTCTGTCATGAAAATCAGCTTCACATCGGCGGCATCGCCGTGGATGAGGTAGCCGTTTTCGGTCTTTTCAAAGGATTCAAAACTACGCAGCAGCATAAGAGGTTCCTCCGTGCAGTGTTACATACCGATCAGGTCGAACTGTTCAAACGAAACAGTCAACTCGTGATCCTTGGCGGGGTTTGCGTATTTGACCTCGACAGCCTTTTTGCTCTGGCTGTAATACCAGCCCTCGGCAGCGGCGTCGAACTTGCGGCGGTTGAGGAAGTGCTCGATCTTGCGGCCATCCAGCGTGACCCAGAAGGGGCTCTTTTCCTTGGCGATCATCTCCACCTTGATGGTTTCCACGGTGTCCTTGTAGCTGCCCTCGGAGGCAAAGTTCATGGTCACCCGTTCGCCTGCGGTGGTGGTGATGGTGGTCTTGCGGTACACGCCGCTCTTGAAATCGTTGGTAATGCCGTCGTCATCGTACAGGGTCGTGGTGGTGGTGCCCTTGGGTGCCACGATGAGGTGCAGGGCGGTGGTGTGGTCGCCCTCCATGGTCATCAGCTGGTTGTCTGCCATGGCGATCACTGCGCCCTCGCGGACGAACATGGGGATGGTAGCCATGGTGACCGGCACTTCGATGGTCTGGCCGCCCTCGTAGCAGCGGAACTTATCGTTCCAATCGTACCACTTGCAGCCTGCGGGCAGGTAGACGGTGCGGGTCTTGGCGCCCTCTTCCAGAACGTTGGCCACCAGAATATCCCGGCCGAACAGGAACTCGAAGCTCTCCTCCCATGCCTTGGGGTCGTTCTGGAAGTCGTAGACCAGAGCACGCATGATGGGCGCACCGGTCTGGCTGGCCTCGTACTCGGCGCTGTAAAGATAGGGGGTAAAGCGGTAGCGCAGCAGGATGGCATCCCGGATGGTGTCCGCAGACTCCCGGAACATCCACGGCTCGGTAACGGTGTTATCGTTGGAGGCGGAGTGGATGGAGAAGCGGGCCTGGAAGATGCCGTTCTGCACCCAGCGCACGAACAGCTCCTCGGTGGGTGCGGGACCGGCAAAGCCGCCGATGTCCGCGCCTTCGTTGGGCTGGCCAGACAGACCCATGCCGGTGATGATGGGGATATTGTACTTCAGGCTCTTCCAGCTGGTGTAGTTGTCGCCGCACCAGGTCTGGGCGTAGCGCTGGATACCGGCGCTGCCGCTGCGGCAGACCATGTAGGGGCGTGCCTTGGCGTTGTGCTCCACCACGGCATCGGCACCAACCTTGCACATCAGGGTGCTCATGAGGGGCTTCAGCTGGCCGATGGTGCCGCCCTTGCCGTCAAAATCGCAGGTGCAGTCCTTGTCCATCAGGCTGTCGTACTCGCAGTTATCGTTCCAGACGGAATCGGTGCCCACAGCAATGATGGACTCGGTGAGGTACTTTTTCCATGCTGCACGGCCTTCGGGCTTGGTGAAGTCCCAGAATGCGCCGTCGCCGCCCCACCATTTGCCGACACCGTAGGTCTCGGGGTTCTTGCTGTCCTTCACGAATACGTCATCTGCGTTGAACTCGTCGAAACGGGGGTTGCACAGCAGGACACCCGGCTTGACGTTGGGCACGTTCTGGGCGTGCTTTTCGTTCATGGCGTGGAAGTAGGCGCTGGGGTCCTTGAAGCGCTCGGTGTTCCATGTAAAGACGCAGCGCTTGTTGTTCTGGCTGGTATAGCCGCTGGACAGGTGGAAGCCGTCGATGGGGAAGCCCTCTTCCTTGATGGTGTCGATAAAGCCCAGCACGGCGTCATCGCTGTCCTTCTCCAGCTCGGGGTAGTACATACTGGAGCCCTGATAGCCCAGTGCACGCTTGGGCAGCAGTGCCGGACGGCCGGTCAGCAGGGTGTAGTTGTCCACGATGCGGGCAATGGTGTCGCCGCCGATCAGGAAGCAGTCCAGATCGCCGCCGTCTGCCTGAAAATAGGTGTAGCGGGGCCAGTAGTTGCTCTTTTCGCAGCCCATGTTGAACACGGACTCGTAGAAGTTGTGGTAGAACACACCCACAGCCTTGTGGGTGTCGCGGTCCAGACGGATGTAGAAGGGGATGTGCTTATAGAGGGTATCCATCTTCTCGGCATCGTAGCCCATGGCATCGGTGGCGCGCTCCCGCTGGAAGGTCTTGTTCTTATCCAGCAGGCCGGTCTTTTCGCCAAAGCCGTAGAAGCAGTCGTCCTCCTTCATCCGGCTGTAGGCCACCACGCGGTTGTTGGAATCCTTGACGAAGGGGTTGCCGGGCAGGGTGCTGTACAGCTCGGAGCCGTCGGCAGCCAGCAGCTTGAAGTTGATGGGGTCTTTATCCACCACCAGCGTCACCTTGCCGGTGGCAAAGGTGAGGGTGCTGTCATCCTCGGTGACCTGTGCGGCAAAGGGCTCCACACGGGTGCGCTCACCCTTGAACAGCTCGTCCATCCGATCCTCCCATGCGGTGGTCATCAGGACGTAGGACTCCTCTGCCAGCTCGTGGTCAAAGCTTGCGCGGACGCGGACGATCTCATCGGTCACAAAGCAGACCTTGACATCTGCGTTATCAGTATGCAGCAGGAAAGCGCCGTCTTTGCGCTCCATGCCGGTAAAACGGGAGCAGATCTCCATAGTTTTTATTCCTCTCGTTGATTTTTGATAAAAAATGCCCCCATTCCCCCTCAGATGCAGGATATCTTCAGAGAAATGGGGGCAACGTTTTCGTTGCTTTACCCGGAACAGTCAGGGCTTAGAACGTCCAGCCAAGACTGGGCACCAGACCGCACAGGTACGGGACACACAGCGAGATGGCCGGGATGAAGGTGACAAGGAACAGTGCCACGACCATGGCGGTGAACAGCGGCACAATGTACTTGGTAACGCCTTCGATCTTGACCTTGCCGACACCGCAGCCCACGAACAGGCAGGAACCGACCGGCGGGGTGACCGAGCCGATGCCCAGGTTCATGATAAGCATGATGCCGAACTGCACATCGCTCATGCCGATGCTGCGGGTGATGGGCAGGAAGATGGGGGTGAAGATCAGAACTGCGGGGGTCAGATCCAGGAACATACCCATGACCAGCAGGAACACGTTCATGACCAGCAGGATGACGTAGCGGTTGTTGGAAATGCTCATCAGCGCGTTGCTGATAGCGGCAGGGATGCCGGAGTAACTCATGACGTAGGACATGATGGAGGAAGCGGCGATCAGGAACAGGATGGTGGCGCTGCTCTCCATGGTGTCTGCCAGCAGATTATAGAAGCTCTTGAAGGTCATCTCCTTGTACAGGATGGACAGCAGGCCGCAGTACAGGCAAAGCACCACACCGGCCTCGGTAGCGGTGAAGAAGCCTGCCAGAATGCCGCCCATGACGATGATGACGGCCAGCAGAGAGGGCACTGCATCAATGATGATCTTGACGGCGGGGTCGGGGTCCTTGACGTCGGAGGACTTATAGCCCTTCTTGACGGCGATGAACACAGCCAGACCAGCCACGCACAGACCCATCAGGATGCCGGGCAGGTAGCCGCCCATGAACAGAGCAGCCACAGAAACGCCGCCGGCGGTGATGGAGTAAAGGATCAGCGGGCCGGACGGGGGGATCAGGATGCCGGTGGGGGCAGAGCAGATGTTGACGGCTGCGGAGTAGTTGGGGTCGTAGCCCTCATCCAGCTCCAGCGGTGCCATGATGGAGCCCATGGCAGAAGTAGCTGCCACGGAGGAACCGGAAACGGCACCGAAGAACATATTGGCCAGAACGTTGGTGGCAGCCAGATAGCCGGGCATCTTGCCCACAGCCAGACGTGCCAGACGGACAAGGCGCTTTGCAATGCCGCCCTTGTTCATGATGTTGCCGCCCAGAGAGAAGAAGGGCAGTGCCAGCAGAGAGAAGGAGTCAATGCCCGAGAAGCAGCGCTGTGCGGCGGTCAGGGCAAAAATTGCGGGGTCCATGCTGAACAGTGCCGTGAAGATGGATGCAATGCCGATGCCTGCCGAGATGGGCACACCGGCCAGCAGCATGACAAAGAAGGAACCGAACAGCAGTAACGTAGCCTGTGCAACCATTATGCGTTTTCTCCTTTCTTTTCCTTACGCTCCGCGAAGAGCTGAACATACTTCAGCACGCGGGCCAGAATGATGAACACGCCGGAGATCGGCAGGATGGAATACAGGAACTTGAAGGGAATGCGCATGACCGAGGAAACGTTGGTGGCGTTTGCAGTCAGCTTCCAGCCGCCGTAAACAAAGACGTAGCCCACAAAGAACACGATGGCGGCCTCGATGAACACGCAGAGCACAACGTTGAACGCACCCTTTGCGCGGCCCTTGACCAGATCCAGTGCCAGATGCTTATCCTTGTAGAAGCAGTAGGCGGAACCGATCATGGAGGCCCAGATCAGGACGTAGCGCAGAAACTCGTCCGTCACAGTGGAGGGGTTGCGCAGGATCCAGCGGGTAAAGATCTGCCAAGTGCCGCCTGCCAGCAGGGCGAACATTGCCACTGCCATGAGGAAGCGCATGACATTATCCAGAATTTTATCCAGTTTTTTCACAAGATCATCTCCTTGAACTCATTCCCTCCCGCGCAGCTGCGGGCAGCACCGTGCGCTGCCCGCAGCTTGGGAGATAAGGATGGAAAGCAATGCGTTGGCGTTTAGGCCATTGCGCGGATCTCTTCCACGACCGCGTAGGTGGTGGGGTTGGAGGTCTTGAGGTTCTCGTAGATGGGCTGCACAGCGGCCTGGAATGCGGCGATGTCCACATCCTTGACCAGCTCGACGCCGTTCTGGTTCACAGCCTTGTCCAGAACCTCGTCCTCGAACTTCTTCCAAGCGTCCTTGTACTCCTCGGTAGCGGTCTTGGCGCACTCGGACACGATGGACTTCTGCTCATCGGAGAACTTGTTCCACACGCTGGAAGCGATGACCACCATATCGGGGATGCGGGTGTGCTCGTCGAAGCAGTAGTACTTGGTCACGTCGCCATGGTCGCGCAGTGCGGTGACGTTGTTCTCGGCACCGTCGATGACGCCCTGCTGCATACCGGTGTAGATATCGCTGTAACCCATAACGGTAGCGGAGCCGCCCAGGCAGTTCATCATGTCGATAGCCATCTGGCTGTCCATGGTGCGGATCTTCAGGCCCTTCAGGTCAGCCGGGGTGCGGATGGCGGTAGCCTTGGTGTAGAAGGAACGTGCGCCGGAATCCAGCCAGGTCAGGCCGCGGAAGCCCTGATCATCGGTGGACTCAAAGACAGCCTTTGCGGAGTCGCTGTCCATGTAGCTGTAGTAGTGTGCCTGATCGTTGAACACATAAGGCACGGAGAAGGCGTTGTACTTCTCGCTGAAGTTGCCCAGGGTGGAAGCGGAGACCTTTGCCATATCCAGTGCGCCTGCCTGGATCTGGGAGATCATGTCAGCCTCGCTGCCCAGGGTGCCGTTGGGGATGATCTGGATGTTGATGCTGCCGCCGGTCTTTTCCTTGACCTGCTCTGCAAAGCTGGTCAGCTGGATGTGCACAGCGTGATCCTCGGCCAGATTGTGGCCCAGCTTCAGGTTGAAGCTGCCGCCGGTGGCAGCAGCTGCGCCGGAACCGGCAGTGCTGTTGGAAGAACCGCCGCAAGCGGTGAGCAGGGCAGATGCACCAGCAACTGCCATGACCTGTACGAACTGTCTGCGAGTGATTTTCATAGTGTTTTTCCTTCCTTATCTTGTTTTATCGTGTCCCACGATCACAGCCAACCGGCTGTGAAACAACATGATTGCGGTGCAGCGCTCAAGACGCGCTGCGCTGAAAGCGATCCTTTCCCATCTGGATCAGGTCTTTCAGGTTGAGCCCCCACAGGCTCTTGGAGCGCTGCCAGTCCTTGCCGGTCTCCTTGGCAAGCACCTTTGCGAACCGCTCCGGGTTTGCCGGCAGCAGGCTGCCCTTGGGGATCATCACTGCCATCTGACGGCTCTGGAAGATGTAGAAATACTGGTCATCCTCCACCAGCCGGTCGATCTTTGCAAAGGGGATGTGCGCACCGTTTTCCACGTCCACGCCGTTATCGTTGACCCGGCAGCTCACGGTGGTTTCCGCGCCGCCCCGCTGCATGATGACGCCCTCTGCCGCCACCCGGCTCAAAAAGTCCGGCATGGCGAACATGGCACAGCCCACCAGCAGGCAGAGCACCTTGACAACGGTAGGGACGGCGGTGAACAGCGCCGCCATCACCAGCACAAAGGCCGCTGCAAGCCACAACAGATGCCGCAACCCCTCGTAGGTGTAGAACTCTGTGCGGAACATCCGGCGGATGGTCTCATCGTTAAAGACCACCTTGGCTTCAAAATGATTTTTTGAGGTCTGCATGGACGGACTCCTTTCAGGCGGTCACGAAATGCGACCGGTGCATTTGTCGATAAGCACAAAAACGTTGAAACATTTTTGTGTATTTGGTCAATCTCGTCTCCTTGCACCCTTATCATACTAAAAAACACATGGATTTTCCGCAGATTTTGTGATTTAAATGTTGCAAAATGTGATATGTACTGATATACTAGGGCAAAAAAAGACGTAAAAGAATGATTCTTATTTTTTTAACGAGGGCAAAGCGGCTATGGGCATGGAACGGGTCACACATTATATTGATAATGTCCTTACGGAAGCACAGGCGCGGATGGGGCTGAGCAACACCCGGCTTCTGGTCACATGGTACACGAACTGGGAAAACAAGCAGTCCGTGGTGCACTCCCACCCGTATCACGAGCTGGTGCTTCCCATCGGCGGCAGCACGGTGCGCTACTCGGTGGACGGCAGCGTGTATCTGGTCCATGTGGGGGAGCTGGTCTACTTTCCCTCTCAGGTCTACCACTCCGGCAACTTCAATATTGACGATGCCCAGTCGGATCGTCTGGTCATCCAGATCGACGATGCTCTCTGGCAGGCCACCCGCCGCCGCGTGAATCTAAAAAATGCAGACTGGATGCACGAGCTCACCGTGCTGGACAGCGAGGCCTGCCGCAAGTGGGATTTCAAGGGGCTTTTCATCCGCATGGCGCAAAGTCAGGAACTATCGGACTCCATCCGGGATATCGTTTTTGAGGCGCAGGTCGCTGAGATGCTGCTGCTCATCACGCAGGCCACCGGCAGCGGACAGACCGCTGCACCCAGCAGCACCAGTGTACTGGTCGCGCGCGCTGTGGCCTACCTGCAGGCCCATTATCAGGACCCGACCCTGACCACCGCGCAGCTGGCGCAGGAACTTTATGCCAGCCGGGAGCACCTTTCCCGCGCATTCAAGGAGTGCACCATGGAGAGCATCCACAATTACCTGACCTATCTGCGGATGCAGCACTGCCGCAAGGCGCTGGAAGAGGGCGTTTCCGTCCTGAACGCCTGCACCGAGAGCGGCTTCCCGGATTACAGCAGCTTCCTGAAAACCTTCCGCCGCCTGTACGGCATCACCCCCGCCGAATACCGCACACAGCACCGGATGCAGTAGGCTTACCGCTGCGCCTGTTTTTCTTCGCGTGTATGCAGAAAAGGCCGGACCCCTTTGAATGGGTCCGGCCTTTTCCGTGCCTTGGTTGTATCTTGTGCAAAGTTACGGTAGATCTTCAGTCCCATCGGTGCCCGGATGGTGCCGAGAGGGGAGATGGAACAGTATCTTTCGCCGGGGTGTGACCACGGCAGACCTATCAGCAGGTCTCAGGATGAAGCAGTGCTTCCACAAGATCCATGTTCTTGGAAACGTCATTGCGCGTGCTTGCATAAAGCATCGTTGCTACGATCAGGCGATCCATCATGCGCGCCAGATAGACCCGGCCGATGCCCTTCAGACCTGCCTGCTCAAAAATACTCAGCAGGTCGTTGAGTGCCTTGACCATGTGCTCCGTCTGTTCCTTCGGAGCGCTGCTGCTGTCGATCTTTGCGATCTCCCGGAGGAGCCTTCCAGACTTCATCGTGAACAGGTCTGCGTCCGGGTCCTCCTCATGCTCCTTTTCATATTCGACCAGCTTTTCCCAGCTTTCTTCGTTGAATCTGGCCGCAAGGATCATAAACCAGCCCAACAGCAGGATGCCGTCATGATCCAGGACCCGGTTCGTGGGTTCTGCGCCATGCAGCGGTCTCAGCGTCTGGCTCACCACATTCGGGAGCGACCGCAAGCGTCTATTCAGATACGCCCGGAGCCTTTCCTCCATTGCAGCACCTTCCCGTTCCATGTGCTCCTCGTTGTTGTCATTCACACGGGTGCCCACATAGGCATACATCTCATTAAACAGCGCGGCAAGTTCCTCCGGCAAGCCATCCTTCGACAGCACATACGGAGGGACTTTCGGGAAGAGGATCACCAGTGCCTGCAGCAGCCCCCTGAGCGCCAAGCTTGCCGTGCGCGTATACTCCCGCGTGTAATTGCTGGTATAATGCCCGGACAGCGGGTCCGTTCCGTCCGCATCCATAAGCGTCGCCTGGTCAAGCGAGTCGGCATTCTTCACCAGTTCTTTTACCAGCTTTGCATTGAAGGCACTATCACCAGCCCGGCTCTCCTCCGTATCCGGGACGGTATCGACCATGCGAAGGAGCGCCTGCGTGCCGCCGCTCTCCGTGCCCGCAGCAGCGTTCCGGGTGCCATTGGTCTGGCGCAAAAAGCCCTTGAGCACCTCCATCATATCCCGCCATGTAAGGTTGTCGCGGTAGTGCCTGCGCATTGCCAGAAATACAGCGTCCAGCAGATTATGCGGGTTCCAGTTCTGGTTGTAGAGCATGAACAACCGGTCGACCTCTTCATCGGTCAGGTGAAAAATCGTCGCCATTTTGTAGATTTCGCTCTTCGAGCCAACACGGCTTTCCGTATAGCCGCGGTTCAGCACCGTGACCCATGCCGCATCATGCAGAGGGCCAATATTCGGCGCTTCTTCCAGCCGCTGGGCAACTTGACGGCGGACCGCTGCCGACCATCCTCTCGAATGGTCCAGCTGCTTGAGATCCGGGCAGTCCAGACCTTCCAAAATTTCAGGATAATGGGTCTGCAATGCGCGGCAGACGCAGAAGCCGGGCGTCATCACCGTTCTCCAATCCGTCAGCGTTTCCAGCAGATTTTCTGCATTCATCAGCACCGCGTTTTCGTTATCCCGCGTCTGTTCGATCCACTCGTTCAGCTGCCGCTCCGATTCGCGCGTTTGGGGCATCATGTTGTCTTCCATTTTGTTGACCTCCTCTGAATTTCTGGCTGAAGGGTATAGTCTCCCCATTCAACTGCCCTTATTATAGCACATCTTTTATATCTGGTCTCAAAAATCTCAAATAACCTAAAAGCCTTCCGACATTTTTTCGGGCAGCGTCTCTTTTGTATGCTAATCTGGTATCGTTCCCAAGGAACGCTCGTGATCCCAGACCATTCAAAAGGAGGCTGCCTTATGCCCACTCTCGAAAAAAGCAACGATAAAATGTCCGAAAATTTCTCGAAAATGACCCCTGCCATGCGGCGTCATCTGACCATGCACCTGTCGTATCTTCAGTCAGACTGCAAAAAGGACGCACTGGACGACCCGCTTTTTCACCTGAACGTCAGGGCGCTGAATGAATTTTATCAGCTGAATGCGTTTTTGTATCCCTCCGACGTTCGGACCATTCTGGACAGCTGCGGCACGGACAAGATCCGCCGCGCCCTGATCCTTCTGGGGCAGTGCCAGAAGCCTCACATCCTTCGTCAGGTCGATATCGAGGCGCTGCGCACCGAAATGGAACAGGTGACCGGTTGTGGACCCGCCAAGCAGACCCTGCTGGATCTGGTAAGCCGCACCAACCGCACTGCCGTTCCTTTCCGTGTGCTGCTGGTCGGCCCCTCCGGCATCGGCAAGACCCTGCTTGGCGACATCCTCGCCGCACACTACAAGCCGCGGCGCATCGACTGCGGTTCCATCAGCTCCCCCGTCGCGCTGGCGGGAGAGGAATCCGGGTACAACAATTCCACCTATGGCATGTTGGCGGATGCGGCGCTTGATCAGGCGGATCTTTTGCAGTTTACCGGGGTAGACCGCATTACGTTCGGCGGGCAGAACGGCAACCCGTTCCCTGCGCTGATCCAGCTGGTGCGCGAGCATACCGTGCACGACCTTTACCTTGGCACCTCCGTACATGTAAACGCCAACATCATCGCCGAAGCTGAAAGCACCGCTTCGCTGCCCGCCGACCTGATCAGTGCCTTTGATGCGGTGATCGCCATGCCCGCACCCACGCGGGAGGAGCGTCTCGCATTCGGCAAGGCGCTGTTCGACACCCTCAACACGCGCAGCGGCCTTGTTCTGGAGCCGGACGTTCTTCCCTGGCTGCTGGATCATTACTGCCCGGACGAGGGCATGACGAACCTGAAAACCAGCGTGGAGCGGCTTTTCCATGCCGCCTCCAACGCGCCCGACCCGGCGCTGCCCATCACGATCCCTGCCGCAGAAAAATTCCTTGGCGCGGCACAGCTGAGCGAATACGAGAAGAACGTGCTGGCATTCCGTCAGGGGGTCTATTCCGACAGTATGCGCAAGGTCGGTCAGGCGCTGATGCAGACCATCAACGAGAACCGCGGCTCTTTCTCGGAGCGCAGCAGCACCAATCGTTCCGATGCCATGGAGCGCTTTTCCTACATTGCACGCTTCCAGCGCTCTCAGCTGCCCTTCCGGTTCGACCTGCCCTCCTTTGAATGCGGTGTGAAGCAGATCATCGGTCTGGACAATGTAAAGGACACGATGCGCGCCCGGCTTGCCGGTATGGAAGCCTCCAACGAGGCAGGCCGTCCGCTGCTTTTTGTCGGCCCCGCCGGTACGGGCAAGACGCACTTCTGCCGTGTATTTGCCCAGTCCCTGAACCTTCCGTTCGAGAAGATCAGCTGCGCCGGGCTTCAGCCCGCCGACCTGAAAGGCACCAGCATCGTTTACAACAACAGCTGCGCCGGTGTCATTGCGCAGGCGCTCAAGCGCGCAGGCAGCACCCGTGCCGTTCTTCTGCTGGACGAGGTGGACAAGCTGCCGGCAGAATCCCAGTTTGCCCTGCTGGACCTGCTGGACGGCCACCGCAGTTTTTACGAAAAGCATCTGGACTGCGATATCGACCTGCACCAGCTGGTCCCTGTTCTGACCGCAAACGATCTGGAAAAGGTCTCGCCCATTCTCCGGGACCGCTGCGACCTGATGCCGATGTACGGCTATACGCTGGCCGAGAAAAAGGCCATTGCACAGCAGGCCATGCTCCCTGCCGCGCTGAAAAAATACGGCCTGCCCGATGCGCTGTTCCCGGAAAACGTCACGGACCTTTTGGTGCGCCGCTACTGCCGCGCACCCGGCTGCCGTGACATGGAAAGCATGCTGAACCGCCTGTGCGAGACCCTGACCCTGTACCGGGCACAGGAAAAGGAACTGACGGTAAACGAAGCGCTGCTGGAGACCGTGCTTGGTGCCCCGCCCGCCGCATTGAACCACTACCCGGCGCACCTCCCGGAGGATACGACCGGGCTTGTAAGTACGCTGGCAGTCATGCGCAGCTCTGCCGGTGTGAGCTTCGGCTCGCGCGATGCCGTACAGGCCGTTCTGACGGAACGCCCCGGCATTACCATCACCGGCTTTGCACAGGACGCTCTGCGGGAGAGCGTGCAGACTGCCCTGACCGCCGCCGAACAGCTGACCGGCAAAACGCTGCCGAAGGGCAAGGGCGTGCACATCCATTTCTGCGGCGATGAGCCCAAGAACGGCACCTCCGGCGGCTGCGCCATTGCGCTGGCGCTTGCCAGCCTGCTGACCGGAACGCCCGTTCCCCGCACCCTTGCCCTGACCGGCACGGTCGATCTTCTGGGCAGTGTCGGAAAGGTCGGCGGCATCCCGGAAAAGACCGAAGCCGCCCTTGCCGCCGACTGCAAACTGCTTTTTCTGCCCGGCGAAAACCGCGACGACCTGCCGCCGGAGCTCAAGGAGCAGGCCGATGCGCAGGGCATGGAGATCCTGTTTGCGGATACGCTGGCCGAGATCTGGGCAAAGTGCATGGAGCTGTAAACGGATTCAGAATAAATGATGCTTTCTCCCTCTGCGGCTTCCGCAGGGGGAGTTTTGTTGTCAGGTGTTAGGTTCCCACCAGGAGTTCCAGTTGTGGAAAAGGGCAAACGGCAGTTCTTTCAGTGTTTTAAGCAAAAAGCGCATAGATTCAAAACGACCTGCTTTTCTCCCGAACCTACCTTCCAACTTCAACCTGTAACACATCCTGTAAATATGCACAAGATGGAAATGCGCTGCCACCAAAATCGGGTGATTTTCCGGGAGAACATCCTCCAACTCGGATATCCATTGATTCCAAAAGTCAACATCATACAAGTTGACGAGAAGCCTTCCTTCGCTTTCCGTTGAAGTTGAAGATGTGTACTGCTTTATAACATTTTTTAATAAAGTCTGCATATTTTTACGCATACAGATCAGCAAAGAGATTGTCGGCGTATAGCACTTTTGATGGCAACAGCAGTTTGCTAAAATTGCCAGAGCCCGTATAAATCCCACAGAGCCCTCCGGCTGAAGCTCTGCCCACATCTGTGCATTCTGAGAAGCGCGTTCAAAATGTTCCAGATTCCAATTTGCATGAACGACACTTAAAAGCAGCCCTTCCAAGTCCTTTGCCCAATATTTTCCATTCAATCCCAATCTATCCCAGCTATCCCAACGAAAAGACTCTATCATGTCGTGCGAGTTTTTTTCAGCTTCCAACTTTTTACAACCGTCGAGATATGCTCTTTCCGCATTTCTTTCTATTTCAAGCGGATCTTCTTCCAGTTCTTCTATTTCTTCCAGTTCACCGCTCCCATGCGTTTCGTTTGACAGTACTTTTGAAGAACCGTTCAGCTTCTTCAAAATTTTCTCACGAGCTTCCTGTCTGCGCTCTGCCTTCCAGACTCTTTCAAGGTCTTCCAGTCCGGCAGCTTCAAATTCATCCAACGCCTCCAGTGCTTCCTGATACTTTTCATCGTTGTACAGTTCCCGAACATATCGGAAGTAAATCTCACCATAAAGATCCTGTTGTTGAAATGTCCAATCGCTCTTATCTTCCGAAAACGCCTTTGTGACCCACTGAATTTCTTTTATTAAAAAATCTCTATCATAGAGCTCTTTCTCTTGGAGATATACAGCAAAAAGGAACTCATTCTTGTATGATAAAACAACATGATCCAGCCGATTGTAATCCTTCCCTTCCTGCGCTTGTTTTACCCTTCTTTTCTCGTTTTCAATAAGCCATTCTATGTATAAAAAAGCTTTTCCTTCCGCTGTTTCTGGATGTTCAGTTATGCAGCTTGAAGCAATTGTGGAATACAGTTCATCCGCTATTGCAATGGCATCTTTATATTTAGGCCAGCCTACTAATGTCAATGCTATTTCCAATGCTTTTTCCGGTTCGCCCAATTGCTTGTATGCCTTTATAATGTATTCATCCCGCTCATAAAATTCATACTTTTCGAATGATGCACAAAGGTCAATACATTCCTGAAAGCGACCCGTTCCAAAACAATATTTTGCTTTTGTTTTCAAAAGCTCCTTTGCATCACATTCATCAACAGAAAATTTTTCCAGCAAGTCTATCAAGCGGGAAGCCTTTTCATATTCTCCCTTCTCCACCAGTCCATCACAATGTCTGTTTAATGCACGCCATGCTGGTTTCGATCTTTCTGACAGTTTTGTTGTTTGGGTAGAAAGCTGTCGAAGATATTGTTCTTCGTAGTAGCTTGCTTTCTGTAAAGCGTGCTCAACTTGTTCATCATTCTCGGAAGCTCTATAATAGCGAGCTACCGTAAAACTATAAAAATCAGCGTAATCCAGTGCATCCGCCTGTGGACATTTTTTAAGATTTTCCAGTGCTTTTTCTTGGAACGCCGAAAACTCTTCCACTGTGGGGAAATCATCCAGATAAAGCTCTTTGAGAGAAACACGATCCGGCTGATCCTGCTGTTCCCACAGTGCTACAGCCTTCCGATGAAGCGAGCGTTTAACTTCTGACCAATTCCGTCTCTCTTTAGCAGATAAAATCGGGCTTTTCAAATCGTTTTCCGCGCGTCCCAAGCCATAGACAAGATACAGCCAAAGCGTCCGCTTTGAGATATCCGAACACACATCTTCGGGTCCAAAACGTTCTGCGCCGTAAAATAGATTTTCATAAAAGCGCGCACAACGCCATGAAGGTGCTTTTTCCGTGCTTTCAAACCATTGCGGATGGTTCTCTGCAATAGCAATCAGCGTCATAACATCCGAAATAAAACCACCCTTCAGCGGCGAGTGATCAAGATCCAGCAGTGCAAACCGCACCGAATAGCTCTTCCAATACGCCCATTCAAACCCAGGATCCATGTAAAATGCCGCCATCTGGAAGCTGTCTGCCAACTGCTGACAAGATGCGCATTCTTCAAACAGAAAACAATAAAACGGATTGCTCGTCACCCACCGAAACGTCGGGTTGCCCATCACCGACTTATAAAAAGCTTCCTTATCTTCTTCTGTAATGCAAAACTCTTTCCTTGCCACCACCCGCACCAGCGTATGCAGGTTTAAAATAACTTCTTCTGAATCCTCTTCCGTTTTCTGCTGCACATATCCCAGCCGGAGCAGATGATTCAGCGCCTCAAGGTTCTTGGTGTTTTCGTCTTTCGATTCATGCGGGCAGCAGGAGAGAAACAGCGTTTCGTACATGCCGCTGTTCTCGCCGATGAGCTGCGCATAGCGCAGCATATCCTGCTCCCGCTCATTAAAATTTGCCAGACGGAACAGCCGGATCAGATGCCCCTCGATCCGGTTTTTTGAATAGTCGGTGTCCTTCTGACCGCTGATCTCCACAAAGGCGCCCGAGCCATAGCCGTCACAGCTCAACTCCTTGTAGATCTCCGGGACGGTCAGTCGGCTCTCCCTCATGGTGCGGGCGATCATATCCACCGTCATGGTGTGGCGGTCTACCAACGCAATAAGCCTGTCCAGCTCTTCGTCACTGCGCTTTTGCGCATCACTGTGCCCGTTGGCATCTTTGCTGTTTTCGCGCAGGATCGCGCGCAGCGGCTCCAATTCCAGCCTGTCCACCTCGAAAGGAACGATCCCGGCGACATCCGACACATCCAGACGGGTCACGAACAGCACCTTGCAATTCAGCTGGCACAGACGGGTAAAAAGATCGGTCTGTCCCTGCACCGTTTCCTCGTGCACCACAGAATTCCAGAACTTTTTTGTGTCGTCATCCACATTGTCGATGATCAGCAGGTCGTTTTCGTGCATGTGGGCATTCAGTTCCCGGAACATATCATCAATGATCCCAGCCACAGGGCGGGGGACGTCCTTTCCGTCCTTCTGCTCGGTAAATGCCACCGTGGACATATTCCGTGCCAGCGTATCCACCGCAAGGCCGGTCATGCTGCCCGGGTAAAAGGCATAGTACACCTGCGAACAGGGATAGTTCCTCTGCCATTTGTGCCCCAGCAGCGTTACCAGCTTGGTTTTGCCGATGCCGGAAAAGCCGTGCAGCACCAGTTTTCCCTCGGCCCACAGCTTTGCTTCGATTTTTTTGATATCTTTATCGCGCCCCAGCACCTCGTCGCCGTTCAGCTGCAAAAGGCCGAGGCTCATCTGCCATGCGGGCGGCTCGATCTTGCGGTACAGCTGCATGATCTGTTCCATCATTTCCTGCACGGAGCTGCGCTTTTCCGGCTTTATTTCTGCCGCGCCGGAAAGGATCTGATCCAGACTTTTCTGCACCGCCGGTGTGAGCTGCGGGTCGTTGATGCCGCTGGCATTGAGCGTCGGGGCTTTCAGCTCCTCCTCAAGATCCGAATACCAGCCCTTCCGCAATGCCTCCAGAATGTTCTGATCCAGCAGGCAGTGCATCAGCTTGCCCACTGCGTAAACGTCCGCCTTGGGGGTCAGGCGCTGCTCTCCGCTGCCCGCCAGCTCCGGGGCGGCAAAGCCCGGGGTCGCCATAACCGATTCTTTGCCGAGCGGCGCAGTTTCCCCGTCCACCAGTGCGCGGGCGCTGCCAAAGTCAATGAGCATGGCGTTCAGAACGTTTCCGCCCTTATCATCCATTGCCAAAAACACATTGCCCAAGTTGATATCTCCGTGCAGATAGCCCGCCGCATGGATCTTTGCAAGCAGGATCAGCAGACGCCAGACCAGCATCAGCGTCACTTGCAGCGGCGGCACCGCCAACACCGGTTTGCTGTTCGGCTGCAGATTGCCCAAGGGGGTTTCTTTGCTCTTTTTCTTTCCGGCTTCCCGCAGGATATCCTGTAACCACAGGCCGTCCTTGTGGTTCAGGTTGTCCATTTCCAGAATGCAGCAGGGGAGCGTGCCCTCTGCCTGCCATACCGTGCCGTCCGGCTCCCGGATGCTCTGCACCTCCAGCATCCCGCGCACCGGCCACACATGAACGGTTTCCCGCGCGACCTTCTGGCTGATCTCCATTTCCCGCGCCGCCTGCTTGGCAAGCTTTTCATAGCAGCTCAGCAGACCCGGATCCTCGTCCGGGCTGTCTACATACGCACGCTCGACCGGGACTCCTTTCCGGCGCTCCCACTCTTGGGGGTAAAACTCCTTCAGCACGGCGCGGATGCCGCTGCCGGCTTTTTCCGCATAATAAATGATCGCCGTTCCGCCCGCTTCGTTGGAGGCTGTTATCTTGTACTCTGCTCCATCCCGTGTGTACAGGACAGTCCCTTCCGCCCATTTCTTCCGCAATGTTCCATTCCTCCCTGTTCGCCGTTTTTTTCAGTGTACCACACCGAAGCCTTCGGCTCTATGGCAAATACGCACAACTTTTTACCAGTTTCTTATGCAGGTTGACTGCGAAACTAATTTTTTGGGGGCAGGGTATCCGCTTACGCTATACTGTACTCACTGAAGCGGGAAACGCCCGCCGAACCCCAAAAAACGGAGGTATTTCTTATGAAGATCAACCATTCACAGAAACTTGTACAGCGCGTTCAGGAGCATCTTGACAAGAACCACATGAAGTATATGTTCGATGAAGATGCCGACTGCTTCCATTTTCCCATTTATGCAGCGTTCTCCTCGTTCTTTTTCACCATGTTTTCTCTTCACATGGAGGACGACTGCATCCTCTTGGACGCCGAGTTTCCGCTGATCATCGATCCCCCTCACCGCGCTCCGGTCAAGGCGTTTATCTCGGACCTTAACAGCACGATAAAGAACGGCTGCTTCCATCTGAACTCCATGAGCGGTCGGCTGCTGTTCCATATCTATATCGACTGCGTTGAGCGCATCCCCACGGACGCGGTTCTGTCCCGTGCACTGACGTATGCCTGCGCTATGATGGACCTCCACTGCAAGGATCTGCTTCGCCTGCTCACGGATGCCTCGGAGCCGAAAAAGCCCGCGCCGTCCGCCCCGGACTCCTCCCTTGTGGACGGTTTTCTGGAAGAGCTCCTGCGTTCCATCCATCCGACGGAGAAATCGGAGGACAGTTCCAAGGAGGACGGTTCCGCGGACAAGCCGTTCCACTTTCCGTTTGCGGTAAAGCTGGACGAGGAAGCAACGGAAGCGCCCGGTGCAGCGCCCGAACTTTCGGAAGAGGATCAGCAGCTCTTTGAAAAGCTGCTGCACATCTCTAAAGAGCCCGATAGCGCTGATGAGGACAAGGACGAAAACGAGGACTAAGCTGAAAGGAGCCAACACGGATATGGAATGTTACAGTTTTACAAAGCCCGGCCGCCTCCACCTGAAAAACGGCGAGAAGAATCAGGATCAGTTGTTCGGCATCCGCAGCCGTGACCGTATCGCGGTCTGCCTGAGCGATGGATGCAGCACCGCGTCCCATGGTCTGGCAGCGGCGCAGCAGATCGTCACCCTGACTGCCCGGATGTTTTACGAGCAGTTTTACGACCTGCTGCTGGACGACCCCGACACCGTGCGCCGGAAGATCTGCGCCGTTCTCCAACCGGCACTGCGCGCCTTTGCCGAACAGCAGGGCGTTGAACCGGAAGCGCTGGCAGCGACCCTGATCGTCTTTGCTGCGGACGATACCGGCCGCTATCTCTGCGCCCATCTGGGCGATGGCTGCATCCTGATGCAGCCGCCGGGCGCGGAGGCAGCCGCATTTTCAACGATCTCTGCCCCTTCCTGCGGGATCGCGCCGCATTCCACCTATCTGACCATGAACACCAACATGATGCAGCACCTGAAAGTATATCGTTCTCTCCGGCCTGTGCGGGGAAAATTCCTTCTGCTTACCGATGGCGCAGACGACCTGCTGCGAAGCAACCTTCCGAAAGACCGGCTCCTCTGTCCCTTTTCCGGCCCGGAGCTGGAGTGCTATCTGGACGAACAGCACCCCCTTGACGATTACAGCGCCGCCATCGTTACAATTTCCTGAGCCGCGCCTTTCTTTTTGACGATAAACGTTTTATAATATGCCCAAAGAAGTATAAAGGAGGAATCCCCATGGCCGCATACAACGACCGCGTTCCGCTGAAAGACGGCACAGTTCTGCACACCACAGACGGAAAGCGTTTTCATATCCTGCACAGCACCTCTATTGGCGGAAGCGCGATCCTTTATTCCGCGCATCTGGACGGGTCCTCGCTGGATGTTACCCTTAAAGAATTTTACCCTGCCGGTTGTGTGCGCGTGAACGGGGTCGCGCTGGACCCCGGCCTTGCCGCACCGGATGCCTCTCCCGCATTGCGGCGGGCATTTTACCAGCGGCTGGAGCGGATGGCACAGCACGAACTGGAACTGAGCCAGCTGGCCTATAACGGTTCCTTCCACGCATTGCCCCATTTGGAGCAGCTGGAGGTCTGTTCCATCTCCCAGCCCGAAGAGCCCGTGCATCGCTCCGCTGACGGCACCGCTTTGCCCTGCACCTTTCTGTATCTGCCCACACTGAACCCCTCCAAAGGCTTTTTCCTGTCCGATCTTCTTGCCGAGTGTGCCGCCTATCCCCGGGACAAGGAGCACCCTTTCGGCGTTTTGATGCCGGACGAGCCGCGCTCCATCGCTGCGCCGCATATTCTGACCACCCTGCATCTGATCCGCCTGATCCTGGATGCCCTTGCAACGCTTCATAAAACGGCGATCCACGGAGACATTTCCTTAGGGAATCTTTTCATTGACGGCGATCTGCATACCGGTGCGCTGCGCGGTGCAGTCTTTCTGGATTTTGGTTCTGCGCGCCTGTTGGACGCTCCCAACGGTAAGACCGCGCCGATCCTGCCCAGCGAGAAGCTCTACACCACACCCCTGTTCTGCGCGCCGGAAATTTTTACCGGTGCCCGCAGCGGCGAGCCATTTTGTCTGACCCCTGCGGCAGACGTGTATTCCGTCGGCGTCCTGCTGCGGCTTCTGCTGCGAAAAGAAGCGCTGGCAGCTTACCGGAAGTTCCCGGAGGATCTGGCAGAGGAATTGAAGCCCGCAGAGATCTATCCTTCCGATACCGTTCCCTCCGCGCGGCCTGTGCTGCCCCAGCTGAATCGTATCCTCTCTGCCGCCGCAGAACCAGACCCGGAAAAGCGCATCCCTGTGGCTGAAATGCTGAAAGAGATAAACGCCCTCATCGAGCAGCTTTCTGCGCCGCGTTTCCCGCTGGCAGAGAACCTTTCCAGCCCGGAGAGCTTTATCCCGCACAGCCGCGATAACGAATTGAAGGCCATCCGCAAACAAATGGATTCCGGCGTCCGTCCCATCTTCCTTTATGGTCTGGGCGGCTTGGGCAAAACGGAGACCGCCCGCGCCCTTCTGCGGCAGTGCAAGAAGGACGGGATGCGTGTTGCTTTTTTCAACTACGAGCAATCCGTGCGGGATACGATTTTGCATCTGGAATTTACCAACTACCGGTATACGCCCTCCACACCCCATCTGTCCTTGCAGCAGCAGGAGGAAGAGCACTATTACGAAAACTTAAAGCTTCTGGCGGCAATGGGGCCGGACAGCGTAGTCGTGATGGACAACTTCGACAGCAACAGCCAAACGCTCGACGACCTCCGCCGCGAATCCGCCTATCAGGATCTGATCAATTTGGGTGGGCCTCACCTCATTATCACTACGCGGTTCATCCCGGAGGGCGATTCTTCCGTGGAGATCTGTCCTCTGCCGAAAGAGCTGCTGCTGAAAATGATGCTGAAAGAACTGCAAATTACGGAAAAAGAGGACCCCCGCCTTGCGTCCATGCTCCGCGAACTCATCCTTGCAGTCCATGGCCACACTTTGACCTGTCATCTCATTGCAAAGAGCATCCGCTGTTCTTGGGGCAGGTTGACTGCGCAGGATGTACTGGACGCTTTGAAGCAATACGATCTCCAGTCCCTGAAGCAGAGGCCTGTCACCAGCGACAAAGACCGCGGCTACACAAAAGATACGATCTACGGTCATCTGAAAGTATTATTTGACCTGAGCCAGATGACCGGCGCATATCGCACGGTATTGTGCCATACGGTGCTGCTTCCCCCCAAGGGGCTTGATACCAAGCTTTTTCTCGATGGAGAAACGCCGGAGGGACAGGACGCCCTGATCGAGCTGGTCGAACGCGGTTGGATCGGGCGGAACCGGTTAAACAAGGATATCTATTTTCTGACGACGCATTCGCTGATCCGCCAGCTTATCCTGAACGAATTAGCCCCTTCTGTGGACGAATGCAGCGCTTTCTTTGCGCAGTTGGAGCGTTCCTTCACGGATTATGTGGAGCTGCTGGAAGAAACCGGCTATACCACGACCCCCGAGACCATCCGGGCTGATCCTTATCCCAAAGATCCGAACTATGATTTTGAATATGACCTTGGCTGCCTTTATGAAACTGCGGCAGACCTGCCTTTTGTCCCGGATGCGATAAAAGCGGCATGGCTGGACAAAGCCTTGGATCACTATTCAGAAAGCAAGTGGTTCTATCTCAACGATGATTCCGACAGTGTTATCGATATCGAAGTCATATGCAGACGCTGCCGCTTAAAGCGCCTTTTGCTGACGCAAAAGCTAGCCCCTCAGGATGAACAGCGGGATATCTGGCAGCGGGTACATGAACTGGAAGAACTGCGCGATGCTTATGTCGGAACGGCAAGCCGTGAAGATCAGGCAAAAAGCTTTGAGAAAGAAGCGGAACTGGAGACGCTCTTCTTTTCACTCTCAGAAGAGGAGGCGCTTGCCGGTGAACATGCGGAGGAATACCGGAACTTAGGGAAAGACATCTATCTTTCCTGCGTTGACCGCCTTATCCGCCAAGATCCTGACCGCTCTTTTGACCAAGCGTTTGTCCGCCATGTCCTGGATATCGCCGCCGAAGGAGAAGCTTTTGTTCTGAAACACTTTGACAACGATGCGGAAGATTTCTTCTCCGAGATCTGCACCTACTATTCTGCGCTTTGCAGCACATTTAGCCTAAATTGTCTTTATTATGAAGCAGCAGATTATTACAACCGAAAGCACGCCGCAGAATGGCTCCGAAAGGACAAATATTTGGAGGAGAAAGCAAAACAGACCGGAAAGAAATTGACCTGCGAGGACTATTGGATCTTCGGGAATCATGCGCGAGATTACGATCAACAGCTGGCATTTCAGTACTACATGACCGCAATTGAATCAGCAGAGCAGATCCTCGAATCAGGGGGTACTCCGCCACGGGAAATATCCACCGCATACCGTTTTTGTGCAAAAATTCTCAAACAGCAGGGCGAGACCAAGAAGGCCGCACTGTTTAAGAAGCGTGCCGCAGATTCCGAAAAGCGCGACAAAGCCATACAGGCAGCCCTCCACAAGGAGTTTGAAGCACAGCAAGGAAAGAACAACGCTCGTAAGAGCAGTTTTTACAGCGCCAACAATCCCTCCGACATCCTTTCTTGATCCTTTTATTTTTTAGACCGTAATTCCTACTCGTAAAAATTATGAGCGGGAATTACGGTCTTATTTTTTCTGTTTGTATATTCTTTATTTTTCGAGTGCCTTTTTAAGTTGTGTTATTCTATATCTACCAGCTCATCACACCCCCAGCAAAGAGAAACAGAGCGTTCCCGACGGGGAACGCTCTGTTGTACAGATCGCTGTTGTCTGTGGCTTTTGGCAGGGTGCATCCGGTTGGACACACCCTGTTTTTTACTATGCTTCATCGTTTTCTGCGCGCAGCATCCGGTATCCGACACCAACATGGGTCTGGATCAGATGCGGCGCATCCGGGCATCGTTCCAGTTTTTTGCGCAGGGATGCCATATAAACACGCAAGGAGGCAATGTCATTTTCCTGCGTACTGCCCCATACTTTCTGCGTGAGGGAGGTATGCGTCAGCACTTTGCCCACATTATGCGCCAGCACACACAGCAGCTTGTACTCGATGGGGGTCAGATGCAATTCATTCTCGCTCAACCAGACGCAGCCGGCCGAAAAGTCGATCTTCAAAGGACCATTGACAAAAACCGGACTGTTTATACCGTCAGAAGCCAGCAGATTCAATCTGCGTTGTGTCACACGCAGTCTTGCCAACAGTTCATCTACGGAAAACGGCTTCGTCAGATAATCATCTGCGCCGTTGTCAAGGGCTTCGATCTTATCGGAATCCTCGCTCCGGGCACTCAGGACAATGATGGGCAGGTTCGACCATGTGCGGACGCTGCGGATGACCTCAATGCCGTCTATATCGGGCAGTCCAAGATCCAGCAGCATGATGTCCGGGTTGTGGCTGGTTGTCATCATGATCGCCGTTTCCCCATTGGAAGCAGTCAGATATTTATAGCCGTGAGTCTTCAGGGTCGTTGTGATCAGACACCGTACAGGAACATCATCCTCTACGACCAGAATGGACGGCTTATTCATGAATGTTCACCTCGCTTTGCGGCAATGCAAAGGAAAAGACACTGCCATTGGGAATGTTGTCACGCAGGGTCAATGTTCCGCCGTGAGCCGTCAGGATCGCACGACAGAGGGGCAAGCCCAGTCCAAGGCTGCGGTGGCTGTCTGCGATGCGGCTCTGCCCGGTATAAAACATCTCGAACACCTGTGCTTTTGCGCGATCTGGAATGCCGGGGCCGTTATCTGCAACTTCCACTACGACCTGATGGTCTTTCCGGTAAGCCGAGATCTGAATGACCGAGCCCACGGGGGTGTATTTGATGGCGTTATCCACCAGATTGACAACGACCTGCATGATCAGCCGTGCATCCACATTGACCAGGAGGATCTCGTCCCCATACTGTGTTGTGATGGTGTGTTCGCAGCTTTTCCGGTTGACATGATGCAGTGCTTCTTCGATCATTTCGTCCATCAGCTGCGGTGAGATCTGCAGATTCATCCGCCCATCCTCAATGCGGGTGATGGAAAGCAGATTTTCCACCAGACCGATCAGCCATTGCGCATCGTCAAAAATATCGGTGCAGATCTTGTTCCGGGTCTCTGTATCCAGCGTTTCTCCGTTGGAAAGCAGATTGCTGGCATTGCCGGAAATGGAGGTCAGCGGGGTGCGCAGGTCATGGGAGATCGTGCGCAGCAGGTTTGCCCGCAGCTCTTCATTCCTTGCCTGCAATGCAGCCTGCTCTTTTTCCAGCGCATTTCTGCGGTTTTCAATGGCCAGCGCACCTTCGCCCAGAATGGAAAGCAGCACACTGTTTTCAAAGGCATCCAGCGGTTTTTCGGACAGATCGATCCCGATCACTCCAAACACGCCGCCTCCGGTCCGAAGTGCAAGATAAAGCCCCTTTGCATCCGGGTAGCTATCCGTGCCTGCACCGGAACGCTTTTTGTTGGCAAACGTCCAGTTTGCCGCATCCCGTTCTTCCGGTGCAGAAAAGATGTTACACGGCACTTCCCCGTCAACCGAAAAAAGCTGTTCTGAACCAAGATCTCCGTTTTGTTCCGGGTAGACGATCAGGTTCCGGTTCAGCAGCTTCATCAGCTGGGACGCTGTCTGAGAGAGGATTTCTTCCTCACTTTTTGCTCTCTGTAAAAGCTGATTCGTATCAAACAGTACTTTTGTCCTGAATGCTGCCTGCGCAGACATTTTTGCATGGTCTTTCAGCCGTGTCGTCAATGCACAGGTAATGATTGCAGAGGTCAGCATCAGGGCAAATGTAACCTGATAACCGGGGTCATACGCATGGAATGTCAGGCGCGGTTCCGTCAGAAAAAAATTGTACAGCGCAACACCGGCAACAGAGCCCAGCACACCGCAGGTGTAGCCGCTGGTACACAATGCGGTGAACAGCACCCCCAGCATATAGAGCATAATAATATTATAGCGTGCAAAGTCCAGTTGTAAGAAAAAGAAGCCGATGAGCGTGATGCAGCTCAGGATGCCTGCGGTGATCAGCAGATCACGGACAGACGGCAGAAGCGGACGGGCGAACAGCCTCCGTCCTGAACCGTAGCCGTTCTCTGCAGAAGCATCCGGGATGATATAAATATCCAGATTGGGGGCAGTCAGCGTCAATTTTTCGGTCAGTGACGGCCCGCTCCAGAAATGGCGGCGATGTATGCTGGAGCGCCCCAGTACGATTTTTGTAATGCCGGAGATCCGGGCAAACTCTGCGATCTGCTGTGGAATGTCATCCCCGTAGATCGTAGAAATGTCGGCACCTGCCTGCTCTGCCATACGAATATGCTGCTGCAAACGCCGACGATCTTCCTTTCCCATCTGATTCGAATCAGGAGTTCGGACATACAGAGCTGTAAAGGTCCCGCCAAACGCCTTTGCCATCGTTGCCGCCGTCCGCACGATCTTTGCATTGGAGGGAGAGGACGACAGACACGCCAGAATATGTTCAGTGGGTGGGTCGTTCTGATTCATAAAGATCACCTGCCTTGCCCACAGTATAGCACAATTTGATGGTCACGACCACCAGCCGCGTCTTTTTCCTTCCTGTCGAAGGATCTCCCTCCGTATGTGATCCAGCGCATCTGCTGCCCGGAAGCCACTCAACATGACTCCAAGAACCATCAGCAACAAAACGACATCCATACCAATCCGTCCTATCTTTTCAGAGCCGGAAACACTTCTGGATCGATGCGTATTTTCCCAAAACCAGCATACTTTCATCCCGGCACAGCTGCGTATCCGGCGTAATGCTCATATCGAGCTTTCCATCTTTTTTCAGTGCAAGAATGTTGATGTTATACTTTTTTCGGATATTGATCTCGCCGATCGTGCGATTCATCCATTCCGGCGGAATGGTCACTTCCATGATGGCGTGGTCGTCCTGCAGCTCGATGTAATCCAGAATGTGTTCGGAGCTGTATCGGATCGCTGCCCACTTTGCCAGCTGCTTTTCCGGGTAGACCACTTCATCCGCACCGTTGCGCAGCAGGAACTTGGCTTGTACATCCCGCTCTGCACGCGAGACCACAAGCTTTGCGCCCAGCTCCTTGAGCAGTGATGTTGTTTCCAACGAACTCTGAAAATTGCCGCCGATGGTTACGATACACACATCAAAATTGGCAACGCCAAGGGAACGCAGAAAGTATTCGCTGGTGCTGTCACCGATCTGTGCATTCGTCACATAGGAAAGCACGGCGTTTACACGGTCTTCGTTGCTGTCGATTGCCATGACCTGATGACCCAGTTCATTCAGTTCCCGTGCAATATGGCGGCCAAAACGGCCAAGTCCAATCAAAAGAATCGATTTCATACTTGTCTCCTTTATCCGATCGCGATTTTCTCCTGCGGCAGACGAGAGTGGGCAGGGCTGCTGCCAAATGCCGCATAGATCAACGTCAATCCGCCAACACGTCCCAAAAACATCAGTGCGATCAGCACCCCCTGCGAAAGGATGCCCAATTGCGGCGTGATGCCCAATGTCAGACCTACCGTTGCCACAGCCGAAGCAGTCTCATACAGACAGACCGACATCGGCAGCTGCTCTGCCGTAGCAATGACAAAGGCTCCGAGGAAGAACAGCGTCAAATACATTCCCGCAATCGTGGCAGCATTCTTGACCGCGGAACCATCTATGCGCCGCCCGAAAAATTCGGCATCTTCTCTGCGGCGGAAGGTCGCCCACATATTGGCCAGCAGAACGGCAAACGTTGTGGTTTTCATGCCGCCCGCCGTAGAGCCGGGCGAACCGCCCAACAGCATCAGAACCACCATCAATGCCTGTGAAGTGCTGCCCATCGCAGCAAGATCGGCGGTGTTAAAGCCGGCAGTACGAGGGGTAACGGATTGGAACATCGACAATAAAATGCGCTGCCGGGCAGAGCCTGCCGTGAACTCGAAGCAATAAAAGTACAGCGTCGGCAGTACCAGAAGAAACGCCGTTGTGACAAGGATCACCTTGCTCTGCATCCGGTAACGGTGAAAATCAAGGCGATATGTACAAATGTCCTCCCATGTCAGAAAGCCAAGGCCGCCAAAGACGATCAGTGCAGCAATCACTGTGGTAAGCAATGGGTTTCCTGCATACCGTGTCAGCGAAACAAATTTTGCACCCTCTCTTCCCAGCAGGTCAAAGCCGGCATTGCAGAACGCCGAAATGGAATGAAACAGCGCATACCAGATCCCGCGCAAACCATAATCGGCGCAAAATGTCGGCAGCAGCAGTGCAGCACCGGCCAGTTCAAACAGGGCGGTGATCCGCAGAATAAAGCCTGTCAGCCGCACGATGCCGCCCATCTGCGGGGCAGCCGTAGCTTCCTGCATCGTGCTGCGCTGCTTGAGGGAGATCTTTCGCCCGGAAAGCAGCGCAAAGGCAGCGCCCACCGTAATGACACCCAGTCCTCCGATCTGGATCAGAAGAAGAATTACGCTTTGCCCAAAAACCGACCAGTAGCTGCCGGTATCCTGTACCACAAGTCCGGTCACACAAAGAGCAGAGGTGGAGGTAAACAGTGCCTCATGAAACGGTGTAACGCACCGCTGCTGTGCAGCGATCGGAAGCATCAGAAGCAACGCGCCCACCAGATCAACTGCCGCAAAACCTGCAATAATGACCTGAAAAGAAGAAAAACGGTGCCGCCTGTAACGAGGATATTGAATCATAAAAGCTCCTTTATCTATCCGTGTGCATAAAGATTAGCATGGAATAAATAAAAGAGCCGTAAAGAAAATTGTAGAAGTATAAAGATTCCATTAAAATTGATCGGGCAACACCAAATAACAAATGCCGGACATCACCAGCGCAAAAAAGCGGTAATGTCCAGCATTCATTTAGATTTCTAGTCCATGGCTCCCAGCCGCATTCTTCAAATATTTCTTCGTGTCACCGTTCAGAATCAAATCCGCATAGCCCAGCGGGTCATTGTAGATGAGGTAGTCTAACTCCGACCTCTGCGCCATGGTCACGTCCAGCGCATCCTCGACCCCGGGGCAGTCGATGGAAATTTTTCTTCCATCCCGGAGCAGCAGCTCCACGCAGCCAGTGTCCATGTTGAATTTGCAGATTCTTTCATCGTACTTCATGTTCGTGTCCTTTCTGCCTTATGGCACCTTTACAGTTGTGACTTTTGTGATACGATTTTTTTGATGCTGATCGCACACAAAACGAAGTTTTGGGTGCTTACCGCATTGAGAGCCGGTATCGGCTCTCAACAGCCAAGTCATCCTCTGCAAAGAGGATGACTATAAGGTTTCGGACACACAGCCGTCAGGAAGGGGCCGGAGTTTGTCGGGGCAAGGCCCCTCCATCTTGCTTACGCAAGACCGCTCTGCCGCTTAAAAGCCCCACTGGGGCTTTCATTGCTGCGCAACCGCGGCATTCTGCTTTCCGAAGAAAACAAAAAATCCGAACCCTTCTCCTATCGAGAAAAGGTTCGGATTTTCATTGTTTGGTGCGATGGAAGGGACTCGAACCCCCGGCCTACTGATTCGTAGCGCACACCGGGCGATTCCCTCAATTTTTGGAAGTTACGTTTCAACGTTGTTTCTTTGCGATATATCGCAGGTTTTGAACTTCGAGTTTCTGCACCCTTTGTCCGATTTTGCAACGATTTGCACCCTTTGCACGTTTTGAAACCGTGCAAAAACCGTGCAGAAACCGTGCACTTACTCCCGGACAAACTAAAAACCACTTCATCCGACAACGACTTGACGGCATTGGTTCGAGTGACCGCACACCAAAAATCAAGTCTTGGAGGATACTATTATGACGAAATTGCTTTCCTGCCGCTACAACATGGACACCAACCGGGTGGAAGCCCGGTTCGAGGATGGCACCACCGTTGCCATCGACTGCATTGCCGTGGAGGACGAGTACGGCAACACCCCGGCACAGCGGGCAGAACTGGACTGGCTGCTGTGCAATAAGCCGCTGGAGTACGGCAACAACGCACTCCTCATTTTTCGCTGCCTGCTGTAGAAGCTGGAAAGCAGTACACCATTCTCTGCACACCAACTTTTTATGCTCGGCCCACTTTGTTTCGCTGCAGTAATCGTCTGATACCATTGCTGTTTCCGTACTGTCAATGCGTGCTTCTCCATGGGGTCCTCCTTGCTGCGTCTCTGTATTTTTCAGACTGCTCTCAAAAATACATTTTTTCAATGGTACTATTTTCGCACTTTGGAGAGAGCGGAGAAGGACATAGTTTCATTCGGCGGGTACGAGAATCCTCAGAAGGTAACGACAAAGTCTTTTGCAGGGGCTTTGATGCGAGTTGTCTTTTGTACAAACTGTCCGTTTGCATCGGTGTAAACTACAGTCAACTCATAATCGCCGCGCTTTGCCTTGAGGGAGAAATGGCCGCTCTCGTCTGCTGTGGTCTGCGTCACAACATTGCCGTTTTTCAGCAGCGAGACTTTTGCACCGGGTACGGCGGCATGGTCTGCCAGCTCCACACGGCCCTGTACGTCAACAGGCATGGTCAGGACAATACCGGCTGTGATAGCAGCCGCAGCACCAAGACCGAGAATGACAGCAGCACCGCCGCCGTCTCCACCACCGCCACCGGAGCCGGAATCACCGCCGCCGGGGGTGGGGGTGGGGGTAGGAGTCGTGGAATCGTACTGTGCTTTGATGGTAACGGACACCGCGCCCATAGTAAAGGAAGAGGTAGAGCTGCTGGCATCATTCAGCGTGACACTGTCTGCCGGAGTGACAACCCATTCACGGAAGGTCTTGCCATCAGCGCTCTTATCGTCAGCTGTGATGGTGATTTTTGCGCCTTCCGTCACATTATCCAGAACGGTAGTATCATCTGCAATCGGTACATCATCGATTGCCGTAATTTTTCCGTCCACCACTGTAACAGTGAGTTTGTCGGGGTCAGTAGGCTTCGTCTGAGTGTTATCCTTAATTTCGGTCTTCTGATTATTACCATCCTTCTTGATAATGGTAACCTCATTAGCCTTGGCAGGGATAGTACCACTGTCAACAATATCGGTATCAGCGTTCTCCGTCGCATACTGAGCATTCGCAATGCCATCACCGCTCAGGTGTAAACCGTCATCCTTCAGCTCAGCGTGGAATTCCGTAGTGCCTGTGGTGTCGATGGCCCAGCTGTGCCAAGGCCAGTCTGTAGTCGTCTCGTTCTGGGTCATAAGGACATTGACGTCTGTGGGGGTCTCTGCGGTCACATCTACAGTACGGGCTTCCTCGTTGTAAGTCAAAGAGACTGGGCCGCTGGTGGAGAGGGAGAGAAGGGTGTCGTTGAGAAGAAGGTCGACGCCATTTTCCACAGAAGAGGACAAAATCAATTCAGTCGAGCTTGAAAGGCAAGACGAATCAAACGCAAACAAAGAAGTGGGAGAAGATTCGTCCAAGGAGTCATGTGGATAGCTGCTGATTAGCAGATTGTTTTTAAAGTCATTGCTACAATCATATAATTCGCCGTTTTTTATAATAAAGAAGGAATCGCCACTTTTAAAAGTAAAGGAACTATCTGTAGGCAAGCTTAGACTGGGATAAGAATAATCAGAGGAATCGGTTATCAGTGAATCAACATAGAAGTAATTTCGGCAATCATATTCAGAAAATTCAGTTGCATAAATATAACTTTTTATAAAGGAATATTCGCCATATTTTATGTATGGATAGAAATTGGGATTCGAAAAAGTATCTTTATAAAGAGTCATTTGTGCAGGAGTTTGATCAACCGTTCCATCAGAATTCACATTTGGGTCAAAAACACGAATAATATACTGATTGTTAGTTTCAGATAAGATACTTAAAAGTACGACTGCATGATCACCTAGCGAGACCAAAACCGGAACACCGTCTTTTAGACTATTGATAATATTCTTGATAGCTACACCCTTTTGAAGCATGCATTCCAGGCCTCTGGATATGAAAAAATCATGGACAGAAGGGAGAAATTGTGTAAGATAGTAATAGTTTATAAGAGATGTATTCTTCTCACTGTCTGCCGGTTTTACAAGATGATATATAGTAGGAGTGACATCGTAATCAAGTTTATCCAAGGGGAGACGTTCAGGATAACAATAATGAAGCATTGCAATAAGGGACAGCCCATAACAGGAACCATGCCAATCCGAATAAGCTTCTTTCTTTACTTTTTGAGCGGCTCGAGCCGAAAGACCTTTTCTTAAATGGTTAAGATCTTCCTGAAAGATAAGATACCGATTTGAAGAATTGACCTTATTAGAAAGGAACTCGGTTTGACTCAAAAGAGTAGAACTTGAGATAGAACCATTAAAAAAGTCATTTGAGTTATGTTTGAAACTGAAGTTATCCTGACCAAAAAGGAAAGGCTTTTTATTAATCGAGTTGTAATGAATACTAGCCTCATCGAAACCAAAATGTTGTGTAGTTACAAGAGAGTCCCATTGCAACTCATCACCTTCATAATAAACATCTGCAAGTCGAGTGTCTGCGAAAGCGCTTTGATGAATAAAAGAGATGGAAATGGGAATATAGATAGATTTTAATTGGTGACAAGCTGCAAAAGCCTCGGATGGGATTGAAACTAAACTAGATGGAAGAGATACAAAGAATAGTGGACAATAGGAAAAGGCGGCGTTTCCTAAATTGGTTAGTTCGGAAGGTAAAGTCACAGCTTCAAGGCTTGCACATCCCGAAAAAGCATGACTGCCAATTGCAGTAACAGAGTCGGGAAGAACAATTTTTGTTAGCTTTTCGCAATGAGCAAAAGTATAGTTGCTGATTTCGGCAACATTGGAAGGAATAACAATAGTGCGTAAAGAACAGCATGTGCTAAAAGCGAGTTCACCTATTTTGACAAGACTGTCAGGAAATACTATACCAGCAAGAGATGTACACTCGAAAAATGCACGAGAGGAAATAGTGGAAAGATTATTAGGGAGGTCAGCATATTGTAATGATCTGCAGTATGCAAGAGTTCCATACGGAATCTCTGTGATTGCAGAAGGAAAATCGATTCCGGTCAATGCAGAACAAAAAGCAAAAGTTTGTGTACCCAAAGAAGATAAACTGGAGGGCAATGCAACCTCAGGCAAGCTAGAGCACATACTGAACGCTTCATTGCCAATTCGAGTGATACCTTCTGGAATAACGACATCGGCTAGGTTGGTAAGCTGATAAAAAGCACCATTTCCGATGGATGTGACACCGTTTTCTATTACAACATGAGTTATTTGAGTGGATAAATCATTTTCATATTTTCGCCATGGGCAGGGATATTCGTTATAATCGAAATCATACATATCCCCTGTGCCAGAAATAGTCAATGTTCCATCGCTGGACAGGCTCCATGTCAGGTTGTCGCCGCATTTACCGGCGACAATAGCTTCGCTGTTTTCTTCCTCAAGATTTTGAGCAACCGCCTGTGCAAGACTCTGCCCTATGTCAGACTGTGCAAATGTGCCAAGGGGCAGCAACTCGCACAGCATAGTCAGCGTGATGAGCCACGCCAACAGCCGCAATTTCTTCATAATAGACCTCCTTTTTTTATTAAACCGGCTCAGCCGGAACGAACCAAAGCCTTAATAATTCTCACGGATGTACTCATTTAGCCGCTGGAGCGTGTTATAAGCTGTGATAAAATTGTTGAGCATCGAGCTGGTGGAAGAAAAGATACGTGCCATATAGTTAAGGACTTTGCTAAACTTGCTCACATTGTTCAGAAACGCAGAAAAGCTGCTTGTCTCGTCTGCGCCGCCGATAACAGAAAGAGCTTCTTCAGGAGCGAATTCAGTATAGGACCCGGGGAGCATTTGAGCGGAGAGTTCATAAAAAGCTCCTTTATCTTGCAGAAACGGCAATAAATGTAAAAAGCAGTGTCCCAGCGACCAAACGGGTTTCGGCATGATCTTTAACCTTGAAACCGGAAGCGGGTGCAAAAGATGTGGCAATAGAAGGTGAACGGTCTTTTAGGTTAGCACCCAGTGGGCGTAGATTGTAGCGTCAGCTCCAAATTCGGTGTTGAGGGTGATTTTATCACCCTCCAGCTCGTCAGTGTGCCATCCCTCAAAGGTGTAACCACTCATGGTCGGGGTGAGCTAGTTGCGACAGCTTGCCAGATGAGGTAGTACTGGCGATGACGGGTACGCCCGTGCCGTCGCTCGTCTCAAAGTAAATAAGGCAAGAGCCGTCGGCAAAGGCCGGCAACGCCAACTGACAGCCGAGCAGGAAAACCAGAAAAAGACTTACGATTTTTAAGGCTTTCATGAAATCTTCTTCCTACGTACTTTTTAATGAAATTATAGTCTGTTTGCGGGTAATTGTCAATGTGTGAGATGTCACGCACCATTCAATTACATAAAGTTAAGATTGGATGGTATTTCGTATGATTTCATTTGAACCACTTTGGGAAACGATGAAAAAAAGAGACATCTCGCAGTTTAAGCTTGACAGTCGGGATACCGGAACAACTGCGCTATTCCACCACGGGAAATGCGCTTGTCGTTCCGCTGGTCAAGGCCATGGGCAAGCGGATCAGCGCACTGGCCGAGGACGAGCAGCGCAGTTGATGGGCGTTTCTCTTGGGTTTCCAAAGGGGTGCGGGTCGCCAGTGGCGACCTCAAAATGCAGCGCATTTTGAAGCACCTGACCGAGCCGACAGGCGAGAGGCAGCACCCCTTTGGCACACGACTTTGCTTGCAAAGTCTAGTGTGTTACACCTTGGTTCCGGCTGA
>OGJV01000083.1_pt1 | contig 63452 bp, 55 predicted proteins | sample 1572271 | NCBI WGS metagenome assembly OGJV01 (sample SAMEA2582107, study PRJEB24529) | metagenome | biome: Human gut stool | place: China | collected 2011
CAGAGATTCATGGCGAAGCCATGTACACCGCACCCACACTGCGCAGCGCGTGCAGTCATTCAAGCTAAAAACTGCCAATGTGCGGGGTCAAGGGGGAAGCCCCCCTTGCCTTTCTCTGGGGGTTCCAAAGGGGGTGTTCTCTTTGGAAAGAGAATACCCCCTTTGACCGGCAGCAGCGCCTACGCGCTGCATTCCCCCTCCGCGCAGTGCGCGAAAAAAACCATCCCGCCTGCAAGGCAACCACCCTTTACACCCCTTGGTGTAAAACAATTTAGAGGAGTTTTATGTCAGAAAAACTCGTGACCAAAGGCATCGTCCTTCGCGCGACGGCGACGAAGGAGGCCGACTACATATTGAATATTCTGACCGACTCGCTCGGGCGGATCGCGGTCGTGGCGCGCGGGGCGCGGCGCAAGGGAAGCCGCATCGCCGCGGGCAGTGAGCTTCTGGCCTTTTCCGAGCTCGTACTCTATCAGCGCGGGAACTGGTACTACCTCGACGAGGCGTCGACGATCACGCTGTTTGACGGTATCCGGCAGGACATTGAGCTACTGTCGCTCGCGTCGTATTTTGCCGAGATGACCGAGTGCGTCACGGCGGAGGACGAGCCCGTGCCGGAGATCTTATCGCTGCTGCTCAACTCGCTCTATGCGCTCGACACGCTGCAAAAACCGCAGAGCATCGTCAAGGCGGCGTTTGAGCTCAAGTTACTCGCTCTTTCGGGCTACGAGCCGCTGCTCGACGGCTGCGCCGTCTGCGGCACGCACAACCCGAAAGAGCCGGTGTTTGACGCGCAGCAGGGCGTGCTGCTGTGCAGGGAGTGCGCGGACCACGGCGGGGGCGGCCTTCTGCCGCTGGACGCGGGCTCGTTCGCGGCGATGCGCCATGTGCTGTTTTCCGAGCCGAAGCGGATGCTGTCGTTCTCCCTCTCGGGCGAGACGGAAAAGCGCTTTGCCGCAGCGTGCGAGGTGTTTGCGCAGGTGCAGCTTGACCGGCGATTCAAAACGCTGGACTTCTACAAAAGCATGAAAATTGACAACTAAACGAAATATCTGTCGAAAGAAATACGAATCGAAATCAAAATTTCGGAGAAAACTATGAGTGAACTGTTTGAAAAATCCATCCGCGTGCTGGAACTGCCGCGGCTATTGGAGATGCTCGAGCATCACGCGGTGAGCGTGGAGGCCAAGGCGCGGGCGCGACGGCTGACGCCATCGGATGATTTCGGCGAGGTCAACCGCCTGCTCGACGAGACGGACGCGGCGCGCAAGATGATCATGCTGCGCGGCAGCCCTGCCTTTGGCGGCGTGCGCGACGTGGGCGAAGCGCTCTCCCGCGCCGAGCGCGGAGGCATGCTCAACACGCGGGAGCTTCTCGACATCGCGGGGCTTCTCACGAATGTGCGCCGCGTGCAGGATTATTATAAGGAGGACGAGGAGGGGACGGTCATCGACAAGCTCTTCCTCTCGCTGCATCCCAACCGCTTTTTGGAGGAGAAGATCACGACCGCCATCCTCGACGAGAACGAGATCGCGGACAATGCTTCTCCCGAGCTTGCCGAGATCCGCCGCCACAAGCGCGCGGCGGCGGCCAAGGGCCGCCAGATCCTGCAGCGCATCATTTCGTCCCCGAGCTACCGGAACGTTTTGCAGGACGCGCTGATCACGCAGCGCGGCGGGCGCTTCGTCGTGCCGGTGAAGGCCGAGTGCCGCGGCGAGCTGCCGGGCCTCGTGCACGACACGTCCTCGAGCGGCGCGACGATCTTCGTCGAGCCGATGGGCGTGGTGCAGGCCAACAACGAGCTCAAGGAGCTCGAAGCGAAAGAGGAGAAGGAGATCGACCGCATCCTCTACGCCCTCTCGGGCGAGGCGGCGAGCTTCAGCCGCGACATTCTGTGGGATTATGACATTCTCGTCCACCTCGACCTCATTTTCGCGCGCGGCGAGCTGAGCTACCGCATGAATGCCATGCGCCCCGAGCTCAAAAAGGACGGCAGCGTGTATCTGCGCCATGCGCGCCACCCGCTGCTCGACCCCGCGAAGGCCGTGCCCATCGACATTGAGCTCGGCCGCAGCTTCGATACGCTTGTCATTACAGGCCCGAACACCGGCGGCAAGACCGTGAGCTTAAAGACGCTCGGCCTCCTCTGCCTGATGACGCAGTGCGGCCTGCATATCCCCTGCGACGACCGCAGCGCCGTGAGCATCTTTTCCTCGGTGTTGGCCGACATCGGCGACGAGCAGAGCATCGAGCAGAGTTTGTCGACCTTCTCGGCGCATATGAAAAACATCGTGCAGATCTTGGACGAGGCGGACGAGCACTGCCTGATCCTCTTCGATGAGCTGGGCGCGGGCACCGACCCCGTTGAGGGTGCGGCACTGGCCATCGCCGTCATCGAGCAGGCGCGTTCACAGGGTGCGAAGATCGCTGCGACGACGCACTACGCCGAGCTCAAGACCTTCGCCATGACGACCGCGGGCGTGGAGAACGCGAGCTGCGAGTTCGACGTGGAAACGCTCTGCCCGACCTACAAGCTGCTCATCGGCATCCCCGGCAAGTCGAATGCCTTTGCGATCTCGAAGCGGCTGGGGCTTTCCGAGGCCGTCATTGAAAAAGCCAAGGCGCAGATGGACAGCGAGAGCATCCGCTTTGAAGACGTGCTGACGCAGCTGGAGCAGAAGAGGCAGCAGTTAGAGAAAGAAAAAGCCGAGGTCGACCGCCTTTACGCCCAGCGCGAGGAGGACGCGCGCAAGGCGCGCGAATTCCGCACGCAGATGGAGCGCGCAAAGGAGAACGCGAGAAGCCGCGGCGAAGCCGAGGCCAAGCGCCTTTTGGCTGAGGCCAAGTCCGTCGCGGACGACACGTTCCGCGAGCTCGACGCGCTGCGCAAGCAGCAGAAAAAGCTCGATGCCCAGCAGATGAACGCCCAGCGCGCCGAGATCATGCACAACATCAAGCAGGCGCGCGACGCTGCGGGCGTGCGCGACGAGAGCGCGGAGCCCATCCCCAAGCCCTCGCGGCCCATTGAGGTCGGAGACCTGGTCGAGATCCCCGGTACGCGCCGTCAGGCCGAGGTCACAGCTGTCAAGGACGGTACGCTGACGCTCAAGGCAGGCGTTTTGCAGATGAAGGTCAAAGCCGACGAGGTCCGCCTCATTGAGGCGGCGGAGCGCGCGGCGACTGCCAAAAAGCAGCCGCAGTTTGCCCCCTCGCAGCGCATTCTGCGCACGGCGTCCGCTGCGCGCGAGCTCGATATCCGCGGCATGGAGACGCTGGAGGCCGAAAGCGTGCTCGATAACTACATTGACGCTGCCGTCATGGCGCATCTCGAGACCGTGACGATCATCCATGGCAAGGGCACGGGCGCGCTGCGCAAGGCGGTGCACGCGAGCCTCCGGCGCAACAAAGCCGTCAAGAGCTTCCGCCTTGGCAACTATGGCGAGGGCGAGTCGGGCGTCACTGTGGTCGAGTTGAAATAAATGCCCGCCCGGGGAGACGCTTTGTCTGTGTTTATTGCCAAATCCGCGCCATTTCGCGCGAAATGGCATTGACGAATCGGCCCCCGATGGTATATGATACGATAAAGTCCGAAAGATTTTTTTGGAGAGGGAGTAGTAACGATGTATACTCAGAATGTTACGATCAACAATGAAGTAGGCCTGCATGCTCGTCCTGCCACGTTCTTCATTCAGAAGGCCAACGAGTTCAAGAGCGGCATCTGGGTGGAGAAGGACGAGCGCCGCGTAAACGCCAAGAGCTTGCTGGGCGTGCTGTCCCTCGGGATCGTCAAGGGCACGACCATCACGCTGCTGGCCGACGGCGCGGACGAAAAGGAAGCCGTGACCGCTCTGTGCGAGCTGGTTTCCAACAATTTCGGCGAATAACAAACAACCAGGAAAGGCGGCTTCCACAGGAAGCCGCCTTTTTCCATTTTACCGGCACCATTCGACCGGATATACTATTATATATTATAATGTAGAGATGAAAAGAAAGGAGGGAATGTCCCGTGACAAAGCAGGAGCTTTTGGACAAGGCGAACGACCTGCCGCTCGCGCCTGGCGTCTATCTGATGATGGACAAGACCGGCTGCGTCATTTATGTCGGCAAGGCGAAAAAGCTCAAAAACCGCGTCAGCCAGTATTTTCAGGAGAATTCCTCCCACAATGAGAAAACGCGCCGCATGGTCTCACAGGTCGACCACTTTGACACGATCTTCGTCTCGACCGAGTTCGAGGCGCTGATTTTGGAAAACTCGCTCATCAAGCAGCACATGCCGCGCTACAATATCTTGTTAAAGGATGACAAGGGCTATCCCTTTGTGCGCCTCGGCACAGAGCACTATCCGCGCTTTACGATGGCCTCTAAGCCTGCGGACGACAACGCGCTGTACTTTGGCCCGTTTGGCGGACGAAACGAGACGCGCGCGGCCATCGACGCGATCTGTGCGGCATTCCGCCTGCCGACGTGCAGCCGCAAATTCCCGCGCGACATTGGAAAGGAGCGGCCCTGCCTCAACCATCACATGGGGCGCTGCGACGCGTTCTGCCGCGGCACGCCGGATGAGGACGAGTACATGCGCCGCATCGGGCAGGCCGAAGAGCTGCTGAACGGCCACTACCGCCGCTTAACGCGCGCGCTGCGCGAGGAGATGGAGCAGGAGGCCGCAGATCTGCACTTTGAGCAGGCGGCGGCACTGCGCGACCGCATCCGCGCCATCGAGGTGCTGGGCAAGCGCCAGAAGGTCATTGCCGGCATCTGCGCCGATACCGATATCTGGGGCGTTTACCGCGGCGCGCTCAAATGCGGCAGCGCTGTGCTGCACATCGAGGACGGCAGCGTGACGGGTCGCGACTTGAACCTCTTCGCCGCGCCGCAGGACGAGAGCGAGCAGATGATCTTGTCTGCACTGCTGCCGCAGTATTACCTCAACAAGAGTGTGCTGCCGCGCGAAATTCTGCTGCCCTGCGAGATCGAGGGCGCAGCCGAACTCGCACAGATCCTGACCGAGCGCGCGGGCCGCAAGGTGACGCTCCACGTCCCCCAGAGGGGCGAGAAGGCGGAACTCCTTGCCATGGCGCAGCGCAACGCGCGCGAGGACGTCGAGCGCGTGACGACCGCGCAGGAGCGCGAGAACCGCACGCTGACGCAGCTTGCGGGGATGCTCTCGCTTTCCGAGCCGCCCGAGCGCATGGAGTCCTACGATATCTCGAACACCGGCGCGAGCGACATCGTTGCGTCGATGGTCGTCTACGAGGGCGCAAAGCCCAAGAAGAGCGCCTACCGGAGATTCAAGATCAAGAGCCTGTCGGCCCACCCGGACGACTATGCCTCCATGGAAGAGGTGCTCACGCGCCGCATCCAGCGCTATCTGGACGGCGATGAGAAGTTCAGCCCCCTGCCGGACGTCATGCTCATCGACGGCGGCATCACGCACGCGGGCGTCGCCGAGCGCGTGTGCGCGCAGATGCATGTGCGTGTGCCGATCTTCGGCATGGTCAAGGACGACCGCCACCGCACGCGCGCGCTCGTCACCGCGCAGGGCCGCGAGATCGACCTGCACGCCGCGCCGAACGTCTTCGCCCTGATCGGTCAGATCCAGGAGGAGACGCACCGCTTTGCCATCACGTTCCACCACGAGAGCCATTCGCGGTCCTCGACCCGCTCGGCGCTCGACGGGATTCCGGGCGTCGGCAAGGTGCGCGCTCAGGCGCTGCTCAAGACGTTCAAGAGCGTTAAGGCGATTCGGGAGGCGGACATTTTCGCCCTCGAACGTGTGCTGCCGAAAGACGCCGCGGCGTCCGTTTACCTTCATTTTCACGGGGAAACGGACGAAAAAAAGGATGAAATGTAACTTCCGCTGCGATCGCCCATTTGACGGGAAAAGCGAAAAAGAAGCGCGATTTTTGTGACCTTTGCCAACAAAAATCAAAAAATCAGGTTGACATAAATGAATTTCAATAAATGAATTTTCAAAAAGTCAAACTTGCATATTTTGGCATCGCGACACGCTGTTGAGGCGGCTTTTCGTCCCCTGCGCCCGGAAAGGGCGCAGGGGGCGTTCCTTTGCTGTCCGAGGGGATAGAGCGTGCGGCGGAGAAGCAAAAAAGCCAGTGTTTGCAGGGCTTTCCGCGTTTTTGCCGCCTTGCGGGGCGGGAGCGGGACACACCCGGCCTGCTCCCAAGAGTTTTTTGCCCGCTCGGACGGGACAAAGAGCGTCGGCAGGTGCGCCGCCTCTTCGACGTCGAGATGGCGGCGAGGCGGCGGAGAGGGGTGACGATGGTTTACATAAATCGAGAAAATCACGAATTCGATGACTTAAATCGCAACTTTTAGAAGATGAAAATAAGAAAAATATCGAAAATTTTATAAAATACAGAACTTTTGGCGAACAAACGGCGGAAACTTGACAAATCCTTTTTCAGGCGGTATACTGCCAGCAAGTTTTGGAAAAGTTACATTTTGTAATCTTTTCCGGACGCAGCGCACTTCCTCAGCTGCGCGAAGCTGCGGCGGCTCACGCCGCGAAAAAAGGAGTATCCCATGCAGAAGTTTTTGAAAAATTTGTTCACAGCCCAGCGCTGCCGCAGAGCGATGTTCTTTCTGCTCTTCGCGGCTGTGATGCTGCTGAACAGTTCGCCCGAGCTGCGCGCGGACGCGCTGTACCTCATCGCCGACGGCGATACGGTCAGCGTGCTCGACGGCACAACGGACATCCCGCAGGAGCGCGTCATTGTCACCGGCGCGCAGAGCGGTGACGCGGAAGTCACACTTCCTGCCGGTGAAAAGGTGACGGTGACGCACGGCGACGACATCGAATACGCCACCACGAGAAACGGCGAGCGCGTCAGCGAGCTGCTGCGCCGTTTGCAGATCTCGGTCAGCCCGCTTGAGATGGTGCTGGTCGACGTCACGGAGGAAGAGGTCGAGATCACCGTTGCCTCTGACTTCACCTACTATGAGACCGCCACCGTGGCGGCTCCCCACACCACGCTGACCTCCACGTCGTACCGCATCCCCAAGGGCGAGACGCAGGTCGTCCAGCAGGGCATCGACGGCACGCGCGACATCGTTTACGAGGTCGTGTATGCCGACGGCCAGTTTGTCTCCCGTCAGGCGGTGGAGGAGAAGAACGACACCTCCGTCGCGGAGATCACCTACACCGGCACGCTTGTCGACAAGGCGCAGAGCGGCGACACGGTCAAGTCCGTTGTCACCGAGAGCGACGGCAGCGGCTATCTTCTGATGAAGTCCGGCGATTCCGTCCACTTCTCCGGCTCGATGAAGGTCACCTGCACGGCCTATACCGCGGGCTACGGCGGCGTGGGCACCAGAACGGCCACGGGCACGACGGTCCACGTCGGCACCGTCGCAGTGGATAAGAAGGTCATTTCCCTCGGTACCGAGATGTTCATCGTCGGCTCGTCGGGCTACACCTACGGCAACGCTGTGGCTGAGGACACCGGCGTGCGCGGCGCGGCGATCGACCTCTATATGAATTCCTATCAGGAGTGCAAGCAGTTCGGCCGCCAGAAAAACTCCACGGTCTACTTCCTCGACTGAGCGGGGCGGTTTGTCGAATAGTACGATAAATGTATGTTCCGGATGCGTATGTTGCGCATCCGGAACATTTACTTTATTGCGGTGATGTGATACAATTACCGGCAGGAACTGAAAGGAGAACACAGGATGAAAGCCATTATCACGGTACTGGGAAAAGATCAGGTCGGTATTATCGCGGGCGTCAGCTCGCTGCTGGCAAAGTGGAACGTGAACGTTCTGGATATCAGCCAGACGATTTTGCAGGAAAATTTCACCATGGTCATGCTGGTGGATCTCGAAAATTGTTCGCTCTCTTTTACGGAACTGACGGAAAAGCTGAGCGCCCTCGGCGCGGAGATGGACATTGCGATCCGCATGCAGCGGGAGGACATCTTCAACGCAATGCACAAGATCTGAGCGGGGAGGGAAAGAATCATGCTAAGCCGCAATGATATTCTGGAAACGATCCGTATGATCGACCAGCAGCATCTGGATATCCGCACGATCACGATGGGCATCTCGCTCCTCTCCTGCGCGGACAGAAGCGCAGAGCGTGCGTGTGAAAAGATCTACGACAAGATCAGCCGCTATGCAGAGCGCCTGGTCGCAACGGGAGAAGAGATCGAGCGGGAATTCGGCATTCCCATCGTCAATAAGCGGGTTTCCGTCACACCCATCGCGCTGGTCGCCGCCGCGTCGGAGACGGAAGACTATGTCCCGTTTGCCAAGGCGCTTGACCGCGCGGCCAAAAATGTCGGTGTTAACTTTATTGGCGGTTTTTCGGCGCTTGTGCAAAAGGGCATGACGGACGCCGATCGGAAGCTGATCGCTGCGATCCCCGAGGCGCTGGCCTGTACGGATCTTGTGTGCTCATCAGTCAACGTCGGCTCGTCCAAGGCGGGAATCAACATGGATGCTGTCGCCCTGATGGGGCAGACGGTGAAAAAGACGGCGGCGCTCACGGAAAAGCAGGGCGGCTTTGGCTGCGCCAAGCTTGTGATCTTCTGCAATGCGGTAGAGGATAACCCCTTCATGGCGGGCGCGTTCCACGGCGTGGGCGAGCCGGAGAAAGTGATCAACGTCGGCGTTTCCGGGCCGGGCGTTGTGTATCACGCGCTGCAAAGCGTCAAGGGTCAGCCGTTCGACGTGGTGGCGGAGACCGTGAAGAAAACGGCGTTCCGCATCACACGCATGGGTCAGCTCGTCGCGCAGGAGGCGAGCCGCAGGCTCGATACGCCGTTTGGCATTGTCGATCTTTCCCTTGCGCCCACGCCCGCCGTCGGCGACAGCGTGGCCCGCATTCTGGAGGAAATGGGGCTTGAGGTCTGCGGCACGCACGGTACGACCGCCGCGCTCGCCCTGCTCAACGACGCGGTGAAAAAAGGCGGCGTGATGGCGTCCTCCTCGGTGGGCGGCTTATCCGGCGCATTTATCCCCGTCAGCGAGGACGAGGGCATGATCGCCGCGGCGTCGTCCGGCGCGCTGACGCTCGACAAGCTGGAGGCGATGACCTGCGTGTGCTCCGTAGGACTTGACATGATCGCGCTTCCGGGCGACACGAGCGCAGAGACCATTGCTGCCATCATCGCCGATGAGGCGGCCATCGGCATGATCAACACGAAGACGACTGCGGTGCGCGTCATCCCTGCGCCTGGCTGTAAGGTGGGCGACACGGTGGAGTTCGGCGGACTTCTCGGCTCGGCACCGGTGCAGGCGGTCCACCCTTATTCGAGCGCGGAGTTCATTGCGCGCGGCGGCAGAATTCCCGCGCCGCTGCACAGCCTGAAGAACTGAAAAAAGCGGACAGCCTTGGCCGACTCCGCATAAGAAAACATGCGCCGTAAAAGGCAAATTTTGCACGGACTCCTTCGTTGCGCCGTCTTGCCATGCGTCAGCATGCCCGCACCGTCGCGCCTCAGCTCCGCACAAAATTTGCTCTTTTTCGGTGCAAAGCAGTTTTGCCAATGAATTTTTGAGATGAAATCAGCTGAAAAAATCTCCCCATACTGGCGTATGGGGAGATTTTTTCGGTTGTATTTCAGCCAAAAAGGCGCAGGCAAAACCGCATGTTTTCTTATGCGGAGTCGGCCTTGACTGTCCGCTTTTTTATATAGAATTCGTCTTTTCAGAACAGCAGCTCGTAGCCCATCTTGATGAAGAGAAGCCCCAGCACGACAAAGATCATGCCGCGCACGCGCTTGCTGCCACCCTTCATGGCGTAGCGCGCGCCGCAGTAGGCGCCCAGCATATTGCAGGCCGCCGCGGGGAGCGCCAGCAGCCACCAGACCTTGCCGCTGAAGATGAACAGCACCGCCGAGGCGACGTTGGAGCAGAGGTTTGCGATCTTCGCGCAGCCCGACGCCGTGAGGAGGTCCATCGAAAGTGCCATCGTAAACGCCATGATCATAAACGTGCCCGTGCCCGGGCCGATGAGCCCGTCATAGCAGCCAAGACCCAAACCGATGAGCGCGGCGCGCGTCAGCTCCTGCTGCGGCGTGTACTCGCGCGCGGGTGCGTCATTTTCCTTGCCGAAGTCCTTTTTGAGCATCAGCAGGATCGCCGCGCAGGGCAGTGCGACGAGCATCATGATCTTCAGAATGTCCTCGTTGATGAGCAGAGCGATCTTTGTGCCGATGGCCGCGCCGAGCAGCGCGCCGATCCCCGAGACGATGGCGGGACGCAGCAGGACCTTGCCGCCGCGAAAGTATTTGAACGAGGCGAGCGCCGTGCCGGTGCCGTTGACGACCTTGTTTGTCCCCATTGCAAGATGCGCGGGGATACCGGCCATCAGATAGGCGGGAAGCGTGATAAGTCCGCCGCCGCCGGCGACGGAGTCGACAAAGCCGCCAAGAAAGATGAGCGGCAGAACAACGATCAGAATTTGCGGTGTGAGCTCCATGAAAGTCTCCCTCTTTTCCTGAGATTTCTGCATTTTATCACACGGGAAAAATTTTTACTACTCTTTTGCGCAAAATATGGTAGAATCATTTTACAATTTTTTACGCCCAGCGCGCAGAAAGGAACCACGCTATGGAACGCAATGACAAAGCTGCCATCGAGGCGCTCTTAAAGCGCCACGGTTTTCATTTTTCAAAGTCCATGGGGCAGAACTTTTTGATCGACCCCGCCATCCCCTATGAGATCGCCGAGAGCTCGCGCGCAAACGAGCAGAACGGCGTGCTCGAGATCGGCCCCGGCATCGGCGCACTGAGCCACGAGCTCTGCGAGCGCGCGGGCAAGGTGGTGGCCGTGGAGCTTGACAAGACGCTGCTGCCGATCCTGGACGAGACCATGGCGCGTTTTGACAACTTCGAGGTCGTGTCCGCCGATATTTTGAAAACCGATATCCCTGCGCTTGTGCGTGAAAAATTCGCAGGCCTCACGCCCATCGTGTGCGCAAACCTGCCCTACAACATCACGACGCCCGCCATTACCGCACTTATCGAGTCGAAGTGCTTCGAGAGCATCACGGTGCTCGTGCAGAAGGAGGTCGCCGAGCGCCTCTGCGCCGCGCCGGGCACGAGCGCCTACGGCGCGTTCTCCGTCTTCATGCAGTATTACACCGAGCCGGAGCTGTTGTTCGCCGTGCCGCGCGAGTGCTTCGAGCCGCAGCCGAAGGTCACGTCCGCCGTGCTGCGCGCCGTCGTGCGCAGGGAGCCGCCGGTCGAGGTCGAGGACGAGAAGTTCTTCTTCCGCGTGGTGTACGCCGCGTTCGCCCTGCGGCGCAAGACGCTTGTCAACAGCCTGATGACGGTGTTCGGCAGCCAGCTCACAAAAGAGCAGGTCACGCAGGCGGTCACGTCCTGCGGCTTAGAGGCCAACATCCGCGGCGAGCGGCTGGGGCTCAGTGAATTCGCCGCGCTGTCCGCCGAGATCGCCGCATTACTGTGACAGCACAGAAGCATCTATTCAAAAAATTGATAAACCATATGGTTGCTATTGATAAGACATTCTGCTACAATTTTCGGCAGAAAGGAGTCAAACTCAATAGCAGCCATTTTTCCTGTGCATCGGTTAGCTCCCTGCCGCCCCAAAGCAGCACAGCACACCACACAAGACGCGGTGCAAAATTTTTCTTTTTCATTACACCGTGAACATGCTACGAGGGAAAGAACAAATGACGAATTTGACGAACAACAAGGCCGTTTTGTCGTGGATCGACGAAATGACCGCCATCACCAAGCCGGACAAGATTGTCTGGATCACGGGGGAAGAGGAACAGCTCGACGCGCTGCGCGAGCAGGCCGTCAAGGAGGGCATCCTCATCAAGCTCAACCCGGACAAGCTCCCGGGATGCTACCTGCACCGCACCGACCCCGACGACGTGGCGCGCGTGGAGGACCGCACGTTCATCTGCTGTGAAAAGGAAGAGGACGCAGGCCCCACGAATCACTGGGTAGAGCCCAAGGAAATGTACGAAAGGATGTACGCTCTGGCCGACGGCGCCTACAAGGGCCGCACCATGTACATCATCCCGTACTCCATGTCCATCATTGGCTCTCCGTTCGCCAAATACGGCTTTGAACTGACCGACTCCATTTATGTCGTGCTCAACATGCACATCATGACCCGCATCGGCAAGGCCGTGTGCGACGCGCTCGGCGACGATGAGGGCTTTATCAAGGGCCTGCACTGCCAGTGCAACCTCGACAAGGACAACAAGTACATCGTCCACTTCCCGCAGGACAATACGATCATCTCGATGAACTCGAACTATGGCGGAAACGTGCTTCAGGGCAAGAAGTGCTTCGCGCTGCGCATCGCTTCGAACCTCGGCCGTCAGGAGGGCTGGATGGCCGAGCACATGCTGATCCTCGGCATCCAGAACCCGCGCGGCGAGATCAAGTACATCTCCGCCGCCTTCCCTTCCGCCTGCGGCAAGACGAACCTCGCCATGCTCATCCCGCCCGAGGGCCTGCAGCGGTGGGGCTGGCGCGTCTGGTGCGTGGGCGACGATATCGCGTGGCTGCGCGTCGGCAAGGACGGCAGACTCTGGGCCGTGAACCCCGAAAACGGCTTTTTCGGCGTTGCGCCCGGCACATCCATGAAGTCGAACCCCAACGCGCTCATCTCTACGCACAAGGACACGATCTTCACGAACGTCGCGCTTGACCTCAGCGACAACACCGTCTGGTGGGAGGGACTCAACAAGACGCCGCCCGCGCGCGCCATCGACTGGCGCGGCCGTCCCTGGACGCCGCAGAGCCCTGAAAAGGCCGCGCACCCCAACAGCCGCTTCACCGCGCCCGCGCGCAACTGCCCGTGTCTGAGCCCCGAGTTTGACAATCCCGAGGGCGTGCCCATCAGCGCCATTGTCTTTGGCGGCCGCCGCGCGAAGACCGCGCCGCTCGTTTACCAGTCCTTCAACTGGCAGCACGGCGTGTTTATCGGCTCGATCATGGCGTCGGAGACCACCGCCGCGGCGACGGGCCGCGTCGGCGTTGTGCGCCGCGACCCGATGGCGATGCTGCCGTTCTGCGGCTACCACATGGGCGACTACTGGCAGCACTGGCTCGACATGGGAAAGAAGATCCCCAAGCCGCCGAAGATCTTCAACGTTAACTGGTTCCGCACCGACGAGGACGGCAACTTCGCCTGGCCCGGCTTTGGCGACAATATGCGTGTTTTACAATGGATCATCTCGCGCGCCGACGATGAGATCGGCGCGGCGGAGACCGCGCTCGGCTACGAACCCAACACCCACGATATCGACATGGAGGGGCTTGAAATGTCGATGTACGACATGCGCCGCCTGCTCTCGGTCGACCGCGAGCTCTGGCTCCAGGAGTGCGAGGACGCGCGTGAGTATTACGAGAAGATCGGCAAGGTGCCGCCTGAGCTCTACGAAGAGCTCGACGCGCTCGAAATGAGATTGAACCGCGGCTATAAGGTCAAGCACGAATAAAACGAAGCAATGCAAAAAAGGAACCGCTCGAAGAGCGGTTCCTTTTTTACGTAAAGAGCCTCGCAGAGTTTGCGCCGCGCACGGCGCAAATAAATCGAAATTTGTTTTTCGCCGCGACAAGTGCGTGGCGAAAAACACTTTGCGCGGAGCGAGCGTCGAATTGGCCGCATTATGCGGCCAACCGAGGCGCAGAGCGCAGCGAAACTTTCTCAAGAAAGCGGCTTCACCGCTTTCTTGAAGCTATCTTACGACGCCAAACTGGAAGAGATAGTCTCTCCACATCGGATAGTACGCGGCCTTGACGTGGACGCCGTCGCCAGAGTATTCCGGCGTCAGCGCGCCGGTAGAGTCGTCGAAGACGGGATTGCAGTCGATGTAGAAGACCGTTTCGTTGTCGGCGAGCTTTTGGAGCTCGGCGTTGCGTGCGTCGATGGTCGAATTCTTAAAGAACGTCGCGTCGGACTTTTCCTGCGTCGTGTGGAAGATGGCCTGCAAAAAGATGATGGCGTCAGGCTGGAGCTCGCGTACTTCGTCGAGCAGGACCTTGTACTGTGCGGCCCAGCTCTCCGCCGTGCCGGTACCGAGCTCGTTGATGCCGAGCATCAGGTAAATTTTGCCGTAGTGCTTGCCGGAGAGCGCCTGCGCAAGCGTCTGCTTGCCGGGGAACTCCGCCTTTTCGACCGCCGACCAGACCGTCAGGCCGTTGTGGCAGAGGTAGTCGGCGTTATTGAGGCCCGCATAGTCCTTGAAGCCGTCGGTGTGCGAGTCGCCGATGAACAGCGCGTCGTCAAAGTAGCTCGCGTCCACCGTGGTGAAGGGGGAGACGGGCTCTTCCGGTTCGGGCTCCGGTTCCGGGTCCGGAAGCGGAGCGGGGTCTGGGACGGGAGGAGGTTCGGGCGCTTTGGGCTCGCTCCACGGGTAGACCCCGTCTGCGGCCGCTGTGGCCATTGCCGCGACGGGCGGCGTCGCGGCATCCAGTTTTTCAAGATAGTCCTGATACACGCCGGTGGGATCGAGCGCGGCGTAAGCGTTGAGCGCCAGCGCGCTGACAAAGCACAGCGGCAGCAGGAAAAAGGGACGAGAGGACATGAAAGGTCTCCTTAAAAACGGGAATAGAGGAAGGCGTTGCCCGACGAGGTGGCGATGAAGTACACGCACACCCAGAAGAGCAGAAACAGCGGGAGCTGGACGAGTAAACTGCCGCGGTGCTTTTCATAAAAACGGCGCGGCTGCGGCAGGCAGAAGAAGATGGCGAGCAGCAGCAGCCACCAGTAGGACGAGAGCAGCTTGAGCGCATCCTGCGCAGACACGGCGCTGTGCGTGCCGAACAGCGGAAACAGGCGGGAAAAATACGCGACGATGTCCTTTAAGCGTGTGATGCGGAAAATGACCCACGTCTGCGGGATGACGAAGAGGAGATAGACGTGCGAGAGCACTTTATGCTCCTTGAGAAAATCGCCGATACAGAACTTTTCGAGCAGGATGAATCCAAGCAGCATCACACCCCAGAGGACAAAATTCCAGCTCGCCCCGTGCCAGAGGCCGGTGAAAAACCACACGACTGTGAGCGAGAGCACCGTGCGGGCATTGCCGTTGCGGCTGCCGCCGAGCGGGATGTAGACATAGTCACGAAACCATGTGCCGAGCGTGATGTGCCAGCGGCGGTAGAACTCGCTCACCGAGCGCGCGGTGTAGGGCAGGTCAAAGTTGCGCGGCACAGGCAGCGCGAGCATCTGCCCGAGGCCCATCGCCATAAGAGAATAGCCGGAAAAGTCAAAGTAGAGCTGCAAACTGTAGCTCACCGCGCCGAGCCATGCGAGCGGCGTCGACAAATATTCGTAACCGATGCGCTCGAGCGATGCCCACAGCGGCGCGAGCTGGTCGGCGAGCAGCACTTTGAAGCACAGGCCGACAACAAAGAGCTCAAAGCCGGAGAATACGTCCTCGCGCGTGATCGTGCGTTCCTTCAGTGCGCCGCGCCATTCGCGGCAGCGTAAGATCGGCCCCATCGTGAGCTGGGGGAACGCGATGGTGAAAGCGGCGTAGTCGATGAGGTTTTTCTCCGCCTCCTCGCCGCGATAGATGTCGATGAGGTACCCCGCGCTCTGGAAAAGGTAGAAGCTGACGCCGAGCGGCAGCGCAAGCTCGACAAGGGAGAACGCCGTCCCCGTCAGTTTGCCCAGATTTTCCAGAATAAATGCGGCGTACTTGAAGTACACAAGGCAGAAGAGGTCCGCCGCCAGCGCGATGATCAGCAGTGCTTTTCGCGTGAGGACTTCTTTCCCTGCCATTGCGCGGGCGAGGGCGTAGTGCAGAAGCAGCACGCCGGACAGCAGCAGTGTGTCGCGCGCGCCCGCGCCGATGAAGTAGAAGGCAAAGCTGCCCAGCACGAGCGCAGCATTTTTGAAGCGAAAGGGCAGAATGTAATAGACCGCGAAAAACAGCGGCAGAAAATAAAAAAGGAACGTAAGGTCGGAAAAGCTCACGGGGAAACTCCTGTCATAATTTGTCAGCGTCTTATTGTACACGCCGGGGCGGAGCGCGGCAATGGAAAAATCAGGAATTCGTCAAGAAACCGCCGGGTAAGCCAAAACATGAGATTTTGGTTTACATGCGGCGGCAAGCGTGCTACAATCCTAAGACGGCGGCTGCGAAAAACGCAGCGTTTGATATTTTATGTCAATCGTAAGCGATAAGCCGCCGACTGTCAACCTCAAAAGGGTAACAATTTCGGTTACATTTTGTAACGGAGGACGCTATGGGAAAAGAGACTGTTTTGGCGCTGCTGCTGCGGGAAAAGGGACACTTCGTCTCCGGCGAGGCCGTCAGCGCCGAGCTCGGCATCACGCGCGCGGCCATCTGGAAGAGCATTTCCGCCCTGCGCGCGCAGGGGTACGAGATCGACGCCGTCACGGGACGCGGCTACTGCCTCAAGTCGCTGCCCGACACGCTGACCGAGCAGACCGTGCGCAGCTACTTGGGACCTGTCGAAACCGTCGGCAAGCGCATCGACTGCTTTGATTCCATCGACTCGACAAACGCCTACTTAAAGCGCATTGCGCTCGACGGCGCGCCGGACGGTACCGTCGCCGTCGCGGCGGAGCAGACGAGCGGCCGCGGTCGCCGCGGCCGCAGCTTTCAGAGTGCGGCGGGTAAGGGCGTTTACCTGTCGATCTTGCTGCGTCCGAAGCTTGCGCCGTCGCAGCTGATGCCGCTCACGGGTCTCATCGCCGTTGCGATGAGCCGCGCGGTCGACCGCGTGGCGGGGACGCACTCGCAGATCAAGTGGACAAACGATCTCATCCTGAACGGCAGAAAGCTCTGCGGCATTTTGACCGAGCTGAGCGTCGAGGGTGAGACCGGCGAGCTCCAGTATGTCGTGGCGGGCATCGGCTTCAACGTCAGCCAGCGCGAGGAGGACTTCGCCGGCGAGGTCTCGAAGATCGCAACGTCCATCCTGCGCGAGACGGGCAGGCTCATTTCGCGCGCGGAGCTGTCCGCGGCGATGATCGAGGAGCTCGATGCGCTTTATACGGCGCTCAGATCCGGAGAGACGAGCGGGTATCTCGACGAATACCGCCGCCGCTGCGTGACCATCGGGCGCGAGGTGCAGCTTTTGTGGCAGGATACGAAGGAGAAAGTCACGGCGCTTGACGTGGACGAGGAGTTCGGCCTCATCGTGCGCCGCGAAAACGGGACGGTCGAGACCGTCCGCACGGGTGAGGTGTCCGTGCGCGGCCTTTACGGATATGTGGAGTAAGGAGAAAGTGTTTTGAAGGAACTTTTGGAACTGTTTCTCACCTTTGCCAAGATCGGCGTGATGACCTTTGGCGGAGGTATGGCGATGCTGCCGATCCTCGAGCGCGAGGTGGTGCAGAATAAGCACTGGGCAACGGAAGAAGAGCTGGTGGACTATTTTGCCATCGGTCAGTGCACACCGGGCATCATCGCCGTCAACACGGCGACATTTGTCGGACAGAAGAGAAAAGGCGCGATGGGCAGCATCACCGCGACGCTCGGCGTGGTATTCCCCTCGCTCGTCATTATCACGATCCTGGCGGGACTCATTACGAACTTTGCCCACCTTGCCTGGGTGCAGAACGCCTTTGCAGGCATTCAGGTGTGTGTATGCGTGCTCATCCTGAACGCTGTGCTCAAGCTGCTGAAAAAGTCGGTCGTGGATAAGCGCACGGCGGTCATCTTTGTTATCGTGCTGCTGGGGAATATGCTGCTGAGCGTTTCGCCGGTGTGGTTCGTGCTGCTCTCGGCGATGTCCGGCATCGTGCTGAAAAATCTTGAGGGGAGGGCGGCAAAATGACCTTGTATCTTCGCTTATACTGGGAATTTTTCAAAACGGGCCTGTTTGCCATCGGCGGCGGCATGGCGACGCTGCCGTTCCTCAAGGATATCGGGTCGACCACGGGCTGGTTTTCGCAGACGGACCTGATGAACATGCTGGCTGTGTCGGAATCGACGCCGGGTCCTGTCGGCATCAACATGGCGACCTATGTCGGCTATACGGCCGGCGGCGTGCCGGGCGCGATCGTCGCCACCATCGGCGAGGTGACGCCGTCGATCATCGTCATTTTGATCGTTGCGGCGATGCTCGCCAAATTCCGCGACAGCCAGTATGTCGCCAACGCATTCTACGGCCTTCGTCCCGCCTCCACCGGCCTGATCGGCGCGGCCTGCGCGGGCGTGATGCTTCAGGTGATCGCCGGGATCACGAGCGCGTCGCAGGAGGATTCCATCCTGATGAAATTCTCGTGGGACGGCGCGATCAGCTGGCGCGGCATCATCCTTGCGCTGGTGCTGCTCGTCTTCACGCGCTACATCAAAAAGACCAGGGACCTGCACCCGATCGTCTTTATCGGAGTCTCCGCGGTGATCGGCGTCGTGTTCCACTTCGCGGGAGTGTAAAAGATATTCAAAAAAGAGGGACGCAGCTGAAAGCTGCGTCCCTCTTTTTTGAGAAAGATGCGTTCCGCTTTGTGCCTTGCCGCCCGAAAGGCGGCTGCGACACGCGCGGAGAGAGAAGTGTTTTTCCGGCGTACACGCCGCCGGAAAAACGGATTCCAATTTATTTCGCGTCTGCGGACGCCTGGGCAGCCGTTGGCGGCTCTGCCGCCTTACGGATGCCGCGTACCCCTTGCGGGTAAAACTCTGCGAGGCTTTTTTAACCGCTGCGTTAGTCGGCGGAGGCGATGTGGCTGGCGATGCGCTGCATGATCATGTCGAGGGCGACTAAGTTGTGGCCGCCTTCAAGCACAATGATATCGGCATACTTGCGGCTCGGCTCGACGAACTGCTCGTGCATGGGCTTGACGGTCGTCAAATACTGCGTGATGACGCTCTCGAGCGTGCGGCCGCGGTCGCGCACGTCGCGCAGCGCGCGGCGCAGAATGCGCACGTCGGCGTCGGTCTCGACAAAAATTTTGATGTCGAGCATTTCGCGCAGCCGCGGGTCCTGGAAAATGAGGATGCCCTCGACGATGACGACCTTGCTCGGCCGGATGAGCTCGGTCTCACTTGTGCGCTAGTGGTCTGCGTAGGAGTAGACAGGGCAGCGGATGGCCTTGCCCGCCTTGAGCTCCTTAAGCTGCTCGACCATCAGATCGGTCTCGAAAGCGTCGGGGTGGTCGTAATTCTGCTTGCAGCGCTCTTCAAAGGGCCTGTCCTGATATTTATAATAGCTGTCGTGGTGCACGACGCTGATATCGTCGCCGAAGTGCTGCTTCAGATGCTCGGTGAGCGTCGTTTTGCTCGAACCGGTGCCACCTGCAATGCCAATGAAGATGGTGTTCATCGCCAGACCCTCCATGAATCGTTTGTTGTTAAGTCGATTATAGGAAGACTTTGGCAAAAAAGCAAGGCCGCGCGGCGGAATGCGGCAAAAATTTGCGTGTTTCGGTTGACGCGGGACAAAAAAGCAAGTATTATGTAAAGGAACGCGGCACCGTGTGTGCTCGCGCGCAGAGACTCTATTTTGACAAAAGAAAGGAGCGTCGGCATGAATCTTCTCAAGTGCCCGCGCTGCGGCGAAGAATATTCCCCCAGCTATCGCAGATGCCCGTTCTGCGAGGAGGGAGACCATCCCCGTAAGATCAAGTACAACTCCAGCAAACAGAGCGGCGGCCGGCGCGTTTCGGATAAAAAGCAGACGCAGTCCGTCCGCGGCGCGATGGCGGCGGTGCTCGTCGTCGTGCTGCTGCTTCTGAGCTGGTCGCTCTTTGGTGACAAGATCGTCGCAAAGATCACGCCCGCCGACGACGACGATACCCCCGGCGTGCAGGACGATGTCAATACGCCCGACGACAGCAATACGAACACGGACGATCCGAACGCGAACAACGGCAACACCACTGACCCGAACACCGGTGATGAGCCGAACGCAAATGATCCCGCAAACAGCAGCGACACAACTGCCACCAATCCCGGCACCACGACAACCCCATCCACCCCGACGGTGGATGCCTCGGCCCTGAGCATCAAGACGAACGTCGGTACGACGCTGCCCAAGGACGCGAACGGCAACTTTGACTGCACGATCAAGCCGAGCGAGACCATCCGCCTGAGCGTTTCCGGCACGGACGCGGCCGCGACCTGGGCGGTGGCGGACGCGAGCGTTCTGTCCATCTCGGCGGACGGCTTGATCACGCCTGCCAAGGTGGGTACCACGACCGTGACGGCCACCGTTGGCGGCGCGGTGCTGACCATCACGGTGCGCATCAAGTAAAGAGAAAAAGAACGGCCGGGGCCGTTCTTTTTTTACGCAAAAAGAGGCGGCTTTCCTTGCAAGCACTGCCCGCCTGTGCTACAATTACCTTGAAAAAGTATTTGCAGGAGCTATCGACCATATGACGACCCGTGAATTTCAGCAGAAAAAGCCGCTTTCCATTCTCTTCACCTATTTCAAGCCGCACCGCGGCCTGTTTATCCTGGACCTTGTCTGCGCGACGGTCGTTGCGCTCATCGATCTCGCCTTCCCGCTCGTGACGCGCAAGTCGATGTACGACCTTTTGCCGAATCAGCAGTACCGCACGTTTTTTATCGTGATGGGCGTGATGATGGCGGCGTTCATTGTGCGCGCGCTTTTATACTATGTCATTTCCTACTGGGGACACACATTCGGCATTCTGGTGGAGGCGGACATCCGCCGCGACCTTTTCACGCACGTGCAGGAGCTGGACGTCAGCTTCTTTGACCACAACCGCACGGGCCAGCTCATGAGCAGGCTGACGAGCGATCTCTTCGAGATCACGGAGCTCGCCCACCACGGCCCCGAGGACCTGCTCATTTCGACGCTGACGATCGTCGGCGCGCTCGCCATCCTGTTTTCCATCGAGTGGCGGCTCGCGCTGGTCGTGGCGTGCATCCTGCCGGTGTTCATCGCGGTCATCATGTCGCGCCGCAGCAAGATGACGGCAGCCTCGCGCGGCGAGAAGCAGAAGACTGCCGCCATCAATGTCGGCATCGAGTCGTCGCTCTCCGGCATCCGCACGGCGCGCGCCTTTGCCAACGAGGAAGAGGAGATCGACAAATTCAACGCGGCGAACGAGGAATTCAAGGTCTCCAAGCGCAAATTCCACCACGAGATGGGTGTGTTCAACGCGACGATGGAATTTTTTATGACGCTGCTCTCCGCCGCCGTCATCACGGTGGGCGGCTATCTCATCATGCGCGGCGAGATGAACTACATTGACCTCATCACGTTTTCCCTTTACATCGCAACGTTCATCAACCCCGTGCGAAAGCTCGCGAATTTCTCTGAGATTTTTGCTCGTGGCTTTGCAGGTCTTGAGCGCTTCACGGCACTCATGCGCGTCGAGCCCGCGCTCAAGGACGCACCGGACGCGAAGGAGCTCGAACACTGCCGCGGCGAGATCGACGTCGACCATGTGAGCTTTTCTTACGAGGGTGAGGAGAATGAAGGCGTGCTCCATGACGTGAGCGTGCATATAAGGCCTGGCGAGATGCTCGCCGTCGTCGGCCCCTCCGGCGGAGGCAAGTCGACGCTCTGCCAGCTCATCCCGCGCTTTTACGAGGTGAGCGAGGGCGCGATCCGTATCGACGGGGAAGATGTGCGCTCTCTTACGCAGTCGTCTCTTCACCGCGCCATCGGCATCGTGCAGCAGGATGTGTTCCTCTTTGCCGACACGGTGCGCGAGAATATCCGCTATGGCCGCCCCGACGCGACGGACGAGGAGATCGTCGAAGCGGCGAAGCGCGCGGAGATTTACGATGATATCATGGCCATGCCGCACGGCTTCGACACCTATGTCGGCGAGCGCGGCACGATGCTCTCCGGCGGACAGAAGCAGCGCGTGTCCATCGCGCGCATCTTCCTCAAAAACCCGCCCATCCTCATTCTGGACGAGGCGACGAGCGCGCTCGACAGCGTGACGGAGGTCAAAATTCAGCACGCTTTCGATGAGCTCGCGCGTGGGCGCACGACGCTTGTGATCGCGCACCGCCTCTCGACCATCCGCTCGGCGGACCGCATCCTCGTCGTCGAGAATGGCCGCATCGCCGAGCAGGGCAGCCACGAGGCGCTGCTCGCGCAAAACGGCGAGTATGCGTCCCTCTGGCGCACGCAGAATGGGAAAGCATGATGGACAGACGGCAGCTTTTGGATCGCGCCGCGCGCAATGGCGATGAGCGCGTGCTGCTGGCGCACATTCTGGACAAGTGTGAGCAGAGCAGAAACCGCAATATCCCGTCGGCGACGGACTTTTTGAGCCCCGCCGAGCAGCGCGCGGCGCAGGACCTACTGCATGCCGCCGCCATTCATGACGGCTGCGCCTTCTGCGGTGGATTTGGGCGCGCGGAGCGGAGAATGCTCCTCTTTCTGCCCGACTGGCAGGAGGAGGCCGACGAGAGCGAGTACATGACGGCGCTCCGCTGCACGTATCGCAAGGAAGATACGCTGACGCACCGCGACTTTCTCGGCTCGCTGATGGCGCAGGGCGTCACGCGCGAAAAGCTCGGCGACATTTTGGTGTCGGAGGGCTCGTGCGATTTGATCGTCTCGCGCGATATCGCGCCGTATCTGCTGCAAAACGTGACGAGCGCGGGGCGCGTGAAGCTCTCGGTCAGCGAGATCGAGCTTTCAGACTTGAGCGTCCCCGAGCTCAAGGTCAAGGAGATTCGCGACACGGTCTCGACACTGCGGCTCGACGCCGTGGCGGCGAGCGGCTTTTCGATGAGCCGCGGCAAGGCGCAGGAGCTCATTTCCTCGGGCCGCGTGCAGCTCAACTACCGCGAAACGCTCAAGAGCGACGCCCCCGTCGCGCAGGGGGATGTGATCTCCGCCCGCGGCCTCGGCAAGTTCGAGGTCGCCGAGGTCGGCGGCCTGAGTAAAAAAGGAAGAACGGCGCTGTTGCTGCGCCGATACCTGTAAGGAGAATCAAACAATGACGATGGATGAAAAGATCGCGCGCATCAACGCGCTGGCGCGCAAGGCCAAAGCTGAAGGCTTGACCGACGAGGAGAAGGAGGAGCAGGCGCAGCTGCGCCGCGACTACATCGACTCGGTGAAGGCGAACCTAAAATCCCAGCTCAATACGCTCTATGTGCTGGACGAAAAGACAGGTAAAAAGACGAAGATCGTCGACTTTGAGCGCGAGCGCGCCGCGAGAGCGGGCAAGAAAAAGGAGAACAGATAAATGAGCAAGGATTTTGAATACGATCCCGAGACCGGTTCGTTCCGCTTTGACGAGAGCGGCGGAAAAACGAAGAAAAAGAACGATGTCGACGTCGGCGGCTGGATCATCATTGCGGCGCTGTTCGCCTTCGGCCTGTGGCCCATCGGCCTCATCGCGCTCATCTCCAAGCTCTCGGACAAGCCGAAGAAGGTGAATTCCTCGCGCGGCGGCATGCGCACGTCCACAAGCCCGAATGCAAACGTTTCCTCGCGCAGCAAGGTGGAAAAGTCCGTGGTGAAGACGGCGAAGCAGATGAACCGCGCGCCGAAGACTTCCGACAAGACCGCGCGCACGCTGATGATCATCGGCGGCTTTATCGCCTTGTCTGCCGGCAGCGGGCTGATCTCGAACATCGGCGAGATCATCGCCTACGGCTGGTATTCCTACATGATGGAAGAGCTTTTCCCTATGTGCGGCTTTTTTGCCGGCGGCGTTGCCATGCTCGTCGCCGGGCAGCGGATGAAGCGACGCAGTGCACGCATCGCGCGCTATCTCGCCGTGATGGGCGAGCGCGGCTACATCAGCGTGGAGGAACTCTGCACCGTAACGGGCAAGAGCCGCAAAAAGATCGAGAGTGACCTTGACTACATGGTCGAAAAGGGTCTGCTCGGCGCGGGCGCGTACTTAGACAGCGGCCGCGGCATCTTCTTCCGCAGCGCCGACGCCTTTGCCGACTACGCGAATGCGACCGCGAAAAAGGAAAACGTCACGCCCAAGGAGGCCAACGAGGGCTATGCGGGCGCACTGCGCGCCATCCGCTCGGCCAACGACCGCATCGCCGACCCCGTGCTGAGCGAGAAGATCGACCATCTCGAGACCGTTGCGGGCAAAATTTTCCGCGAGGTCGAGGAGCATCCCGAAAAGCAGCAGCAGGCCGCGACGTTCCTCAATTACTACCTGCCCACGACGCTCAAGCTGCTTGACAGCTACGCCAAGTTTGAAGAGGCGGGCATCGAGGGCGAGAATCTCTCCCGCGCGCAGGAGCGCATCGAAGAGACGATGGACGCCCTCATCAAGGGCTTTGACAAGCAGCTCGACGATTTGTACCGCAACGAGGCGATGGACATCGACAGCGATATCCGCGTGATGGAAAATATGCTCCGCCGCGACACGGCGAGCGTGGAGGACGATTTCGGCCTCGGCGGCGCGGCAGTGCAGCGCGCACCGGATGAGGAATAAGGTGCTGCACCGCTCTCATACGCTCTATGAGGAGAAAGGACAAGAGGCATGAAACAAACCGGCAGACGATTTGACACCGCAGCCTTTTACGGCGGCACGAACAGCGAGGCTTACCGCTATCTCGGCGCGCACCGCACGCGGCGGTCGGGGAAAGACGGCTACGTCTTCCGCACCTGGGCGCCGAACGCCGCGCATGTGTCCGTTGTGGGCGATTTCTGCGGCTGGAACGGTTACGCCCACCCGATGGAAAAGAACGCGGACGGTTTCTGGGAGTGTTTTGTGCCGTCCCTCAAGCGCTACGATACCTACAAGTTCGCCGTGACGGCACGATCGGGCGAAACGGTCCTCAAGGCCGACCCCTACGCCTTCCACGCCGAGACCCGCCCCGGTACGGCCAGCAAGCTCTATGACCTCGGCGGCTACCGCTGGGGGGATGACGAATGGCGCGCGAGCCGCGCAAAGGCACCCCTCGACCGCTCGCCGCTCAACATTTACGAGGTCCACCTCGGCTCATGGCGGCGGCACGAAAACGGCGATTTTTACGACTACCGCACGCTCGCGCGCGAGCTGGCGGATCACGTTCTGGACCTTGGCTACAACTGCGTCGAGCTCATGCCCGTCACCGAGTATCCGCTTGACGATTCCTGGGGCTATCAGTGCACCGGCTATTTTGCCGCAACGTCGCGCTACGGCACGCCCAGGGACTTTATGTACTTTGTCGACCATCTGCACCAAAAGGGCATTTCCGTCATTTTAGACTGGGTGCCGTCGCATTTCTGCAAGGACGCGCACGGCCTCATCGACTTTGACGGCACGCCCTGCTACGAATACGCCGACCCCAATAAGCGCGAGCACGAGGGCTGGGGAACGCGTGTGTTCGACTATGGCCGCGGCGAGGTGAAGAGCTTTCTCCTTTCCTCTGCTGCGTTCTGGCTGCGCGAGTTCCATGTGGACGGCCTGCGCGTGGACGCGGTCGCGTCGATGCTGTACCTCGACTATGGCCGCGAAAATGGCCGTTGGACGCCAAACATCAACGGCGGGCACGAGAATTTAGAGGCCATCGACTTTCTGCGCGCGCTCAACGAGATGGCGTTTTCCGTCGACCCCAACGCGCTGATGGTCGCGGAGGAGTCGACCGCGTGGCCGCTCGTCACACGGCCCGCCAAGGATGGCGGCCTCGGCTTCAACCTCAAGTGGAACATGGGCTGGATGAACGACATGTGCCACTATTTGAAGCTTGACCCCTGGTTCCGCCAGTTCCACCACAAGGACATCACGTTCTCGCTGATGTACGCCTTTTCGGAGAATTTCGTCCTGCCGATCTCGCACGACGAGGTCGTGCACATGAAGGGCTCGCTTCGCGGCAAGATGCCGGGCGACGACTGGCGGCAGCTGGCGGGGGTGCGCGCGTTTACGGCGTACCTGCTCGCCCATCCGGGCAAGAAGCTCACGTTCATGGGCGCGGAGCTGGGCCAGTGGCACGAGTGGAATTTTGCCTCTCAGCTCGACTGGTATTTGCTCGAAAATAAAGAAAATCAGCAGACCCAGCGGTTTTTCAAGGACATCAACCGCTTTTACCTGTCGCAGAGCCCGCTTTGGGACATTGACTTTTCATGGGAGGGCTTTGAGTGGCTCGTCGCCGACGACAACCACAACAACGTCGTCGTCTTCGTCCGGCGCGACCGGAAAGGGCGCGAGCTCATCGCGGCGGTCAACTTCTCGCCCGTCGGACGCGCGGACTACCGCTTCGGCGTCCCGCCGAAAAAGACGTACCGCGAGGTGTTTACCACCGACCTTCCCGCATACGGCGGCACGGGCGACTGGCGCAACGAAGGAGAGCTTTTGACCGAGTCCATCCCCTCGCACGGCAAGCCCTGCTCGCTGTGCGTGACCATCCCGCCGCTCGGCGCGGTGTTCTTCGCGGGCGAGGGCGAATGGCAGGAAGAGGAGAAAACCAACGAGCCGCCCGAGGTGTGACCGGACGGCAACGAAACAAGGAGGAGAGAACAAGCGTGAAGAAAGAATGTATCGCCATGCTGCTTGCCGGCGGCCAGGGCAGCCGTCTCTACGTGCTCACGGAGAATATGGCGAAGCCCGCCGTGCCGTTTGGCGGCAAGTTCCGCATCATTGACTTTCCGCTCTCAAACTGCGCCAACGCTGGCATCGACACCGTCGGCGTTCTGACACAGTACCGCCCGCTGGAGCTCAACCGCTACATCGGCTCGGGCCAGCCGTGGGATCTCGACCGCGCGGACGGCGGCGTGCACATCCTGCCGCCGTATCAGAGCGCGGGCGGTGCGTCGTGGTATAAGGGCACGGCCAACGCCATCTTCCAGAACATCGGCTTTGTCGACATGTACGACCCCGAGTATGTGCTCATCCTCTCGGGCGACCACATCTACAAGATGAATTACGCCAAGATGCTCGCCCACCACAAAAAAGCGGGCGCGGACTGTACCATCTCTGTTATGGAGGTGCCCTGGGAGGATGCGCCGCGCTTTGGCATCATGAACGTGGACGAAAACGACACGATCACGGAATTCGAGGAAAAGCCCGCGCATCCCAAGAGCAACCTCGCGTCGATGGGCATTTACGTCTTCACGTGGAAAAAGCTGCGTCAATACCTCATCGAGGACGAGAGCGACGAGGCGAGCAGCAACGACTTCGGCAAAAACATCATCCCCAAGATGCTGCAAAACGGGGAAAAGATGGCGGCGTACCGCTTCTCCGGCTACTGGAAGGACGTTGGCACGCTCGACTCTCTTTGGGATGCGAACATGGATATGCTCGCGACCGGCAGCGGGCTCGATCTTCTCGAAAAGGACTGGCTGATCTATGGCCGCTCCGTCTCCGCGCCGCCGGCGTACTTAGGCGTCAACGCGCACGTGGAGCACAGCGTCGTCGCGCGCGGCTGCACGGTCGAGGGGGAGGCGGAGAACTCCGTCCTCTCTGAGCGCTGCACGGTGGAGGAGGGCGCAAGCGTCCAGTACTCCATCCTGATGCCCGGCGCGGTCGTCAAAAAGGACGCGCGCGTCTCCTACGCCATCATCGGCGAGAACGGCGTCGTCGGCGAGCACGCCTTTGTCGGCGCGCCGCCCGAGGCGGTGCCGCCGGAGCAGTGGGGCATCACGGTGCTCGGCCCCGGCGCGGCGGTCGCGGATGACTATGTGCTGCCTGCCAACCGCATGCGCAGCGTGGACGGAAAGGAGACGGTACGATGAACGGACTGCACGGCATCATCTTTGCCTATGAAAAGGCTCCCGGCCTTCGCGAGCTGACCGAAGCGCGCATGCCCGGCTCTGTGCCGTTCGGCGGGCGCTACCGCGTGGTCGACTTCATGCTCTCCAACATGGCGGGCGCGGGCATCACAGACGTCGGCGTTGTGCTGCACGGCAACTATCAAAGCCTGCTCGACCACATCGGCAGCGGCAAGACGTGGGACATGGCGCGCAAGAACGGCGGTCTCAAGCTGCTGCCGCCCTTTGCCGACGCGCGCAAGTTCGGCGTGGAGGAATTCCGCGGCAAGATGGAGGCGCTCTCGGGCGTGCGGTCGTACCTGCACGAGATCCGGCAGAAGTACGTCGTCCTGTCCGACAGCGACCTTATCATCAATCTGCCGCTGCAGAAGGTGCTGGACGCGCACATCGAAAGCGGCGCGGACATCACCTGCGTCTGCACCGAGAGCGGCCAGTTTGTGGAAAACGCCACGTATTTCACCGTCAACGAAGCGGGCCGCATCACCGAGACGCGCTGCGCGCCGCACAAGGCGAGCGGCTGCCGCAGCCTGGAGATCTACCTTCTGAGCCGCGACCTTCTTATCTCCCTTGTAGACGAGTGCGCCGCGCAGGACAAATACAGCTTTCGCAGCGATGTGCTCTGCGCCATGGGCGACAAGCTCGACCTGCGCGCTTTCCTGTGGGACGGATTTGCCGCGCAGCTGCGCACGGTGCAGGAATACTATGAGCGCAGCATGCAGCTCTTAGACCCCGCCATCCGCTCCGAGCTCCTGTGTGCCGAGCGGCCCATCCTCGCTAAAGAGGATGACGAGGCGGCGTCGTACATCGCGCCAGACTCGTGCTGTGTCAATTCGCTGATCGCCGACGGCTGCCAGATCGAGGGCAACGTAGAGGGGAGCATCCTCTTCCCGGGCGTCAAGGTCGGCAAGGGGAGTCAAGTCAAAAACTGCATCCTCTTTAAGAATACCGTGGTGGAGGACGGCGTGACGCTCGGCTGCGTCATCGCCGACAAGGACGTCCACATCCGCCGCGGCGGCACGCTGATCGGACACGAGAGCTACCCGCTCGCCGTGAGCAAGGGCAGCATTATATAAACGCAACAAACAGAAGAAAGGAGCTTGCAGATGAACATTTTGTATGTGACGAGCGAGGCGGTCCCCTTTTGCAAGACGGGCGGCCTTGCCGATGTGGCCGGCAGCCTTCCGCAGGCGCTCGCGGCAAACGGAGACCGCGTGAGCGTCATCCTGCCGCTTTACGAGCGCGTGAAGGACAAGTGGGGTGAGCAGCTCCACTTTGAAAAGTGGACGTTCGTGCGCCTTGCGTGGCGCAGCGTCTACTGCGGGCTCTTTTCGCTCGAGCGCGACGGCGTCACGTGGTACTTTGTCGACAATGAGACGTATTTCCGCCGCAGCGAGCTCTACGGCTACTATGACGACGGCGAGCGCTTTGGCTTTTTCTCCCGCGCGGTGACGGAACTGCTCAAGTCCCTGCCGCAAAAGCCCGACGTTGTCCACTGCAACGACTGGCAGAGCGCGCTTGTGCCCATCTACATCAGGGATGAAGCCGTGCGCGACGACTTTTATAAGGGAATCCGAACCGTCATTACGGTGCATAATATCGAATATCAGGGCCGCTACGGCAGCCGCACGGTCGAAGACCTGTTCGGCCTGGACCATGGCTGGTTCGACGGCGGCACGATCGAATTCGGCGGCGATGTGAACCTTTTAAAGGGCGCGATCGTCACGGCGGACGCCGTGACCGCCGTGAGCCCGACCTACGCGCAGGAGCTCAAGTACGCGTACTTTGCCCACGGGCTGGAAAACGTGATGAGCATGAACGCGCGCAAGCTCCACGGCGTGCTCAACGGCATCGACATGCAGCGCTATGACCCGTCGCGCGACAAGAGCCTCGCAGCGGCGTATTCGCCCGATGACCTTGCCGGAAAGAAGAAGGACAAGGCAGCGCTTCAGCGTGTGCTGGGATTGCAGGAACGGCCCGACACGCCCATCCTTGCGATGGTCACGCGCCTTGTCTCCCACAAGGGGCTCGACCTTGTGTGCGAAACGCTCGACGCATTTATGGGCAAGGACGTACAGTTCGTCGTGCTCGGCAAGGGCGACGCGAAGTACGAGACGTTTTTTGAGTACGCCAAGCAGCGCTACGGCGGACGCATGGCCGTCTACCTCGGCTATTCCGAGCAGCTCGCCATGCAGATCTACGCGGGCGCAGACCTCTTCCTGATGCCGTCGAAGAGCGAGCCGTGCGGGCTCTCGCAGATGATCGCGATGCGCTACGGCGCGGTGCCCATCGTGCGCGAGACCGGCGGATTAAAGGACACTGTCCACGCGTATGAAGCCTGGAACGGACAGGGCAACGGCTTCACCTTTGCCAACTACAACGCTGGCGACATGTGCCACGTGATCTGCGAGGCCATTGACCTTTACCATGACAACAAGGGCGCCTACGCGATGCTCCAGCAGCGCGGCATGACCGCGGATTTCAGCTGGACGCGCTCGGCGCAGGAATACCGCAACATTTACGAATCCATCTGCCGATAAAGAAAAGGAAAACGATCTATGACCATTGACTCTGTGAAGAAAATGAAAGACGCGCTGTGCGAAAAGCTGAAGGTCAGCTTCGGCAGCACCGTGGAGGAGGCGAGCGACGCGCAGATGATGCGCGCGAGCGCCCTTGTCCTGCGCGACGTGATGGCCGAGCGCAGCGTGGACACCATGCGCGAGACCCGCGAGGAACACCGCCGTCAGGTGCACTACCTGTCGATGGAATTTCTGATGGGCCGCAGCCTGATGAAAAACGCGTTCAATTTAGGCGTCGGCGAAATTCTGACCGAAGCGCTCGACGAGCTGGGCTTCCGCGCAGCGGACATCTTTGAAAGCGAGCCCGACGCGGGTCTCGGCAACGGCGGCCTCGGCCGCTTGGCCGCGTGCTATCTCGACTCGATGACGACGCTCGACATCCCCGCCGCGGGCTATTCCATCTGCTATGAGCTCGGCATTTTCCGCCAGCGCATCGTCGACGGCCAGCAGGTCGAGCTGCCGGACAACTGGAAGGACCTCGGCGGCGCGTGGCTGCTGCCCAAGCCGCAGGAGACCGAGACCGTCTGCTTCGGCGGCACGGTCCGCCAGTTCTGGGACGACGGGCGGCTGCATGTTGTGCCCGAGGGCGCGACCGAGGTGCTGGCTATCCCCTGCGATATGGAGATCGCGGGCTACGGCACGGATCATGTGAACACACTGCGCCTTTGGGACGCGAAGTCCCCCGTGCCGCTCGATATGTCGCTCTTTTCACAGGGCGAATATCTGCGCGCGCAGGAGCAGCACGCGATGGCTGAGACCATCGCGAAGGTGCTCTATCCCGAGGACAACCATCCCGAGGGGAAGAGCCTGCGCTTAAAGCAGCAGTACTTCTTCGTCTCCGCAACCGTGCAGTCCATCGTGCGCAAGCACATCGAGGTCTACGGTACGGCGGCGAACTTCCACGAAAAGAATGTCATCCAGATCAACGACACGCACCCCGCGCTCGTCATCCCCGAGCTCATGCGCGTCCTGATGGATGATGCGGGCCTCGACTGGGACACGGCGTGGAACATCACGACGCACTCCGTCGCTTACACGAACCACACGGTGCTTTCCGAGGCGCTGGAGCGCTGGCCGCAGGAGCTGATGCAGTCGCTTCTGCCGCGCGTGTGGACGATCATCACCGAGATCGCGCGCCGCTATCAGGAAAAAATCGAAAACTACTACCACGACGAGGCCAAAACGCGTGAATTGGCCATCATCTGGGACGGTCAGGTCCGCATGGCAAACCTGTGCATCGCGGGCGGCATGGCCGTGAACGGCGTGAGCGCTCTGCACTCGGACATCCTGCGAAACGACGTTTTTAAATACCAGTGCGCGATGGAGCCGGAGAAGTTCAAGAATGTCACCAACGGCATCGACCACCGCCGCTGGCTCGCGCAGATCAACCCGCGGCTCGACGAGCTCGTGCGCGCGCTCGCGGGCGGGGATGAATACCTCCTGCACCCCGAAGCGCTTAAAAAGCTCGAGGCCTATGCAGACGACACCGCGGTGCTGAACCGCCTCGGCGAGATCAAGCGCGCGAATAAGCTCGATTTTGCCGCCTACGTCAAAAAGACGCAGGGCATCGTGCTCAACACCGACGCGATCTTCGACGTGCAGGTCAAGCGCCTGCACGAGTATAAGCGTCAGCTTTTGAACGCGATGCATATCATCTACCTCTATCAACAGCTGCAAAACGACCCGAACCGCGCCATGCAGCCGCGCGTGTTCCTGTTCGGCGCGAAGGCCGCGCCGGGCTACGCGGTCGCCAAGCGCATCATCCGCCTCATCAACTCCCTTGCCGCCGAGATCAACGCCGACCCCATCTGCCGCGACAGGCTGCAGGTGGTGTTCCTTGAGAACTACCGCGTGTCGCTCGCCGAGCATCTGATGCCCGCGAGCGAGGTGAGCCAGCAGATCTCCACCGCTGGCAAGGAGGCCAGCGGCACGGGCAACATGAAGTTCATGATGAACGGCGCGCTGACCGTCGGCACGCTCGACGGCGCGAACGTCGAGATGCACGAGAGGCTCGGCGACGAGAACATGTTCCTCTTCGGCCTGCACGCCGACGAGGTCGTGCGCCTCAAGCGCGAGGGCTACGCCCCGCAGAAGCTCTACGCGCGCGACGAGAACCTGCGCGCGGTGATCGACAAGCTCAAGGCGGGCTTCTCAGACGGCGTTTCCTACGACGATCTCGCCTCGCGGCTGCTGATGAACGATGAATACATGCTCTTGCAGGACTTCGCGTCCTACTGCGCCGCCGAGCAGCGCATGGCAGACACCTACGCAAGAAGCGAGGAATGGAACCGCATGTCGCTCATCAACATCGCCCGCAGCGGCATCTTCGCCGCCGACCGCGCCGTCGCGCAGTACGCGGATACGATCTGGCATGTACCGCACAAATAAAGATTTCAAAAGAGGGACAGCTTTGCTGTCCCTCTTTTGATTTTTACAAAGAAGTGGCTGTGCCACTTCTTTGTAAAGATTCGCTTCGTTCTGCGCCTCGGTTGTCCGATTTAAGCGGACAATTCGACTTTGCACCGTCGCGGCGTTACGATTCCCGCGCCCTTACAGGCGCGCCGATCGTGCCGCTTCCTCGAAACTGGCTCGCTTCTTCCGCCACCGGCGGCGCTTCGCCAATTTCCTCTTCGCGCAAAGTATTATTTCTGACGCGCACGCCTCAGGGCGGCTTCTCTTGCCGCGCCGCGGCAATACACCTTTTGACGTCAGAAATAACGATCAGGATCCTTTCACGCCTGCGGGCGTGAAACTCTGCGAGGCTTTTGGAACTTTTTTGATGGTTCTTGCGTCTAAAGGAACAACTACTGATGAGGAGGACTCTGCCATGAAGAAGTTGTTTTCCCTAACTCTTGCGTGTTTGATGCTCTTTTCGCTCTCGGCCTGCGGGCGGGAACCGAAGGAAGAGGTGAGTAACGAAAAGCCTGTGATTTATCTATATCCCGAGCAGGAGACGGATGTGCGTGTGACGCTTGATCTTGCGGGCGAGCTGACGTGCGCCTATCCCGCCTACGGTGACGGCTGGAGCGTCCGCGCCGCGCCGGACGGCACGCTGACGGACGAGAGCGGCCAAACCTACCGCTACCTCTACTGGGAGGGCACGTCGGGGGCGGATTACGACTTTTCGACCGGCTTCTGCGTCGCGGGAGAGGATACCGCGGCGTTCCTCGAGGATGCGCTCACACAGCTCGGCCTTAATCGCGAGGAGGCGAACGAGTTTATCATCTACTGGCTGCCGCAGATGCAGGACAACGCCTATAATCTCATTTCGTTCCAGCAGGAGATTTACACGGATTCGGCAAGGCTGACGATCGACCCTGCGCCCGATACGCTGCTGCGCGTCTTCATGGCGTGGCAGCCATCGGAAAAATTTGTCGGCCTTCCCGCGCAGGAGCTTTCCGCGCCCGAGCGCACGGGCTTCACGGTCGTCGAATGGGGCGGCTGCGCGGTACAGTGATAAGAAAGGAGCGTGGGAGATGAAAAAGAGACGCTGGGCGATCATAGCGTTTGCCGTGATCTTTGCCGCGGCGTATGTTGCGATGGGCTACTGCATTCCGGCCTTTCGCATCAAGCTGGAAGCCGACGGCTGGACGTATTTTCTCGCCAGCCTGCAAGCGCTCGCGCCGGTGAAGCTGATCGTTTCCACTGTTCTGTCGCTCATCGCGGCGTTGGCCGTGTACAACAGCAGAATGTTTCGACAATAAAAAAGAGGGCTTGCAAAGCAAGTCCTCTTTTTTTTATACGATCAACTGTTTACAGATTCTTGCCGAGTTCGTAAGCGGCGGTCAGGTCTTCTTCGTGAAGATCGTCCGCCGTGGAGCAGCCGCCGACATTCAGCCTGCCCACGATCTCCCAGCCGAGATAGTCGGCCGTGAGGTCAAACGAAGCGTTCGCGCCGGAGGCAGTCTTTTGATCCTCATCGGCCATCGCGGTGAGGAAAACGGCCTTCTTTTTGCCCATCAGCGCTTCATTGTTGGCGTAAAACGCCCTGGCATCCTTCGTGTCGTATCCTGAAAAGCAAGATCGGCATAGCGAGCTGGCAGTTTGCCTGCAAGTGCAGGGATTATCTTTATTTTTTCATCAGCGGTGCGCCGGTGTGCCATGCCTGACCGACCTTTTCGCCGATGGCATAGTAGCCGCTGCGGAACTGGTCGAACACAAATGCATTCAGCTTTGCGGCGTCCACCTTGCCTTTTTCATCCAGCACGGCTTCATCCGCCAGCACGCCGACGATCTCGCCGATGATGTGGTGGCCGTAGACCTCCATCTTGTCCTCAATGACCCTGCACTCCAGCGTCAGCGGGAACTCCTGCACAATAGGAGCGTCTACCTTTTCGCTTTTTGCAGCACTCAAGCCGCTGCGCTCGAACTTGTCCGGCATCTTGTTGCCGCTGGCGATGCCGAAGAAATCGGCGGCTTCGATATGGGGAATGTCCGCAATGCTCAGCGTGAACGCACCGCGCTTTTTGATGTTCTCTGAGGTCTTGTGATCCTCGTCAATGTTGAGAGAAACCATGTTTTCGGCACAGATACCGCCCCACGCCATGTTCATCACATCGACGACATTATCGTCGCCGTAAGTGGCGATCATCAGCACGGGCATTGGAAACAGATAGGGATGGACACCCAATTCTTTTTTCATTATTAACGACCTCCATTTGCATTTTGGATTGACTTCATATGGTCATCCTGCTATCATCATAGCATGCATCGGAAAAAACACAAGTACTGTTAATAAATACAGGTACTTTCTAAAAGGGAAGTGTAAATATGTCCTGCATGGAGAAGTATATCAAAAGCGCAAATTTTGCCGACACCGGATTCAGCTACACGATGTCGCTCATCAGCGGCAAGCACAAGATGGTGATCTTATATTGCCTGATGGAGTATGAGCCGGTGCGGTTCAACGAGATGAAGCGCTATCTTGGGACGATCACAGATAAGACGCTCAGCAGCAACCTCAAGGAGCTGGAGGCTGATCGTCTCATCGTGCGAAAGGAGTATCCGCAGATTCCGCCGAAGGTGGAGTATTCGCTGTCGGAGCGCGGAAAGTCGTTGATGAAGGTCCTTGACCAGCTTTGCATCTGGGGCGAGGAAAACAGGTTGACAGCCATGATATAATCATACACGACTGAAAATATGAAAAAACAGAGGAAAACGCTATGGAATTCACACAGGGCGTGCGCTTTGACTCTTTGGGTCTGACCGAAGAGGTCCAGCGCGCACTGAAAAAGAAAAATATTGAAGAGAGTACCCCCGTGCAGGCGGGCTGCATCCCGCCGATGCGCGAGTGGAAGGACGTCATCGCCAAGGCGCCCACCGGCACGGGCAAGACCTTTGCCTTCGGCATCCCCATCATCGAGCACATCGAGCCCGGCAGCGAGGAGACCGAGGCTGTCATCTTAGCGCCCACGCGCGAGCTCGCCATGCAGATCACGGCGGAGCTGCGCGACCTTTGCATCTATCTTCCGGGCGTGCGCATCGTGTGCCTGTACGGCGGCGCGCCCATCGGCAAGCAGATCGACGCGCTCAAAAAGCACCCACAGATCGTCGTCGCGACGCCGGGCCGCCTGAGCGACCACATGAAGCGCCGCACCGTCAAGCTCGACAACGTCAAGACCGTCGTGCTCGACGAGGCCGACCGCATGCTCGACATGGGCTTTATCCACGATGTGACGCGCATTCTGGACAAGCTGTCCTCCCGCCGCAACCTCGGCATGTTTTCCGCGACGATCTCGCGCGAGGTCATGGACATCAGCTGGATGTACCAGCGCGACCCCGAGGAGATCACCGTGCAGGCCAAGGAGGAGAATAAGCCCGATATCGCGCAGTACCGCATCGACGTGGGCCAGAACGACAAGGCGCATGTCATGGCGCAGATCATCCGCGCCGAGGGCCACGAGCGCGTGATGGCGTTCTGCAACACGAAGGGCATGACCGAGCGGCTCAAGGCGTTTTTGATGATGGAAGGCCTCGAGGCCGACTGCATCCACGGCGATATCCCGCAGAAAAAGCGCGAGGCCGTCATGGCGCGCTTCCGCCGCGGCGAGCTGCCGATTTTTGTCGCGACCGACGTGGCCGCCCGCGGCATCGACGTCGACGACGTCGATGCGGTGTTCAACTACGACGTGCCGCTTGAAAACGAGTATTACGTCCACCGCATCGGCCGCACGGGCCGCGCCAAGCGCCGCGGCGTGGCGTACACACTGGTGTCGGATTATCCCTCCGGCATGCGGCTGGATGGGATCGCCAAGTTCACCGGCAATGAGGTCAAGAAGGCACATCTGGATGCGGAGGGGAAGTTAGTCGAAGACTAACAGAGCTTTATGCCCCTGCACCGTGCAGGGGATGCGAATAAAAGGGGGATATTCTCTTTCACGAAAGAGAATATCCCCCTTTTGAACCCCCAAGAGAAAGGTTTGCATTGCAAGCGAGCAGCTTGAAGAGCTGCGGCGCTTGCCGAATCGAGTGCCTGCTATTTTTGTTGCTATACGATTTGACTTTCTTCTATCTTCGCTGTCGCTTTGCCTGCGATTCGTTACCCTTACGCAATTTCCGTCTACTACAGATTTTCACTGTTTTGTTTTTGTCTGCCGAGGCGGCCTTGCTGGCACTCGCTGCAATATGGAGGCTGACGGTAGACGGAAATTAGTCCGCACTTCTACAAGCTGGGCAGAGCGGCAGCGGATAATAGAAGTAGGCCAAATCGTCTAGCAACGCTAACGCGGCGACGCCGCGCGCAATCATCTTCATTCCGGAGGCATAAAGGTCGTTCGAGCCCGAGACTGCCAATCAAACGCCTTTCTTTTGGGCGGTGTGGTGCTGCGGCGTGCATGCCGCATACCCTCCGCACCTGTGCGGAAAAGCAGCTGCAATTTGGTAACAAACTGTAACTTTTATGCCCCTCACCTTTACAAGGCGAATGATTTTCGCTATAATATCTCCGTATTACAAAAAACCAAGCAGCCTTCGCTGCGTTTTGCCAATGGGAGGCATGATGAAAGCAATAAAGAGGATCACAGCTCTGGCGCTCTGTGCGCTGATGCTGTTGGGCCTTCTCTCCGGCTGCGGGGAGAAGAAGCAAGGGGACGAGAAATTCGTCCTGAACGTGAGCGTCTGCAACGTGATCGACTCGCTCGACCCCGCGATGAACACCGACGCGGATGCCGACAGCGTTTTCTACGCACTCTATGAAAACCTGATGCGCGAGAGCGACGACGGCAGCGGCGAGGTGACGCTGACGAACGGCATGGCCAAGGAGTACACCGAAGAGACAAACTACGACGGCAGCGTGACCTACCGCTTCACGCTGCGCTCCACTGCGCGCTGGTCGGACGGGGAAAAGGTGACGGCGGATGACTTCGTCTATGCCTGGCAGCGCCTGGCCGACCCCGCGACGGATTCGCCGAACCACGCGCTGATGAGCGTGGTGGCGGGCTATGACGAGGTGCGCGAGACGGGCGACAAGACGAAGCTCCAGGTCTCGGCCAAGGATGAATCCACGTTTGTCGTCACGCTGAGCGCGCCGTGCGCCTATTTTATCGAGGGCATCTGCACGGCGGTCGCCACGATGCCGCTGCGCCGCGATCTGACAGAGAACGGCGGAGGTTTTGACACGCCAGCCCTTGTGAGCAACGGCGCGTACCATGTGAGCGCGTGGACGAAGAGCAGTGAGCTGACGGCGGCGCGCAGCGACGAGTATTACGAGGCGCGTCTCGTCGGTCCCGATGAGCTGCACTTCATCTTCACAGCGGGCGCGGACGAGGCGTGGCAGCTTTACGAGGCGGGCGACATCGACTACATCGCCCACCTGCCCAACAGCGTGATCGCCGAGCTTTCGCAGGACGAGAGCTGGAAGCCAACGGCGGTGTACGCGACGACGAGCGTCCTTTACAACAACGAGAGCGACACGTTCTCGAACGAGCACATCCGCAAGGCCTTTGACCTTGCCATCGACCGCGCGGCCGCCACGGCGGCGGGCGGCGCGGAGAACAGCCCCGCGACGGGCCTTGTCCCCTACGGCATTCCGGATTCCGGCGAGACGGAGGACGATTTCCGCACGACGGGCGGCGAGCTCTGCGCCATCGATGAAGAGGGCGTGAGCGCGCGGGCAACGCAAGCGCAGGAGGAGCTGACCTACGCGGGCTATTACAGCACGAGCATGTTCCCACCGGTTGAGCTTCTGTACGTGACCGGCACGGAGAATGACGCCGTGGCGAGCGCGCTGCAAAACATGTGGAGCACGACGCTTGGCGTGAACGTGATGCTGCGCGGCGTGACGCAGGCAGAGTACAACACGCGCATGGAAGCGGGGAACTACGAGCTCGCGCTGCAAAAGGTCACCGCGCTCTACGACGACGCGATGGGCTTCCTCGACCGCTGGTGCAGCGAGGATGAGCAGAACCTGATCAGCTATGAAAACGGCACCTACGACGTGCTGATGGGCGTCGCCAGAGCGTCGGAAAATCCTGTGGCGCGCACAGCGTTCCTGCACGATGCGGAGACGATGCTGCTCGGTGAGACGGCGCTCTCGCCCGTGTATTTTGACGGCACGGCGCACATGCTGCGCGACACGCTGCGCGGCGTCTACACCGACGGCTTTGGCAACAGCTACTTCGCCGGTGTGCGCGCAAACACAGACTGAATTGTGTGAAACGAAACAAAATGGCAGCTTTTGCCCAAAAAAGCTGCCATTTTTTTTGCTTTGACAGGAAACTTGCAAAATAGTGCTTGCTTTTTGCGAGCAAACAGACTACAATATGAACCTTGGGCGGCTCTGTTCGCCCGTACTTTTTCTGTTGTGAAGGTGTGACCATGACTGCGATTTTGAATCTGGCCGTTGCGCTGCTCGCAGGGCTTTTGATGACCCGTATTTTTAGCCGCTGGCATCTGCCTGATGTCACGGCGTTTCTTGTGACGGGCGTTCTGATCGGGCCGTTCGTGCTGGGTCGGCTCGGCATTCCGGGCCTCGGCTTTGCAAGCTACGACCAGGTCGAGGCGCTGAGCATGATCTCCGATGTGGCGATGGGCTTTATCGCCTTTTCCATCGGCAATGAATTCCGCCTGAGCCAGCTCAAAAAGACTGGCAGGCAGGCGATGATTATCGGCGTCTTGCAGGCGCTGGCCGCGCTGGCCTTTGTCGACGTTGCGCTCGTGATCTTCCACTTCCTGCGCCCCGACGTGCTGTCCGTCCCTGCGGCCATCACACTCGGCGCGATCGCCACGGCCACCGCACCTGCGACGACGCTGATGGTCGTGCGCCAGTACAAGGCCAAGGGCGAGCTGACGGATCTGCTGCTGCCGATCGTCGCGCTTGACGACGCGGTGGGTCTCATCGCATTTGCCGTATCCTTCGGTATTGCCCGCGCGATGGACAGCGCACAGTTCAGCCTCGCAAGCATTTTGCTCTCTCCACTCATTGAGATCGTCGGCTCGCTGCTGCTCGGCGCGCTTGCGGGTTTCGTGCTCACGAAGCTTGAGACGATGTTCCGCTCGAACTCGAACCGCCTGTCGCTGAGCATCGCGTTCATCTTTCTGATGGTCGGCCTGTCCGCAATGGATTTCACCGTCGCGGGCGTGGACTGCGGCTTTTCGCCGCTGCTCGTGTGCATGATGCTCGGCACGGTGTTCTGCAACATCTGCCCGCTGTCGGACGATTTGATGAACCGCGCGGACAAGTGGAGCACGCCGATGTTGGCGGTGTTCTTTGTCGTGAGCGGCGCAAACCTGCGCTTGAGCGTCTTTTCTCAGGGTGTGCTCGTGCTCATCGGCGTTGTGTACATCATCGCGCGCTCGGCCGGTAAGTATTGCGGCGCGCGCTGGTCGGCCAAGGCGGTGGGCTGTGACCACACGGTGCAGAAGTACCTCGGCATCATGCTGCTGCCGCAGGAGGGTGTGGCGCTCGGTATGTGCGTGAGCGCACAGGCGCTCGGCGCGGATGGCGAGCTGATCCGCAACATCATCCTCTTCTCCGTGCTGATCTACGAGTTGGTCGGCCCGCTGGCGACAAAGGAATCTCTCAAGGCTGCCGGCGCGATCACCGAAAAGCCCAGGGAAGTCCTCGAGCGCCGCGAGCGCAAGCTCGCCGAGGCCGAGCCCAAGGAATTCCTCGAGCGCCGCAAGGAGCGCGCAAACAAAAAGTAAATCCGCTGAAAGGAGATGGCCTTGGTCATCTCCTTTTTTGCACCGGGCGGGAACTTTTTGTGAATTTGCGCGTCTAAAGAGGAAAGGCACTTGACATAACTTGTGAAAATTATGTACAATAAAGGCGAACAAACCGATAAGGGGGAATCATTATGGAAGGACGTCGGGTCAGCCGCCGCAAACCGCGGCGCAATCCGCTTTATGTGCTTTTTATGGGACTGCTGGCGCTTTCGCTGGTGCTCCTGATCACGGTGGTCGTGCTGGGCTTCAAGCTCAAGAGCGCGCGCAGCGATCTTGCTGCGGCGCAGACGAAAATCGAGCAGCTGCGCGGCGGCCAGCAGACCGGCGAGGACGGCCAGACTGTGACCGGCGAAGATGGCTCGATCACCGGAGAGAACGATGTGAGCGACCCCGCGCAGGGCGATAATATGAGCGGCGATAGTCAGACGGGCGGCGACACGATCGACTGGCTCGACCTCACGGGCCATGACGAGGTCTCCGTCAAGCCGAGTACTGTGTACGACAAGTATTACATCTACTACACCACCGGCGGCGTGAATCTGCGGAGCGGCCCGGGCACGAGCTATGACAAGGTCACGACCGTGTCGCTCGGCAGCGAGGTACAGGCTGCGGCCAAGCAGGATGGGTGGACGTTCGTCAGCGTGGACGGTAAGTTTGGCTGGATCAACTCGGACTTCCTCTCCACCACGCGCCTCGCATCGTAACAATATCAAGCAAAAAGGAGCAAGCCGAAAGCTTGCTCCTTTTTGCTGTTCAGTTGCCGCCGCAGCCGCCTTTATCCTTCAGGGAGCACGCTCCTTTGAAGCCGCAGGCGTTGCAGTGGTTGTTCGGGTCGGACACGACGCTGCCGCTCAGAAAGCGCAGCGCGGCGTCGTCTGCCTTGCCGGAATAGCCGGGGAAGAGCATGATGCCTGCCATGCCGACAGCGGTGCGCTCAGTGTCGTCGATCGTGCCGCAGAGCAGCGCGTCGATGCCGTAACGCTCCAAAAGGCCGACGGCAGCGTCGGTGCTGCTTTCTTCCATCGGCTCGAGGAACTCGCGCACGATCTTTCCGTGGTCGTCCTCATAAAAATGGAAGGCTTCGGCATTGGCGAGCGGGGAGAAAACCTCCCCACTCACAACAGGGATCGCAATACGCATTGATTTCCTCCTTTTACACCTCAACGCCCTTGCCGTCGTTCCACTTCCACGCGCGGACCTCGGGCAGATCCACACCGTTATCCTTGATATACTGGCGGTGCTCAACGAGCTTGTCGTTCATCTTCTGGATGAGGTAAGCACCGCGGTTGCCGAGCTGCGGCAGGCGCTGCACCGTGTCGATGACGAGATCGAAGCGGTCGATATCGTTGAGCACGCGCATGTCGAACGGGGTCGTGATCGTGCCTTCCTCCTTATAGCCGCGCACGTGCAGGTTGCGGTTGTGGCGGCGGTAGGTCAGCTCGTGGATCAGCGTGGGATAGCCGTGGTAGGCAAAGATGATGGGCTTGTCCTTGGTAAAGAGCGTGTCGTACTCTGCGTCGGTCAGGCCGTGGGGATGCTCGGTGTGCGGCTGGAGCTTCATCAGGTCGACGACGTTCACGACGCGGATCTTGAGCTCCGGCAGCTCGCGGCGCAGGATCGTCACAGCGGCGAGAGTCTCAAGCGTTGGCGTGTCGCCGCAGCAGGCCATGACGACGTCGGGCTCCTGGCCCTGATCGTTCGAGGCCCACTCCCAGATGCCGATGCCCTGCGTGCAGTGCTTGACGGCCTGCTCCATCGTCAGCCATTGCTGGCGCGGGTGTTTGCTCGCGACGATGACGTTCACATAGTTACGGCTCTTGATGCAGTGGTCAAAGCAGGAGAGCAGGCAGTTGGCATCGGGCGGCAGATACATGCGCACGACGTCGGCCTTCTTGTTGGCGACGTGGTCGAGGAAGCCGGGGTCCTGATGCGTGAAGCCGTTGTGGTCCTGCTGCCAGACGTTGGAGGCGAGGATATAGTTGAGGGAGGCGATATCGTGGCGCCAGGGGAGCTCATTGCACATCTTGAGCCACTTGGCGTGCTGGGAAAACATCGAGTCGACAATGCGGATGAAGGCCTCGTAGCTGTCAAAGAAGCCGTGGCGGCCCGTCAGCAGGTAACCTTCGAGGAAGCCCTCGCAGAAGTGCTCGGAGAGCATGGAGTCCATCACGCGGCCGTCGGGGTCAAGGTGCTCGTCGATGCCCTCGACCTGCTTGTCGAGGAAGCGGCGGCCCGTGACGTCAAACACGGCCTGCAAACGGTTGGACGCCGTCTCGTCGGGTGCGAAGATGCGGAAGTTGCGCGACTCCATGTTGAGCTTCATCACATCGCGGACATAGGTGCCAAGGACGTACATGTCCTGCGCCTCGACCTCGCCGGGGGCGGGGATATCGACCGCGTAGTCGCGGAAGTCGGGCGTGCGCAGGTCGCGCAGGAGAAGACCACCGTTGGCGTGCGGGTTTGCGCCCATGCGGTGCTCGCCCTTGGGCGGGAAGGACGCGATCAGCTCGACCGGCGTACCGTCCTCGTTGAAGAGCTCTTCGGGCTTGTAGGAGCGCAGCCATTGTTCGAGCAGCGGCAGGTGCTTGCTTTCATCCGCGCCCATGGAGATAGGCACCTGATGGGCGCGCCAGCTGCCTTCGATTGCGTTGCCGTCGACCTCCTTCGGACCGGTCCAGCCCTTCGGAGTGCGCAGCACGAGCATCGGCCAGCGGGGGCGGCTCGCCTTGCCGCTCTCTCGCGCGGTGCGCTGGATGCGCTTGATCTCGCGGATGGCCCAGTCGACCGCGGCGGCCATCTGCTGGTGCATCGTCTCGGGCTCGTCACCCTTGACAAAGCGCGGCTCCCAGCCGCAGCCGCGGAAGAAGCACTCGACCTCCTCGTGGCTCATGCGGGAGAAGATGGTCGGATTTGCGATCTTGAAGCCGTTTAAGTGCAGGATCGGCAGGACTGCGCCGTCGGTGATCGGGTTCATGAACTTGTTGCCGTGCCAGGACGTTGCGAGCGGGCCGGTCTCGGCCTCGCCGTCGCCGACGACGCAGGCCGCGATCAGGTCGGGGTTATCCGCCACCGCGCCGAAGGCGTGGGAGAGGGAATAGCCCAGCTCGCCGCCCTCGTGGATAGAGCCCGGCGTTTCGGGCGCGACATGGCTCGGGATGCCGCCGGGGAAGGAGAAGCGCTTGAAGAGCTTCTGCATGCCCTCCTTATCGCGCGTGATGTTGGGGTAGACCTCCGTATAGCTGCCGTCCAGCCAGTCCTGCGCGACCATGGCGTTGCCGCCGTGACCGGGGCCGGAAAGGTAGATCATATCGAGGTCATCGCGCTTGATGACGCGGTCTAAGTGCGTGTAGATGAAGTTCTGGCCCGGGCAGGTGCCCCAATGGCCGACGATGGTCTGCTTTAAGTCGCTCTCGCACAGCGGGCGCTCGAGCAGAGGATTATCGAGAAGATAGAGCTGGCAGGCGGTCAGATAGTTTGCTGCGCGCCAGTAAGCGTCGATCTGTTTGAGCTCCTCGGGCGACAGCGGCGGCTTTTTCGACAGCCGTGCGGTGCTTTTTTGCGTAGGCATGGAAAGCTCCTCCTTTTTATTTTGATTGATGAGGTTAGTATATCATTTAATTTTAGAAAATCAATAGTCAGACATAGAAAACGAGACAAAATCTTAAAATATGACAAAATAAGCTGAGCGCTATTTTACAATTTGCATGAATTAAAACGATAACAAAATGATAAAATAGGGAAAAGACGGTGCAAGCGCACCGCCTTTTCCCTATATGAGAGAGATGAGAGAATAGCAAAATTAGTCGATCGGGCAGACCCAGCCGAACGGGTCGGGCTTTGTGCCCCACTGGATGCCAGTCAGCTCGTCGTAGAGCTTCTGAGACAGCGCACCGATCTTGTTGTCGTTGACCTTGTAGTCTCTGTCACCCCAGCTCAGCTCGCCGATCGGGGAGATGACGGCGGCGGTGCCGATGCACCACGCCTCCTCCAGCGCGCCGGATGCCGCGGCGTCAAAGAGCTCGTCCACGCTCAGCAGACGCTCCTCGACGGGCACGCCCCAGCTCTTTAAGAGCTCGATGGCGGACTTGCGCGTCACGCCGCGCAGGATGGAGCCAGTCAGCGCGGGGGTGACGACGGTGCCATTGATCTTGAACATGACGTTCATGCCGCCGCCTTCTTCGACGTACTTGCGCTCCACGCCGTCGAGCCACAGAACTTGAGAGAAGCCCTTTTCGATGGCGCGGTCGCCCGCGCGGTTGGCCGCGCCGTAGTTGCCGCCGCACTTGGCCTCGCCCGTGCCGCCGCGCACCGCGCGGACGTCCTCGGTCTCGACCATGATGGGAACGGGCTGTAAGCCGTTTTTGAAGTAGCTGCCGGAGGGGGAGAGAATGACGGCAAACGTGGCCTCATGCACGCCGTGCAGGGCAAGCGTCGGGTCAGTGCCGTACAGGAACGGACGGATGTAGAGGGACGTGCCGGGATCGCTCGGGACCCAGTTCTCGTCGACCTTGACGACGGTCTTGATGGCCTGCAGCGCATCGTCGGGATCAAGCTGGGGCAGGCCCAGACGCTCGCAGGAGCGGTTCAGACGGGCGACGTTCTCCCAGGGGCGGAAGAGCTGCACGCCGCCGTCGGGACGGCGGTAAGCCTTCATGCCCTCGAAGACCTCGGTGCCGTAGTGCAGGACGCTCGCGGCCGGAGACATCGTGATGGGGCCGTAGGGCACGACGCGCGCGTCATGCCAACCCTTGTCGGCGCTGTAGTCCATCAGGAACATATGATCGGTGAACACGGTGCCGAAGCCGAGCTGGTCGGACGGGGGCAGCGTGCCGGGATGGGTAGTCTTAGTGATCGTGATATTCATAAGGATGACCTCCTGTCGAAATTTGTTTGCTCTTTAGATTTCCTTGAGATGCTCCATGTTGTGGCGGATGCCCTCGCAGCAGGCGTGGAAGGTGGCCTTCTCGTCGGCGGTCAGCGGCAGCTCGACGACCTGCTCGACGCCGTTTTCACCGATGACGCAGGGAACACCCGCGAACAGGCCCTCTTCGCCGTACTCGCCGCACAGTTCCGCGCTGGCGGGCAGGATGACCTTCTCGTCGTGCAGCACGGCGTAGGCCATGCGCGCGGCGGTGGTGGCGATGCCATACTCGGTGCAGAACTTGCCGGAGAACGTGACCCAGCCGCCGCCAATGGACTCCTTCTGCAGCGCGTCGCGGTCGAAGCGGAAGCGCTCGTCGGTCTTGGCCCACTCATCCAGCGGCACGCCGCGGAAGCTGACGCAGGACCAGGGCGCGAACTGCTGGTTGCCGTGCTCGCCCATCATGTAGCAGGTGATGGACTTGTGGTCAAGGCCGGTCTGGCGCGCCAGCGCGCTCAGAAGACGGGAGGTGTCGAGGCCCGTGCCGGTGCCGAACACGCGGCCGCGGGGCAGGCCCAGATGCAGTGCCAGCTCACGCGTGACGATGTCGCAGGGGTTGGTGATGTTGATGAGCACGCCGTCAAAGCCGCTGGCCTTGATCTTTTCCGCGTAGCCGCGCACAGCGGGGATGGTGAAGTCCATCTCGGTCACGCGGTCATGCGTGCCGCGCAGCAGGTCGATCTTGCCGACGCTGTTGACGATGACGTCGCACACGCCAAGGTCGGAGAAGTCGCCGCCGCGCACCGTCACGCGGTGGGGCATGTACGCGACTGCGTCGCGCAGATCCTGCACTTCGCTTGCGAGCTTCTGCTCGTTCTGGTCGACGAGCACCAGCTCGTCCGCGATGCCCTGGATCGCCAGAGCGTAAGCCACATGTGCGCCGACATGACCCATGCCGACCACGCCGAGAACTCTTTTCTTTGCCATAAGAATACTTCCTTTCTCAGAAACGGTGTGCCCGTGTAGTTAACTGATCGTTTGTGCGGCCCTTAGATGCCGAAGTTGGGGAAGAGCACGCAGGTATAAAGCATGGCGAGAACCATGTACAAAACAAGGATGATGGCGAAGGCCTTGAAGGTCTTCTTCATGACGTCGCTTTCGTTGCCCACCTGGTCGACCGTCGCGCAGGCGGCGACCGTGTTGTTCGGGCAGATCAGGTTGCCGAGCGAAGCGCCCGCGTTCTGACCGGCGAAGATCGTGATGGGGTTCATGCCGAGCGACGCCGCGGCGTCGATGTGCATCTGAGCAAACATGATGTTGGAGCCAAGGCCCGTGCCGGTGATGAACGCGCCGCTCGAACCGATGAGGACGGCTGCCGCGGGATAGAAGCGGCCGACGACGGCGGCGATGTCAGAGGCGAGGAGGTTCATCATGCCCGTGGAGGAGGACTGCATGATGTAGGCGACGATAAGGAGGCTGCCCATCGTGATGAGGACCGGCAGCACGCCGCTCGCGGTGCGCTTGCAGACGGCTTTATAGGTCTTGAAGTCCACGCCCAGCGTGAGCGCGCCGAGGATGCCGCACACAAGAATGACAAGGTCGACCCAGAAGATGTAGCCGAATGTGCACATGATGGCAAAGCCGTTTTCAACGACGGCGGGGAAGCCGTAGCGGATGAGCGGGAGCAGCACGAGCATGTAGACGTAAGGCGACATGGCCTTGAACGAGCTGTACTTGCGCTGATGGTTGGCGCTTTCATTGCGGAATTCGTCGGGCGTCTTCACGCCGACAAGCTTGACATACGCAACGGAGAGAAGGATGGAGATGAGGCCCGTGCCCATGGAGGTGACCTCTGCGCCGACAAAGTTGGAAAGAACGAACATCGTGAGGCACGTGCTCACGCCCGCGAAGGTGAGGTAAGGGAGGATGCCCTTGTAGCCCTTTTTGCCGAACGCCATGCCGACCATGATGAACGGGATGACGAGCACGCCGAACATGTGGAAGCGGCCGGCCATCGCGGCGTTCTGCGCGACGGTGGCAAGGCCCGCGTCAACGAGGGCCGCACCGCCGTTGATGGTCGTCAGGCCCGCACCGCCGAACGAGGCGGGCGTCGCGTCGCCGAGCAGCGCGATGGCGATGGAGGTGGTGGGGTTAAAGCCGAGGGCCACGAGGAACGGGGCGGCGATGGCGGCGGGAGCGCCCGCGCCCGCTGCACCCTCAAGGAAGATCGGCAGCATCATGCCGATGATGACGACCTGCACGCGGCGGTCATCACTGATCTGCGCAATGGTGGCTTTCACATCCTCGATGGCGCCGGTCTCGCGCAGCAGGTTCAAAATGGTGAACGCGCCGAAGACCATCAGCACGATCTTGAGGCCTTCCTTGATGCCTTTCCAGACCAGAGGGTCGAGCACCTTGACGTTTTCAGCAAACGTGAGGCCGTCAAGGTTGAAATAGGTAAAGGCAAGGATAAGCGTCCAGGCAAGGGCGATGGGCGAGACGGTTTTTGCGGATTTTTTGAAGCCCAGGATGCCGACGAGCACGACGACGATCGGGCTGAGCGCCATGAGGAAGTTTAAAAAGTCCATTGGAGGGATCTCTCTTTCTGAAAAATGTGGAATGGGGGGATCTATTTCCGCTTTTTTCGCCGGCCGAACGAGAAAAAGTGAAAAGGCTAAGAGGAAGAGGCTCCGTCGAATCGACGGAGCCTCTTTCGTGATATCAGTCTCTATCTCGTGCGGAGAATCGGGAGAGAAGTCGAAGTTGCGTCGTGATTCGGACGGGCTGTTCAGTTTTGTTTCTTACCAGTACTGCCAGAGGCAGAATAATAAAGGACGCCAGCAGAATAAGGCTGGCGTCCAGAATAATCATGCTGTTCATATCAGAACAGGAGAAAGCGGCACAGGCGGCCTGTGCGAAGTGAGATGCAGCTGCATTGGCAAAGAACTGAGTCATCAGACGTTTCTCCTTTCCTGAAGATGAACGCATCTTAACACACATTTTTTTACCTCGCAAGGGAAAATGCGGCTGATTATGCAAGATTGGACGAGTACACAAAAAACAGAAATACCCACTTTTCGACATTGTTAAAAAGACATAATGAATCCTAATGGTTCCTTCATGTCATGGAAAGAAGCACTGCATAGGGACTTCCCGTGCGGCCATAGGATGGAGAAAAAGAGGAGGCGTTTTTATGCTGTCGATTGCACTTTATCTGCTTACGCACGCCATGCTGCTCTCGCTTCACCTGTCGGGCGGCTCGTTCCCGCGCCCGCTCTCGGCACAGGAGGAAAAGAAATACGTCGAGCGCATGCTTGCGGGCGACATTGAGGCGCGCAATGTGCTCGTTGAGCACAATCTGCGCCTTGTCGCGCACATCGCCAAAAAATACTACACCCAGTCTGACGAGCAGGACGATCTCATCTCCATCGGCACCATCGGTCTCATCAAGGGCGTTTCGAGCTACCGTCCGGAAAAGGGTACGAGGCTCGCGACCTACGCTGCCAAATGCGTTGAGAATGAGATTCTGATGTACTTTCGCAGTCGGAAGAAATTACAGGGCGAGGTGTCGCTCAACGATTCGCTCGATTCCGACGCCGACGGCGAGTCGCTCTACCTCATGGATGTCGTCGGCGTCGAGGACACGATGTATTTGGACATTCAGGACCGCGACGACTGCCTGCGCGTGCGAAGGCTCGTGCACGAGTGCCTGACCGAGCGGGAGGAAGAGGTCATCATCTCACGTTACGGCCTCGGCGGCCGGATGCCCCGCACACAGCGCGAGGTCGCCAAAAAGCTCGGCATCTCGAGGAGCTATGTATCCCGCCGGAACTAATGTAAGTGATGCCCGGAAAGCCTTGGAAATACAGGCTTGTCCGGGCATCGGGCAGTTTAGGGTAGCGCCGCCGTTATTGTAAGCGGCAAAAATTTAGGATAATAAGCGGCCATTCATCAATTATTTAGAAGCAATGATCTAACATCATCTATTGTGATATAAGGAGTTGAAACTCCTCGTAAAGGTATTTGTAGCCTACCGTTTTCGCTATGATTTCTAAGTGCTTCTATAGTTGCATCAGAAGGTTCTTTTACGACAATTAGGCAATCAGAAATCAACTTCTGCATACCCGTATATACGCTCCAGTATCCTGCAGAGCGACCAATTCGATTAATAACTATATCTCCATGATTGAGGTATTTTCTTTGAGATGCTTTGGTTCCAGTACAGTACCGAAGCCCTGGCATCCAGCTGTTGTTTACAAAGGTGCTGGAACAATGGAGAATAACATCCCCTGTTTTTGAGAAATACTTGCTGGAAATGTTTCCACGGTATATTTGCAAGTGTTGATCTTCTGCTAAAGTGTATGAGTTGTTATCCCATGTACCATCAAGGATTCTTCTCAGTGTAATAGAAAAGGATAGTTTGATGCTCCATTTTGAGTCGTAGTGAGCTTGATACACGCTTGTTGCGGTATTATATACATAGGTAGCACACGGCTCTACTTTTTGAAGGATAATTGCCACTGTATTTAATGTTGCCTTTTCAAAAGTATTTGAAGGGAGCTTTACGATTGCATGTATATTGTAATTGCGCGCTAGCCATTTTCGGCATTCAATATAGCTAGAACCATTCATATACGTTGATGGAAGAATAATTATCAGAAAACTGTCTGTGTGCATCAATTTTAAATTCGCCCATAGCAGTTCTGCTTCATATCGTTTGCTTGTGGTAAAAACATTCCCTGCTTTCCTATATTTTTTCTTCTTTTTTGAGAGCGGGCCAAAAGGGGGATTTGATAAGACGAGATCATACGTCTGTTTTGCCTTTTCTTGACGGTTAGCAAAAGATCTACCATCATCACACACAAATGTTGCTCCTTCAATGCAATGAGCGTGTGCAGCAGGATCAATATCAACACCTGTAATTTTGACTTCAGGATAATGCCTCTTCGCGGCAGCAAGTAGATTCCATGATCCGCAACAGATATCGATAGCACTGCTGATAGAAGCCTTTTGAGGAATCAATTCTAGTAACAGGGCGGCTAGTTCAATAGGTGTGTAATAATTATATTTGCTCATAAACCACCACTAAATAAGGTATTGTGAAACATTATAGATTGTTGCGGAACGTACACCACGAGAACATACTGGGCTTTCTTGTGCATAATCATAAATAATTCGCACATTTTGGCATCTAGACGCAAAAATGGCACATGCAGCAGAATGAGGTCTAGTTCCTAACGGAATAAGCACAAAATTCCGTGAGGGATGGTCGGTTAGAATTCCATCTAAAGTCTGCAATGCATCAAAAACACTATTGGCTTTGCATTTCCGTATTTTTTGTTCAGATGCAGTATGCTTGAGAACCAACATGCAATTTCTCAAGGATTCAAATTGCCAGTATGGATTATCGGAGGGAAATCCAATAATTGGGCATACTTCGTCATAATCCATTCCCTCAAGTATATTGTTTAGTCGATCACCATCGAAGCCAAGGAAAGGAACGATTACCTCGTTTGACTTGTTTCGGGCAGCCATTCCGGGGATCATCGCTGCAGGGAAAGTCTTGGAATAGAATTCATATTTTCCATATGGTGTTCGATTAAGATACTCAAGCGGTTTAACGTATGAGAGAAACAAACGAGCGACGCTGATTTTAGTCAATAAGATGTTAATAATGAACATGATAACAGAATGCTGCAGGCTGGTTATATCGACCAAAACGTTTTTAAAAGAAATAGCAGGCATGCTCTCTAATACATGAGGGACGTTCGAAAATTGAACCCTTTTTGTGGTCGTTATTCCACCGACCGTATAAAAAACAGAGTAAATTTTTGTCGCTAAATCATAGTCTATAGACATGATGGGTGTAGCTGTTTCTTTGAAACAGTCGTAAATGTAATGTGCGCGATCCTCAGAACATTTGGAACCTCTAATAATTAAGGTAAGGTTTTGGTGCAAAAAGTTTGCCACATCCTCGAATTTATATTCTTCTCTACTTTTCATCAGCCGATCACCTTAAAACAGTGTTGTTTGTTGCGAAAGATCCTTGCTTTCCGGAATTGTATTTTTCCTGGCCCAATATCTATCAAGATATGCTTTTGTAACTTGCTCTGCTTTGGATTTGTCTCCGGAAAGTAGATCAGATATTTGAGAATTTGTAAAAACAATTTTCCTTTTTTTGAAATAGGAAATTTCAAAATATGGTGTGTATATTTTGTTGAGGTGATAGTCTAAAACATGGGTGTTTAATGCTTCTTTTCCCTTTGTTTGCGGTAGCTCCTGAAGCGCGGAGCAAGTAATTGCGCAATCCAACACATCGCGATGGTCTAACGAGTCTAAAGCATCCATTGTAAAATGATTTGGCTCGGGTTCACCTAATGTTAAGCGTTCATTTCTATGAAGTTCTTTAAAGATCTGTCCAAGGCACTGAATAAAAATTCTGAGATTAGAGCCATATAATGGGAAAGAGCTGGTTTCTTCGACTTTGTAGCGGCTAACAAATCGGGCTGCTTTTGTTTGTATTTCGGGGGATAAAGGACTTGGTTGTTCCCACCCAAAACCGTTCATTATTGCAAAATTAAAAGCTTGTTCACATAATTCCAAAAAATATCTCACAATTCCAGAGGATAGCATTACATATGTATCAAAGCCGTAATACCATTTTTCCAAACCGGATTCTTTGGCAAGCAGAAAAACTATACCTGTTTTTGTAGTATGTAACCATTCATCGTATTTTTTCTTTTTGGGAGTCTTACGGTTGTATTTCCAATCTAAAAAACAGGAAGTGAGCTCGCTCAAAGTAGGGCGATAATTAGAAGAACGGAGCAACAAGGCTTGGTGCATACGGGCGTTGAGTAAAGGGGCTTCATTACATAGGGTATCATAATAATACTGAAATTCTTCTTCGTCTTTGCTTAGAGTCCAAATTATGCGTTCCAACGATTCTTTAAACTTGAGTGTCCGATTCTCAAATCGAGCTAATTCGCAATCAATACTATAATTACCCAAATAGAATTCAATGTCGGTAGAGCACTCTGGTCTTTGTTCTAATTGATCAAAAAACATTGTAAAGCGCTTCTCGCAAATTGATTTTAAAGTGTTTTTATATTCTGCGGTCTCAAGCAGATTTTCAAATTTAAAATATTTGTAGTCATGCGTCGGCTGTATTATCTCATTGACGCTATTTGTTTCATATGTTTTAAAGCCATTGATCTTCATACATATGTTGTATATTAAATAGCTGTTGCTTTGTTTGATTAGAGTATTTACTTGTTTTTGTTGCCATTCACATAGTGATTCGAATTCATCAATAAACACGCGGAAGGTAACATCAGAAAAATGTGCTAATTTTAAGATTTCCTCTACTACCGATTTAAATATTGACCCCGCAGAAGTAATGCGAAAAATCAATGAATCCGTGATTTGCTCACCATAGTTGATACAGTCTTCGATTGCATTCAGAATATTGTCGCAGTCGTCAATTAAGTCTTCAAAGCATAATAGATTATTGGCGGGAGTAGTTCTCACGGAACGATTGTAAGCTTTTTGGATTTTTTGATACTCCACGTCTCCAATGATATTTTTGCGAGTAGATATTGCGGCAAAATACGAAAATAGTTCTTTACACAGCTCTACGGATAAATAAGTATTAAAAATTCCCGTACTCTCTTGCAAAGCTCTGCTGTTTGTATCCATAGCACTTAGGAATGCTCCATCGACTTTGTAATACAAGCCTACAGATTTTTTATTTAAAAAGCTATCAATTGTTTTAGCGGGATCGTTTTCTGCTGCGGCTAGTTGATTTCTCCAACAATTGCATAAAAATACTGTGGATTTTCCAGTTCCACGTCCACCTTCAATAACTAATGCTTTAGATGTCTCTAAATCCAACTCTTTAAGTGGAACATAGTATTTCCAAAGGTCTCGCATATACTCTGCGCGATTAACGGCAAAGGGATTCAATTCACTCATAAGAATCCTTCCTTTCAATTAGCATGTTCCAACCATTTATATTCTTGTATAACATAGGTAGTGACCAGTCTGGAATTGTGTCGTGAACAGCTACAGCAAAATCCAAATCATGGAAGCCCATAAGCCTGATCCCATATTTAGATAATTCGGTTTCGAGGAGAGTTCGAACAGTTTGCTGCTCTTCGGCATCTTCCCAGCAAAGGTGGTTCGATGTAAATATGCGATGGGATTCATCCAACACTTCTGCAAAAGAAATGTTTATGTCGCTAAAACGAGATTCGAGTTCTGTTAAAGTCTTTTCGTAACCAATCAATGCCAAGTAATTTGCTTGTATTTGGTGTGAACAGCACCAGTCTCTAAGGAGGGTTCCATCCTTGATTTCTGCAGTTTCCCAAAAGTCTGCAAACTGTTCACCGCTTCCAACAAAGTCATCGACTATGACTATTCTGTCATATGGTGCACTCATTGAATCGATGACCTCGGACACATGGCAAGATTGCACACGGGGCTTGTAATAATTATGGATGCATCGCATGATATATAATCCGCTAGCACCTGGGTCCCCCCATGGTGTTAGAGGGATAAAAAGAGTTCGCTTAATTGCTTCGTTGATCTCGTACTCGTTTTCGCTCGGTAGCGACGAAAAATCTTTGCTAAGTTGTAGTGGAAGTACTACTTGCTGACTATAGACATCGTTTATTGCATCAACGAGTAGCTTTTTGATATCTTTGTCTGAGTAGTATAGAAACCGATTTAATAGTCTACATGCGATATATTGGCCATCTGGAATATCATTGAAGTTTGATAACCATTTAGCATATTCGACAGGGGTAATATTTGACCATTGGTGGGTATGCAGCAAAAAATCAAAAAATACCTTGCTGTTATCAACATATTCGTTTTTGTCTATCTTTTCTGCCATAATGAAACCAAGCCTTTCCGGTCTGTTTTTCTAATGGATTGTGGCAAGTGAGTGGGTAGGTGGTTTATAAAAATTATTAGAGAGTTTCTATGCTTGACTTATATGCCCAATGTCCATTTATGCGACACTTAACAAGGGTGTTTCGTGTCACTAAGTCAGCAAGAATCCGGTTTGCCGTAGCGGAAGACACATCAAACAGTGCTCGGGCATCTGCATTCATGATATACGGATGCGTTTCTAAGAACTTCTCAATCTGTTTCCGCCGCATTGTTGCCTTATCCATCGCTCCATCGCTCATTTCATCACTCGTGTTAATCGCGTCAATGGGCGATGTTTTAATGGCTGACAGCATAAACTCAATAAACACTGTGGACTCTCCAGCATCATTGGAGGCATTGATGGCCTCATAATACTCCTGCTGGCGGTCATGGATGATAGACTCCACCGGTAGCCAAGCAAAGGCAGGGTTCCATTTGGAAAGCAGCAGTGTATGCCAAAGACGGCCCACACGGCCGTTTCCATCTGCAAAGGGGTGGATCAGTTCAAGTTCATAATGAAATACACAACTGCGGATCAACATATGCACATCGCTATTTTTCGTCCAGTCCAGCAGCTCCATGACTAAATCGGGAACATACTGCGGCAGCGTACCAAAATGAAGGACATGCCCTTCCTGGTCAACGACGCCGACAGGTTTGGAGCGGAACACCCCGGACTCATCCACCAGCCCCCTGGTCATGATGCTATGGGCGGTCAGTAGATCATCTACGGAGAAGGGATCAAGCTCGTCTAACCTCTCATAGATTTCGTAAGCATTCTTGACCTCGGCAATATCCTTAGGAGGAGCCAAAACCTGCTTGCCGTTGAGGACAGCCGTGACCTGCTCCAGAGTCAGCGTGTTCTGCTCGATGGCCAGCGAGCCATGAATTGTCCGGATGCGATTGGTGCGCCGCAAAGTAGGATTGGCCGAAAGCTGATTCGTAGAGGTCAGCTTTCCAACCAACTCCGCAATCTCAGCAACATAACCGATAATCGCATTAGTAATTTCAAAAGGAGGTTTTTTATTCTTCATGGTGTTCCTCGCATCAAAACTCTTTTATTGATATTATATCACAGCATCGCTCATTTCATCAATCAAAAAGTAGCCGAGATTACAAAAAGGTCGCCCTTTATGGCGACCTGAAAACATTTAATGAGGTGTAAGCAAATGGGAAATTGTATTGGATTTCGAGTCTGATCTCTTTGGCCCACTTTGTTACCACTTACCGGCGTATATAATTTATCCACACAAGTCAAAGGAGAAATTATATATGGTAAGTGGTCATTTAGCAGTCAAGAAAAATCGATGGTACGCTATTCTGTGTTTACGTCATCCAGATGGACGCAGATGCGATAAATGGATAGCAACCGGATTGTCTTATCCTGGAAATAAGCGGAAAGCCGAAGCTATGCTAATAGAATTGCGTCGACAGCATTTCAACTCCCATATATGGAATGCGGCAACACTACTTTCCGAGTACATACCTGACTGGCTCAAGACTCGTCAAAAGGAGATTTCTGAAACAACATACAGTTCATATCTTCAAATCGCAAATGAAATCGTTCGCTACTTCTCGAATCAAGACGTTCGTTTGAGTCAAATAAGTCCCCATCATATTGAGACTTATTATCAAACACTATACGAAAGAGGGCTAAAGTCCAACTCCGTATTACACCATCATGCGCTGCTTCATAAGGCTCTCGAAGATGCCAGTCGAAAGGGGCTGATTGCTGAAAATCCGATGGAAAAAGTCAAACGTCCGGCAAAGGGTAGATTTATTCCGCATCCTTATACCGCTGAAGAAATGAAAACATTATTTGCCGCTCTGCAAGGCCACTATATGGAAGTGCCTATTAAACTTGCTGCTTACTACGGCCTGCGTCGTAGTGAGGTTCTGGGGCTGAGATGGCAAGCAATCGACTTTGGGCAAGAAACGATTTCCATTGAACATACCATTTGTGAAGTTTCCCAAGCAGTTTCCAATCAGAAAATTATAGGACGAGATACTGTAAAGCAGAAATCCAGTAATCGTACACTTCCAATGACTCCGAACATAAAGGCACTTCTGCTCGAGTATCGCGGCAAACATCGCCAACAAAATGAACACACCGCTACCGATTACTTATTTACCGATGATTCCGGGAATGTGATTCGTCCCGGACACATCTCTTATGCATTTCAAAAAATCCTGAAGGAAAACGACCTGCGCCGTATCCGATTCCACGATCTCCGCCATAGCAGTGCAGGAATACTAATATCCAACCGCGTACCACTGGTGGAGGTACAGCAATGGCTCGGCCATAGCACAATCCGTATTACAGCAGACCTATATACGCATCTTGAATACGAAATCAAAAAACGAAGTGCCGCGGTGATGAGCGACATTCTATTTAATCATATGGAGGGTTCAACGAATGAAACGAATTGAAGAACTATTGTCCACCGCATCGCCACAAGAACTTTCACGGGCCAAAAGGCTTTTGCAAAGCAACCAGTTCCTGAGCGCAAAATTCATAGATGACGCTGGTATACAAACCTTCGAAGCAATGATCACATATCGCAATGGAATTCTCATGCCTTACTTCATGGTGGGCGATGACCATGCTTTGGTTTGCCAATGCAGCAATCATGCCGGGTTGTGTGTTCATAAAATCGCGCTGTTGCTGGCTGCCAAGTGTATGCTGGAAGAAAACTGCCCGGATTACCACACAACTCTCAAGCAAAGAACTGCAAACGCGATAGATCATGGTATACGAGAGATCTTAAAGAAACCCTGATTGACCAACAATCCTTTCCTGGGATTGAAGGCAGATAACCAATAAACGACGGAATGTCAAATAAACTCTGAGAGTTTGGCTACAAGAAAGCTTTCAGCGATTACAAAGGGATAATCTATGGTGGAAACTGCATATCCTAACCACAGGTGATGATGCTATGAAAAAAACAAATTGGAAGGTATACGCCTTCTGGATGATCCTGGCGGAAGCGGTCGGCGCACTCTCCGGATGGCTGACGCGAAAAGGGGTCAAAACCTATAACGCAACCATCCAGCAGCCAACCTTGTCTCCGCCAAGCATTGTATTTCCCATCGTTTGGGGGATTTTGTTTGTGCTCATGGGTATTGGGGCTGCGCGGATCTATCTGGCTCCGGCGTCCAATGCCCGGTCACGCAGCCTGTTGCTGTTCCTTATACAGCTGGCGTTCAATTTCTTCTGGAGCATTATCTTCTTTAATTTGCAAGCCTTTGGATTTGCTTTCCTTTGGCTGATCGCATTGTGGGTTTTAATCCTGCTGATGATTTTGTCTTTCCGGAAAGTGGATAAACCGGCTGCATGGCTGCAAATTCCGTATCTGCTTTGGGTGACATTTGCAGCGTATCTCAATTTTGGAGTATGGTTACTCAACCGGTAAAGAAATTGGAATAGCCATCTTGTGAAAATATAAGCTAGTTCACTTTCCTGCAGAAAACAAGTATAATACCTCTGCAGGGAGGTATATCTGATGAAGATAGATTACGCAATCAAAAGCCGGAGAATCCAGGCGGTCAAATTAGCAGATGCACTCAATACCATAGAAGGCGTCCCTGTTTCGGATTATGCCAAAGAGCTTTCGCAGCAATGGGAAAACGGAGAAATATCCGGAGAAGAGATGAAATCCTTATTGCTGGAGCACCATCGAAAGATTGCGTCTGAAGAAGATTCCGTTGAAAAATGCTGGTCGCGACTGGCAAATTAAATACACTGCATTATGAGCACTTTGTCACAGCGACAAGGTGCTCATATCATAAAGGAGATATGAGCTAATAATCACTCGGATACCGGAAGATGTTCAGGTTGATATCGCAATCGCACTGCTTCGAACGCTCAAAAAAACTTTGCGATTCCGCAAAAGGCTCACACGCATTTATTGGGGAAGAAAAGTGGAGGCCAAAAAACGCCGGACTGATCGTAGTTAAGGTACTCCTCATACCGTATCAATTGAATTTTAAAATCGTGATAAGCGATGGGCTATTGGCTCATCGCTTTTTGCATGCCGCAAGGCAAATAGATTCAACACTCCGCATAGACTGTAGCAGAATAAAAGGAGGCGTGCCATGAAAGCACAGGAACTAATGGTCAGCTGTTTTTACAATGACGATGGGGAGTCCATTCAGGATTTACTTTATTCGTCCTTTACTGCCTTCCTCAAGCGGGAGCTTGGAAAATTTGCGCCCGCACAGGAGCATCCTGTATGATAGACGGGATGAATGGCCGCTTATCTCAGGAGGTTAGAGTATGTATCAAGAGATAAGCAACCCTATGGATTATCATGTGGCATTATACATCAGACTATCAAAGGAGGATGAGAGCGAAGGACCATCGCAGAGCGTGACCAATCAGAAGTCTCTTTTAGATGAATTTGTCCAAAAGCACCGTTTACAAGTTTATGACACCTACATTGACGATGGCTGGAGCGGAACCAACTTTGACCGTCCGGATTTTCAGCGAATGGTCGGCGATATTGAGGCCAAGAAGGTCAACATGGTCATTACCAAGGACTTGAGCCGTCTGGGACGTGACTACATCATGACCGGTCACTATATGGAGCGGTACTTTCCAGAGCATCGGGTGCGCTACATTTCCCTCTTGGACGGTATTGACACCGGCGTGGAGTCCAGCGCCAATGATATTACGCCCTTCCGCGCCATCATGAATGATATGTACGCAAAGGACATCTCCAAGAAGATCAAGTCCGTCAAGCGGGATAAGCAGCGCAAGGGGCAGTTTATCGGCGGCAAACCGGTATATGGCTACAAAATGCACCCGACCGAAAAGAACAAGATCATCATTGATGAGGAGGTTGCGCCCATAGTGCGGCGGATCTTTGCCATGGCGCTGGACGGCGTTAGCTGCCGCCAAATTGCCGCTACGCTGAACGAGGAGGGCGTCCTCACACCGGCCACCTACTGCGGCTGGAACATGGGTCGCAAAGGACCCTATGCGGGGCTGTGGAGCAGCGAGCGCATTTCCAATATGCTGCAAAATGAGACCTACATCGGCAATATGGTGCAGGGGCGGCAAGTGAAGATCAGCTACAAGTCCAAGAAGTGTTTGCATCAAGATCGTAATAATTGGGTTGTGGTTGAAGATACCCATGAGCCGCTGATTGACGCCGAGAGTTTCCGCAAGGTGCGGATGCTGGTGAACAGCCGCAAACGCACCCGAAGCCGTACCTATGATTTTCTGTTGAAGGGCTTGATTTTCTGCCACGAATGCGGTCATCCCTTGGGCGTGCTGAATCGCCCCAACGCCAAGGGAGAAGAAACACTGTATTTCGTCTGCCGTACCTATCAGCGTTTTACCAAGAACAGTGCCTGCACCACACACTATATCAAGGAAAAAACGGTAACGGATGCAGTGATTGCCAAGGTTCGAGAGGCCTGCGAAGACTATTTGACCGCGGAAGCATTGCTTCCCGCTGCGGAAAAGGCGGTGAAGGAGGCGTCGCAGGAGAGCAAGACGGCGGCGGAGATCAGCGCTCTGCAAAATAAGAGTGCCAACCTTACAGAGCACCTTGACCGAATGTACACCGACCGTCTTTCCGGTTTGCTGCCGGAGGAGGACTTTCAGCGTATCTTCACCCGCATCAAGGACGAACGGGCACAGCTGGAGGAACGAATCAAGGAGCTTCAACAGCAGCAAAAGAACCCTATCAGCCAAACAGAGCGAGCAAAAGATTTGGTACAAAGATACCTTGATACGGCATATGCCAACCGGGAATTGCTGGTGAGCCTGATCGAGCGGATCGAACTGACGGCGGACAGGGAGATCATTGTCAAGTTTCGATTTGCAGAGCTTCAGCAGGCGGGATAAATCTAGCCATATCAGTGGTTTGCGCCGTTATGAGCGGCGCGATTTTCAAGACGAAATCACTTACAATAGTTCCCGCGCTATGTATCCCGCATCGAAAAGCGCGCGCTGCAAAAGCTGGAGGAAGCCCTCGGTGAACGGGAATAAAAAACGCGGGGCGCATTAGCGCCCCGCGCCCGCTCAGGGGATGAGCGGAAGAGAGAAAGAGAAGAATATCATCAGAGAATCGTGCCGCCACCGAGCACGGTGTCGCCATCGTACAGCACGACGGCCTGACCCGGTGTGATAGCGCGCTGCGGCTCGTCGAAGACGAGGTGCACGTGCCCGTCCTCGAGCACCGTGGCTGTCGCCGCCTGCTCGCGCTGGTGGTAGCGCACGCGCGCGGTCGCGCGCAGCTCGCGCGGTGGGACGTCGTAGGCGATCCAGTTGAAGTCATTTGCCATCAGCTCACGAGAAAAAAGCGCGTCGTTGCCGCTTAGCACCACGCGGTTTTCTGCCGCATCGATGCGCTTGACGTAGAGCGGCGCGTCCGCGGCGATGCCGAGGCCCTTGCGCTGGCCGACGGTGTAGTGCACGATGCCCTTGTGCCGGCCGAGCACACGGCCGCTTTCATCGACAAAGTCGCCCGCGGGGCAGTCGCGGCCCGTGTAGCGCGCGATAAAGCCAGCGTAGTCGCCGTCCGGCACGAAGCAGATGTCCTGACTGTCCGGCTTGTCGGCGTTGTAGAAGCCCTGTTCCTCCGCGATGCGGCGCGTCTCGCTCTTGTGCATCGCGCCGAGCGGCAGGCGCGTGTGCGCCAGCTGATCCTGCGTGAGCGAGTAGAGCACGTAGCTCTGGTCCTTGCTCTCATCGAGCGATTTTTTGAGCAGCCACCGCCCGTTTTCCTGCTCGATGCGCGCGTAGTGGCCGGTCACAATGGCATCGCAGCCTAAAATGCGGGCGCGCTCGTAGAGCCGCTCGAACTTCAAGTAGCGGTTGCAGTCGATGCAGGGGTTTGGCGTCGCGCCGCGCTCGTAGGACGAGATGAAGCGGTCGATGACCTGCCCCTTGAAGTCGTCTGAAAAGTTGAAGGCATAGTAGGGGATGCCGAGGTGCAGCGCGGCAAGCCGCGCGTCCTCGACGTCCTCGAGCGAGCAGCAGGTTTTGGTGCGGCTGACACCGATGTCCTCGTTGTGGAAGAGCTTCATCGTCGCGCCGATGCACTCGCAGCCCTGCTCCTTCATCAAAAATGCGGCGACGCTCGAGTCCACACCGCCGCTCATCGCAATGAGTACCTTATCCATATTTCCTCACATCATGCGGCACGCTTTGGCGCAGGGAATGTCCCTGTGAGAAGCGATGCCGCGTTTATCGTTTTGCCTTATTTTGCCGCGTGCTTATAAAGTGAACGGCTTTTTGCCGCTGACGAGGTCCTTCCACAGCGGGGACATGCCGCGTAAGTATTCCACGACCTCGGGCACGGCATCGAGGATACGGTCGATTTCCTCGTCGGTGTTCCACTCGCACAGACTCAGGCGCAGCGAGCCGTGCGCCACGTCATGCGGGCGGCCGATGGCCAGCAGCACATGGCTTGGGTCGAGCGAGCCGGATGTGCACGCGCTGCCGGACGACGCGCAGATGCCCTTTGCGTCGAGAAGAAGCAGCAGGCTTTCGCCCTCGACGCCCTCGACGCAGAAGCTTACGTTGCCGGGCAGGCGATTCACGGGATCGCCGTTGAGCGCGCTGTGCGGGATCTTGGACAGGCCATCGATCAGACGGTCGCGCAGGGCGCTGACCCTTTTCGCGTTCTCGTCGAGGTGCGCGCAGGCGTCTTCGAGCGCCGCAGCCATGCCCATGATGGCGGGGATGTTCTCCGTACCCGCGCGCTTGCCGCGCTCCTGCGCGCCGCCCTCGATGAGGTTCGTCAGGAAGACGCCCTGACGGGCGTACAGCACGCCGGTGCCCTTCGGCCCGTGGAACTTGTGCGCGGAGAGTGACAGCAGGTCGATGTTCTGCGCCTTGACGTCAATGGGCAGATGCCCCGCGGCCTGCACGGCGTCGGTGTGGAACAGCACGCCCGCCGCGCGGCAGACTGCGCCGATCGCGCTGATCGGCAGGATGGAGCCGATCTCGTTGTTGGCGTACATGACGGAAACTAAGCACGTGTCCTCGCGGATGGCGCGCTTGACCTGCTGCGCCGTCACGGTACCAATGGGGCCGACGGGGAGAAGCTCGACGGTGAAGCCCTCTTTTTCAAGCTTTTTCAGCGTGTGCAGCACGGCGTGGTGCTCGAACGCGGTCGAGATGATGTGCTTTTTGCCTTTGCGTTCGCCGAGGCGCGCGGCGGAGAGGATGGCCTGATTGTCGGCCTCGCTGCCGCCGGAGGTGAAGTAAATTTCGCGCGGGGAAGCGTTCAGGCATTTTGCGATGCGGTCGCGCGCGCTGAGCAGCGCCCCGGCCGCCTGCTGGCCGACGGAATGCAGGCTTGAGGGGTTGCCATAGATCGTCTCCAGATAGGGGAGCATGGCGTCGATCGCGGCACGGCTCATTTGGGTCGTCGCGGCGTTGTCCGCGTAAATAGTGGCCATTGAGATAAATCCTATCTTATAAGTATGTTGATATGATACACAGGAACGCTCGCTTTGTCAATGGATTTTGAGATCGCGAGGGGAGTGCAAAAAAGGAAGAACCGCTCTTGCGAGCGGTTCTTCCTTTTACAATAGGGGGTGGAGGATTTTTGACTTACTTTTCCCGCAGCGTCCAGTCGCGGGTCTCGCGCAGCTCGCTCCACTTCTCATACTGGGAGTTTGTCTTGAACTTGTAGTAGTGGCTGTTCGTCGCTTCCTGAACGGCGAGGTAATACCAGGCCTTCGGGTTCGCGTTGCCCGTCCAGACCGTCATGTTCGGGAGGAGATCGTCCTCGGTCTTGGGCTGGCGGTTGAGGACGCGGTTGACGAGCGTCATGGTCTCGGCGCGGGTGATGTTGTTCTGCGGGCGGACCTTACCGTTGCCGTAACCGACGATATAGGCGAAGTGATCCGTCGTGTTCAGACCGAGCGCGTCATCGTCGGGGATCACGACGGTGGGCGGCGTGTAGGGGCGCGGGGCGTAGTTGCGCGTCCACTTGGCGTAGAGGGTGATGTTCCCGGTCACGGGAGTAGCAAAGTCGTACTTGTTGGTGAGCTTCTCCTCGGTGTACCAGCCAGCGAAGGTGTAGCCGCTCTTGGTGGGATCGGCGGGCTTGTTAGCCGTTTCGTTGTACTTAACGGTCTGAGAAGGAACCGTCCTGCCGCCGTTGGACTCGTAGGTGACGGTGTAATCTTTGGCAGTGAAGGTAACATCGACCGTGACATCGCTATCGGGCATGCTGCCGGAGACAGTAAGCTTGTCAGCGGTGTAGCCGGTGATCAGGGGGCTGGCAACGCTGTAGGAGCTGCCATACGTGAGGGACTCGGTGTGAGTCGGCTTAGCCTCAGTACCATCGGCGTATTTGTAGTTGATGGACA
>OGJV01000087.1_pt1 | contig 62404 bp, 55 predicted proteins | sample 1572271 | NCBI WGS metagenome assembly OGJV01 (sample SAMEA2582107, study PRJEB24529) | metagenome | biome: Human gut stool | place: China | collected 2011
CTCTCGGCTCTTTTTTATATAAATTTGTAATTTACACCATTATATGGACTTTATCTCGAATCAGACATTATCCTTGCCAGAAAGCTAAAGATTGCCTATAGATAATGTGGTTTTTCATCATTTATAGGTATTTACAATGAAATCTGCGCTTTATGAGCAGAAATCCTAATATTTCTGCCTATAAGCAATAGAAATAATATCTTCTTATAGGTTCTGTTCTATATTCTGCGACCATGTTGCTGTCAGATGCAAATGTATCACCTAGTTGGACGATACACTATTTTTGCTCCATCATTTATGTTCATATTTTTTCGTAGTAGATGATAACATTTTTATCCCCCAATATAATATTCTCCGAAACCATGTGATTTTTGTGTAAAGAAAAAAGCACCATGTTTCAGGTGCTAATCTTCATAATGGAACTTGCAGGAATATATTATCAGATTTTGGTTCATGTCCATATTATACGTAAGTCTGTGTTCGTCTGTGATTCTTCTACTGCACATCTTCCTATGCTTTAATGGTTTCTAAAGGAATAATCATAGGTAATAATATATTTTCTTCTAAATCATCAATCCGTATCCATATACTTTAAGATATGTATCACGCCTTCTTTCCACCAACACCATTAATATACATCAACGGTATTCCGAAGAATGCCATTCCTCCCACAATATTACCTATTGTAACAGGAATAAGATTATTAAATATAAAATTCGGTATATTCAATGTACTAAGCTGCTGTGCTGTATAACCATATTGCTCCATAGCATCTTTCACATATAACGGATTAAGTTTTGCTATCATTCCTGCAGGTACATAATACATATTAGCAACACAATGCTCATAACCGCTTACAACAAAAAGCAGTATTATAAAAAAACAACATAACAGTTTTCCGGTTACATCCTTTGCACGTGCCGCAAGCATAACTGCTGCACACACAAGTATGTTACATAATATTCCCGATGCAAGCGCTGTTGTAAAATCAAGATTACATTTTCCAAGTGCTACTTTAATTGTATATGCACCAAGTATTCCCGATGAATAATTATACTGCCCACTTACATAATCAATACATGTAAGCATTAACGAGCCAAGAAGATTTCCCAGATATACTACAACAAGCATTCGTATAAGCTTAAGTGCTGTATGTTTCTTCTGTACAGTTGCCATAATTGCCAGACAGTCTCCCGTGAAAAGCTCAGCACCTGTCATAACAACCATCATAAGTCCCATTGGGAATACAACTCCTGCAACCAGACGTGCAATTCCTACATTGACGATATCATGTGCTGCCACACTGCTTCCGGCTGCGCCAAATGCAATCATCATTCCTGCAAGTATGGCTTTCATAAAAAGCTTGTATGCTGGACAGTCAACCTTCCCAACACAACCTTCCACATAATTCTCTATCGCTTCTTTCATAGATAACATCTTAAGTTCCTCCCTGATTGTGTATTTCTACACTTCAATCGTTTTGTTTTAACTGTGTATACAAAATACGCTTGCATATTATAGCAAGCTAAATATTTATTTACAAGTATCTTATAAAGAACAATTCTACATGCTTCGGCACCCTTTTGGGACTTTCTCTGTGCATCACACCTCTCTAAGGTCCAAATCGTCAGACTGACTCTTCTCTTTTGGACTTCAACGCGCCTTCCCGCCGCTTCAACGTCCGATCTGCCGCGGCTCGGCTTCCCTTTTGGACTTCAACATGCCTTCCCACCGTTTCAACGTCCAATTCGCCGCGCTTTGGCTTCTCTTTTGGACTTCATCGCGCCTTCCCTCTACTTTAACGTCCAATCCACCACGCCATGGCTAACCATTATCCCTGCACGACAAAAAGCACCTGCCAGAATGCTATTCACAAGCATTCTGGCAGGTGCAAACCCATATATGTATCATAAATTCTACTTTCCAGATGTTGCCTTAAGTCTTGCCATAGCTCTTGCAAGTGCTGCTCTTGAGTGATAATACTCATGGATACTCTGCTTCTGGCGAAGTCTCTCCTCAGCCCTCTGCTTAGCTTCCTCTGCTCTTCTTACATCGATTTCCTCAGGCTTTTCTGCTGTCTCAACAAGAAGAGTTACACGGTTGTTGACGATTTCAACAAATCCCATTCCAACAACAGCATGAATCCACTCGTCGCTGCCCTCTGGCTGGAACTTCATCTGACCTTCATCAATTGCAATAACCATATCTTCATGATGGGCAAGAATTTCCTTCTGTCCATCGAACTCAGGCACAATCAGAGAACGGCATTTGCCAGCGAAAAACACCCGGTTAGCTGATATTACTTTTAAATAAAATGAACTTGTAGCCATTAGTTTTTCCTTTCTGGCAGGATGTTACTGCATCTTCTCAGCCTTTTTAATAACATCATCTATAGTTCCTACATTGAAAAATGCGTTCTCAGGATATTCGTCCATCTCACCATCAATAATTGCCTTGAAACCTCTTATAGTCTCCTTTAATGGAACATATACACCAGGAATACCTGTGAAGTTCTCAGCAACATGGAATGGCTGTGATAAGAATTTCTGAATCTTTCTTGCTCTGAATACTGTAACCTTATCTTCATCTGCAAGCTCTTCCATACCAAGAATAGCAATGATATCCTGTAATTCCTTGTACTTCTGGAGGATTTCCTGAACCTTTCTTGCTACCTCATAATGCTCCTCACCTACAATGTCCGGCTCAAGAATTCTTGATGTAGAATCAAGAGGGTCTACTGCCGGGTAGATACCCTGTTCAACTATCTTTCTTGAAAGAACTGTAGTTGCATCAAGATGTGCAAATGTTGTTGCAGGTGCAGGGTCAGTAAGGTCATCGGCAGGTACATATACTGCCTGTACTGATGTTACAGAACCATTCTTTGTAGAAGCAATTCTCTCCTGTAATTCACCCATCTCAGTTGCAAGTGTTGGCTGATAACCTACGGCTGAAGGCATACGTCCAAGAAGTGCTGAAACCTCTGAACCAGCCTGTGTGAAACGGAATATATTATCAATAAATAAAAGCACATTCTGATGCTTCTCATCACGGAAATATTCAGCCATTGTAAGTCCTGTCTCAGCAACACGCATACGTGCTCCAGGTGGTTCATTCATCTGACCAAACACTAAGGCAGTTTTTTCAAGAACGCCCGACTCTTTCATTTCTGTCCAGAGGTCGTTACCTTCTCTTGATCTTTCTCCTACACCTGTGAATATTGAATATCCACCATGTTCTGTTGCAATATTGCTGATAAGTTCCTGAATAAGAACTGTCTTACCAACCCCGGCACCACCAAACAGACCAATCTTACCACCCTTTGCATAAGGTGCCAAAAGGTCAATTACCTTGATACCTGTCTCAAGAATCTCTTCTGCAGGATTCTGTTCTTCAAATGTTGGAGGTTCTCTGTGGATTTCCCACTTTTCCTCCGCATCTGGCTGTTCTTTGCCATCAATAGCCTCTCCTAATACATTAAAGAGACGGCCAAGAGTTTTCTCTCCAACAGGAGTCTTAATGCCGCTGCCTGTAGCTGTTACTTCCATATCTCTGCAAAGACCTTCACTGGAAGCAAGCATGATACAACGGACTGTATCATTACCGATATGCTGTGCAACTTCCATCACACATTTTTTATCACCATTATTAACTTCAAGTGCGTCCCTGATTGCCGGAAGGTTCTCATCTTCGAACGCTACATCGACAACAGGTCCCATTACCTGTATAATCTTTCCTTTATTACTCATATTATCTCCTATCCGTCGCATTATTTCTTTCGTTTCTTCTTCTGCGACTTCGCACCAGCGATAACCTCAGTTATTTCCTGTGTGATTGAAGCCTGTCTGGCTCTGTTATACTGTATATCAAGGTCGTGCAGCATATCCTTTGCACTCTTTGATGCAGCCTCCATCGCCATCATACGGGCATTCTGTTCGCAGGAGAATGACTCTACCAAAGCTCCGTATACGAAACCAACTATATAATCAGGAACAATTCTGTCCATAACTACTTCTGGGGAAGGTTTTAATGCAAGTTCCTCTCTTTTGAAATCAACCGGTATCTGGATATTGAAATCTGCCTTCTTAAGAGGAAGAAGCTGTTCAATCTGTGTTTCCTCCTGAATAGCATTAATCATGCTTGTGTATATGATATACACCTCATCAAGTTCACCTTTTCTGTACAGTTCTATTATTTCTTCTGAAATATTTCTTGCTCTGTTAAGAGTAGGATTCTGAACTGTATAGTGGAACTGCTTCTCAATCTCAATACCGCGCTGTTCAAAATAATGTCGTCCAAGTTCTCCTAATACGAATAATGAATGATTAGGATTCTTTTCAAGCTGCTCCTGCGCAATCTTTAAAACATTATGGTTATATGAACCTGCAAGTCCCTTATCAGCAGTAATAACTATGTAGCCTACCTTTTTATCCGCTGCGTCTTTATCCTCATTTGTCTTAAAATATATACTGCTTATATCAGGTATATGTCTTAAGATTCGGCTCATTTCTGACTGCAGAGTGAAAAAGTATGGTTCCGTGTCTGAAAGCATTTTCTTAGATTTCTTAAGCTTGGAAGAAGAAATCATATACATGGCATTAGTAATCTTTAATGTATCATTGATACTTTTTATTCGATCCTGAATTTCCTTTGTGTTTGCCATATCTATACGCTTACCTTTCTTTTAGCACACATGCATTATGCAAATTCTTTTACTGCTTCCAGAATATTCTTAACCAGCTCATCATTAATCTCTTTCTTATCTTCAATCTGCTTTCCTATTTCAGGATGCTTGAGATCTATGAATTCAAGTAATTCTGTCTGGTGTTTCTTAACTTCCTTAGTAGGTATCTCATCAAATACGCCGTTGTTAGCCATAACAAGTGTCATAACCTGCTCATGCATTGAAAGTGGATGGCAGAGTGGCTGCTTTAAAAGCTCCATAAGGGCTTTTCCGTGCTGTAACTGTGCCTTAGTTGCATCATCAAGATCTGATGCAAACTGTGTAAATACTTCCATCTCTCTGTACTGTGCAAGGTCAATTCTTATGCTTCCTGATGCCTTCTTCATTGCCTTAGTCTGGGCTGCACCACCAACTCGTGAAACCGAAAGACCTACATTAACGGCTGGTCTCATACCTGAATTAAACAAATTAGTTTCAAGGAATATCTGACCATCTGTGATAGAGATAACATTTGTTGGAATATATGCTGATACATCACCAGCCTGTGTCTCTATTATAGGAAGTGCTGTTATTGAGCCTCCACCTAACGCATCACTTAAACGGCTTGATCTTTCAAGAAGTCTTGAATGAAGATAGAATACATCTCCAGGATAAGCCTCTCGTCCAGGTGATCTTTCAAGCAGAAGGGAAAGTGCTCTATACGCTACCGCATGTTTGCTCAAATCATCATATACAATAAGAACATCTTTTCCCTGATGCATGAAATGCTCTGCCATTGCAGTACCTGCATATGGAGCTATATACTGAAGTGATGCGGGATCACTCGCTGTTGAAGATACAACAATTGAATAATCCATTGCACCATGCTTAGTAAGTGTTGATACAACCTTGGCAACTGTAGATGCCTTCTGTCCGATTGCAACATACACACAGATAACACCTTTACCTTTCTGGTTAATAATTGTATCTGTGGCAATTGATGTCTTACCAGTCTGACGGTCACCAATGATAAGTTCTCGCTGTCCACGACCAATTGGGAACATTGAATCAATTGAAAGTATTCCTGTTTCCATTGGTGTGCTTACAGACTTACGGTCTACGATACCAGGAGCATCTTCCTCAATTGGTCTGTAATCTTCTTCTTTAATATCGCCTTTTCCATCAATAGGCTCGCCAAGTGCATTGATTACTCTTCCTACAAATGCGCTGCCTACCGGAATTCCGGCTTTTTTCTTGGTTCTTACAACCTTAGTTCCTTCTTTGATTCCTGTATCCCTGCCAAACAAGATAACACCTATCTCATTCTCACGGATATCCTGAACCATTCCTTTTACTCCATTATCAAATACTACGATTTCACCATACATTGCATGGTCAATACCGTATACAGTAGCAATTCCATCACCGACCCATATTACATTACCGGTCTCACGGCTTGCTTCATCCCAATTGAAATTCTCAATCTCACTCTGGATAATGGAGATAATATCTGTTGCACTAATTGCGCCCACAGGGGTCACCTCCCAGTTAATTTTCTTTCAAGCTGACAAAAACGTCCTTCAAAACTTCTGTCGTATTCCTTGTGATGCGCTCTTATAACATATCCGCCTAAGAGATCCGCATCCACTGTCTTTGTCAGTTCAATTGTATAATCCGGATATCTGCTCTTTAAGAAATCCTGTGCCTGCTTTGCATTATCATCTTCATCACTGCTGTCTGCACTTATAAGCTCTGCTTTTAAAATGTGGTTTGCTTCATCATCAATTCTGTAATATGAGTCAAATATGTCTCTCATCTCATCACAATAACTAAGCTTACACATTTCTTTAATGAAATTCTTCATAAGCTCCTTGGTATCATCAAGTGCAAACACTTTATCAATGATGTCGTATTTCTTTGCAAGAGGTATTTCAGGATTCGTGAGAATTTTCTGAAGTTCTGAAGTTTTGCTGTATAACTCATCAGCCCTTCTTACATCCTCTCTGCTCACAGACAACCGGTGTAAAACTATTGCATTATTTACTGCTGCCTGCGTCATGAGCATCACCTGTCTTTACGATTTTTCTTGCAGCTATGAGAGCGAGTCTTGCAATATCTGCCTGTGCAGCTTCCGTTGCTTTCTCTTTCTCTGTAGCTATATCAGCCTTTGCCTTTTCAAGCATTACTTCTGTTTCTTTTCTGGTCTTTTCCAAAGCTGCCTCATGCTCTTCCTGTGCTCTGTTTCTAGCATTTACAATAATCTCATCAGCTTCAGTCTTCGCACTTTCAAGCTTTTCGTCATATGAAGCCTTTAATGCATCTGCTTCTTCCTGACTCTTCTTAGCATCATCAAACTGCTGCTTAATCATATCTTCTCTTGCATTGATTACTTTCATAACAGGCTTAAACAGGAACTTCTTAAACACCAGATATAAGACGAGCAGATTGACTACTGTCCATAATATATTCCATGGATCTATACTTAACACTAGCTTCGCCTTCCTTTCTATCTTGTCTTAGTTATCTTTCCCATAAATGTTATTAGCCTAAGAAAAGGATTATAAGAAGGGCGATAACGAAACCATAAATAGCTGTTGCCTCTGCAAGGGCACAACCTAAAAGAAGTGACTTACTAATCTTGCTTTCTGCCTCTGGCTGTCTTGCGATAGCGTCTACTGCACTGCTTGTTGCCTTACCGATACCAAGACCAGCACCGATACCTGTTAATACTGCTATACCTGCTCCGATTGCTACTAAAATTGTTGACATAATAATAATCTCCTTTTTAAAACATTTATTCTTGTTACATATACTCTTACTCTGTAGCCTCTTTTATAAAAAGACCAGTTAAGAATACGAAAACATACGCCTGTATCAGTCCATCGAATATATCGAAGTAACAACTGAATACTGCCGGTAAAACTGCTGGAACTACCATCTTTAATAATTCCATGATTACAAATGAACCTAAAACATTACCGAATAATCGCATGCAAAGTGATAAGGGCTTGATAAATACTTCCAGAATATTAATAGGAAGTATTATCGGCATTGGCTCTGCAAAACTCTTAAGCCAGCCTTTAGTTCCTCTGGCTCTGATTCCTGCGACCTCAATAAGTACAATACTCATCAACGCCAGTGTTGCTGTGACATTCATATCCTTAGTTGGCGGCTTGAAACCAAGCAGTCCTATCAGGTTCGCAATTCCTATGTAAATAGCAATTGCTGACAGATATGGAATGTATGCCTTTCCTTTTTCTCCTACCGTCTCAGTGAAGAAATCATTGAGTCCCTTTATTGCTGTTTCTACAACTACCTGTCTGCGACTGGGGTTTTCCACACTTAGATTTCGGCTTAGCAGAATACACAACAGAAACACAACAGCCATGATAATCCATGTAACAACAACGGATTCATATACTGGGATTCCACCAAACAAAGGTATAGTGAACACTGTCTCGCAATTAAGTTCTTCCATAAGCCCTTCTACCAAAGCATCCATCTGCACGACCTCCTTTCTAAATATGAAACATATTTCTTTTCTGTTCACGGATTTTATTCCACAAAAAAAATAATGTCAAGCCTAGATTCTGCCTAGGTTTGACACTATTTCCCCCTTTAATAATCGTACATTTTTAACAAAAAATCATTTGTGACCAGCGTTCATTTTTGTTATTTTTTACATTGAATTCTGTCAAACTTTATTTTTATTTAATAATTTCATTAAAATTTGTCAAAAATATGTCAATAAAATCTGTTAATTTTTCTACAAATTTGTCATTTAATTAAGATATATCCGGTTATTCATTAATTATATTAATCTCTACAAAGCCGTTAAAACACTTGTATTCTCTATAACAAAGTTCCTGAACGTCTCTACAGCAGGAGACATGTATGTACTATTATCATTAACCATATAAAAGCTTCTCTCATATTCAGGTGACTCGATTTCAAATATTTCTACAGACATCTTTTCCAATATATCCATATATGGAACTACCGCTATTCCGAATCCATTAGCAACCAGCCCGGCAATAACCTGATCTTCCTCAGTTTCATATGCAACCTTTACTGTTATGTCCGATCTTTTCAACATTTCATCAAGTATGCTTCTTATTCCAGAGTTCTTGTCAAAACATACATATGAATACCCGGCTGTCTCTGCAAGATTAATGCTCCTTTTCCTTTTCTTAGCCAGCGGATGTCCTTTGGGAGTAATAAGCACCAGTCTCTGCTTCATAACGGGCTCAGCCGTAAAATGATATTCTTCTGATGGCTTGGAACAGAACAACAAATCATACTTTCCAAGCTGCATATCGTCAAGCAGCCTGCCCGTAACATCTGTGTGAAACGTAAAATCTATATCAAGCTTCGGATTCTTCTTTATAAATGCTGCCGCCATCCGAGGGACATAGCTTATTCCCAATGGTCTTACAAATCCTAATCTTATCGTTCCATTTCCCATTGCACTTCTTTTAATAGAAGCAATTCCATCATCTAACACATCAAGAGTCTTTTCTGCATAAGAAAGAAACTCCTCTCCGAATTGAGTCAGAGTTATCTTATGTCCGTTTTTTTCAAAGAGTTTAACACCAAGTTCCTTTTCCATCTGTGAAATTGCATGACTAAGACTCGGCTGTGTAATGCATAATTCCTCTGCCGCCTTCGTGTACTGGCGGATTCTTGCAAGTGTAACGAAATATCTAAGATTATATATATTCATAGACAGCCTCCTGAGCACATTTATTATCTTAATTATAAACAGTTCTATAGACAAAATCTATAATTTCATTAAAATTATTCATTTGTTATTAATCAATAATGAAACTACACTTAGAGACTGTGATTATGTTCTTTATTAAAAAGGAAAGGGGATTCATTATGAGTTCAATTGATAGTGCAATAGATTTAAATGCTGGTTCTGTTTCTGAAAATGTTAAGACTACGCTTAGAGGTGAGCTTGTTCTTGCCTTTGCTGTTATAATCAACAGCCTTGGAGTTGTGCTTATGCTTTACTCAGGAACTGGAATATCTGCAATCTCAAGCGTTCCATATGCTTTTTCCGAAGTCTTCCCTAAGATTACTCTTGGTACATTTACATATATGTTCCAGGGACTTCTTGTACTCAGCCTTATGATTCTGCGAAAGAAATTCGTACCATCATATCTGTTTTCATTCGTTGTCGGTTTCATATTTGGTGAATGCATCGACATGCACAATATGTGGGTTCCAATGCTCCCAACTGCAATCGGATTCAGAATTGTGTACTTTATTATAAGCTACTGCCTGATAAGTCTCGGCATAGCTCTTTCTAACAGATGCAAGCTTCCTATTATTCCTACTGACCTGTTCCCTCGTGAACTTGCTGACATCACTGGTGTTGCATATTCACGCATCAAGATTTCTTTCGATGTTATATGCCTTGCCGTAACTGCATGTCTTACCGGCCTGATATTAGGTCATGTTAAAGGTCTTGGCATCGGTACTGTTGTTGCTGCATTTACAATGGGAAAAGCCATCGGTCTTGTCGGCAGATGGCTTGATAAGAAGTTTGATTTTGTTTCATTTATGAAGAAATAAATATCTCACATATTGTCTAATCTATCTTTAATTACATTAATATCATAATCTGGGGCAGATGAAACTACTGCATCGTATATTGGCTTTATATCTGCCTCTTCTTCCTCTAGTTCTGAGGCTATTGTCTCCAGAGTTTTTGACTTCTTTACCTTCTTTATGACCTGATTAACTATCTTTAATTGTTCTCCGCTCTGTTCACCCTCTGCAAATACTTCTTGGGTCAATTCTTCTTTTGCTTATCGTTTTAATTCTTCTATAACTGTTTCTTTTAATTCTTCTTTAGCCATTTCCTTTGCTTCTTCAAATAATGTCCTTCTGACATCTTCCTCATCATAATCATATATACTCACTTCGACGACCTCCTCCCTATGCTGTTCAAAAAAATCGACAAGTATATCCTCATCTATACATTCGTCAATTGCCTCTGTTACTGCAATCCTGACATCGTCCCCTTCAACTCCCATCTTGAATCTTACTTTATTAACAAATGTCATGTAATCACGCAGCGTTTTGCACTTATTAAGGATATGTACATCTTCGTTAATGTTGATAACACGCACCTTAAGCTCCAGCTCCGGGTTGTCAGCCGATATCTCATACATGTCCGACAGCCTGATTTCGTCCTCATCTTCAACCCATTTTTCCAGGCCATTGTAAAATGTCACAAAATGCGGAACAGGAATCTTAATCATGCTTCTTCTGTGAAGCATGGAATTGCTGAACAACTCTCTGAACACATCTGATACATAGTGCAAAAATCTTAACGGCATATTAGGATTCTTGCTAGACTGCTGCTCAAACATATACAGGCTCATACATAGTAAAAATGAAGCATCATTCTTATACTTCATATATGAACCGCCGTTTAACGTCGTTACCTGCAAATCATCCACATTCGTGTAAGCTGAATTGTTAAGTGCATTATACAGTTCTAAAAGATTTCTCTTATCTCTGTATAACATACAGAATACATTGTCCTTAAATTTAGATGTTACATTGTCTTTCTTCTCTGCCATAGATATCCTCCTCGTCTCTTTCGCAGGCAGATATCCACGCACATATACTAATAAATATTATCTTTATCTATATAAGTATATTAGCATTTACGGATATCTAAAACAAGCCTGCATTATTCAATTATGTGTTATGTGGATTTTGCTGAATGAATGTCTATAAATGTTTTTAGAAAAATAAACCTTCATAAACGAACTTTCATAGATGTATGTTAATCTATGAATATCCAGCTTTGATAAGCAACTGGTGTTGATTATTGAAGCAATCAACACCATGTTACTTTAGAAAAGATTTCATTCTTTAAATATATTAATATCATATATAATTATATATGTCAATGTATATTATCTAAACACTAGAAATATCTCATTTTTATTAAAAAAGGTACAACATTCATCATGTGAATATTATACCTATAATTAATAAATATTATCTATACGCCCTCTCGTATATACCCGCAATCTCTTCATCAGTAGTTTCCTGAGGGTCTCTTACGAACAATCTCATCATTGTTGCCCTTGCGTTCTTGGCAAGTGTCATTGCTTCTTCCTTCTTTATTCCGTAATCAGACATCTTAAGGTCATCAACTCCACATGCCTTCTGTAATTCAAGAAGTGCTGTGATGAAATCTTCCGGTTTAGACGCATCTTTCATTCCAAGAAAATGTGCCATATCAATGAAGCGTTCATCACATACATGCTTATTAATCCAGAATGTGAAGTACTCCTTAGACAGCATGATAAGTCCTGCTCCATGAGGAAGTTCAGGGTGATATGCACTCATTGCATGCTCCATAGAATGTTCTGATATACATGATGTTACAACCATTGAATAGCCAGACATTGTATTAGCGTATGCAACATGTTCTCTTGCCTCAATATCATTGCCATCCTTAACTGCTCTTGCAAGATAATGTCCGATATTTTCAATCGCGGCACGCTGAATCATATCTCCCATAATATTATGTTTGTTGCTTATATACCCTTCCAATGAATGGAAAAGTGCATCAAATCCCTGATATGCAGTGAATTTCGGTGGAACTGTTTTCATAAGCTCAGGGTCAACAATTGCATACTTTGCAAACATCCCCGCCATTCCACCAATACCAATCTTTTCATTAGTATCAGGATTAGAAATTACTCCGATAGTATCAACCTCTGAGCCTGTTCCTGCTGATGTAGTAATTGCAATCCATGGAAGCATCTCATTAGGAGGTGTCATCTTTCCACCTGATGGACTGTTAGCATAATCCCACAGATTATCTGATGGCTGTGGAATGAACATTGCCATATTCTTAGCCGCATCCATAACTGAACCACCGCCTAAAGCAACAACAAAGTCAACTCCATTCTTGCGACCAATTCTTGCACCTTCTTCAACTGCTGACTTCAGCGGATTAGCTCCTATTCCGTTATAAAGCACATATGAAACATCAGCCTGTTTAAGTTCATCTATTGTTCTGTCAAGTGAACCATTCATCCTTGCAGACTTTCCATTGCTTATAACAAGAAGTGCTTTCTTTCCTGGCATCTTAAGAGTATGAAGCTTAGAAAGACTTCCGCATCCAAATACGACATCTACTGGTGAAAAAAACTGATATTCATTCATGATTACTCCTCTCTGAAATTAATACTGCCATCTGCAGCATTCATTCCATCAACAATAGCCAGAGATTCCAGCTGGTATCCAAGATTACGGATAATCTGTCCGCCCTGCTGAAATCCCTTCTCAACTGCGATACCAATACCTTCAACAGTTCCACCTGCCTGATTGACAATAGAGATAAGTCCCTGAAGTGCACAACCATTAGCAAGGAAATCGTCAATAATAAGCACATGATCCTCCGGACCTACAAACTTCTTAGATATAAGCACCTGATTCTTGCACTTATGTGTAAATGATTCAACTTCGGCAGAGTACACATCACCGTCAATATTGACGCTCTGTGACTTCTTTGCAAATACAACCGGTACATCAAAGCATTCTGCAACTATACATGCAATACCGATTCCTGAAGCCTCAATTGTTATAATCTTATTAATATTCTTTCCGGCAAATCTTCTCTTAAATTCTTCGCCCATCTGCTTGAAAAGTTTAACATCCATCTGATGATTAAGAAAACTGTCAACTTTCAAGATGTTGCCTTCCTTGACAACTCCGTCCTTCATAATTCTTTCTTCAAGAAAATTCATAGTAATGATTCCTTTCGTAAGTAAATTATCTGTCATATTATAAGAAATAATTCTATCATCACTAAGCATTGCGGTCAATCGCTTTTAGTACTTAATACCCATATTTTTTCTTCTTCGCAACAAGGAAAATTATGGTTGCAATCATAGCAAGAAATTCTGCCACAACTACTGACATCCACACACCTGTAAGCTTGAAAAACACAGGCAGAATAAGCACTGCTGTCACCTGAAATACAAGGGTCCTAAGAAACGATATCAATGCTGATGTAAGGCCATCACTAAGTGCTGTGAAGAATGACGAACCTAATATCGGGAAGCCTGAAAACAGAAACGAACATGAAAAAATCATGAAACCTGCAACAGTTATGTCGAATAATTCCTTATCATACCCGACAAACACCTGCGCAAGCGGTCTTGCAAGAACCTGTCCCAGCACAAACATTGTAAATGCTCCAACAACGATAATTCTTATACCTTTTCCAAGAATACTCTTTAATTCTTTTTTATTACCAGAGCCATAATTAAATCCGACAATAGGTGCACTTCCTACTGAGTATCCCATGAATATTGCCTGAAATATGAAATTGACATACATAACAACACCATAAGCTGCAATTCCATTTTCTCCGGCATATTTCATCAACTGCATATTGTAAAGCATACTTACTAAAGACGCTGACACATTATTCATGAATTCAGACGCACCGTTAGATGCTGCTTTACCAAGTATTCTGATATCAAATCTGAACTTTGTTAATCTTAAAAGGCTTGTGTTCTTTTTCATAAAATACACAACCGGAATTGCACCTCCAACAAGCTCACTCATCGAAGTTGCAAGTGCCGCACCGACAATCCCCCATCTGAATCCTGCAACAAAAAGTGCATCAAGCGCCATATTGGTAACACCTGCTGCCACAGTCACATACAGACCAAGCTTAGGCTTTCCCGCTGTTGCAAACAGACACTGAAACTCAAACTGCAATATATAAAAAGGTAATGCCGCAAGAATAATTCTTCCATATAATACACAGTCACTAAGAAGCTTTCCTTCTGCACCAAGCATCATGGCAACAGGTCTTATCAATATAATACCAAGAAGTCCTAATACAATACCGCATATTGCTGAAAATGCCACTATAAACGAGAATATGTGGCTTGCCTTCTCTTTCTTTCCCTCTCCAAGTGACATTGCAATAAGTGCGCCACCACCTGTTCCAAACATAAATCCGACGCAGCCAAGAATCATAAGCACCGGCATAATCAGATTAACTGCTGCAAATGAAGTTTTACCTACAAAGTTAGAAACAAACAAGCCATCAACAACGCCATATATAGATGTAAATATCAGCATAACAATTGATGGCATTGTGAATCTCATGAGTTTCCTATATCCAAAATGATCTGATAATTTAATCTCTTCTTTCATTCATTTCCTCAAAATAATCACTTCTGTCTTGCCATTGCAATCTGGTCAGGAGTTATAGGAAGCTCGTAAAATCTCTTTCCTGCCGCATGGCTTAATGCATCTGTAATTGCAGGAAGCGGTGTATTAATTACAACCTCTCCGATTGATTTAGCACCAAAAGGACCTGCATTCTCGTAACTGCTCTCAAACTCAACATTAATATGTCCGATATCCATTCTTGATGGAATCTTGTACTGTAAAAATGAATTCTCATACAGCTTGCCTTTATCTGAATATGTGATATTCTCTGACATTGTCATTCCAATTCCCTGTAAGATACCACCCTCTGCCTGTACTCTTGCAAGGTTAGGATTAACAGGTGTTCCACAATCAACACATGCGTCATACTCAACAACACGGCTCTCACCTGTGAGAAGGTCAACCTCGACCTCCGCTGCTCCAACCATGAATGGTGGTGGTGAAATAGGTGATGTATGTGTATTGGTAACTGAAAGTGCTATATCATTACCACACATGGATGCTGTTGATATATCGGCCAGGGTTACACATTTATCCTTGTTCTCACCTGATTCGCATATTACTTTCTTTCCGTCAAATGTGACATCACATTTCTCGCAGCCTAACATCTTAGCACCAAGCTTTTCGATTCTGTCTCTAAGCTCTAATGCACATTTTTCAACAGCCTTACCTGTTACATACGTTGTACTTGATGCGTATGAACCTGAATCATAAGGTGATATGTCAGTATCTGCACCAAATACACTTATATCATCTGTGCTGCATTCAAGAACCTCTGCTGCAATCTGTGCAAGTATTGTATCACAGCCTGTTCCCATATCAGCAGCTCCGATGTTCATAGTATATACGCCTTCATCGTTAAGCTTTAGTGTCGCACTGCCGACATCAACTCCTGATATACCTGAGCCCTGCATTGCCATGCCCATTCCGACAAAACGTGCCTTAGTATCAGAAATCTTTCTCATAGGATATTTTTCATCCCATTTAATCATCTCTTTGACCTTTGCAAGACATCTGTCAAGCGCACAGCTTGTATTAACCTGTCCATAGTAAGCAGGCATTACATCGCCCTCTTTTACTATGTTCTTAAATCTGATTTCAAACGGGTCCATATGAAGTCTGTCTGCCAGTTCATTTACAGCCGACTCAACTGCAAAAAGGCCCTGTGTCGCACCATAACCTCTGTAAGCACCCGCTGACATTATATTAGTATATACAACATCACTTACAAAACGGAACGCCTCTGCCTTTCCATATAATGGAATTGACTTGTGTCCAGAAAGACCTACTGTTGTAGGACCATGCTCGCCATATGCGCCTGTATTAGATAATGTGTATAAATCAATTCCTTTTACAATACCATCCTTAGTTGCACCAAGTCTTACATGCATCTGCATCTCATGTCTTGGTGATGAAGCTGACTGTGTTTCTTCCCTTGAAAATATAATCTTAGACGGTTTCTTGGTCTTCCATGTAACAAATGCAGGATATATCTCTGACACAGATGTCTGCTTTGCTCCAAATCCGCCTCCGATTCTTGGCTTGGTAACTCTTATCTTAGATGGCGATATTCCAAGTGCATGTGAGATAATTCTCCTGCAATGGAATACTATCTGTGTAGAACTTACGACATGAAGTCTTCCATAAGTATCTATTGTACAGAAAGTTCTGAAAGTCTCCATCATGCTCTGCTGGCATGCCTTAGTATGATATGTCCTGTCAATCACAATATCACACTCATCTAACACTTTATCGATATCTCCGTTGCCGCTCTCATCATGCGCGCACAGATTTCTTTTATTATCAGCTCCAACCGGACATAATGCCTCCCAGTTATCCTCTGGATGTACAAGAATCTCATTATCCTTTGCCTTAGTGAAATCAAGCAATGGTTCAAGTACTTCATATTCTGTCTTAATAAGCTTCATTGCCTTATCAACACAGCGTTCATCAGCACCTGCAACAATAGCTACAGGATCACCTATGAATCTTACATGCTTATCAAGAATAAGCCTGTCATAAGGACTTGGCTCAGGATATGTCTGACCTGCACATGTGAATCTTTTCATATTCTGGTCAACATCTTTATATGTAAATATTGCTTCTATTCCCGGCACCTTCATCGCAATATCAGTATTAATATTCTTTACAAATGCGTTGGCATATGGTGAGCGCAGAAGCTTTACAACAAGGCAGTCCTTAGGTGCAATATCATCTGTATACACCGGCTTTCCAAGAAGCAGTTCCATCGCATCTTTCTTTCTGATAGCTTTATTAACCGACTTCATTTATTCAGCCTCCTTTGCTTTCTTTGCCTCAAGGAAATTCATAATTCCTCTTAACTGTCCCTCATAACCTGAACATCTGCACAGATTTCCTGAAAGGAACTCCTTTATCTCCTCTTCATCAGGATAAGGATTCTCTCTGAAAAGTGCCAATGCATTCATAACAAATCCCGGATTACAGAATCCGCACTGCTCTGCTCCCTGATCTGCTATAAATGTGACAAATTCAGACGCCTCCTCCTGTAATCCTTCGAGTGTTGTAACACTGCATTTGTCTGCTCTTGCTGCAAGAACTGAACATGAAAGGACAGGCTTATCATTAAGAAATACTGTACATAAGCCACAGTTAGATGTTTCACAGCCACATTTTACGCTGTAACAGCCATGCTCTCTCACGAATTCATAGAGTGTCATGTCTGCCGTAATATCTGCTTTGACAGATTTTCCATTCAACTTAATATCAACTAACATATATTCTCCAATCCGTAATCACCAATTAATCTCTGTTAATATTCTGAAGTGCCCTGCCTGCAAGAACGCCTGAAAGATGGCTTCTATACTCAGCACTTCCTCTCATATTGCCCGCTGTAGGCACATTTGTCTTAACAAATGTACTGAATTCTTCTACTGACTTCTCGTTAATACCGCCTGCAAGTATTCCTTCTGTATCTTTAACAACAATTGCTCTTCCCGGTCTTGCACCTATGCATATATTGCAGACTCCAGTATCTTTAAACTTTACTCCTGCACATGTAAGCACCGGCAGATCTGTTTCTGTTATTCTCACTGCTTCATAAAACATATTCACCGGTCTTTTCTTAACAATAATATTAACAACAATGTCCCTGTCATAATCACGGTCAGCATACTCAGTTAATGGAACAATGCCTCCCTTGTATAGTTCTACATAAGAATCCAGTCCAATTAAAAGCGTAAGCACATCAGAAAATCCATATCTTCCATATATACTTCCACCAACTGTTGCAAGATTTCTGAACTGCACACCTACAATATGCCTTAAAGCCTCCTTGGCACAGCCATCTGTATATTCATTAAAACTCTCATGAACTTCTAACTGTCTTAAAGTAGTCATACAGCCAATCTTAAATTCTTCATCTGATTCTTCAATCTTATCAAGTCCAAGCCCTGACATATCAATAGCCGTATTCATTCTGTTGTCGCCCATACGCATCCACATCATGCCGCCGACAATACGGTTAGCTTTCTTCTGATTAAGCTCATAGGCTTCTTCAAGGCTTTCTACTTTCTTATAATTCTGTATAGTAAGCATAAAAACTCCAATCTATTTATTAGTGAGAGAAAGACGGACGGTTGTGGCGGGCGCAGACCCGTTACCTGCAGGTGATGGCTCTCATGGCAGCTTAGCTTAGTGGGAGTAGATGCCGCCATCTGCAAAGCCTATTAGTGTGCAGAAAATCAAACGCGCTACGCTTGAACGAGATTTTCTGCACACACCTTTAAGCATATGGCGGCATAACTCCCACACAGCACGCTGCAAATCGAGCCCTCGCCTGCTGGCATCGGGTCTGTGCCCGCCACAACCTGTCTGTCATCCTTCGCTACTAAATTGATAAATAATCTCATTCTCTTTCCTTATATAAATATAACGGCTTGTAAAACCCTTGTCAATCTGATAAAATTCATTCGCTACTATTTATGTAAATTAATTTGTTGGATAATTGTTAGGAAGTCAGCCACGAAAAATTGTTGAGTCCAACGCAGGATGCTTTGGACTCAACAATTTTCGTGGCGTCCGTTCTAACAAACCTCCACAAACCAATTCGCAGAAAGGATTTTAACATGAAGAATTTTAAAAGATTTACCGCCCTCTTTTTAGCAATGCTCATGCTTTTTTCATTATCAGCATGCGGCAATTCTACAACTTCAGATAAGGGCACAGAAGAAGCAACTACTTCAGCATTTGACATAATGTCACAGTTTAATGAAATTGGCGTAAGCTATCCTCTTACTGTTACCGACCAGGCTGGAAGAACCGTAACATTTGAAAAGGCTCCGGAAAAGATTGCATCATCTTACTACATTTCAACAAGCCTTCTTCTTGCACTTGGATTACAAGATAAACTCGTTGGAATCGAAGCCAAGGCTAACACAAGAAATATTTACAAGCTTGCAGCTCCAGCAATCGTGAGCCTTCCTAACATGGGAACAGCCAAGGAATTCAACACAGAAGCATGTGTAGCTGCTGCACCTGATGTTGTATTTCTTCCAATGAAATTAAAGAAAACAGCTGATACTCTTGAAAGTCTTGGAATCAAGGCTGTTGTTGTGAATCCAGAAGACCAGTCACTTTTAGAGGAATGTATAACTCTTGTTGGAAAGATTACTAACAATGTCGGTCGTGCTGAAGCACTTAATAATTCAATTAAGACATTTTTAGCTGATAACAAGACTAATGTTTCTGGCGAAAATACACCATCTGTATACCTTGCAGGTAACAGCTCTGTTCTCTCAACTGCCGGAAGCAAGATGTATCAGAATACTCTGCTTACTAACGCAGGTGGTAAAAATGTTGCTTCTGAACTTACAGATACCTACTGGGCAAATGTTTCTTACGAGCAGATTCTTGCATGGAACCCTGATTACATCGTTATCGCTGCTGATGCAACATATACAGTCGAAGATATCTTAAATGATGCTAATCTTGCCGGCTGCAATGCTGTTAAGAACAAAAATGTAGTAAAGCTTCCTAATGATATTGAAGCATGGGATTCTCCAGTTCCTGGAAGCTTCCTTGGAAGTATATACATTGCTTCTGTTCTTCACCCGGAAAAGGTAACTAAAGATTTCTATGAGACTTGTGTAACTAAATTCTATGAAAGCTTTTATGGATTTACACCTGCAAAATAATTAAGGATGATTTATGTTCATGAATATTAATAATTACCGGAACAAAATTATACTATTATCTGTCATGTGGGCACTGCTTCTTATAGCAGTGTTTACATGGTCAGTTCTTACCGGACAGTATCCACTCACATTAAAAGGACTGCTGTCAGGGGACACTATGTCAATTATGGTCTTTAAAATACTAAGACTTCCACGCGCCATTATGGGTATTATCGGAGGCTTTGGCCTTTCAATATCTGGTTATGTATATCAGATGATATTTAAAAATCCACTGGCATCACCTGATGTTGTCGGTGTTTCTTCCGGTGCAAGTGCCGGCGCAGCTTTTGCTATAGTTGCGGTTTCGTCTTTAACCCCTGTTGTATCAATATCCGCATTTGCCGGAGGAATAATTGCCCTTATAATCACATTACTTGTGGCTTATCTTGTTCCCGGCAGAAACAGTTACACAATTGTACTTGCTGGTATTGCCATTCATTCTGTAGCACAGACAATTCTTATGTTTCTCAAACTTGCTGCAGATCCTGAAAAACAGCTTGCTTCTATTGAATACTGGATCATGGGAAGCCTTAACGGTGTTTCAAAGGACAGCCTTGCTATTCCTTTCTTTGTAACATGTGCAGGCTTTATAATCATGACTTTATTATACAGACAGATTCTCATTCTCTCGATAAATGAGGATGAAGCTGCCGCTCTTGGTGTCAACGTCACAGTTCTGCGTTTTATCATATTAATGATTGCAACATTAATCGTATCATCAATTATATGTGTAACAGGACTTATCAGCTTTATTGGACTTATTGCACCTCACATTGCCAGATTACTTACAAGACGCAATGACAGATTCACATACATATCAAGCGGACTGGCTGGTGCCATAATCATGACACTTGCTGATATATTTGCAAGAAGTGTATCCTCATCAGAACTTCCTGTAAGCATATTTACATCACTCCTTGGTGCGCCGCTGCTTATAATCCTGCTTATCAAAGCTAATAAAAAGGAGGTTGTATGATGTCCGATTTATTCAATCCTGAATTATATGTTTCAGATGTATCAGTATATTATGGAAGCAAATGTGCTGTCCAGAATGTAAGCTTTAACATTCAGCCTGGACAACTTACAGCAATTATCGGTAATAACGGCTGCGGGAAAACCTCTCTTATAAGAGCTGTTATGAATTTTGTTAAACATAGTGGAAAATGCATGCTTGGTGAACTCCAGCTTGAAAGTATGTCTGTCAGAAAAAGAGCCGGCATGATAAGCTACATTCCACAAAGAAATGGAATAAGCGTAAGTATGACTGTAAGAGATGTCTGTCTGCTTGGCTTTAATCCACAGCTTCACATGCTTGAATCATACAATTCCAACATGAGACATCGTGCTGATAAGGCTATCGATTCTGTTGGCCTTGCCGGATTATATGATACAGACTTTCTCACATTAAGCGAAGGCCAGAAGCAGTTATGCATACTTGCACGCACACTTATAGAAGATTCGGCGCTTCTGCTTCTTGATGAGCCTGACAGTGCGCTTGATTTTTCTAACCGCCATATGCTTATGAAACATATCCGGAATATTATTTCTGATAACAAATGTGCCCTCATGTGTATACATAGTCCGGAACTGGCACTTGAGTACTGCGACAGGATTCTTCTTATGAAAGATGGAAAAATTGTTTCAGATATTGATGTACATGCAGCCAGTCTTTCAGAAATCAATGAAAAAATGTCTCTTATATATGATAATATCAATGTTACTGAATGTACTGATACCAAGGGAAATGTACACAGAATAGTTCTTGCTTTGTAATAGGGGGATTTATGAATAATTGTTATCTGGACGCAGAAGCCGTAATTACATTTTTCAGGATAACCGGCAGAAAACACATTTTTATAACAGGCAGCCGCGGCAGTGGAAAATCTCATCTTGTTAATGATATGTTAAAACATATGTCCGATTCTTTCAATCTGTTACAGAGTCATAGAACGGATACGCCACAGGTTGTCATTAAATCTAATCTGGTTGCTGACAATAAAGAATTCGTAATTGGTGTACCCCGGACATCTGGAATTAATCCTGCATCTAAAGGCAATAATATGACAATTATTGAAGATGGATTTATTAATTGCGCAATTCCTGCCATTGATACACATCTTGATACAACTCCTGAAAGGTTATTTGTTATTGATGAGCTTGGTTATCTTGAAAGCTCTTGCATCCCATTTCAGAAGGCTGTTGAAAAACTGCTTGATAATTCACATGTTTTAGCTGTAATCAGAAAACAATCCACAGAATTTCTAAACAGAATCTGTAACAGGAAAGATGTTCTTGTTATTGATATTGACAAAACATTTGAAACGCTTTCTTGCATTATTATGGCTTCCGGTATGTCAAAACGATTCGGCTCTAATAAACTGATAGCAGACTTTAACGGGCGCTCTCTTTTTGAAAATGCAGTATCTATAAGCCATTTTGCCGGCTTTGGTGAGACACTTGCAGTAACAAGACATGATGAAGTTGTCCATATATGTGAAGATAAAAATATACATTTTCTCCGACACGACATGCCCTACAGAAATGAAATGATCCGGCTTGGAGTTACCAGAATTCTATCAGATAACGCTTCTTCAGGTAATCTGCAGCCTCAGGGAATCCTTTTTCTGCCATCAGACCAGCCGCTTATTACAAGGACAAGCCTGCAGCTTCTGTGTCTTACATTTCTTTATTATGATGATAAGATATGCAGACTTTCCTACAATGAAAATGCTGGTTCTCCATGTATATTTCCTGCAAAATATTACGATGAGCTTCTAAACCTTCCTGAGAAAAAAGGCGGCGGGTTCTTAACAAAAAAATATCCCGCACAGGTTGTATTAGTTCCTGTACGGGATGAATATGAACTATATGATATCGATACTCCAGACGATATTACTCGTCTTTTGAAGTTTCTTCATTAGCCGGTTTGCTCTTAGGAAGTATCACATTAAGTAATATTGCCACAAATGCTGCAGGTACAATACCTGACTCACCAAACATAAGCTGTACTGCCTGTGGTGTATGTTCAAGAATTGCAGGGCTTACACCCATTCCATAACCTACACCAAGTGCAACTGAAACAATTGAAAGTCTTCTTGCATCAAGCGGCTCTTTAGTAATAAGCTGGATACCACTTACTATGATTGATGAGAACATCATAACTGCTGCACCACCAAGTACTGACTGTGGCATGATTGATATAAGTGCTCCAAGCTTAGGAATAAGTCCGCATAATATAAGAAATACCGCACCTGATGCAAGTGCAACTCTGTTGACAACCTTAGTCATTGCAACAAGTCCTACATTCTGGCTGAATGATGTATTAGGAAGCACACCAAACATTGCTGCAAGTGTTGAACCAAGACCATCACACATTACGCCTCCAGAAAGCTCCTTATCTGTTGCCTCTCTTCCCATTCCACCTTCCATAACGCCTGAAATATCACCAACAGTCTCTACTGCTGTTACAACAAACATTACAAGTACAGGAAGTATTGCTCTTAAATCAAACACAGGCTTAACTGGCATAAACTTTGGAATTGCAATCCATTTAGCCTCTGCTACCTTGTTCCAGTTAAGTACCCATGATTTAGTATACTCAACTCCATCAGCTGTAACTGCTGTATGTGGAAGAACCAGTCCCATAATAATTGCTACAATATAACCCACAATAATTCCAACAAGAATTGCAGATGAACTAAGATATCCCTTAGTCCAGTGCTTAACAAATAATATAACTACAAGCACAACAAATGCCAGGAAAAGATTTTCCAATGAACCAAAATCCTTAGCAGAGCTTCCACCACCAAATGAATTGATACCTACTGAGATGAGCGACAATCCAATTGAAAGAACTACTGTTCCTGTTACTACTGATGGGAAGAATTTTCTTAATGGTTTAATAAATGCTCCAAGTACAGTCTCAAAAAGACCACCTATAATAGATGCTCCCATAATTGCACCATAAGCTAATATTCCACCACCCATAATCTTGGTAACACTGCTGAATACTCCAATAAATCCTGAGCTTGTACCCATAATAATAGGTACCTTGCCACCAACAGGTCCAATTGAAAATAACTGAATAAGTGTTACAATACCTGCAATAATCATTGCATTCTGTAAAAGTGCAACCTGGATAGAAGCATATTCACTTCCTGCCCCAATTCCACATGCACCTGTAATAATAAGCAGCGGTGTAAGATTACCTACAAACATTGCCATTACATGCTGAAGTCCAAGCGGTATTGCCTGTTTTAGCGGAAGCTTTCCATTAAAATCATATGCTTCCGGCATAAGCGCTTTTATTTTTTTCATAAGTCCTCCAAATATTTATAAGAATTTTATAAAGCACTAATACTATAATTCAAAATTCATGTGTTGGCAATATTTTAGTTTTATTTCTAATATTTTTTAATCTAAGATTTTCCCGTCAGTTGAAATCGTCACAACCTGCCATGGAATGAATTTTCCACTGTTCTGTAATGCTGTCCTTGCAGCATATTCAAGTCCTCCACAGCATGGAACTTCCATTCGAACAATAGTAACACTCTGAATATTATTGTTACTTATTATCTGTGTAAGCTTTTCGCTGTAATCAACATCATCAAGCTTCGGACAGCCGATAATAGTAATCTTTCCCTTCATGAATTCCTGATGCATATTGGCATATGCATATGCTGTACAATCTGCTGCAATCAAAAGTTTTGCTCCATCAAAATATGGTGCATTAACCGGCACAAGCTTAATCTGGCATGGCCATTGTGCAAGCTGGGATTCTGGTGCAACCGGGGATGCATTTTCCTGATTATTCCTGTTAAACTGTCTCATCATGCTTCCAGGGCATCCTGAAAAATGTGGTTTATGTGCTGCTGCCTGCTCCTTTGCAGCTTTATTGGCAAGAACCGCAGCTTCATCATATGCAGCCGCTTCTCTTTCTACAAATGAAATTGCCCCTGTAGGACACTGTGGAAGGCAGTCTCCAAGTCCGTCACAGTAATCATCTCTCATAAGCCTTGCCTTTCCATCAACCAATCCGATTGCCCCCTCATGACATGCTGTCACGCAAGCTCCGCAGCCATTACATTTATCCTCATCAATATGAATAACTCTTCTTATCATCACTTAATCCTCCTGTGTTCTCATTGATTTCGTGATTAAAGAATAATATAATGAGCATAATAAATATGTTGTTTTAACCACATTTTTGATAATTTATTAAAAATGTATTTTAAGTCAGAAAATTGGATTTTACTGGGGCAGTATAAGGAGAACTTATGGCAATTATCAAATCACCAATATTTAAAGATATCAACGAATCTGAAATATCAGAAATGACCGCAGCCGGATTTCTGCATGCCAGAAAATTCCGCAAAAATTCGTTTATATATCATGTAACAGACAGCGTTCACGAAATTGGAATTGTTGCATCTGGTCAGGTAACTATTGAATATATAGATTTGTGGGGCAACAAAGCTATTATGAGCAATATTTCTCCGGGACATGTATTCGCTGAAACATATGCTCTGACTGGCGAACCGCTCATGGTAGATGCGGTCGCTTCTGAAACAAGTGTGATTCTTTTTCTTGATATGGATAAATTGATGAGTTCACAATTTGAAAATACGCACTGCAAAGATACAATCCTTAACAATCTACTGCACATTTCCATTCAGAAGAATCTCACCCTGTCTAACCGGATATTCTGCACATCACCTAAGACAATCCGAGAAAGGCTTCTTATATATCTGTCCAATGAGTCAAGAAAAGCTGGCAGTCAGGAATTCGTAATTCCATTCGACCGCCAGCAGCTTGCCGATTATCTTAATGTTGACCGTTCAGCACTTTCCAAGGAACTTGGAAAAATGCGTGATGAAGGGCTTATTGAATTCAGAAAAAATGCATTTCATCTGCACAGCATTTGCTAAGAATTCTGTTCTATAAACCGTTTCACCACTGGTCTTATCGGTGGTGAAATGTTATCCAGTTCAACCTCGGCAATATTAAAAAACTTCAGTTCTTCAATTTCTTCTTCCTGTCTCTTTAATTCTCCATGGTATTTTCTGCACACATATATAATCTCAATATTAGACACTTCATCTCCATTAGGATACACGTAATGCACCTCCGGACCGGAATTCACCATAAAAAATTCTATCTCATCTGCAATAAGACCTGTCTCCTCAAACAGTTCTCTTCTTGCACAATCCTCCACTTTCTCGTCAAGTTCAATAGAACCCCCGGCATATCCCCATTTGTGATTATCTGTACGCTTTCCTAAAAGAATCTGGTTCTTTTCATTCACTATTATTATGCTTGCGGCGCACTGCATCAGCGTCCTGTGTCCTACAAGCTTTCTTAAATCCATTATGTAACTTGGCATTGTTTAATCCTTTCAACAGTAAATTCCAATTTATCCTCTAACTGCCTCTCCACACGAAGAGACATATTCTCTTCTATTCTACAAGACTCTTACTTTTCCATTTTCCACTTTTCCATCTAAGCACCATTCCAACTGCTCTCGCACACTCGTCACCTGCCATGGCAATATATGCCCCTACCGCAAGCAGCCCCATATGTATTCCAAGAAAATATGTTCCACCAACTGCAAACAGATACATAAATATTGCGCCCATTATAACAGGGAAAATAGCATCTCCACTTGTTTTTAATGCCTGGCCATATACAAGATTTGTCACTCTTCCAAATTCAAGAAATATATCTACTACCAACAGTTTTACTACAAGCTCAATCATCTGTATATCATTCGTAAATATATGAACGATAAAACGTCCGGTAATTGCAAATGTCACAGAAAAGCACGTTGCTGTTACAAGACCATATATCACAGCTTTTCGCGTACCCCTGTCACATTCCTCATACTTCTTTGCTCCGATTCTCCAGCCCGTCATAATGGCATTTGCCTGTGCAAGCGCAGCTCCCACACAATATGAAAAATTGGCTATCTGCATAGCATACGAACGAGCTGTAACATTCATTCCATCCGTATCCATATGGTTCATAAAACATACTATAAATGTCATTGCCACATTATAAAGTGCTGTTTCGAATGCCGAAGGAAAACCTATTTTAACAATCTGTGCAAGTATCTTTCGTGGTTGTGCGCGCTCAGGACTTTGCTTTGCTTTTATAAGTACAGCTCCCATTGCTGCTACAATAATAAGATTCACAACCTTTGAAAAAACTGTTGCAGCAGCAACTCCCATTACTCCCCAGTTAAACACAAACAAAAATACCGAATTCAATATAATATTAATTACATTACCAACAACTGTCCCTATTAAGGAATGTTTTGTATAACCAAACACTCTTAAATAACTCGAAAAAATTGGAATAAGCGCATTTAAAAAACTTGCACCTCCAACAATTTTAAGGTATGTTTCAGCCGGCTCAAGTAAAGCAGGGGCAATACTCACTATCTTAAGTATCCACCCAGAAAAAGCAGCAAGAATAAAAGACATCAGGATACCTGTCAGTGCATTAAATACAAGTCCAAGCTGCCTGGCCTGATATGCAATTCCAGGTTTTCCAGCTCCAATATTTTGTGACATAACTGCTACCATACCGGATGATATTACCCCGAACATGATAATAAAAACACCTATATATGTATTTGCTGTTCCAACAGCCCCCACAGCCTGATCACTTACTGATGATAACATCAGTGTATCAACCATACCTGAAAGCATATAAAATAAAGTTTCCAGGCATATTGGCACAGATAGCTGTGTCAATGTTTTTCTTTCACCTTCCATACATTCTCCTTAAAATACTAATGTAATATATATTATCAAATTCAGTTTCCGCATGAATCGTCCCACCAGTGTTTACGAACTCTGATAAGGGCAAATACAAGGGAAAAAAATCTGATAACACATTATAACACAAAATGAAAATGACATGGTGATTAACCAGTAGGAAATATTGCATGATTAATCTGCTGTTTTGGCTGCCTTGATACTTCTTAGGTTGACGGCTAGATACGCATTAGAGATGTCTCCATCCAAATGCTGTTCTAGCAAGTAACTTTTCCCTTGAACCCTTTGTTTATTATATGTGGGGCGCTTTTCGCCCCCCAAATAGTGAAAGTGGGGGCACTTTCTGCCCCCGCTCAGGAAATATTGCTAAAATTGCGCCAATCTCGACAGTAATACCCATAATTCTGTTAGCAACGGTCGATACCTCCTTCCGTAAAAATGGGCATAAAAAAAACAGATTTCTCCAGACATGAAAAAAGCACCAACCATTTCTGATTGATGCTTTCAAATTATTTTGTTTTTGTAAATATATTTAATTGCGTATCCACATCTCGGCCACCATACATAACACGGATAATCGTAACCACTTGTGTATCATCATCCGGAATATATAAAACAAGATACATGCTTCAAGCCTATCAAGCTGACCACTTACATTTTCTGGTGTCTGCAATTCAAAAGCAATGTATCCGAAGATTCCACGAAGGTCTATCTCGGCCTAATCTGAAATCACGATATAATAAATCATAAATTGTAATCCTTGCGGATATTAGTAAAAACAGATTTTGCTGATCTAGTATAACCAGACTGCATATCTGCATATCCTTTCTCTCATACTGGTTTAAGTATATCAGATTCATTAAAATCTGTCCGAAAAACTGTCTTAATTTATGAGACCATTATAGCTAATAATAAGTCTCTATTTTTCAATAACTATTGCAAAATTATATGTTGTTTAAGAAAATATTTTAATTTTAAAGATAAAAAATTCTTCATCCTGCAATGCTTTATATTCCATATTGTAATTATTCAGAATATTACTTACAATATATAAACCTAATCCATTACTATTTTCCTTATTTAAATCAAATTTAACATCAAATATTTTATCCATATTCGAAATTTTATTGTTACCGTATGTATTCTCTATATATAACCAATCATTAACTATCCCAATATTAATTACCCCATTTACATCAGTATATTTTACCGCATTACTAATCAAATTAGATAGAATAATCTTTAAAGCTGTTTTTCCTATATAAATATTCTCATCTAATATATAATTATTGACAGTTATTTTCTTTTGATTTGCTAATATTTCATACTTTTTTAATATGTCTTCTAATGTATCATTTATTTTCAAATATTCTTCATCATTATTCAAATTTTCTATAGAATGAACTGATAATATTTGAGAAATATTTTTTGTTAAACCATCAACGATTTCAATACATTCATTAATATAAATATCTCTTTCTTTATATTTTCCAATATTGTATTTCATATTTTCCAGTATTATTTTAAGACTGGCAAGAGGAGTTTTAAGTTCATGGGATGCGCCTTTAAAAAAGTCATATTTTAACTTTTCTAATTTTATAATTTCTTTATTTTTAAATTCCAAATCGTCAATTGTTCTTAATAAAGTAGAATACAAATCATTAATTTGCTGTTTTAATTCTCCAACTTCATCATTAGAGCTAACTTTTAATCGCGTTTTTTTATCAAGTTTCATCATTTTATCAGTAACAATTTTTATTTCTTGTAAATTATTTTTTATTAATTTTGCATAAATTAAAGAAATAACAGCAGAAAATAAAATTGATATTAATAATGAATATGGTAAAAATTTAATGCTTAAATCTTTCGCATCTTTTTGCATATCAGCTGTAGAAACAAATTGTAGATTTATTTTTTTACCATCATTAAGCGTTATCTCTCTTTCTTCAATTATCAAAGAATTACTATCACTTTCTAAATTAACATTTATATCATTTTTGATTTGTATTTCATTTTTATTATTTTTTTCTTTTATAAATGCTTTTATTTCACTACTTTTCGAATAAAGCTCCAAAGTTTGTTCTATATATTTTATTTCTTTTCCATTCATATTACTAGAAATTTCATTTGCAATATTATAAATCTTTTCTTTTCTCGTCTCCAAATATGTTTTAGGAAAGATAAAAAAAACTAATGAATGAACTAATATAATTATTATTCCAAGAACAGAAAATATTTGTATGAACATTTTGGGAAATATCTTTAATTTTTTCATTTTCTCTCCAATTTATATCCTACATTTCTTATAGTAGTTATACAGTCTAATTGTAATTTTTTTCTAAGTTCTTTTATATATACATCTATTACTCGATCATAAGGAGTTTCTTCGCTATCTTTCCATACATAATCAATAATTTGCATTCTTGTTAACACTTGTCCATTATTATCCAATAAACATTTTAATACTTCTAGTTCTTTTGCATTTACATCTATTTCTTCACCATTTATTTTAGCTGTATAGCTATTAAAATTAACCGATAGATCCTTATATTCAAACTTCTCTAAATGTCCATAATTCTTCTTAATTAAAGAATCTATTCTAGCCTTTAAGACCGGCAATGAAAATGGCTTTTCTATATATCCATCTGCCAGATTAGTAAACGCATCAATTTTATATTCTTCATCACTAAATGCAGTCAAGATTAGAATTGGTAAATTGCTTTTCTTTCTAATTTCTTTCAATACTTCTAAACCATTTATAAAAGGTATCTGTATGTCTAAGATAACCAGATTTATATCGCTATTAAATTCTGACAAGGCTTCTCTTCCATCTTTAGCTTGAATAACAGTATATCCAAATTCTGAAAGATATTCACTTAATCCCTCTCTTATCATATTATCATCTTCAACAATTAATATTTTCATGTATACCTCCACTTAAGCCTATTCGCTTATATTGTACAGCATATTATTGGATATTTAAAAGCAAAAAAATTTTTGGTGCTAAAAAGCACCAAAAATTTTATTTATTGTCAATTAATAATTCTTTTGGATTCCTTCTTAATATATTGAATGAAGAAATAATCAAAGATACAAGAAGTACTAAACTCATAAATATAACTACATAAAATATGAATTTAGGTAATACATTTATATCTAAACTTGATAATGTCTTGTTAAATCCTTCAGCTTCTGCCCCACCACCTAATTGGCTAGATGCAGATTGTCTGGCAATTTGTTTAGCTATATCACCAGTAACCTTATTCAATATATTATTCCCAAGCTTTTCAGCTGTATACCTAGCTAAGAAATAAGAGCCAACATATGCGGGGATTGATATAAATACCATCTCAATCAGGAATTGACCAAAAATTTCTAATTTTGATATACCTAATGATAGTAATACTGCTATTTCCTTCTTTCTGGCATTCATCCATAATAATAATAATAATGAAACTACAACTCCTGCAAATATTAATGAGCCAGCAAATAATTTATTTGAAATTGAGTAGATACCTGATATAGATTGTTGTAATGCAGGATAATTTGATGAACTTTTAATCAAACTATATTCTCTCCAATTTATATCTAATTTCTCAATCTCTTTTATTACACTATCAAGATTCTTATCACCTTTTACAAAGAATGTTGCATCCTGGTATACAGCTGTATCTTCTGTATTACCATAAACTTTAGCAGCTGTATGAACATCAGTAATTAATGTATTTTCGTATAGTTCCTGTGCTGCACTTACTCCACCACTATTATGCCCATCGAATAGACCTTTAATTTCTACTTCTACTGTTTCATCTGCTTGTTTCTCGTTATCAGCGTCAAATAAATTAGATTTTATTTTTATCTTATCTCCAACTTTAAGATTATTTTTTTCAGCTAAATCTTTATGCATTAAGATTTTATTTTTATCTTCATTTTCTAAATGCTTTCCTTCTACTAATTTATATGCTTCTGATACAAATTTTGTTTCTTTTGATGAGTCGTTAACTCCGGTTAACATCACTGTTCTTTTAAAATTCTTCGCTCTTTTAGGCGATTGATTCGCAAGAGTCTCTTTAGTTTCAATAATATCATAATCAACTAAATCTGCAACACTGTTTATTCTTTTTACATAAGAGTCTATACTATCTGTTTGAGCTATCTTTTTAATATCTTCACCTTTTACATTTCCTCCACCTCTAGGTGTTCCTGGATTTACTTGTCTATTTATCTCCATAGAAAAACTATTTGTTATATTAGCAAATGTTTCTTTTGAAGCTCTGTCCGTAGCATCTTTAATAGATAAACTTATAAGACTTAAAGTTGACATAGCCAAAATAACTAACATAATAATTATTGATTTTAAGCTTTTTCTAGTTATATAAGCAAATGCATTTTTTATCATTATTCAACCTCCAAATTCATTTTATTTTACTTTTTTTAACTTCTTACCACTTAGCTCTAAAATGATATCCGCAGAATCTGCTGCTTCCTTACTATGTGTTACAACTATTACACATTTATTCCTTTCTTTCGCTAATGTCTTTAATATATTAATTATTTCTCCGGCAGTAACACTATCCAGATTACCAGTAGGCTCATCAGCCAGTATTATTGGAGCATCTGATACCAATGCTCTGGCAATAGCTACTCTTTGCTGCTGTCCACCAGATAATTTCATAACATTTCTTTTTATTTGTTTTTTATCTAAGCCTAGTTCAAACAAGATACTTTCATCTGCTGATTTATTCACTAATCTAATATTTTCAATCGGCGATAAATAATCTATTAAATTATAGTTTTGAAATACTAAAGATATATTATTTTTTCTATGATTACTATATCCTTTCTTTTGTATATCTTCATTCTTAAACAATATTTGTCCTGTTTGAGGTTTATCGAGTCCAGCAAGTAAGGAAAGAAGTGTAGATTTTCCTGCTCCTGACTTTCCTACTATCGCATAAAACTTCCCAAGTTCAAATTTTTGATTTACTCCTGACAAAACTTTTTCTTTAGAATTGGCATAACTATATGATACATTCTTTATTTCTAATATTTCCATCATTTTCTCCTAACTTATTTTTGATAATATTTCTTTAGGCTTCTTGATTAATATTAATGAAGAAGCAAATACAACTGATAAAACAATAATACTTATTAATATTAAATAACTTTGTCCAAGTGTTGTAATATTTAACATAAAACTATCATTTATTAAACTTCCACCAGAAATCATTGAGTCCTCTGAGTTAACGATTCCACCTGCAATTACTTTTAGTAATACATTTCCTAAAAATAAGGAAGATATTATACTTGGTATCGATATGAATAATAACTCGAATATAAATTGCATTATAATATGTATCTTAGATGTTCCAATAGATAAAAATATACCTATTTCATAAATTCTTTCTCTTAACCATAGAATCAAGATTAATGAAAGAACAATCATCCCACCTAACATAATAGAATAAGTCATTATTTTTATTATGTGTTTTATTCCACTCACTGACTCCAAAGACTCTTCAAACGCATTAGAATCTTTTTCAACAAAATACTTTGACTCATCAATTTTAAGCTCTTTTAATTTGTTTAAGGCTAAGTCCGTAGATTCTGCACTACCAGAATACATTAAAATTTTATTTGCAATTTTATTATTTTCTGATTTATTTAATATCTCTTGACTTGTTGAATAATCTACAAACACCATATTTTCACTAAAATCCGAAGATAGCCCTGTATATGTTTCATGTTTTTTACCAGAAAAGATCCCTATAATTTTAAATTTATGACTTTTTATTTTTCCACTTTTTTCAATATCTAGTAATTCAAGATCAACTTCATCACCTAATTTTAGATTGTTTTGTTTAGCAAATTCTTCATGAACAATAATTGAATCCTTATCATTTTCTCCTATATTTTTACCTTCTTTAATTGTAAATACTCCACTACTAAATAAAATATTTCTTTTAGTATTATTTGTAGCTTCGAGTGAAACAACATTCTTAAATTCGTCAGATAAATCTTCTCTATTTATTCTTTGTTCTCCGCTAACTACTTTAGCATCTTTTAGCTTTGCTAATCCATCATATTGCATTATTATTTCTTCAACTTCTTTTAATTTTTCAATATCTTTAAATTCATTAACATTAAAATAGTTACCATCTTTTTTTGTTATTGATATTGAAGAATTAGAACTTTCATATAAAGCCTTTTCTATTTCATCGCTTGATTTCATTATTGTTAAACAAGAATACAAGCAAGAAAGAACTATAGTTAATATGATAAAAATTATTAAAGTTCTATTTCTCTTTCTTGTAATATATGCTATAGCATTTTTTATCACTTTCCTAACTACTCCTTTCTATTTTCTTACTCCATAACTAATTGCATCTACTGGACAAGCATTTTTTCATAAATTATTCCTCCTTTATTTTTTTCACAATAGCATTTTATAGCTACTTTTAATATCATTCTACACACCTTTTATGAAACGTTGATGAAATATAATTTTTTATTTTTCCTACACTTTGAATTATACAGGAAGCCAGTCTGTAATTTGGTGGTATCTTTGCCAATCTTGACAGTAATACCCATAATTCTGTTAGCCACGGTCGATACCTCCTTCCGTAAAAATGGGCATAAAAAACAGATTTCTTCAGGCATGAAAAAAGCACCAACCACTCTGATATGATACCTCTGAAGTAGACAAGGTAAATAACCAAAATCTACTTTGGAGGTATTTTTATGGGAAGAAAACCCAAGTGTACGATTGAAGAAAAAATTTCTGCTGTCGAGGATTATCTGAATGGAATACGTTCTGTCTCTGAAATTATGGTAGATTTATCTATAAAAAGTACACGAACTATAAGAAACTGGATACTGGCATATCAAAATGGGGGAATAGAAGCCCTCTGCTCTGTTACAGCTAACCATTCCTATTCCAGTGAATTTAAAATTGAAATGGTTCGGAAGTATATCAACGGGGAAGGATCGGTTACCGATTTATGCGCCAGATATGGAATTCCTTCACATGCAACACTACAAAAATGGATTTCGTTGTATAATGCCAATAGAGAACTTAGGGATTATGATTCCAAGAGGGAGGTCTATATGGCAGAAGCAAGAAGAAAGACAACGCTAGCTGAACGTAAAAAAATCGTCGAATACTGTATTACCCACAACCGGGATTATAAAGGAACAGCTTCTCTATATGATGTTTCTTATAGCCAAGTGTATTCATGGGTCAGAAAATATGATATTGCTGGAGAAGATGGTCTATCCGATAAACGTGGACACAACAAAACGGATGATGAAGTTGATGAACTGGAGCGGCTGCGCCGGGAGAACCTTCGACTAAAGCGCCAACTTGAAGAAAAAGATATGGTGGTGGAACTGTTAAAAAAAGTGAAGGAATTCGAAGGGATGTGAGGCTTGGAAAACTACGGTTTGAATCAAAATATCAGGCAATAAAATATTTTTACGAAAAAAACAATGGAGTATCAACTGGATGTGCAAACAATTGGGCATATCACACGCTGCTTACTATAAATGGCTGCACCGGACAATTCCAGAGCAGGAATCCGAGAACACAAAACTGGCAGAACTGATAAAGGAGTATGACGAGCGGTTCGGACATATCTTGGGATACAGGCGGATGACAAGCTGGATCAACCATTTCAATCACACCAGCTACAGCAAAAACAGAGTTCACAGAATCATGAAGAAGCTGGGAATTCATTCTATTATCCGTAAAAAGAAGAAGAAATACCAGTCGTCCAGACCGGAGACAACAGCGGAAAATAAGCTGAAGAGTGGATTCAATGCAACGAAACCTAATGAGAAATGGGCTACGGATGTTACGGAATTCAAGGTTCCTGAGACTGGCAGGAAACTATATCTCAGTGTCATCATTGATCTATATGATCGATTTCCAGTTGCGTATGTCATAAGCGGAAGAAATGACAATAAGCTTGTGTTTGACACATACGATAAGGCTCTCAAAGATAATCCGGATGCCAGGCCGATTTTTCATTCTGACAGAGGTTTTCAGTACACGAATAAAATATTTCAGAAAAGGCTTCGTGAACAAGGCATGAAACAGTCTATGTCCCGTGTTGGACACTGCATTGATAATGGTCCTACTGAAGGATTGTGGGGGATTATCAAATCAGAGATGTATTGTATGTATAAGATAACCGATGAGGTATCTTTACGTTCGGCAATCGACAAATATATAAAGTTTTATGCCGAAGAAAGACTTCAGGAAAGATTCCATTGCAAAACGCCACTGGAAGTACGAAGCGAAGCATTATCGGCGGAAACCCCGACACAATATCCGATTGCAGAGAACAAAAGAATAGAAGCATACAAAGCAAAGTGGTGTGCATAAACGTCTCATAACATAAATATCCGCCACACTGAGTCAAATGTGGCGGATATCTATAAACTTATTTTATATTTTTTACTTGTCTACTTGACAGGGGGCTGATCACTCTCTGTTGAAAGTGCTTTTTATATATCTTCTGATTACAATTCAAAATGTATTTTAACTATATCATTTAATTGTCTGGATATATCTGAAAATGGTAAATTTAAATCCAATGTTTTAACTGATATTTGATTACCACTCATCTGATATACATTATCTGGTTGAATATCCTCATCTGTCTTTGCATATAGCAACATTCCTGAAACTTCATGTTCTTGCTGTCTAAGTTCGTAATCTTTGTTTTTTACATATGTAAAAATCTGATACAAATTATTAGAATAAAGTGTATGTTTGTCATATTTCACCTGAGTTGTATGTGAATAATATTTTGCGTCTATGATGAGTACTGTATTATCTTTTTGCAATGAAATATCACTCTGCATAATTGGAAGCAATGTATCCTCTCCATCATCCAATTGCCATGATATTCGGGACGCATTTACTGAAAGCTGTGGAAATTCTTTCTTATAATATTGAAGAATAAATTTCTCATATAAATAACACATTCGCTGCTCATCTATAAAATCCATTAGTTTTGTATTACCATATGAATTGGTTTGAAGTAGTCCTTTTACAACTAAATAACATATAGAAATCATCATTTGATATGTCTGATTCGTTCTATTGTATTGAATATTCCAATTAACAGTATTTAAATCAATCAACTCAACATCTGCAAAAAATACCATAAGTTTTTTTAGTTCTTTTTTTCTTTTTGCCGAAATGTCTGACTTTAAAAGCAAATGCACTGTTGATTTTAAAATTCTGTTCATCAATCCATTCACTGAAAACTCATCATATGAACACACCATCTGACTCTTTAACATTGTCTGAGTTTTTACAGACTCAGAAACATCTATCTTCCCTCTTAACAATGAAAGCTCTTCTGTTCTTCCAATGTATTCTTTTTGTAATCCGCGTTTTAATTGCGTTGCAATACCCTTTACCAATATTGCTGCCATAAGTTCTGCAATATTATCAAATTTTTCTGTAGCAATGCTTTTATACCCCTGTTCATTCAATACACTAAACGAATATGAAAGCATATAATATATATTCTGTATTGGTATCACCTAATTGCGCTCCTTAATCTCTCGCTCCAATCATGTACTTTGCCCGATTCATCAAACCAATATTCTTTTAGCAATGGAATAAGCTCGTATTCAACTATTCCATATAACCATTGTTCATTAACATCTTCTTGTTTTAAATTACAAAAATAGCTATGTCCAATGCAGAATCCTTCTCCTAAAGATTCATCTGCTAAAATAGAATTATTTAAATTCTGTACACAATTTATAAGTTTATCAAATTTTTCGTTATTAATTGATTTTTTGTATTCAATAAACCCTTCTGTATCAAATCCCGGCTTGATATCAAAGAATGCAAATCTTCTTCGAAGTGCATAATCAAGCATTGCAAGACTTCTGTCAGCTGTATTCATCATTCCAATAATATAAACATTTTTAGGTACTGCAAATTTTTCATCTGAATATAAAAGCTGCAACTCACTTCCACGTTTATCTTTTTCAATCAGCATGAATAACTCACCAAATATTTTACTGAGATTTCCTCTATTTATTTCATCTATAATGAAAAAATAATCATTGTCACTATCTATTTCTGCTTTTTTACAGAAGTTATAAAACGCACCTTTTTTTAATTCAAACCCAGAAAGTGTTGGTCTAAATCCCATAATAAAATCTTCATATGAATAACTCTGGTGAAACTGAACCATCTTTACACGCTCAACATCTTTAACTCCCATTATGGAATATGCCAGTCTTTTTGCTACATATGTTTTACCTACACCAGGTGCTCCCTGTAAAATTATATTCTTTTTATTACAAAGAACCCCTGTTAATCTATTATAGTCTTCCTCTGACATATAAACATCTTTTAAGAAATCTTTTCTTGTATATTCAGGATATACAATTTCCTTTTCATCTTCATCATCAATATTTTCAAATAAAGAATCTAATTCCTGCACTAAATCAGTATATGGAGTAATATCTGCCAGCATTTTTTGTGGCAATTTCTGCTGAACTGACCATAACCCTTCATTTATCCAATTGATTTTTCTAACATTTCTATATTCATTGTCACAATCTGAATCATAACTATAATCAGATTCTACTATACCCTTTCCAATAACACTGCTATTTCCTTTCTTAACAAAAATTATATCTCCAATTTTAATATCATGAGCAAACTGCCATAATGTATTAGATAAATTTATGTAAGAACTTTCATTGCCATATACCTGCTTAAGTTGCTGCTTTATTTCATCTTTGGTATTTAATATTTCTAAATCTCCTATTTTACCCCAACCCAGAAGCATAACTTCTCTATCACAGCACTCTTTCCATTTCTCAGCTCCCTGCCCAGGGGTATAAAGCCAATAGTGCACTGTATCTACATCACTATCAGAAAATGTATTTTCATCATCTTTTCTTCTCTTCTGTGTATCTGCAACAACATTTTTAAATATTTCCGACGCTAATTCGTCTGTCATTTCTACATTTTTTCCTGCATCAGTAAGTGTCCATATACCATAGACACTTTTATCAATATATCCTGTTTTTACCAGATAGCTTCTTGCAAATGCCACTTCATTTTCAAATTTATTGGCATTATTTTTACCTCTTTTAATGCTTATCTCTTCATCTGTAAGCTTTTCGTTTTCTACAATTTTTTGTCTTGCCTGTGCAGGTGTACCTGAACCACCTAAATCCCGTAATGCCTGTATCAATGGTTTGAACCATCTTAAAAAGTAAGCCTTAGATGCTTTTTTATCTTCTGATTTTAATTCTTTATTCACTCTTTCAGATTCTATCCATGCATAATACGATAATTCTGGGAAAGATTTATATTTACATTCTGCTGATTCAAATGTTTTTTGACATATATCTCTTATCTCAAGATATTCTTCTGCATATGGAACTTTATTTAATTTTTTATTTATGGCAGTTACAAATTCATCTGGCATATTATTGGTATCTATCATATACCAGCGATTTCTAGAATCAAGGTTAATAAATGTATATGGTCGTATCCAATATAATCCAATTGTTATATTCCATTTAATACATCTCTGCTCATGCACTATATTGTAATACTCTATAAACCTTTGACGATTCTCTTTACTATTTGATTCCGAAAAATTTATTGCAGCCTCAAATAATTCCCATATATTATCTATATCACTGTCATTTCTTTCATCTATGAAACTATGGAATGTAGCTTTTAAATTATTTAATACCGGAACCCCATCAAAATTAACCGGTATATTCGCAGATATTTGAAATTCTGAAGCAATACCATTAAGAATCAATATACGATTATTATTAGTTATACCTTTATTAAACAAACCAAATACAGTGAACGGATCAATGTCTGTAATTTCATTATCTTTCTCCAACTTGGGAACACTTATACCTATATTGTCATAAATACTATATATTTTATGTATCAATTTTTCTCTATTATCTTTAAATTCCAATAATTTAGTTGCAAATTCTGTATAAAAATCAATCCATTCAAAATTCATGTTAAACCTCTCTCGTTAATTAATTTGTCCCAGCAACTTCATCATCCCACTGAATCATATTCTTATTTCTTTGCGTTTTCTTCCAACTCTAACATATACTTATCAAAATCAGACATAAACAATCTGTCCTGAACAACTCGATATTTCTCAAACTCAGTCTCAGCATGAAGCTTTGCAATCTCAGCAGACACCTTACCTGCATCCTGCAAAATCCCATAATCAAACATTTCAATAAAACTATTAAGACGCTTTTCCCAATCCTCCATAGTCAACGGAATATGCCTCAGTGTCATATTTTCAGCGAAATCTAAATACGCAGTAACCATACGATTTAATTGTTTCATTTCATCCTGACTCAAATAATTTTTAGCAATTGTAACATCGCTTTTCTTAATCTTGCCATCCGGAGCATCTGCCCAAGTAGTTAATCCCATATGTTCTTTGGTATGGTCTGCTCTTTCTACAATCAGCTCTGATGCTGTGTGTCCATGAACCGCATAATGCATTTTATTCTGAACAGTAGCATAAAATCTCTTTGTTGTAGCTGAATTTTTATCATAATCTATTGCAGTAGCATAAAGGTCTGTAATTTTCTGATAAAACTTTCTTTCACTTGCTCTTATTTCGCGAATGCGCTCTAACTGCTCGTCAAAGTACTTTTCTGTCAGATAAGTTCCTCTTTTTAACCTTTCATCGTCCATGACCCAGCCTTTGATGGTGTAGTCCTTAACGATATTGTTAGCCCATTTACGAAACTGCACTGCACGCTCATTATTCACTTTAAATCCGACTGCGATAATCATTTGAAGATTATAATGCTTGGTATCACGTGTTACCTGACGGGAACCTTCCGTTTGAACTATCCGGAAATTCCGGATAGTTGAATCTTCCTCAAGTTCTGAATCTAAATATATCTTTTTTATGTGCTCATTAATCGTACGTACATCTACATCATACAATGTAGCCATCATCTTCTGTGTCAGCCATATATTCTCGTCCTCATAACGCATCTCAACACTGTCCTGCTGGTCTCCAACAGAAGCAACATATGTCAGATATTCTGCTGCACTAGAACGGATTGTTACTTCTTCTTTTTTCTTTTTCAAATAGTTTCCCCCTTGTTCATTGTCTGATTTCAAATCAGATACTAATGTTACTGCTGATTCAGTACTCCGTCTATATTACCTTTGATAATCAATAATTTCAGATTCTCACATTTACACAAAGTTAAATATATTTCCATCTTTGTAGATTTCTAGAAATATATCAATGCGTTCAATAAATGTCTGCCTCAATCTGATTTTTCTTAAGCTCATAAATCTTAGACTTCAGTTCTGTCATTGTTTCTTCCATTTCATTTATTCTATCATATTAAACATCCAATCGTCTCTGTAAATCTTATATTTTTTATCGTAATGAGTATCTGTAACATCTTGTTTTCTTCTTCAATAATTCTGCCACACTCTCTACTGTGGTAAAACCAAAGCTGAATTTTTCAACAGCATTGCAATCACAGGAGCATATTTAGATACCCCGTAATCCTCAACAATGCTTGTTATTCTTGCCCCTGCATCTTTTGATGAAGCCCCACATAAGAAAACCCTTTCATCAGCAGTTCCATAATCCAACACTGTAAAACGATCATGGAATATACCGCCAGTCTTTTTCATTGAGATTTTTACAGATGGATACTCCTTGCAAAAATTCGTAAATTCTATATTATGAAGTTTAATATTTCCAACATTATCACTGAATAAAATAATATCTACTCCTGTAGGAGAATTCTTAAGGTGTACCAGCGTTCTTAATCCAATATAGTTATCAACGACATATATTGACGACTTTGCCTGCTTATAAATGGACTCATATACCTCATCTGCACTACTAAATTTTGCTGATTTCAATTTTGTTGTTAGCTGTCTCCATGCTTAACTGAAGTATTTCCCGCTGACCTATTAAATCACGATTTTCTAATATGTAATCTTTCATTTTCTTAAAAGTTTTCACAAGTGCACGGCTTTGTTTAATTGCAAGCTCGCCGCGCAGAACTGTCATAAGCATATATACTCCCTGCTCTGTAAACACATGAAGTTTGTATTTTATATTTGAACCTCTTCCCATATTCAAGGTTAAATTTTTGCACCTTGAAAGATTTTCCACTTCTTCACCATTCAATTCAAACATAAAATCATCACCTTCAAATTTGGTAATGTTATTCCTAACCTGCCTTTTAAAATTTTTGGTCTCATACCCATAAATTTCTGCCTTCTCTTCTGGCATAAATTTCCTTCCCTGTTTTGCGGTCAAACTGTGACCACAAATATTTTTGTTTCATATTTGCGGTACAAAAAATCCACCGCAAATTTCATACAATTATTTTAATAACGCTATGAAATTGGTCTACTAATTTTTCTCTACTTTCCTCATTTTGTCATAATACGCTTTATACCTATAAATCGTCCGCTCACTAACATTGTTGCGCTTCGCTATTTCTAACATTGTCATCCCACTCTCATACCCAACAACAAAATCATTATAAATTGCCAGCCACTTGGCATTATGTTTCTGCCGTCCGCTTAATTTACGATTTCTGTAATACTCCAATTCCTCTCGAAGTTCTGCATTCTCTTTTTCTAAATTCTCAATCCTTTTTAATGCTTCTTCAAGTGTTACCGATTTCTCCATTCCCTTGTCCGCCATCCATGTCATTCTCGTTTTGTCTATATTATATACATCTGCGCTTCTATAGTCAATCCGATTATGTCATGTTGTATCATTTACTTATTCTGTGATAACCATATCTCTTTATGATTTATTTACTCCCTTTCTTAGTCCTAAAATGTTTACATAAAAAAAGAAGGTGTATTTCAACCTTCCTTTATATCTTATATATCTTTTCTACCCAAAAGTACGCATGTCTCCACATGCAACGGCATCTTTGTTGGAACACACATTTTCTGCCTCGTGTTCTTCAAAAGAACACACATCTTTATCATTCAACAAGTCATGATTATCGCTCATTTTTAAGCTCCTCCTTGTTGTCTACACAGCCTTTTCACAAAGATTCATATATCGGTCTCTGGCATATGGTATGCTTCTGTCATCCATACCCTTTAGCACAAATGTCAGCTTATACGGATCAGCTGTGCCATCCTCTTCCATATCACCGACAACGACTTTCTCCACAATGCTTTCAAATACTACTCTGTCAAATTCATCAAGTACATCAGCCCCTTTAAGCTTCTGCCTGATGAGTTTCATCTTATCAGCAATATTCTTCTGTGATAATACGCAGTCAGAAAATAAATGCTTTTCTTCTTCACATTTATCCAACTTATTGCTAATCTCACTGTATTTATCGTCATAAGCTTCTTTAGAAATTTTATCATCCAGATACATATCAGTCAATTTTTTTCTCTTCTTTTCAAGCGAGGAAATCTCTTTCTCAATACGCTTCAATTTTTCTGTACTGTCGTCTTTGGATAATGTTTCTTCCACTGATGACAACACAGATTCAAGTACATCATCAAAATTCTCTGCAAGCAACTTAAACATCTCAAGAAACGCATTTTCGATAACCACTTCATCTACGGCTTTGCTATGTGGGCAGTTTGCAATTCCCTTATTCGTTGCCGTCCGGCATTTCCATACCGGCTTTTTATGCTTTGTATCCTGATTATGGGAACGTCTGGTGAGATTAGTTCCACAGAAACCACACTGACACATACTGCTAAAAGCGTATTTTCTTGCAAACTTGATTCTCTCCGCATCTGATACATTTTCATTAGTACGATATCTGCTTTTTAAAATATCCTGAACTTTATCCCACTCTTCCTCTGAAATAATGGCTTCATGATGATTCTTCGTATAATATTTATTGGATTCACCGTGATTATCCAGACGCCTCTTTGATATCGGGTCTACTGTGTAAGTTTTTCCCATAAGCAAATCGCCCTTGTACTTTTCATTCTTAAGAATTCCCCTAACACCGCTGTCTGTCCACTTAACATTGCCCTTTTTATTGACCTTACCAAGCCTCGTAAGCTCCTTCGCAATTCTATATGCACCATATCCCTGCAGATACAAATCATAAATCAGGCGAACTGTCTCTGCTTCTGCTTCATTGATAGTTATACTCTTATCCTCCGGGTTATAATCATATCCGAGACATCCGTTAAATCCCATCAGCTCTCCTCTGGACATTTTCATCTGCACACCCATTGTCACATTCTGGGATAAAGACTCAACCTCATTCTGTGCAAGAGCAGATAAAAGTGATAACTGCATCTCACTTTCCATCTTTGATGTGTCAATATTCTCTTTTTCAAAAATTACTGTAACTCCCTTTACCTTTAGCATTCTGGTATATTGCAGTGTATCAACAAGATTTCGTGAAAATCTTGATACTGACTTCGTAATTACAATATCTATAAGACCATTCATACAATCATCAATCATCTTAAGAAACTGCTCTCTTTTCGTTGTTTTGGTTCCTGTGATACCCTCATCAGCGTATATCCCAACCATAACCCACTCTTTATTGGAATCTATCTTATCCTGATAGTACTGCTTCTGTGAATTAAAGCTCTGTATCTGCTCTTCTCCATTCGTGCTGACACGGACATATGCTGCTACTCTTTTTCTTGTAATAGTAAGTGGTTTTCCCATCTTTCTGCGGTCTCTGATAACAGGACCATCCACTTTCTTTATTACTTCTACCTGTTTTTCATCCATAGAAAACGCTCCTTCCCTAAAATCTGTCTGTATAAAATAAATTGGCAGTAACATCATTTCTGCTACTGCCTACACTATAATTCAAAATATAAATGTTAACGAATGTGCGGCTATGCTGTCATAAAAGTTATAACATCATATTCACTCATAATATGAATTCTTGTTCTACTGTACTCATCTTCGGTAATCAGTCCCTTGCGGAAAATCCACCCAAGTACAGCCAGTTTCTTGGCTAATTCTAATTCTTTTGCCATGTGTAAACACCCCCTTCTTAAAATACTAAACATATCACCTTCTTTTACCGAAATCTCAATTGTGATAATCATACCGTTGAAAGATACTTCATTTGGCTTTCTGCATATCACATGTTGTCAGTCTCACAGCTGACCTTTAGTCCCCCGAATCGCTTCGTGACCTGTGGGCTACTCCTGTTCGAGTCCGTTTCCCACCCTTGACGGAAGTGTCTTCACCCGCTCCGTTTCCTACCGGAAACATCTTCGCTGGTTCTGTTGGCATATGATAAAGCTCATTTAGTTTTCAATGTGCAAAAAAGTTGTAGAACATATGTTTGTTCTATGTTATAATATTTATAGCCATTTCAGATATCTTCTGCTGTCTGCTGGCTATGTTTTGTTGTGATAATGATAGTAAATTTTGAGAATGAAACACATTGACGACATGTTGACTGGAAGTTGACATAGACATGGAGAAAGTATGAAAAATCAATTGACATTTGCACATGTGACAGGTGCATTACTTGACAATAAAATAAAGACTTACCCACAGCACCGGCTTGTGCGTGACCTATTTTCGCTCTGCCTGTTGGATGAAGCCTCTGACTATGGTGAAGCTTCAGATGATAACATCACATTCAGCCGCTGGTGTAATGGAGCAAGACCTGTTCCTGTAGATATTCTGAATGAATACAAAAATGATACCGGGCGTAATCAGATGATTACGGACTTTAAGAACAAGATTATTCCTAATCTTATAAATGTTTCTAATACCAGATATTTGTTGGAAGATATGATTAATAACAGCCGAAAAATAATTGGCATTACCAAAGCTGATGAATTAATTGCCATTGATGATAATGCCACATTTTTTACAGATGTTATGCTTTACGCCATATTATCTGACCATAACAGAAAGAACCTGTATTCACCGGAGCTTACTGACATTCTGCTAAGTAATCGTTTGCCGGCTGTTGTAAAAGAATTCATCGGAAGAAATGATGAGATAAAAGAATGTGGCAGACTGCTTGCTTCTGAATCCGTTGTTTTCATAAATGGAATCGCAGGAATAGGAAAAAGTGAACTGGCAAAATATTATGCCAGCAGGAATAAAAAGAAATATACCAATATCATCTACCTGTTTTATTCCGGCAGCCTGCGAAAAGACATTGCAGCCATGGAATTTTCAGATGATACATCAGATATGGATGAGGATGCTCTATTTGACTCACATTACCGACTGCTACGCTCCCTGCATCAGGACAGCCTTGTGATACTGGATAACTTTAATGCACTTCCTAAGGATGATGCTTTTTTCAAAGAATTTGTAAAGAATGATTTTGAATTGCTTGTCACGACACGCTGTGAAGTAAAACAATATGCTTCGATTAAGATTAAAGAGATAGCATCTGAAAAAGACCTTTTACAGCTTTTTGCTTCGCATTGTCCTTATTCGGATGATGATACTGAAACAGTTAAACAGATAATAAGAGAAGTTCATTCCCACACCCTGACTGTCGTATTATCAGCTCTTTCACTTGCAGCAGGCGGTCTTGAGCCTGATGAATTACTGCATGAATTAAAGCAGTGTGGGCTTAATATCACAGATAGTGAAAATGTGGAATTATATAAAGATGGGGATTATTATGATGGGCTTATGATTGAACATTTGCGTATTCTTATGCAGATCAGCCGGCTTAATTCTTCTCAAACCGATATACTTAAGAACCTGTCAATCCTTCCGGTATCCGGCGTGTATAAGAATCATTTCAGGAACTGGCTGCAGCTCGCCTCTTTACATGATGTTAATTATCTTGCCCGATATGGTTTTATAACAGATGACATAGAGAATAAGAAAATAAACCTGCATCCTCTGATACAGGAAATCATATATGAGGAATTAAATCCTTGCATTTCCAATTGTCAGACACTTGTAAACAGTCTTCACTCAATCTGCTTGATGCATGGCTTAGAAGTCCGAAAGCCCGATAATACGATACAGGCTATGATAAGTGTTGTAGAAAACATCATCAATGATAATTCTGCCTGTTATCTGTTATTCCTTCAGGATATGTTTCCATATCTTGAAAAATACTCTGTCAGGGATTATATGTCAAAACTGGCTGACCGAATATCATACCTTATGGAACAGGAGCATATCGATTCTGTCTGTGACAGAGCATTACTTTTAGACTACAAAGCAGAGCTTTCATACATGAGAAAGGATTATGATGTGGCTGTAAAGAAACGTGAAAAAGCTATACACCTGCTTGAAAATGAAGATGACACTATGAACACCATGAATCAGAAGCGCTATATCAATCTACTCTCAAATCTTTATAACAATCTGTCCAATGTATATCTTGCACTTAAAAAAACTGATAAAGCAACCGAAGCCTTACACAAGGCATTTGAGATAAGGATTCCATATGCTGACACCGGCATAATTGAAACGCATGATATGCTCCAACAGATGCTTAATCTTGTAAATATGCTGATACTTGCTGGTGATTTAGAGCTTGCACGGCTTGTCCTTAATCAATATGATGCTCTTGTAACAGATAACGAAGGCTACAACACTTTAGATTATGGCTGCTGCCGACTTGCTTCCGGAATAATTGCATTAAAGGAAGGTAAACCAGTAGAAGCCGAAAAGAATCTACTGGCAGCAGAGAGTATTATCAATGCTGCTATGGATACCAGTGATTCTGATTTAGCTTCATCTGATACTGCTGTTTCAGCATTTGATAATTATGTTTCTAAGAATAACTATCTGAAATCTGTATACGGATATCTGAATAATCTATATGCCAGATGGCACAAGCCTGAGAAAGCACTGGAATATAAAGAAAAATGGCTGAATGCCAAGAATGAACAAAATAAGAATATCACACACAGAAACGCATAAACTATTAATGCCACTAAAAAAATACTGTTTGACATCGCCAGATATCAATGGTATATTATTTGTAGTGGTTGTGCTACGGAAACTTGCGATGCCCGTAGCCGGTGGAGTTCCATGCGTGGGCTCCACTTTTTTTATGCCTGTTTCAGAAAGGAAATACTATATGGCAAAAAACTTTCTCACCTATGAGCAGCAGCTACATATTCTTGAATATGACAAGCAACTTGCTATTCCTAATCACGAATATGCCACTAAAAAACTGGAAGAACTCAGCTACTATTCTCTAATAGGTGGATACAAATCTCTTTTCAAACACGCTCCGTCAAATAAATATATTCATGGCGTTACTTTTGATGAATTAGTTTCTTTCTACTACTTTGATGAAGAGCTACGCACTTTGTTTCTGAAATACATTCTTCATGTAGAACGCCATATAAAATCCATGTTTTCCTATCACTTCTGTGAAAAATATGGTGAACAGCAGTCCATGTATCTTGATATAAATAATTATAATCACACCAGAAAGAACCATCGTGAACTGCTTCGCCTGACTCATTCATTACAAAAAGTTATTGCTACTCCTAGCAAATATGCCTATATTGAGCATTCAGTCAATACATATCACAATGTACCATTATGGGTTGCAACAAATGCTTTAACATTTGGGCAGATTTCCAAAATGTATCAATATGCAACTACTGATATTAGAACCAAAATCAGCAAAAACTTTCAGAATGTTTCAGAAAAACAATTGCATCAGTTTATCAACATTATAGGCAAATGCCGTAATGTATGTGCCCATGGGGAGCGTCTGTTTTCATTCAGAATAAACGAGACAATTCCTGATACCCTGCTACACCAAAAGCTTCAAATCAATCAAAACAATAATCACTATGTATACGGCAAGCAGGATTTATTCGCAGTTGTAATTGCCCTACGCTACCTGATAAATAATGATGAATTCAGACTCTTTAAAACTGCTCTTTCAAAACTTATAAAAACTGTAATTAAGCAGTGTCCTCATCTTACAGAGAAACAATTGCTTGATAATATGGGATTTCCTGCTAACTGGGATAAAATCAGCCGATACAGGAAAATATAATTCAATATCTAACATGAGTTTATTGACATACACATCTTGTAATGTTAATGTACATATGGTTGCGCTACGGAAACTTGCGATGCCCGTAGCCGGTGGAGTTCCATGCGTGGGCTCCACTTTTTTATTTTCCACGAAGGTACCTTAAACTTACTACTTGTATCAATAATTTGCATTATGAGAAGTTCCAGGATGGAACTGTAAAATGTATTGAAGATGAGATACCGTTTGAAGTGCCGGAGGGGTGGGCGTGGACGAGATTCTCTGCCATAACAATTAATCGCGATAGCGAGCGAAAACCTATATCGTCATCTCAACGAACGGATGTTGCTAAAATCTATGATTATTATGGAGCTTCAGGCAAGATTGATAAAATTGATAAATACATTTTCAATGAACGACTTTTGCTTATAGGTGAAGATGGAGCAAATCTTGTGACACGCAATAAACCGATTGCATTTTTTGCTGAAGGACAATATTGGGTTAACAATCATGCCCATTGCATTGATGCTACTGACAAATTTATTTTGGAATACCTTTGCTCTTATATCAATGCAATTAGTCTGGAAAAATATGTAACCGGTTCTGCTCAACCAAAAATGACGCAGGATAATATGAATTCTATTCTTATTCCGTTACCCCCATATAGTGAGCAAAAACATATGAGTCAACACCTTAATGAAGTGATGTATACGGTTGATAATATTGAAATCGGGAAAGTAGATATTAACGAACTTGTTTCGAAAGCAAAATCCAAAATCCTTGACCTCGCCATCCGTGGTAAACTTGTTCCACAAGACCCGAATGACGAACCAGCATCTGTGATATTGGAGCGTATTCGTACAGAGAAAGAAGAACTGATTAAACAAGGCAAAATCAAGCGTGATAAGAAGGAATCTGTTATCTTTAAAGGTGATGATAACTCTTATTATGAAAGAGTTGGAGATATAATAAGCAATATTGATGATGAAATTCCGTTTGAATTGCCTCAAAATTGGGAGTGGAGTAGATTACAAACAATCTGTTATCCTATAACTGACGGAACACATAAAACGCCTACCTATTCAGATAGCGGATACATCTTCTTATCAGCAAAGAATATAACTACAGGAAAAATCAATTGGAATGATATCATGTATATCCCAAAATCTTTACATGATGAGTTATATTCAAGAGTATCACCTAAAATGAATGATATTTTGCTTGCCAAAAATGGAACTACAGGAGTTGCGGCAATAGTTGATAGAGAATGTGAGTTTGATATTTATGTAACATTAGCTTTGTTAAGAGTAGTAAATAACAATATTTCCTCACAGTACTTGCTAAAAATTATAGCAAGTGATACCATCCAAGACTATTTTAAAAGTTCTCTAAAGGGAATTGGTGTGCCTAATCTTCACCTTGAACATATAAGAACCACACTTATTCCTATTCCACCTATAAATGAACAAAATAAAATAGCCGAAAGGATTTATCAATATTATTCTTTGCTTGATTCCATAGTCCAAAATATAGAATAACATCTAAGCCGCCCTCATCCGAAGACGGCTTAATTTTTACCAAGTTACAATTTTATCTACAAGTTCCTGTTGTTCGCTGGCAGTACGGCGAAGGTAAATGCGTGTTGTTTCAATGCTCTCATGCCCCATAAGGTCGGCAAGTAAAGCAATATCATTGTACTTTTCAAGGAAGTTCTTTGCGTATCTGTGACGGAATGAATGCGGGTAAACCACCTTTTTATCAAGTCCGTATTTCTCGGCATAGTTTTTAAGTTGCTGAGAAATTCCTCTTGTGGTAATTCTTTCTCCATATCTGTTAAGAAACAAATAGCCAGAGGAACGGTGCGATTCCTCCAGCCATTCAAGAGTTTCTTTTTTTAACTTTTGGGGTATGTATAATCGTCGTAGTTTACCACCTTTTGTGTATAGGTCAAAATATCCAATTTCTATATGCTCAATCTTAATTTGAATCAGCTCGCTTACTCTTGCCCCTGTAGCTGCTAAATACCAAACTACAAAATACCATTCCATATTACTATCCTTTTTGAGCTGCTTCTTAAGAAAATTGTAATCTGCATTGCTGATAACATTTTCTAAGAAGTTTTTTTGCTGCACTTTTACAGCTTTTAGCTGTAAGTGCTGTTCTTCTAAATATTCCAAATACTTGTTTATTGCCTGTATACGTAGATTTACCGTTTTAGGCTTAAAGAATTCTATCAAATACCCTTTGTAGGCAAGCAGATTTTCTTTGCTAACAACATAGTAATTCGCATTGAAATAATTCACTGTCCATAGATACGATGTTATCGTATTTTCTGATAAATTTTCCTTTCTCAAGTATTCTTCAAATGTTATTTTTGTCTCCATAAAAAGACACCTCCGATATAATATTTTTGCGAGAAATTCGCTCTAATATTATATCGAAGATGTTTACACTCCTCTTATTATGAGAAGGTGGGCAATAACGTAAATTGCATTGATGAAAAAATCTCATTTGAATTACCAGAAGGTTGGGCTTTTATTCGTCTAAATACTGCATGGGAACTCATATCTGGAAGAGATTTGTCTCCATCAGAATATAACAATAAAAATGATGGAATTCCATATATTACAGGTGCAAGCAATTTTAAAAATGGTCATATTAGCTTAGTTCGTTGGACTCCCGTTCCGCAAGTTATTACTCGGAGGGGAGACTTACTTCTGACTTGCAAAGGAACTATCGGCGAAATCGCACATAATAACTTTGGCGAAGCTCACATTGCGCGTCAAATTATGGCTATTCGCAATATCTATAGCCTTAATGTTGATTTTCTGGCATTATGCATTGAATATTCAATGACGAAAATCAAACAAGCTGCCAAGGGACTTATTCCGGGAATATCTCGTGAAGATATTCTTAACTTGGTTATACCTATTCCACCAACCAAAGAGCAAGAAAATATTTGCAACAAGCTCAAAGCAACTTTTTCAGCAATAGAGCATATTGAGAAGAGTCTCAATTGAGGCACTTTTCGATTATAGCTAGGTGGCTAAATGCAACATTTATAGATTTATTAATGCGTTTCTGTTCAGATATCGGAGGAACTGCGATGAGCATTTCTTTTAATGTAAGTGGCTTTAATTCCTTTTGATTTGTTGATCCTTCACCTTTCTTTTCAAGTTCGGTTTGATGTGCCTTCATGAAAGCATATAGGTAATATGAGCTGATGCAACTAAAGCTACGAATTACCGTAACATGGGAATCAGGAACAATTAAGAGACCTGTAGTATTATCGGTATTTCTATAAATTCCGACTCGTCCAAGAGTACCTGTTCCGGTTGAGTTAATTACTATATCTCCATCTTGCATATGTTCATCAGTCGGATAACGTTTTATTGTGATCTCGTCAAGATATTGAGCCAAACTAATATCTATGCCGTTGTATTTGGTGTTGCATTTCTGAGCAAATACAATAACATTGCTGATTTCTGCATATTTTGGAGATTTCCCTCGACGAATTTCTTTAACACAGCAATTTTCTAAACGCATCCATGTCCAAGTATCTGGAATATCATATGGTATTTCTTCATCAATGCAAGACACCTCACCATCAATCTTCTCATAATAAGAGTTATCATCACCTTTAAAGATAACAGATTCCTTCTTATCACGCTTGATTTTTCCATGTTTAATAAGTTCTTCTTTTTCAGCACGGATACGCTCAAGAAGAACAGAAGCCGGCTCGTCATTCGGGTCTTGTGGGACAAGTTTGCCACGGATGGCGAGGTCAAGGATTTTAGCTTTTAAAATTGTAATAGTTGAGTGTAAGTTATCTTTATTAAATTGAATCTCATTTACTTTTACAATGGCTTGTTGAACAGCAGCAACTATGCGTACTTGTTCATTTTGGGGTGGAACAATACATAGATAATTCATTGCAGCAGAAATTGTAATTGTGTCAACAGTTGTACCTTTAGAATTTTCTCTCATTTGCGATTGAACAAAGCTTGATTCCAATAAGATTTTGGCAAATTTAGAAACAAGCATTTTATTTCTGTTTTCAAAGCAGAGAACACTAGCATCTTTATAATAAAACTGGTCCTCTGGCTTTACTATATAAACTTTTCCTATTGTACCTACGCCAGAAACCATCAAGTCACCTGATTGTGGTATACCATAGTTTTTTTCTAATTCAAGATAATTCTCTTTAGAAATAAATAAATCATTCTCAACAAAATCATTCTCAGATAATTTTACAATTTCTCGTGCCCTATAAAACGGAATCCCTTCGTTTTTCCAATCAGATTGAAGAACTCGTTTACTTGAACATACATTTAATAAGTCTCTTAATCTACACCAACTCCACCCCTCCGGCACTTCAAATGGTATCTCGTCCTCAATACATTTTACAGTTCCGTCCTGGAACTTCTCATAATGCAAATTATCCTCACCTTTAAAGATAATTGTATCATTCTTAATATCCTTTTTCTTGAGCTTACCTTCCTTGAACATCTGCTGCTTCTGCTCTCTGATGCGTTCCAACAATACCTCTGCTGGTTCATCATTTGGATCCTGCGGAACAAGTTTGCCACGGATAGCAAGATCAAGTATTTTTTGTCTTAATGCTTTTGTATCCATTACTCCTCCACTTCTCCAATCAGTTGTTCCAATTCTGAAACTGCCTTGGCAATATTCTGAGATTTTTCTTTAATCTGATCTAATAATTCCGCAAGTGTATAATTATCTGTATCAGATTCTGTCTTCATCCATGTAATATCAAGACTTGTTTTATCTCTTGCAAGAATATCCTGAATTGAGAATTTACGCCATCTTCCATTTGGATTTTCTTCACTATATGTTTCTTTTCGTTTGCTTAAGTCTCCATCTGCATAGCATGCTATAAAGTCATCAAAGTGCTCTGGCTTTAAAGGATTAGTTTTTCCAAATGATGGCATATCATTTCTAAGATCATAAATCCAGACTTCTTTTGTATTTCCCTTGTCTGTTTTTCCACGAGTAAAGAAAAGTACATTTGTCTTAACACCCTGTGCATAGAATATTCCGGTAGGAAGACGCAGAATTGTATGTAGATTACATTTATCTAATAAATCCCGTCTAATTTTCTCGCCATCACCATCCGCAAATAACACATTATCCGGCAATACAACAGCAGCTCTTGCTTTTCCGTTGTTTTTAAGACTTCTATAAATATGCTGTAAAAAGTTTAACTGTTTGTTACTTGTAGGATAAGTAAAATCATCACGTGTAGCACGTTCTCCGCCTTTCTTAGTTCCAAATGGTGGATTTGTCAGAACCAAATCGTAATCATGCATTGATTTTCCTATATTTGAAAGCGTATCGCCTAATGTAATAGGAGCTTCGATATCATGGAGCATAGCATTCATCAATGCCAACCGGTGTGTATCATGTACAAGCTCACAGCCTGTAAATGCTTCCTCCCTCTCAAATCTCGCCATATCTGCATCTTCAATATCAAAAAAATTATCTGTATGCTCTGCAACATATTGGTGAGCAGCAATCATAAAACCAAATGTTCCACAGGCAGGGTCGTTACATCTCTCTCCTACTTGGGGTTTCATAAGTTTTGTCATAACATCAATCAAAACACGTGGAGTAAAATACTGACCTGCACCCGATTTCTTTTCATTAGCATTTTTCTCAAGTAATCCTTCATATAAATTTCCAAGTCCTTCTTCTCTCGCAGAATACCAATCAAGACTGTCTATCGTAGCTATAATTTTCTCAAGATTCTTAGGCTCATCAATATTTGTCGCTGCACCCTGATATATTTCACGAATTCTGCCTGTACCATTATCCCCTAGTTCTGATAACAGTTCCTTGTAAAATTTTTTTAATTCTACTCCGCTTTTAGCCTTCAATTCATCCCAACGATATTTCTCTGGAATCTGTTCTTCTGTTCCAGTTTCCTTCGCCATTTTCAAAAACAAAATATATGTTAATTCTGTAACATACTGATGATATGTGATGCCATCATCTCTTAATACATTACATAAATTCCATAATTTTGATACAATTTCTTGTGTTGTCATGCAACATTTCCTCCGTCATCATACAAATATTCATTTAATTCAAGCACAATGCTTTCAAGGTTATTCTGAAATACTTTATTTATCTTTTTGAAGCCTCCATAGCTTGCGAATCTGCTGTCTTCATCAAATACCTTGATATTCATTACAGATTCCCCCAGCAGATATTTTTCAATGCGGGATATCCAGCTCTGTTCCTGCTTTGAGAAATTATGTTTTTTTCTAAGTTTCTCAACAGCTCTGTGAATACGTGCTTCATGACTAATAAGCGTTGATCCAATTGCATAGCGTCGAATCAAGCTTATAATATCTGCCATTATCTCTTCATTAGTCAATTCATAAAGTGCAGTATTCAACTGCTGTGTAGTAAATCCTTCTCTGTCAAGTGTTAATCTTAAATCCTTCAAATCTTTTCTTGTCAAATCCTTAGGTCTGGTACAAATAATATTCAATGCTGCAATTTCATTTCGATTGCTCTGAATATATCGTGAAAATGCATTCAGGTAATCTTCTGGTTTTTCTGCATTTCCATATCCACGTGAATGTTCTGTCAATACATCCTCTGCATCTGAAATTACAACAGGACGAGAACCATTTGCTTTCGTTTCTTGTAGCATTTTGAATACATCACGATATTTAAGCAGACGATTCTTAGCCTCCTGCACATCTGACTTTTCAATTTCCATAATAAGCTGTGATGGGTCTTTTCCATCAGTCATGCTAATGAAATAGTCCATCATTTTAGGCGACATATTTCGTTTCTTTCTCTGCAATTTGGCAATTATCTGATTAATCTGCTGCTCTACCTGTTTATCATCATTTATTTCAGACAGACCATCTAATAACTGAGTAAAGCTTGTTGTTGGATTAACCACTACTGGTTTCATCGTATTCACATCATTCAAAGAATCATATACCCCTACAGGATCGTATATTTCAAAATGCGTCTTATGTATTTTCGGACATAATCTAGTAGCACGCCCCAACATCTGCTCAAATAAAATACGTGATTTCACACGACGCATAAACACTAATGTTGTAATTTCCGGCACATCAATTCCTGTAGTCAACAAATCCACTGTTACTGCAATGCTTGGGTAACTCTCATTCTTGAAACGTTTTATAGCCTCCTGCACTTTCTTAGGATTGCCGCCTCCAACGCTACCTGTTATCTTCATAATAGCCTCATTAGAGACCCCATATTCCGAATAAATATCTCTCAAAATTGATACAATCATATCTGCATGTTGGTCATCAACTGCATATATTAGAGTTTTTCCCTGTTCTTCTGGATTCTCAGGATCTATATCTCTAGCAATCTCGCCTAAAACGGTCTTATTGAAATTCTCTGTAATAACCTGCCGATTAAATTGTTCAACATCAAAATCTAATTCATCATCCAACAACTCACTATTTGTAATTTCACCTGTCACAGGATCATAAATCATAACTGTATCACCCGATTTGTAGTGAATTCCACCTGTACTGAGTTTTGTTTCCAAATGATGAGGAGCATCATGATCTACTAAATATCCTTCTATGACAGCTTCTCTATATGTATATTTAAACACTGGTTGTCCAAAAATTTCTGTCGTCTGAAGTGCAGGTGTTGCCGTAAGTGCAATCTTCACCGCATCGAAATATTCAATCACACTTCGATATTTGCTTTGATAATCTCTTTGGTCACGATACAAAATTTCGGTGTCGCCCATTTCCTTGTCAAGAATATATCCGCGGTGTGCTTCATCTATGATAATAAGATCATAGTCTGTAACCGCCGGCATAGTTTCTCCATCATTATATAGAATACGCTTAACCATGCTCTGAACCGTTGCCACCTGTATTCTGGTTTCTTTATCAATATTTTTATCTTCAAGTCCCTTGATATTATATATCTCATCAAGTGTCATTAAGTCTTCCAACTTTATTTCTTTGAATACATCTGATGCCTGTTCCCCAAGAGAAGTACGGTCAACAAGAAACAATATACGTTTGAATCGGTTCGTCTTTAAAAAGCGATAAATCATACCTAGTACAGTACGTGTTTTTCCTGTTCCTGTTGCCATAGCTAAAAGGATATTCTTTTTTCCTTCAATAACTGACTGTTCTGCCGCTTTTATCGCATTTAACTGATATTCACGCAGATTTAACCCATTAGGATCTGTAAGAAAATCATATGGCAATGCCTTCAATGCTGAATTACCCTCTTGAGGATTTTTCTCCAGCAATTCTACCATTCCCATAGGACTAATCCACCCATGAAGAGCTGTCGGATTATTTGCAGGGCTTCTCAAATCTAAAAACCATATTCCTGACTTTGTTTCAAGCTGCTTTAGATATGGTCTTCCGTTGGTAGCAAAAGTAAATGGTACTTTATATTCACCCCATTCTCCAATCTGATACTCTGAATCTTCCTTACGAATATTACGCGGATATTCTTTTCCCTGATAATCAATAACAGACGGAATATCCTTATGTATTGCTTTTGCCTCGATGACACCTATCAACTTAGTGTCAACAAATAATGCATAGTCTACACGTCCGCTCTGTCCTACTGAAGAATTTGTCGGCCATTCAGCAATAGCCATATTATGTCCTTTTGCCGGACGAGTTCCTTTAGAATAACGAAGATTTTCTGTATCTGCCTCCCAGCCTACTTGACGCAATTGTTCATCAATAATATATCTAGTTTCAGCTTCTGATTTAGGGCGCTGACTTGCCATTTTACCAGCCTGCTTCTGACGCTCTGATTTAGAAATAGCTTCTGCTGTACTTGCTTTTTGTTCTGCCTGTTTTGTAAGTTCTTCTGCCTGTCTCTCTTCTGCAGCTTTCTCTTCATGTGTAACCGAAACTCTCTTATTTTCTAATTCAGGCATAATAAAATCATGATGCTGATAATTCCAATCTCCATAAGTCTGCATAAACCATTCGCAAAGACTATAAGCCATTTGAATCAGAATTTTACATTCTGATTCAGAATCATAATTCTCATGCACAGCTTTATTTCTGGCTTTTCTAAGAGCATGTAAAATATCCGTTAAATCTCTTGTTAGCAATCCCTCTCTTTGAAGAGTATCTATTCTTGTAACTGCCGTATTATCATATGGCAATTGGATTCTGTCATAAGTAAACATTAAATTAACAATGCTCTCCCCTATCATTCCCAATTTCATAAGGCATGAATTAGGATCAGAAAAGCAATACTTTTCAGCCTGACAACCAAACGTTGATAAAACAGGAAACTCTGTTTGTAAAAAGTCAAAATTAGATTTCATAAGAGTTACCTCCTCGTTCTGTTTCTACATCCATAGAATAATCAATAATATCATCTATCCGGCAATGGAGAATATCACATATCCTAATTAACACTTCCAATCTGACAAATTGATTTTTTCCCATTTTAGCCATAGCATTTGTACTTATACCGCTCTTATGTACCAATTGCGTTTTGCTGATTTTTTTATCTATTAACAGCTTCCACAGCTTATCATAATTTACTGTCAATGTAATATTCTCCTATCCACCACAATATTCACTTAACTTCTCATAATATAGTATTATATCATGCATACTGATATTTTTTCAATCTCAACTTGAATTTCTCAAGCACTCCAGAGCACTCTATTACATCATCTTTTTTTGATTAAATATTCTTTGTCTTTATCTCTCATAAAATCCCTTTCCTCGCCAATCTGATATCTATCTGTCCTATTCTCTTCAGTTGGAATATTCTCATTCTTTTTAACGTGATTAACATTCCATTCCTCAACATCTTTCACATAATCAGCATATTCACCTTTGGCCGCATAATAAGTACTATAAAAATCCCTTACATTATCATAACCATGTCGTTGCACAATAGATGACAAATAGCGTTTCATATTATCAATCTGTTTGTTCAGTTCATATATTTGATTCTGCAACCCTCCACGCTTTCGTGCCTTAAATGCACCATTACATTCTGACAATTCTATCTCCAGCTCGCTGCGTTTATGCTCCTGCGCAAATATTGCTTCATTTTGCTTTTGTAATTCATCATAGATATTCTGAAGACTTAGGTATTTTTTTGCAAGTGGTGACATTGTTGGCATTGTTGGATAAGTCTTAGCCTCAATATTTCTACTTTCTTCTGACACAATATCCAGCATCTTTTCTGCCACACCAACCGCAGCCAGCATAATGCGATTAATAAGAAGTTCAAGCACTGCAATAGCAAGCTTTATAATACTTGCAAGAAGATCCGGTCTGTCTCCATATAAATCTATGGAATACCTTACCTTTTCTGTTATTTCATTCTTCTTTATCCTTGATATGTCCTCTTCTGACACTCCGCTTACAATTGCTCTGTCAACAGTCCTGTTCCATTCCTGTCGTACCTCATTGTCAGCCTTTATTTGTTCTTCCATTGGATTATTTTTGCCTATTTTTTTAGTAGCAAGATATGGACTGTTCTTATCAAAGACTTTAAGTTTATCCTCTTCATGCAGCACAAGCTGATTTATTTCATTTGTAAAAAACACCTTTGCCTCATCAAGAAATGAATCCTTTTTAAATCTATCGACTTTTATAGAAAACTCTTTTTTCTCATAGACCTCGCCTTTTCTGATAATCTTACAGCCATTACGGATGTCACCACTTGCATCCAATATCTCTTTCTTAGTACGCACATGTTTCCCTCTTTCATCATAGAACATGTTTCTTGATGCTACCTTAACAACCGGCTTTTCCAGTTTCGTCCTCTCTGCAAATATCAGATGAATATGAAAGTTTGTCTTTCTTTTGTTATGATGCAGGGCTGCATAGCAGTCCACACCATACTTTTTCTTGAAATCCGTAGCAAAATGTTTGATAAGATAATCATGCTCATAATGATACAAGCCTTCCGGTAATGCTATAATCAGCTCTCTTGCCTCAATATATTTTCCTATCGTTCCACTTTTAGCAAATTCTTCTCTGTTGCATTTTGCAAGATCTTTCCAAAAAGAACGAAGTGGCTGTGTCGCATATATGGCATATAGATTTTCCTGTTTAACTGTACTTGTTATATAATCAATTCTCCCCATGACATTATGGAGTTTCGTCATCTGTATAAATGAATGTCTTGGCATTGCTATCATCTCCTTCTTTTTATCAGCTACATTTAATTCTTCAAATGCAGCCATAGTAATATTTATTCTCAGGCTCGATGCAATCGCGAAATCCCCGGAGTACAAAACGAAGTTTTGTGCGGAGGGTGTATTTCGCTCTCAAACGCCGAGGGCTGTATTTGAACTTCTCTTGCCCCTTGCTTGAAGCATCTCTTGCTCTGATAATTATCTAAAATCTCGTAAAGGTGTCTTTTCACATTAATTGACGGCAATTTGTTACAGCATTTTTCATAGCTGACTTCACTTTATGCCGTCGCTCTTATATAATGCCGTCGCTTTGTGCCATCACTTTTCCTTTGTTCTTTTTCCGACTTTCTTTCGTTCAAGTTCCATGCTGTCGGATTATTACGGCATTTTAAGTTACTGCCGTCGGATTGTTCAGTCGCTTTTTATTTCTGCCATCGTTTTATGCCGGCAGTCGCTACAATATTTGCAGATAAAAATAAGGACCATGTATTTCTACACAGTCCCTGTCTCTATAATCTATATTCTATTGCTAATCATTTATCATCCATCTTAGTGCACTCTGTACTAATGTCTCATCTTCTTCATAATCCTCTGACTCCTCATCAGATATGCTTTTCGTTCCTGTCTCCATAGCAGCATCAGCTTTATTCATTACTGACATAGCACCTCCACCAGTCTGAATTGCAGCCAGCAGACTTCCTACCATTGTCATAACTTCCTTATTGGCTTCCTGACGTGCTTCTTCCTTTGCCGCATGCCTGATTCTTTCCTCAATTGCTTCCATATCTTCTGTTGATACAAACTCCGGCTCTTTCTCTTTCTTTGGCTGCGTTAATTCTTCCTGCCCATAATTCTCGATATAATAAGTTGCTGCATCTATAAAAAACTGATTCTTTGACTTAAATATATCCAAATTTAACTCATTCAGAACCTTATTAATAGTTACATGAGCCGGATTAAGCATATTTAATCTCACTGTAAACTTAACTGTCCTGTCTATCGCCATAATTATTCCTCCTCATAATCTTTCTTTACATATAATCCCAGTAAGGCAGGAAGATTGGAAAGTACTTTCCTTTCTACCTTTCCAACTATCCTGTCCGCAAATGCATCTTCTTTTTCCCTTGTTTCCAGATATGGATCTTCCTGTATACGCATAACTCTCTCATAATAATAATTGATTGCTTCAATCACGAACCTGTTTTGTGACTTAAATCTTTCCCCCACATCTTTGCTGTGAAGGCTCTCCCATGCCATAATATCAGATTCCTTATCCATATTAAATCGTATATTCTGATTTTTATTCATATAATCACCTGTTCCTTCCATTATCTTTAATCTGTTTTTCATGCCACTCTTTTACGAGCCTCTCTATAAGTTCCACCTTTTGCTTTGGAGTAAAATCATCTGGGAAATACTCCTCAAGTGTACTGGCACAAATCTTAATCTGTTCCCGCTGGTTCGGTTTTTCCTCTTCCAATATTGAATAGATTGCATCCATATCCAGCTTTCCGCTCTGACTTATACGTTTCATCCTGTTTGCCTGCGACAATGATGGTGTGCACTGCTCTAAATCCATGACTGCATGAAGCTCATACTGCTCATTCTCCGACAGATAAGACAGTTCTACTGCAATCGTGAATGCAATCTTCCCATCATCAACCATATCAAGTATCTTTGGGATAAGCTTTGTAAGCCTTATATATCGTTTTATCTGTGCCACACTCTCTCCCACCTGTCTTGCAAGTAATTCATTACTATTTATTGTACTTGTATTATTGCCCTTCTCATTTAGCTGACTTCCATCTGTAAACTTTGGTCCAACTTGAGCCAAAGCCCCACTGTCAAGGTGCTTTCCCTGATGTTTCATTGCATCCAGCTTCATCTTATACGCAAATGCTTTCTCGCTAGGTTTGAGATTCTCTCTATGCAGATTAGAATCAACCATTGCCACAACTGCCTGATCATCATCTAATTCTCTTATCACAACCGGAACCTTCGTCTCTCCTGCCCAAATTGCTGCCTCCTTCCTTCTATGTCCTGATATAACTTCATATCCATCACCGTATGGATTAGTCCTTACAAGAAGTGGCACAAGCACTCCTTCTTTTTCAATACTTCTCATAAGCTCGCACAATTCTGTATTCATCTCTACTTTAAATGGATGATTTTTGAAATCATGCAATCTGTTTACATCTACATTCCGGATCGTCTCCATAATATCGCCTTTCTCGAACACATCGAATCAGCCCTTTAAAACGTCTTAATAAAAATCCGTTTTAAAGGTATAAAAAAAGACCACTCACTTTCAATTTTTCTTGAAAATGAACGGTCTTTCACGCTTCTGTTATTTAGT
>OGJV01000089.1_pt1 | contig 61933 bp, 55 predicted proteins | sample 1572271 | NCBI WGS metagenome assembly OGJV01 (sample SAMEA2582107, study PRJEB24529) | metagenome | biome: Human gut stool | place: China | collected 2011
GCCCCTTGCGTTCTCTTGGGGGTGTAAGGGGGCCATTCTCTCACGTGAGAGAATGGCCCCCTTTATCCGTGCAGTGCCATCGGCACTGCTATTCCCCCTCCACGCGCAGCGTGAAAAGCCTCCTCTTATCTGCAAAGATAAGAAAACCACCCCTCGCTGCTGCGAGTTTCTTCGATCTGCCATCCGGCAGCGATAAGCTGCTCCTTTACCTCGCCGGCGCGGTCGTCGATGATGCCCGAGCAGAGGAAAATGCCGCCCTTTTTGAGGAGCTTCCCCACCTGCGGGGCGAGCGCGATGATGACGTCCGCGACGATGTTTGCAACGATCACGTCATAGTCGCCGCCGAACTCCTTCTGGAGCCTTTTGTCGCTGAGCACGTCTCCCGCGCGGACGGTGTAATGCTCCTTGCCGACGCCGTTGAGTGCGGCGTTTTCATACGCGACGCCGACGCACTTGTCGTCGATATCGCAGGCAAAGGCGTCCTTCGCGCCGAGCAGCAGCGCGGCGATGGATAAAATGCCGCTGCCGCAGCCAAGGTCTAAAACCTTTTCCCCGCCGTGGATATGCTGCTCAAGCGCCTGTAAGCACAGCCGCGTCGTGGCGTGGCTGCCGGTGCCGAACGTCAATCCGGGATTTAAGACAAGCTTGACGCGCCCGTCCTCCTGCGCCTGCTCCCATTCCGGCACGACGAGCAGCCGCTCGCCGATCTCCATGGGCTTGTAGAACTGCTTCCAGTTGTTCTCCCAGTCCGCGTCTTCGACATTTTCCATGCTGAGGATCAGCGGCGCGTACTCGGGATGCTGCTTTTTGAAGGCCGACAGACCGATACGGAACTGCGCGAGGGTGTTGTAGCCCCCGGCGCTGTCCTCCAAATAAAACGTGATGCGGCTCTTGCCGTGCATCTGCTCCATCAGCTCGTCGTCGACATAGTCCCAGTACTGGTGGTTATTTTCGAGGAAGTCCTTGAAGTCGCCCTCCTCGTCGATCATCAGGCTGTCGATGCCGTACTCGCTCAAAAGCTCCGTCGCGGGTTCGATGCCCCCGGGCTGCGTGTCAAGGTGTAATTCCAGCCACTTCATCGCTCAGTCCCCACAAAGAACAGGCCCAACGTACCGCAGCCGGTGTGCGCGCCGATGACGGGGCCGATGAACTCATCGCGCACGTCCGTTACGCCGAAGCGCTCCTTGAGCAGCCCCTTGACGTATTCGACGGACTCGGGGCAATTGGCGTGGCAGATGAGCATGGGCTGGTTTTTCTCCGGCTCGACGCCGATCTCGCCAACCTTGTCGACAAGCGCGCGCAGCGCCGCCTTCGTGCCGCGGGCCTTGCTCACGGGGGTCAAGCGGCCCTCGCTGTCCGTGTGCATGACGGGCTTGATGCCGAGCATCGTGCCGACCAGCGCCGCCGTGGAGCTCACGCGGCCGCCGCGCTTTAAGTGGTTCAGATCGTCGACGATGAACCAGTGGCACTGGCTCTGGATGATGGAGCGGACGTAGGCATCCAGCTCGTCGATGGTCAAATTCTTCTCGCGGCGCTCGCGCACGGCGCGATAGAGCAGCATGCCCTGCCCGCGCGAGGCGGACAGCGAGTCAATGACTAAGATCTTCGCCTCGGGGTACTTTTCGCGCAGGTCCTCCGCCGCGATGCAGGCGGACTGATACGTTGTGGACAGCGCGCTCGAAAAGCAGACGCAGAGGATGTCCTTGCCCTCCTGCAAGACCTTTTCCATCGCGTCGGTGAACTGGCCGACGTTGGCCGCGGCGGTCGTGCAGTCCGCGCCCGCGGCGATCTTGGCGAAAAATTCCTCGGGCGACATGTCCGCGTGGTCAGGAGTATTCAAAAGCGTCTTGCCCTCGATGGTGAACGAGAGCGGCAGGACCGTCAACTCGAGCTCTTCGACCTCCTGCTGGCTCAAATCGCAGCAGCTATCGGTCATAATGATATAATCACGCATTACAGCACTTCTCCTTTCAGGGAAGAAAATCACGTTTTTGTCTTTTGTATCCTGTCGGATGCCATATTATACCAAATTCCCCCACAGCCTGTAAATATGCCGTGAAATTTATTTTCCCTTCCGCTTCGGCATAGCCGCATGGAATTTGCAAAGGGGCGCGGCCATGCCGCGCCCCCTACCGTGCTTTTATTTTGTATCCGAGCACTGCTCCGCCTGTATTCCCGCAAGCTTCAGAAATTTTTTGTCCGTTTGAATGCTCTGAGTCAGGAACTTGCCGTCCTTGAACAGCGCGTAGGTCGTCACCGGGGCGGGTACGCTCTGTGCCCGCTCCCTGCTGGTGATATGAATGACCTTCAAAGGAACACTGTACGCTCTCGCGGCTTCTTCCACACGCGGCACCCAGTAGTAAGTAAACGGGCACTGGTCGGTATAATAGAGGACAAAGCCGCTCTCTTCCACCGCAGGGTGCTTGGCACAGGCCTTGAACCTCGGCGGCTCTGCATCCTGTGCAAGCGGCAGATACATCAAATTGATCCCGCATTCCGATGTATCGGCAACGGCAAATCCCTTATATGCCAGATACTTCGGGTCGGAGAGGAACTCCCGCTTTCGCCCCTCGGACGAGAGAATGCACAGCCCCTTTCGTCCCTGCTCCTTTGCGTCCCGGATGCACTCTTCCAGCAGATCGTTGGAATATCCGTGCCCTTTCAGCGAGCCGGAGACCCACAGACAGTCAATATAAAAATACCCGTCCGCCTGAATAGGCACCCACGCGTTTTCCGCCGGAATATACTCAATAAAGCACTTGCCGCGCTCCGCGCTCCGACAGAAGACCAGCCCCTCTTTAAAGCGCTGCTTGAGCCACTCCTTTTTGATGACGCCCTGCTTGCCGGACATCGCACAGCAGATGTGCTCTTTCTCAATATTATCATCGGTGATTCGGATATAGTCCATCGAAAGAACCTCCCGGATATTTCATAAATTCTCCGCACCCTAAAACTTCGCATCCAGCATACCATGCCGCCGATTTCGCCGCAAGCGCAAAAAAAGCAGCGCCGGTTGGCGCTGCTTTTTGATTCTTTTGGGAATTTGAATTACTGCTGCTCGGCGGCCTTTGCGGCGGCCTGCTGGGCTTCGATCTCGATGAGGGCATCCTTGCGGGAGAGGTTCCAGCGGCCCTTCTCGTCGATCTCCATGAACTTGACCCAGATCATATCGCCGACGGTGACAACATCCTCGACCTTCTCGACGCGCTTGCGGTCGAGCTTGGAGATGTGGACGAGGCCGTCCTTGCCCGGGGCGATCTCGACGAACGCGCCGAACTGCATCAGGCGCACGACGCGGCCATAGTAGAGCTTGCCGACCTCGGGCACGAAGACGATATCGTCGATGCACTTCTTCGCAGCGTCGCACGCGGCGGCGTTGGCGGAGGCGATGTGGATGGTGCCGTCGTCGTCGATGTCGACCTTGGCGCCGGTATCGGCAACGATCTTCTGGATGACGCTGCCGCCCTTACCGATGACCTCGCGGATGCGCTCGGGGTCGATGTGCATGGTGATCATCTTGGGCGCATACTGGCTGACCTCGGCGCGCGGCTCGGAGATGCAGGGCAGCATGATCTGGTCGAGGATCTGCACGCGCGCGTCATAGGTGATCTCAAGGGCGTTCTTGATGATGTCCATCGTCAGGCCGTCGTTCTTGAGGTCCATCTGGATGGCGGTGATGCCCTTCTTGGTACCGGCAACCTTGAAGTCCATTTCGCCGTGGAAGTCCTCAACGCCCTGAATGTCGATGAACGTGGTGAAGTCGTCGCCGTCCTGAATGAGGCCGCAGGAGATACCGGCGACGGGCGCCTTGATGGGAACGCCTGCGTCCATCAGCGCGAGCGTGGAGCCGCAGATGGAGCCCTGAGAGGTCGAGCCGTTGGAGGAGACGACCTCGCTCACGACGCGGATGGCATACGGGAACTCGTCGACAGACGGGATGACCGGCAGCAGCGCGCGCTCAGCGAGAGCGCCGTGGCCGATCTCGCGGCGGCCGGGGCTGCGGGAGGGCTTGGCCTCGCCGACGGAGTATCCGGGGAAGTTATAGTGGTGCATATAGCGCTTTTCGGTCTCTTCCCAGATGGTGTCGAGCTTCTGGGCGGCGGAAAGCGTGTCAAGCGTACAAACGGAGAGCACCTGCGTCTGGCCGCGGGTGAACAGGCCCGAGCCGTGGACGCGGGGCAGGACGCCGACTTCGGCAGCGAGAGGACGGATCTCGTTCTTCTGGCGGCCGTCGACGCGGTGGCCCTCGAGCAGCCACGCCTTGACGATCTTCTTCTGGAACTTATAGGTGATCTCGTCGAGGAACTGATCCATATCGGGATACTCCTCGAGGAACTTCTCGTGCCAGTGCTCGATCATCTCGTTCCAGCGGGCCTCGCGGACGTTCTTGTCGTCGGTATCCATCGCGGCCTTGGCCTCGTCCATGAAGTTTTCGACGATCTTGTCGAACAGCTCCTGATTGAAGCTCGCGTGCGGGTAGTCAAACTTGGGCTTGCCGATCTCGGCGACCATGCGGTTGATGAGCTCGACCTGCTTCTGGTTCTCGTTGTGGGCAAGCTCGATGGCCTTGTACATGGTGTCGTTGTCGACTTCGTTCGCACCGGCCTCGATCATGACGACCTTCTTGCCGGTCGAGACGACCGTGACGTCGAGATCGCTGACCTTGCGCTGCTCGGAGTTGGGGTTGAGCACGAGTTCGCCGTTCACAAGGCCGACCTTGAGCGCGCCGACAGGGCCGTTCCAGGGGATATCGGAGATGGCGAGCGCGGCGGAGGTGCCGATCAGAGCCGCGATCTCGGGAGAGCAGTCATGGTCGACGCTCATGACCGTCGCCATGATGGAGATGTCGTTGCGGAAGTCGGAGGGGAAGAGCGGGCGGATGGGGCGGTCGATGACGCGGCTGGTCAGGATGCCCTTTTCGCCGGGACGGCCCTCGCGGCGGTTGAAGCTGCCGGGGATGCGGCCCACAGAGTACATCTTCTCCTCAAAGTCCACGCTCAGGGGGAAGAAGTCGATGCCGTCGCGGGGACGGGCGGACGCGGTGGCGCAGACCAGCACGCGGGTGTCGCCGTAGCCGACCATGACGGCGGCGTTGGCGAGTTCAGCAAGCTTGCCGACCTCAAGCGTGAGGGGACGGCCAGCGAGCTCCATCTCGTACTTGTGGTAGTTGGGGAACTGTCTGTGGGTGATGATGGTAGACATTTGTCGATCTCCTTTTTTGTAAAATTCCGTATGGGAGCCGACCGTTTAGCACTTGAAAAAACGTCGGTCACGCCGCCGCTTTTTCAACTGCTAAAGCATAGCAGGCTCTCATACGCGCGGGGAAAGTGCCAAGGGCGAAAGTGTGAAAGAAGGGTGGTGCGCATGCACACCACCCTGTTTTCAAACTTACTTACGGATACCCAGCTTGGCGATCAGGGTACGATAGCGCTCGATGTCCTTCTTCATAAGATAATCGAGCAGGCTGCGGCGCTTACCGATCATCTTGTACAGGCCGCGGCGGGAATGGTTGTCCTGCGGGTGCTGCTTGAGGTGCTCGGTGAGCTGAGTGATGCGCTCGGTGAGGATAGCGACCTGAACCTCCGGAGAACCGGTGTCGCTTTCGTGGGTGCGGTTGGCTTCGATGATAGCCGTCTTCTGGTCTTTGAGCATCATAGTGTGATATCCACCTTTCATAAATTCTCCCAACACTGAGCGGCGGGTCGGTGAATCCTCCACGTCCTAAGTGCGGGAATGTGCACGATAAGCGTGCTGAATTATGATAGCACAGCTTTTTCCTATTGTAAAGCAAAACCTGTGAAATGATACCGCTTTTTTGCTTTTCCCCGTCCCTCGCGGCAAAACAGAAGAAAAAAGAGACAGCCAAGGCCGTCTCTTTTTCAGCGTCGCAGACTTTGCTGCCGCGCACGGCGGCAAATAAATTTGAATCGTTTTTTCTGACGACAAGCGCGTCAGAAAAAATACCTCTCAGGCCGCAAACGTGCGCGCCTATGGCACGTGCGCTGCCGCGGACTGCAATCCCCTCTCAAAAAGCGGCCTCGCCGCTGTTTCGATTATTTTCTCAGTCCCGCGAAATGCTCCTTCGTCACCTTGATCACCACGGGGCTCAGCAGCAGCAGTGCGATGAGGTTCGGGATGGACATGAGGCCGTTGAGCGTGTCGGAGATATCCCACACGAGCGTCAGGTCCGCGACCGCGCCGGCCACAACGACGAGGCAGAAGATGATCTGATAGGGGCGGATGATCTTGCTGCCAAAGAGGAACTCCGCGCAGCGCGTGCCGTAGAGCGCCCAGCCGAGGATGGTGGACGTGGCAAACAGCAGCAGGCCGACGGCCAAAATCAGCGAACCGACCTTGTCGCCGAACACGCTTGAGAAGCCCGCGACCGCCGTGGGAACGCCCGCAGCTGCCGCGTTGCCGTAATTGCCGTCCGCCGCGCCGGAGCAGAGGACAACAAGGGACGTGAGCGTGCAGATGACGATGGTATCCATAAAGACCTCAAAGATGCCGTAAAGGCCCTGCTTGACGGGGTTCTTTTCCGAGGTGGCGGCGTGCGCGATGGGCGCGGAGCCGAGGCCCGCCTCGTTGGAGAAAACGCCGCGGCCGACGCCCTTGGTCATCGCAAGCTTGATGGACATGCCCGCCGCGCCGCCGGTGACGGCAGCGGGGTTAAAAGCTCCCTTGAAGATGGAAGCAAACACGCCGGGAACGGCGCTGACATTCGCAAACACGACGATAAGCGCGCAGACGATGTAAATGACGGCCATGAGGGGCACGAGCTTTTCCGTGACCTGACCGATGCGCTTGACGCCGCCGAGCAGCACCAGCGCCACGAAGATGGCGACGCAAATGCCGGTGATGAGGCAGATCATCGTCTCCCTGCTCGCCGCGTTTTCATTGAACGCGACGGCAACGGACTTGACGGAATCCGCGATGGAGTGCACCTGTGCGATGTTGCCGATACCGAACGCCGCGATGGCACCGAGCACGGCGAACACACCGCCGAGCCACTTCCACTTCGGACCAAGGCCGTTTTTGATGTAGTACATGGGTCCGCCGCACCAGTCGCCCTTTTCGTTGCGCTCGCGGTATTTGACGGCGAGCGTGACCTCAGAGAACTTGGTCACCATGCCGAAAAGCGCCGACACCCACATCCAGAACACGGCGCCGGGGCCGCCTAAAATGATCGCGCCCGTGACGCCCGCGATGTTGCCCGTGCCGACGGTGGAGGCAAGGGCCGTGGACACGGCCTGCAGCGGCGTGATCTCGCCGTCGCCGGCCTCGCCCTTCTTAAAGATCTTTCCGATGGTGTTTTTCCACCAGTAGCCAATCTTGGTGAACTGGATAAAGCCCACAGCGATGCTCAGGTAGACGCCCGTGCCGACGAGCAGCACCAGCATCACCGGCCCCCAGACGAAGCCGTTGACCGCAGTGTTGATCTTCATAAACTGTTCCATACACTTCTCCTTCCCAAAAATCACATTCCGTAAAACGTTTGATGAATTTCTTTCATATCTCAGAGAATACCAAATTGGCCGCCCGCTGTCAACGGGGCAAGTGTCGTTTTTTGTCGTGCGCGCATGGCAAATCATACATTCTGCATAAATTTTAATGCATTCTTTACCTGCATTTAGTGATTTGCACAGCAAAACGGTGGAAAATTTTTGCATTCCCCGCTTGACAACCGGTGTCCGCCATGCTATCCTAACTGTACTAACACACTTAATACAGCAGGAGGCGCCTATGTTCCACTTGATATTTCTGATCCCGGTTCTTGTTGTACTGCTGCTCGGCATTTTGCTGCTCGCCGTGCTGTGCAGCCGATGAATGCAGGAGGAATGCCATGATCACCTTAAATTACCGCGACGCGCGCCCGATCTACGAGCAGGTGTGCGACGGACTGCGGCGGCTGATCGTCTCGGGCGCGATCGCCGACGGGGATAAGCTCCCCTCGGTGCGCGCGCTGGCGACGCAGCTTGCCATCAACCCCAATACCATCCAGCGCGCCTACAACGAGTTGGAAACGAGCGGCTACTGCTGCTCCGTGCCCGGCAAGGGCTGCTTTGCCGTGCACACCTACCGCGCGCAGGACGACGCGCGCCGCTTATCGCTCGAGCATCAGCTCAAAGAGCTTTTGCAGGAGCTGCGCGCCATGGGCGTGAGCGAGGAAGACATTCAAGCATTGTGCAGGGAGGGAGAAGAGAAATGATCGAAGTACGAGGTCTTAAAAAGACCTTTGACGGCTTTGCCGCGCTCGACGGCGCGGATCTGAGCGTGCCGCGCGGCGCGGTCTACGGCCTTGTGGGGCCGAACGGCGCAGGCAAAACGACGCTGCTGCGCCACCTGACGGGCGTTTACCGTCAGGATGAGGGCAGCGTGACCTTTGACGGCCAGCCCGTCTGGGAAAACGTGGATGTGAAGGCGCGCATCGCCTCCATCCCCGACGACTGGTTCTACTTTATGCAGGCGGGGCTGCGCGATATGATGCGCTTTTACCGCGGGTTCTACCCGAATTTCAATTTAGAGCGCTACGAAAAGCTCAAAGAGGTCTTTGCGCTGGACGAAACGCGGCCGCTGCGCCGCATGAGCAAGGGCCAGCAGAAACAGGCGGCCTTCTGGCTCGCCATGTGCACGATGCCGGACTGCCTCATTCTCGACGAGCCGGTGGACGGTCTCGACCCCGTGATGCGCCGCCAGGTGTGGAGCCTCATTTTGCAGGACGTTGCCGAGCGCGGCACGACAGTGCTTGTCTCGTCGCACAACCTGCGCGAATTGGAGGACGTGTGCGACCACGTGGGCGTGATGAGCCGCGGCAAGCTCCTGCTCGAACATTCGCTGAGCGAATTGCAGGACTATACCGTCAAGCTCCAGCTCGCCTTCGAGGGCGCGGAGCTGCCCACCCTGCCGCAGGAGATCAAGGTGCTGCACCACGCGCAGACCGGGCGCGTCCACACGCTCATCTGCCGCGGCAGCGCAGAGGAACTGGAACAGCAGCTCGCCGCGCTGCACCCGATCTTTATCGACGCGGTGCCGCTGTCACTTGAAGAAATTTTCATCTATGAACTGGGAGGTGAGGACTATGCGATCCGCGACATCGTTCTTTGATAAGACTTTATTCCGCAGCCAGCTCAAACACACCTGGCCGCTCTGGCTCGGCTACACTGCCTTGTGGCTCTTCCTCGTGCCGGTCGCGCTCTTTTCAGAGCTTTCCGCCTATCAGGGCGGTTACAGCGCAGTGGATGCGTCCTACCTGCTGCTCAACACCGGCGTGCGCGGCGGCATCTTCATTTCCTTCTTCTTCGGCCTTTTCTTTGCGATGCTTTCCTTCTCGCACCTGACGCAGAGCCGCGCGACGAACGGCTTCCACTCGCTCCCCGTGCGGCGCGAGACCATCTTTCTGACCGCCTACCTCACGGGACTGTTCTGCCAGCTTTCCACCATTCTCGTCACGTTCCTGCTCGGCGCGGCGGTCTCCGCGCCGCTGCACCTAAGCTTCTGGAGCGTCACTGGCGCGGCCATGGGCAGCGCCATGCTCGAAGCCGTCTTTTTCTACTCCTTCGCCGCGCTGTGCATGATGATGACGGGGCAGATCCTCGCCGCGCCCGTCTTCTATTTCGTCGGCAATATCCTCGTTCCGGGAATGGAATATCTGCTGCGCAACTTTGCGGGCAATTTCCTCTACGGCTACAGTGGGCACACCGACGTTGCGCTCGGTTTCCTCTCCCCGCCCCTCTATATGTACCCCGAGGTGGACATCGCCTCGATCGAGACCTGCGAGAGCGGCTCGTACTATGTGACTGCCTACGCGCTTGAGCACCGCTCTTTCATGATCCTCGCCGCCTACGCGCTCGCGGGACTTGTCATCGCCCTCATCGCGCTGCTCCTCTACCGCACGCGCAAGAGCGAGATGACCGGCTCGACGGTCGCCTTCCCGTGGGCGGTGCCGGTCTTCAAGTACGGCGTTGCGTTCTGCACCGCCGTTTCGCTCGGCCAGTTCCTCTACTATTTCCTCTTCGGCCAGTACCGCTCGAGCGGCAGCGATTCCCTGCCCGGCACGATCCTCTGCATGGTGGCGGCGGGGCTTGTGGGCTACTTTGCCGCCGAGATGCTCATCAAAAAGAGCTTTCGCGTCTTTCGTGCAGGCGCGAAGGGCGCGGCGATCGTCGCGCTTGCTCTTGTGCTGCTCGGCGTTGCGATGAGCTTCGACCTCACGGGCTATGAAAAGCACGTGCCGGACGAGAGCGAGATCGAATCCGTTTACTACACCTTCTCCGGCATGACGAACGTCACGACCGACGATGCCGACACCATCCGCCGCCTCACCGCGGCGCACCAGGCCATCGTCAAAAACCGGAACGAGCAGGCGCGCATCGCAGACGCATCGGACGCGGATACGCTCTCTCAGAGCGATCATGACGACATCGAACCCTTCTCCCTGCGCCTGACCTACTACCTCAAGGACGGCTCGCAGCTCTCGCGCTCCTATTCACTCTATCTGCGGAGAAGCGACCTCACCGTGCCCTCGTCCGCCACGGCGCGCGTGAACGCGCTCTATATGTGCAGAGAGTCCGTGCTCCGCCGCGTCCTCGGCTACGGCTGCGATCACCTCGGCGACACGCCGCGCTTCCTCGACAGCTACTGCTACTATTACGATGAGAACTCCAACACAAAGGACTATGCCCTCACCGCCGCGCAGGCTGAACAGGTCTACGCCGCGCTGATGCAGGACGTTCAGGATTCCGATAACGGCGGCAGCGACATCTTCGCCGTGCAGGAATACCAGTACGATCCCCCCTCCTTCTGGCTCGAGCTGTACTTTGAGTCCACCAATGAAAAAGGCCGCCCGGAGGTGTATACGCTCAGCCCCCATGTGAATGGCTCGACGCCCAACACCCTGCAAGTACTCAGTGAGCTGCTGCCCGAGCTGAAATCCAACACCGTAACGCCGCCCAGCGACGACGGCATTCACACTCTCCCCGCCACAGAGGACTCTTCCACCGAGGAAAGCGTGAACTGACATGGCAGAAAACGCAAAGCGGCGGCGCAGGCGCCGCCGCACCGGGAGTAAGAAAGCATTTCTCGTCCTGCTCGCGCTCGTTTTGCTTGTTCTCGGCGGCGTGAAGCTGCGCTATGCGCTCTCGCACCGGAATCTCCCCGGTTCGAATGTCAGCGTGCCGGACTTCGTCACGGTCGACTACATTCCGACAAACGAATACTCTCGTCCCGGCACGCCGCTCAGGGAAATTTCCGGTGTGGTGGTGCACTATGTCGGCAATCCCGGCACGACCGCCGCGGCAAACCGCAGCTTTTTCGCCAACCTCGCCTTGACGCACGAGACCTACGCGAGCGCGCATTTTGTCGTCGGGCTGGAGGGTGAAATTTTACAGTGCGTGCCGCTGACGGAGATCGCCTACTGTTCCAATACCGCGAACGACTACACCGTGTCCATCGAGGTCTGCCACCCCGACGACACAGGCAAGTTTGATGACGCGACGATGGAGAGCCTTGAAGCGCTCGTCGCGTGGCTCTGCGAGACCTTCGACCTCGACCCTGACGCGGACGTCATTCGACACTACGACGTGACGGGCAAGATCTGCCCCAAATACTATGTGGAAAACGAGGATGCGTGGCTCGCCTTCCGCGAGGACGTGAGCGCGCGCATCGAAGAGGACAAAACCGCGAGCGGTGAAACCAACTGAGAAATCAAATCGGGAGGGAGCTCATGCACGACTTTGTTTCCTATCTTTTTTATCTGCTGCAGCGCGGCATGCGCTTTGCCGTGCCCGCTGCGCTTATCTGCGGCCTTATTCTGGCCGTCTGCTACGCCGTCTGCCGCAGGCAGGGCCGCCGCTTCCCGTGGGGAAAGGCGGTCTGCGCGGTGCTGCTCGTCGGCTGGGCGGTGATCACGGTCTTCGTCACGCTGCTGCGCAGTGAGCCGAATGAATTTGCCGCGCGGCAGTGGAATTTGCAGCTTTTCCTTGCTTGGCGCGAGGCGTATCAGCGCTTCACGCTGCAAATCTGGCTCAATGTGCTGCTCAACATCGCGCTCTTCGTCCCGCTCGGCGTGCTGCTGCCGCTCTTGTGGAAACCGTTTCGCAAGTGGTATGCCGCGCTGGGCGCGGGCTTCGGCGTTTCGCTCCTGATCGAGCTGGCGCAGCTTTTGACGGCGCGCGGCATGTGCGATGTGGACGACCTCTTCACCAACACGCTCGGCGCGATGCTCGGCTGGTGTGCAGCAATGCTCGTGCTCGCGCTGCATCAAAAGAACAGGACATGGCCGCGCTACTGCGCGCTGCCCGCCGCGTTCGCACTCGCACTATCCGCCATTTTCATTTCCTACGCCGCGCAGCCCTACGGCAACCTGCGCGACGCCTCCGTCACGACGGCAGACTTAAGCGGCGTCCGCTGGTCGGTCGACTTTGCGCTCGACGAAGACAGCAAAACCTCCTGGGTCTATCAGGCACAGGCGCTCGACAACGCGGGCGCCGACCGCTTCGCCGCGGAATTTGCCGCCGCGCACGGCGTCGAATTTCCGGGTGCGTACTATTACGATGACCTTGTGATCTACGCCAACCACTCTTCCGGCGACTTCCTCGACGTCACCCTGCACGACGGCACGTGGGAATACAGCTTTGGGCGCGATCACACGCCCGTTTTCGATGCGCCCGCGTCTGGTGTCACAGAGGACATGCTGCGCGAAGAGCTCGACAACTTTGGCTTCTACGTCCCCGCCGACGCTGCGTTCACGCTCTCGCCGTATGGCGAGACCTCTTACCGCGCGGTGTTCTCCGCCGATCTTCTCCCTGCGGAGGGAGGCTTCCTCCACGGCACGCTCACTTGTGATCTGAGAACACAAGGCGACGGTCAATCGACGCTCTCGCAGCTCGAAAACCGCATCACCACGCTCGCGCCCGTGCGCGAAGAGCCTATTCTCTCCCCCACGCAGGCGCTCGCCGCGCTGCAATCGGGCAAGAGCTTCGAGAGTGCGTGGTTCGCGCAGAGCGTCCAGGGCATCGAGGTGCGCTCCTGCACGCTCGACTACCTCTCCGATTCCAAGGGCTTCTATCAACCGGTCTACCGCTTCGAGCTGTCGCTCACCGGTCAGGCGGGCGGCATCACCGACGCAGTCGACTATGTCCCCGCGCTCTTCTGAGCGCCGGAGTGCAAGGAGGCTTACGATGAAACGCATACTTGCCGCGCTGCTCAGCTTCGCACTGTGTCTCGCGCTGCTTTTCTTCGTCCGAAATAAGTCTGACGAGCCGATCCTGCACGTCGCGCTGAAATCATCTGGCGAGCAGGACGCCGCTTACGTCTGCGAAACGGTCTATGCAAGCGGCAAAAGCCGCCGCTGCAATGCTTTCACACCCGACACCTGCGTCTTTTACACCGCCGACTACGCAGACTTTGACACCTCCGCGCTTCGCTCGCACAGGGTCAACACACTTGTCGCCACCACGCTCTATGATTCTGTCGGCAATGTCGTTGAACCCAACGAAACGATGATCGCCATGATGCACGCCGCCGCAGACCAGATCGACCATGCGATCTTCGATTTTCAGATCATCGTCGTGAACGGCCAGCGCTACTTTGCCTTTGTTAAGCTCAACGTCAACTGGTGGGATCCGTGCACGCTGTACGAGTACGAGGGCGGAGAGCTCCGCGAGCTCGCGCAGTGGGACAACATGCGCCTGCTGTCGATCGGTTTCATATGAAAAAAGCAGCTGTCTCGACAGAGACAGCCGCTTTTCCTTTTTCACTTGTTTTTCTCCAAACTGTACGGGTCCCGTCCCGCGGCGAATTCGGCGATCATCTCCGAGGTAAGGGCGATGCCGTTGCCCGTATAGTTCTCTCGCAGCTCCTCGCGGCTGACCCACGCGCCGTCCGCCAGCTCAAAGTTGTCGAGATGGATGGTATCGTCGTCGCCGTCGAGCCTGCACCAGTAGCCCATCATGATGTTGCCGCTGATGCCCCAGGGCTGGCAGCGGTAATAGCGCAGGTCCTTGACCTTTAATCCGACCTCCTCCATCACCTCGCGCTGCACGGTCTGCTCAAAGCTCTCGGCAAACTCGGTGAAGCCCGCGACAAGCGCCGTGCGCTGCGCGCCGGGACGGTTGGCGTACTTGGTCAAAAGCAGGTAGTCCCCATGCGTCACCGCCACGATGACCGAGGGGTTGATGCGCGGGAAGATCATGTTGCCGCACTTGGGACAGCGCATCATGCGCTCGTTCCCATCGTGGACGAGCTTTTCCCCGCAGCGGCCGCAGTAGCGCGCGTCGCGGTACCACGAGCACAGGTGCCACGCGCTGACCGCCGCATAGGCGAGCTCCTTGGGCTTTTCCGTGCGGAAAAGGCTGATATTGCGGTAGGAATAGCCGTCGAGCGCGCGCTCATTTTCGTCAAAAAGCAGGTAATACTCCCGCCCGTCGAGCTCAAAAAGATAGGTGAACGCCTCGTCGGGCTCGGTAAACTGCGCGCGCGACGGGAACTTGAGGCCGTTGTCGTCGATACGGCACAAAAGGTCCTGCCCGCGGAACTGCACCACGGCGCTGCTCTTTTTCGGCACGGCGTTTTTCTTCCACTCGTTAAAAAGGTGTTTCGGCTCGATATCCTGGATCATGTCGGCTTTCCTCCCGCTTGTCTGTTTGATAGCAGGGCTATTCTACAACGGATAGACGGGATTTGCAAGCGGGGGCTTATTCCTCGATCATGCGCCTGCGCTTCAGCTCTTTAATCTTTTTCCCCTCGCGCCGCACGGAAATCATACCGGCAATACCGCCCGCCAGCAGTCCCGCCACGATCAGGACAGTCAGCACCATATACACAGGTGAATCAAGCTGTGTGTCCAGCCAGCTTGAAAAGCCGTACTGTGAGATTGCCTTGTAAGCATGTCTCCCACTTAACAGCACCAGCACCAGCGCGCCGAGCATCCCGCTGCGGTAATGCGAGCGCCGCTTTTCCAGCGCCGCGATCTTGGAGTCCAAGTCAGAGTACAGCTCAAACGCGCCGTCCGCCGTCTTTTTGCGCAGGATCAGCACCTCGCCGTACTCGCCCACCAGCGCCGCGCCCGTCTCGCCGAGCGTGCGCAGATAGTCGTCCTTCTCGCCGTCGCGCGATTCGTAAAAGTATTGTACGCGGTAGGTGTATTCGTCCTGCTCCCCGCGCACAAAGCGCAGCTCATCGCGCACGATCTCACAGCACTGCCAGCCCTCGTGGGACATCTTGTTGAGATAGCGCTCCATCTCTTCCACCCGCTCGGGGGCAAGCGGTGCTCTGTTCCACTTCTTCGTCATCGTCTCTGCCATTTCTGTTCTCCTTTCATTCGCAGATGCACTGCTCGTCTTTGATCTTCTTCCACTTTTTGTGCGTGCGCACGGCTGCGCTCGCGCCCCATACGGCGAGGGCGAGCCACGAAAGGCCGAGCACTGCCTCCAGCGCGATCCGCGGCATCCAGGCCGCCACAACGCTCGGCCCGCCCGCGGCGATCAGCTCTGCATAGAGCTCTTCATAAATTTGCGCCGCGTGCAGATACGCCCACGCAGTATAAAATTGCATCGCCGCGCCGAGCGCGCACAGCGCCGCCGCAAAAATCTGCGCGCTGCGCACGCACCTTGCCTCCTGCGCCTGCGACGCAAGGTCGGAAAACATCTCCTCCGGTCTGCCGTCGTCCACCCAGCGGAAGTATGCGCGGTGCAGAAAGCAGCCAAGATAGGTGACACCCAGCTCCTCCACGCCCGCAATATAGGCCCTGCCCTGCTCCGTCCACGGGAAGTCCTTCATCACCTGCACATAGTAGCGGTAATCCGTGCCGTCGCCGCGCGTAAAGCGGAAAAACAGCCCGCCGACGTGCGCCAGTTCCCACCCGTGCTTGCGGTGCCATGCGAGCCAGCGCTGAAAATGCGCGTTGTCAAACAGCAGATACCAGATCCACCAGAGGCAGAATTTTTGTTTCAGCATTGTGCGCCCCCCTCTCAGTTCCATTCGCTTGTCAGCTTGTCGCCGTTTTGCGTCAGCTCATGCAGTCTTCGCAGCTCCGCGCGCACGGCCTCGCGCCCCGCTGGCGTGATCTGATATTCCTTCTTGCGCCCCTCGCTCTCGTCGCCGAGCGAGACGATCCAGCCGCGCTCGGTCAGCGTCGCGAGCGCGCCGTAGAGCGTGCCCGCGGCGAGCCGCACGCGCCCGCCGCTCAAGCGCTCTACGTTCTGCATGATGCCGTAGCCGTGCAGCGGCGTATCCAGCGAAAGCAAAATGTAAAAGACCGCCTCGGTCAGCGCCGTCGTTCCCATGTGTATCCCTCTTTCTTCGGCCGCCGTTATAACGGTGGCCGATATATCGTCTACCGATAAAGTATCACATTGCTCTCTCCCCGTCAACTGAAAAAACGGAATGCCCTCCCTGCCATCGCCCAAAGTTTTCCGCAAATACAAAAAGGCAGGGAACGCTTCCGCATTCCCTGCTAAAATAACTTATCCCGCCGCCCGCAAGCGGCAAACGTCCCATAAGGGGCATACGCCATCTGCATCAAAAAAGCGTCGCAGACTTTCGCGTTCGCAGACGCGAAATAAATTTGAATTCGTTTTTTGGCGCGACACGCGCGTGCCAAAAAACTCTTCTCGCTTCGCGCGTGTCGCAGCCGCCCTCCGGGCGGCAAGGCACGAAGCGAAGTGCATCCCCACTTAAAAAAGAGGCACGGTAAACCGTGCCTCTTTTTTAAAGCTTCGTGATAACCGGTAAAACCATCGGGCTTCTCTTCGTCGCCTTAAAAAGATAGTTGCTCACCGCGCTGCGGATCGCGCCCTTGAGTTCGTTCAGGTCGCGCCCGCGCTTGCCGCGGTAGGCCTCCGCCGTGGACATCGTGAGGTTTCTGAGGTCCTGCAGCAGCTCCTCGGAATCCTTGACGTAGATAAAGCCGCGCGTGATGATCTCCGGCTCGGCCAGAAGGTCGCCGTTCTGCGCGGAGATCGGCAGCACGACGACGACCATGCCGTCTTCGGCGAGATGCTTGCGGTCGCGCAGCACGACCGCGCCGACGTCGCCGACGCCGTAGCCGTCGACAAACACCTCGCCCGCGGGCGCATAGCCGGGCACGCACTTCATCGAGCGCGCGCCGATCTCGACGGCGTCGCCGTTGTCGCAAATCACAATATTCTTGCGGTCCATGCCCATCTGGAGAGCGAGATCCTTGTGCAGCTGGAGCATGCGCTGCTCGCCGTGCACGGGGATGAAATACTTGGGCTTTGTCAGCGCGTGGATGATCTTGAGCTCCTCCTGGCACGCATGGCCCGAAACGTGCAGCATGTCCGCGCGGTCGTAGATGACCTCAACGCCCTTGCGGAAGAGCTCGTTGATGACACGCGAGACGGTGTTCTCGTTGCCGGGGATGGCGCTCGCCGAGATGATGACGCGGTCGCCGGGGCCGACCTCGATCTGCTTGTGCTGGGAAAATGCCATGCGGTACAGGGCGGACATCTCCTCGCCCTGCGAGCCGGTGGTGACGATGACCTGCTTTTCCAGCGGCATCGACTTGATCTTGTTGATGTCGACCACGGTGTTTTTCGGCGGCTTCATGTAGCCGAGGTCCATGGCGACTTTTGTCACGTTTTCCATGCTGCGGCCCGTGACGGCGACCTTGCGCCCGCACTCCGCCGCGGCGTCCATGATCTGCTGAATGCGGTGGACGTTGGAGGCGAACGTCGTGACGATGATGCGCTGCTTGCAGCCCTGGAACAGGCGGTTGAAGGTCCTGCCCACCGTGCGCTCGCTCATCGTATAGCCCGGGCGCTCAACGTTCGTCGAATCCGCGAGCAGCGCCAAAACGCCCTGCTTGCCAAGCTCGCCGAAGCGGGCAAGGTCGATGACCTCGCCGTCGATGGGCGTCGAGTCGATCTTGAAGTCGCCCGTGTGGACAACGGTGCCAAGTCCTGTGTGGATGGCAAACGCGACAGAGTCCGCGATGGAGTGGTTCACGTGGATGAACTCCACGCTGAACTTGCCGGCCTTGACGGTCATGCCGCTTTCCACCGTGACGATCTTCGTCGATTTGAGAAGGCCGTGCTCTTCGAGCTTTAAGCGGATGAGGCCCGCGGTCAGGCGCGTGCAGTAGATGGGAATATTCACCTTTTTGAGGATGTAGGGCACGGCGCCGATGTGGTCCTCGTGCCCGTGGGTGATGAACATGCCGCGGATGCGGTTCTTGTGCTTGACAAGATAGCTCACGTCGGGGATGACGCAGTCGATGCCGTACATGTCGTCGCCGGGGAACGCCATGCCGCAGTCGACCACGATGATCTCGCCGCCGTATTCGTAAACGGTCATATTCTTGCCGATCTCATTGAGACCGCCGAGGGGGATGATTTTTAACTGTTCAGCCAATGCTGGATCAACTCCTTTTGATTCGTTTTACAATAGAATAACGATAGATTTGTTTTGATTTTGTCATGTGCGTCCGGGCCAAAAAGCGCAAAGCATTGGAGACGTCCGTACTCTCACTTCGCCCTGCTTCACGAAGCGATCGCACCTGCGGCGCCTTTTGGTTCCCTATGGACTTTCTATGAGAACCGCGAAAATGCGGTCAAAACCCGTTGTCGCGGAGGCTCTTGCGCGTATTTTTCCAGCGCGGCCATCCGCTATTACGGGATAGTATAGCACGTTTTCCACCAAAAGTATACCACATTTTTTGTCGACGCCGAAAAATAAAATATTGATATTGTATCCGCCCGCCCCGCCGTGTTATAATGAAATGGATTATTCCCGCGGTTTGCCGCAGTAATGTCGATCATAACGGGAGGGCAGCTTCATTATGCGGAACAAAAAGATCAGCAAACTGGTAGACCCCAGCTTCCGGCTCTACTTTCTTGTCGGCTTTCTCTTTGCCGCCGTCACGGTGCGCGTGAGCATCCCGCTCGCGATCTGCGAGGCTGCGGCGATGGCGTTTCTCTGGTGGTACTTCCGCCACACGGCGCAGAAGCGCCGCGAGGGCATCCGCCAGTACATCGACGACGTGACCGACGACATGACCACCGCCGACAAGGCCTCGATGCTCTCGGCCCCGTTCGCGATGATGGTCTTTCGCCCCGACACGCAGGAGATCCTATGGAGCAATGACAGCTTCATGCAGCTCACCGGCGTGCGCGAGGATATCTTTGACAACCGCATCGACGATATTCTCCCCGATTTTCCGACACACTGGCTGCTCGAGGGTAAAAGCGAGTGCCCCGAAACGGTGGTGATGGGCGGGCGCCACTTCCGCGTGTTCGGCAATCTGAGCCATCCCTCCTCCCGCCGCGGCGGACAGAGCCTTCTTGCCACAACGTACTGGACGGACGTGACCGAGCAGGACTCGCTGCGCGAGGAGAACGAGAGCCGCCGCCCCATCGTCTCGGTCATCGTGATCGACAACTACGAAGAGCTGATGAAGGCTGGCAGCGAGGCGTCGCGCAGCGCGGTGCTCGCCGCCATCGACGAAAAGATCAGCACATGGCTCAAGGATTCGCACAGCCTGCTGCGCAAATTCGATCGTAACCGCTACGTGCTCGTCACGACCGAGCAGGAGTATCAAAAGCTGCTTGAGGGTAAATTCTCCGTGCTCGACGCGGTGCGAAGCGTCGTCACTGAGGACGGCGTCGCCGCAACGCTCTCGATCGGCGTGGGCAAGGACGTGGATGACTACGAAACGCTCTATCAGAACGCCATGCTCTCGATCGAAATGGCGCTCTCGCGCGGCGGCGACCAGGTCGTCGTGCGCAACCGCCTTGACTTTGAATTCTACGGCGGCAAGGCCAAGTCCCCCGAAAAGCGCACGAAGGTCAAATCCCGCGTGATGGCCAACGCCCTCGGCGAGCTCATTTCCGACGCAGGCCAGATCTTCGTCATGGGCCACGCGCACGCGGACATGGATGTGGTCGGCGCAGCGGCCGGCATCTGCTGCATCGCGCGCAAGCGCGGCAAAAAGGCGCAGATCGTCATCGACATGGAGGACAACGTCGCAAAGCCGCTGCTCAGTAAGCTTGCGGCTCTTCCGGAATACAAGGACGCCTTTATCTCCGGCAACGACGCGTTCATTTCCGCCCAGCCGGGCGCGCTGCTCGTCGTGGTGGACACGAACCGCCCCGACCTTGTCGAATCCGAGCAGCTGCTTGATGCGTGCAACCGCGTGGCGGTCATCGACCACCACAGAAGAGCCGCGAATTATATCGAATCCGCCGCGCTCAACTTCCACGAGCCCTACGCCTCGAGCGCGTCCGAGCTCGTGACGGAGCTTTTGCAATACCTCGCCGACCCGACCGATTTACTTCGCGCGGAGTCCGAGGCGCTGCTCGCGGGCATCGTGCTCGACACGAAGAACTTCACGATGCGCACCGGCGGGCGCACGTTTGAGGCCGCCGCGTTCCTGCGCCGCGCGGGCGCGGACACGTCGGACGTACAGCGACTCTTCCAGAGCGACCTTGCCGGCATGGTCGAGCGCTATGACATCATCCGTCACGCCGAGCTCGTGCACGGCGACATCGCCGTGGCCGCGGTTGAAAAGGAGATCGACCGCGTGACCGCCGCCAAGGCGGCCGACGAGCTTTTGACGCTCTCCGGCATTCACGCCTCGTTCGTGCTGTTCAAGAACGGCACGGGCGTGAACCTCTCAGCGAGATCGCTCGGTGAGATCAACGTACAGTTCATTATGGAAAAACTCGGCGGCGGCGGCAACTCTACTACCGCCGGCGGCCAGGTGGCCGATGCCAGCGTCGACGAGGTGCGGGCGCGTCTGCTCAACGCCATCGACGAATATATGGAAGAGTGACGCTCTTCCCCACAACGTAAATCACCCCACAAGGAGGAAACAGATATGAAAGTCATTTTAACGCAGGATGTGAGAGGTCAGGGCAAAAAGGGCCAGCTCATCGACGCAGCCGAGGGCTATGCAAGAAACTTCCTGCTGCCCCGCAAGCTCGCCGTGCTCGCCACGGCTGACGCCATCAACACCATGAACCTGAAGGAAAAGGCCCGCCGCGCCGAGGAGGCCGCGAACCGTCAGGCCGCCGTCGAAATGGGCGGCAAGCTCAAGAACGTGACCGTCAAGCTCACGGCCAAGGGCGGCAAGGAGGGCAAGCTCTTCGGTGCTATCACGAGCAAGGAAATTTCCGAGGGCCTTGCGAGCCAGTTCCAGCTCGACGTGCCCAAGCAGAAGATCGTGCTCGACGAGCCCATCAAGGCCTTCGGCACCTACGAGGTCAAGGCCAAGCTCGGCTACGAAGTGAGCGCCAGGTTCTCCGTCAGCGTGAGCGAGGAGTAAGGCGCAAGATTACGCAATTAAGGAGGTCTTCTCGTGGAAGATATCTTCTACCGGCAGATGCCTCATTCGCTCGAGGCCGAGCAGTCCGTGCTCGGCTCGATGCTCATCGACGCAAACTGCGTCAAGGACGTGATGGAGCAGCTCCGTCCCGATGATTTCTACTTAAAGCAGAACCGCGAGATCTTCGAGACGATCTACTCCATGTTCGTCTACTCCAAACCCATCGACGGCGTGACCGTCGCGGGCGAGATGGAGAAAAACGGCACCTATGAGGAAAGCACGACGCGCCCGTACCTCGCCCAACTGATGGACGTGACGCCCACGAGCGCAAACGTGATGGAATACGTCGGCATCGTACGCGACAAGGCGCTGCTGCGCGCGCTCTATACCGTGGCGGGGGAAATTTCCACCATGGTGCAGGACGGCACAGGCGGTGCTGCCAGCGTGCTCGACGCGGCGGAGCAGAAAATTTACGCCGTGCGCCGCGGGCGCAGCGCGCAGAGCATGGCGAGCATCGGCGTTGTTTTGCAGGGCGTTCTCGACCATTTGAGCGAGCTGAGCGCCAACGGCGGCAAAACGCTGCCCGGCCTCCCCACGGGCTTTGGCGTACTCGACGACAAGATGAATGGTCTCAACAAATCGGACCTTGTGCTGCTGGCCGCACGTCCCGGTATGGGTAAGACGAGTATGGCGCTGAACCTTGCGCTGAATGTCGCGCGCTCAAGCGGGCAGGCCGTGGCCGTGTTCTCGCTCGAAATGTCGCGCGAGCAGCTCGTGACGCGTATCTTATCGAATCAGGCGACGGTCGAGAACCAGCGTCTCGTGACGGGCAACCTGCGTGAGCAGGACTGGGTCAACATCGCAAACGCCGCATCTGTCCTCTCGGGGCTTGACATTCTCATTGACGACAATCCGCTGCTCACCGTTGCGGACATGAACGCCAAGTGCCGCCGTATCGACAATTTAGGTTTGGTAGTCATCGACTACTTGCAATTGATGGCGTCCTCCGGCACGAAGGGCTACAGCGGCGAGAGCCGCCAGCAGGTGGTCAGCGATATTTCCCGTATGCTCAAGATCATGGCAAAGGAGCTTCAGGTTCCCGTGCTGTGTCTTTCCCAGCTCTCGCGTGCGAACGAAAAGCGCGAGGATAAGCGCCCCATGCTCTCCGACCTTCGTGAATCGGGCGCTATCGAGCAGGACGCGGATATCGTCATGTTCCTGTACCGCGACGATTATTACAACGAGGACTCGGAAAAACGCAACATCGCCGAGTGCATCATCGCCAAGAACCGCCACGGCGAAACCGGCAAGGTCGAGCTCGCCTGGTCGCCGCAGTATACGACGTTCTCGTCGCTCGACTACCGGCATGAAGAGGACTGAGCTGCCGCGCGCGGAAGCACTCTGCGCGCGCTATCTCGACAAGAACCGGCCCGTGCTCGCCGCCGTGTCCGGTGGTTTGGACTCGATGTGTTTACTGCATTTTCTGCGCGAGCAGGGCTATGACGTTTCCTGCGCGCACTTCAACCACCAGCTCCGCGGCGCGGAGGCCGCGCGCGACGAAAACTTCGTCCGCGCGTGGTGCGAAAAAGAGGACATTCCATTCTATCTGGGCACCGGTGACGTGCGTGCCCACGCGCGCGCAACCGGCAAATCGGAAGAGGAAGCTGCGCGCGACCTGCGCTACGCCTTTCTCCGTGAAACAGCGCAAATGCCCGGCGCCCAGATCGCGCTGGCACACCATGCGGACGACAACGCGGAAACGGTGCTCTTAAACTTCGTCCGCGGGACGGATCTGCGCGGCCTGTGTGGTATGCGGCCCAAGCAGGGCGACATTGTCCGCCCGTTTTTGGAGCAGACGCGAGAAGAGCTCGTCACCTATGCGCGCGCTCACAACATCCCGCATGTCGAGGATCACACGAACGCGGACCCGAACGCCGCCGCACGGAACTACCTGCGGCTTGAAATTCTGCCGCGGCTCAGGGAGCTCAATCCCCGCGCGCCTCAGCATATCGCCACAACGGCGCGTTCATTGACTGTGCTCGACGATGCGCTTGAGCAGGCGGCGGAAGCCGCACTTTCCCATGCAAAAGCGCAGGACGGCGGTATTTCGCTGTCGCTGGACTGCTTTCTTGCCGCCGATGAAGTCGTGCAGCCACGTATCCTGCTGCACTTGGCCGACGCGCTCGGCCTCGGGCGCAAGGACATCGGGCGCAAGCAGCTCGACGCGATCTGCGCTCTTGCGCAGAGAGGCGGCAGCGCCGAGCGGCGCTATACGCTGCCGCAGAGCGCGACTGTCCGCATCGCGGACGGCGCGCTGACGATGGCGTTCTCCCCCGCTGCGCTGCCAAAGGCGGCGCTTGTGGAAAACGTTCCCCTCCCATGGGGCAATTTCGAGCTGACGCTGCTGCATAAGCCCGACGGCGAGGGCATTTCGCTCCGCGTGCCGGAAGACGGTGAGATCATCACCGTCGCCCCGTGCGACCTGAACGCGCGCTTAATGCTTCAAGGCGCGAACGGCGCGCGCAGCGTCAAGCGGCTGTGCGTCGACCGAAAGCTCTCCCTCACCGAGCGCGACGCGCTCCCCGCCCTTTATGTGGGCGGCCGGCTTGCCGCCGTGTGGCGGCTGGGGACGGACGTTACTTTCCTGCCGAAAGGCGGGAACATGGCGTGCTTCGTGCGCGTCGTCCCCCGATAACGCCAATTTGTGCGACCTGCGGCGGAATGCCGCATCAGATACAACAAATACGAATAAAAAGAAAGTGGAGAAAAAAGCTATGGCTAAGAGCAATATGGATCAGGACATCCTGAAGGTACTGTATTCCGAGGAGCAGCTCAAAACGCGCGTGCAGGAGATGGGCGACGAGCTCTACGAACGCCTCAAGGACAAAAATCCCCTGTTTCTCGGCGTGCTGAAGGGCTCCTTTATCTTCATGGCCGACATCGTGCGCGCCTGCCAGCTCAAGAGCGACATTGAATTCATCGCCGTCTCGTCCTATCAGAACGCGACGACCTCGTCCGGCGTCGTGCAGATCACGCGCGATCTCCAGCAGGATATCACGGGCCGCGATATCGTCGTCATCGAGGACATTCTCGACTCCGGCAACACGCTCTACTTCCTCAAGAATTACTTTATGACCAAGGGCGCTTCCAGCGTGACCGTCGTGACGCTGCTCGACAAGCCCGCCCGCCGCACCAAGCCCATCGCCGCCGACCTCGCAGGCTTTGAAGTGCCCGACGAATTCGTCGTCGGCTACGGCCTCGACTACGCCCAGAAGTACCGCAATATGCCGTACATCGGCGTGCTCAAGCCGGAGGTTTATTCTGAAAATTGATCTTTCTGGCTCCTCAAAAAGCCTCGCAGAGTTTCGTGCCGCGCACGGCACGAAATCAATTCAAATCTGTTTTCTGCCGCGACATGTGCGTGGCAGAAAACACCTTGCGCGGAGTGTTGTGTCGAATTGTTCGCTTTCAGCGGACAACCGAGGCACAAAACGCAGCGAATCTTTCTCAAAAAAAAGGCCCTGCCTCTTTTTTTGAATCAGCAAGGAGGAACACCCATTGACTCAACAGACCAAGCGTCCCAATCTTTTGCCGTATCTGCTGGTGCTGCTGGTGCTCGTCGGCGTCTACGGCTTTATGAACAAGCCGGTGGAGGCCGAACCGTCGTATGCCGAGGTACGCGAGCTGTTCGAATCCGAGCAGGTCTCGGCCTTCACGGTGACGGACACCACGCTGCGCATGAAGCTGCGCGAGCCCATCGACGGCAAAACGGAGCTCAAAAAGGACCTTTTCAGCGTGACGCTCTTCTATGACGACTTAGGCGAGCTCATCGAGCAGCAGAAGGCCGACGGCATCATCGAGGACTACGACTTCACCGCCGACCACTCGATCAACTATGTCGCGATGTTCGCGCCTTATATTTTAGCGGTGCTCGGCATTTTCGCCATCTGGTACTTCCTCTCCGTCCGCTCCGCGGGCGGAGGCGGCGGCGACCGCATGGCAAAATTCGGCACGGCGTCGTTCAAGACCGGCGGAGACAACAAGCGCCCCACGACGTTCTCTGACGTCGCCGGTGCGGATGAGGAAAAAGAGGAATTGCAGGAGATCGTCGACTTTTTGAAAGCGCCGGGCAAGTTCATCGACCTCGGCGCGCGCATCCCCAAGGGCGTGCTGCTTGTCGGCCCCCCGGGCACGGGCAAGACGCTGCTGGCCCGCGCGGTCGCGGGCGAGGCAGGCGTGCAGTTTTTGTCGATCTCCGGCTCTGACTTTGTCGAGATGTATGTCGGCGTCGGCGCGAGCCGCGTGCGCGACCTCTTCGAACAGGCGAAAAAGGTCGCCCCCGCGATCATCTTCATCGACGAGATCGACGCCGTGGGCCGTCAGCGCGGCACGGGCCTCGGCGGCGGCCACGACGAGCGCGAGCAGACGCTCAACCAGCTGCTCGTCGAAATGGACGGCTTCGGCACGAATCAGGGCGTCGTCGTCATGGCGGCGACGAACCGCGCCGACATCCTCGACCCCGCGCTGCTGCGCCCGGGCCGCTTCGACCGTCAGGTCTACGTGGGGCTTCCCGACATCCGCGGCCGCGAGGAGATCCTGAAGATCCATGTCAAGAATAAGCCCCTGGCCGAGGATGTGGACCTCTCCACTGTCGCCAAGGGAACGCCCGGCTTCACGGGCGCGGACCTCGAGAACCTCTCGAACGAGGCGGCGCTGCTCGCCGCGCGCCGCGGCAGCAAGCTCATCACGATGTCCGACTTCTCCGAGGCGGAGATCAAGGTCATCGCAGGTCCCGAGAAGAAGAGCCGCGTCGTCAGCGAGCATGAGCGCAAGCTGACCGCCTATCACGAGGCCGGTCACGCCATCGTGATGCACGCGCTGCCGACGCACGACCCTGTGCACCAGATCACGATCGTCCCGCGCGGCGGCGCGGGCGGCATGACGATCTCGCTGCCCACGGAGGACCGCTCGTACCAGTCCAAGCGCTATATGGAAGAGCAGATCGTCTCGCTGCTTGGCGGGCGCGTGGCGGAAAAGCTGATGCTCGGTGACATTTCGACCGGCGCGTCGAACGACATCCAGCGCGCCTCGCAGATCGCGCGCAAGATGGTCTCGGTGTACGGCATGAGCGACAGGCTTGGCTCGATCTCGTTTGAATCCGGCCACGATGAAATTTTCATCGGCCGCTCGATGGCGCAGGCCAAGCCGTATTCCGAGCAGGTCGCCGCACAGATCGACGAGGAGGTCAAGTCCATCGTGGATTCTGCCTACGAGCGCTGCGAGGACATCCTCTCGCGCGATCAGAAGCACCTCATCGCCGTGGCGGAATTCCTGCTTGCGCACGAGACGATGAGCGCTGAGGAATTCGAGGCCGTCTTCACCGACGAAGCCGCCGGCCATGACAAAATCTAATCCTGCTATGAATAAAATATCTCATCAGCAAGCCGCTGGTGAGATATTTTTTCACATTTTCGCAAGAATTCTTGCATTTTCAGCGCTTTTCCCCTTGCCTATTCGGTTTCTTCTGCTATAATGGGGCATTAGTCATTCCATTTACATGAAAGAAAAGAGAGAATCGAACATGAAAAAAAGCAGCAGTTTCAGCGGTTCGCTCGGCTTTGTGCTGGCTGCGGCGGGCAGCGCGGTGGGCGTCGGCAATATCTGGCGCTTCCCCTATCTCTGTGCCAAGGACGGCGGCGGACTGTTCCTGCTCGTCTATCTGGTGCTGGTGCTGACATTCGGCTTCACCCTGCTGACGACTGACGTAGCCATTGGCCGCCGCACGAAGCAGAACGCCCTCAATGCCTTTGCAACGCTCAACAAGAAGTGGAAGTTTTTGGGTTACCTCACCTTCCTCGTCCCCACGCTCATCATGACGTATTACTCCGTCATCGGCGGCTGGATCACGAAGTATTTTACCCTCTACCTCGTCTCAAGCGGCGATGCCGCCGCGCAGGACGGGTTCTTCACCTCGTTCATCACCTCCCCCGTCTCGCCCATCGTCTTCATGCTGATCTTTTTGGCGCTGACGGCGTGGGTCGTGTACTGCGGCGTGGAAAAGGGCATTGAAAAATACTCCCGCTACATCATGCCGGGTCTGCTCCTTCTCATCATCGGCATCGCCATCTTCTCGCTCACGCTCTCTTACACCGACGAGAGCGGCATGACGCGCACGGGTATCGAAGGATTGCTCGTCTACATTAAGCCCGACTTCACGGGCCTGACCGTCCAGCGCTTTTTGAACATCGCGCTCGACGCGATGAGTCAGCTCTTCTTCTCGCTCAGTGTCAGCATGGGCATCATGATCACCTACGGCAGCTACGTCAAGGACGACGTCGACCTCAACAAGGCCAACAACCAGATCGAAATTTTCGACACGGGCGTCGCGTTCCTCGCGGGCCTCATGATCATCCCCGCCGTCTATGTCTTTCTCGGCACTGACGGCATGGCCAGCGGCCCGAGCCTGACGTTCATCAGCCTGCCGAAGGTCTTCGCCGCGATGGGCGGCGTGGGCCGCGTCATCGGCGCGGTGTTCTTCCTCGCGCTCGGCTTTGCCGCGCTGACAAGCTGCGTGTCCGTCATGGAGACGCTCGTCGCCAACTGCATGGAGATTTTCCACAAGTCGCGCAAGGAGATGTGCGCCGCCGTGGGCGTCTATTCGCTCGTGACGGCTGTGCTCATCTGCATGGGCTACAATGTGCTCTACTTTGAGCTCCCGCTGCCCAACGGCTCGACCGCGCAGCTGCTCGACGTGATGGACTACATCAGCAACAGCTTCCTGATGCCGTTTATCAGCCTGCTCACGAGCATTTTGGTCGGCTGGGTCGTGGGTCCGAAATGGATCATTGCCGAGGTCGAGAAAAACGGCGAGCACTTTGGCAGGGCAGGACTTTACAGCGTGATGATGAAGTACGTCGTGCCTGTGGTCATGCTCATTCTGTTTTTGACCTCCACGGGGCTCGGCAGCCTGATCTTCGGCGGCAGGTAAGAAATTTTGGCAAAAAAGGGAACGCTTGCGCGTTCCCTTTTCTTTTGCTCTCCCGCCTTTTTCTCCGTTCAAAGTGCGCAAAATATGTTTTTCCGCCGCGCGGTTTTTTGTCAAAGCGCAAATTTCTTTTTCCCTGCTTGACAAAGCGGGGGCGGGCGATTATAGTAGCATCATTAAATCTCATAGTTCACAAATACCATGACGGGGAAAAATTCGTCCTACAGACGCTTCAGAGAGTTGCCGGTCGCTGCGAGGCAATGCAGAGCGGGATGATGTCACTGGCCCCTGAGTAGCTCCGCTGAGACGATTTTCGTTTAGGCGCAGCCGGATCTCCTCACCGTTACCAACGAGGCGCATTCGCTTGATTTTAAGCCGATGCAGAAAGCGGGCATATTTTATGCCAACAAGAGTGGTACCGCGGAAGTTTTGAGCTTTCGTCTCTTCAAGAGAAGAGACGGAGGCTTTTTTTGTTGCTATGCGAGAGAAAAAAGAGCAGGAGGAACACACCATGAAACGCATTAAAATTTTTGACACGACCCTGAGAGACGGCGAGCAGTCCCCCGGCTGCAGCATGAATCTGACGGAAAAGATCGAAATGGCCCGGCAGCTTGAAAAGCTGGGCGTTGACGTGATCGAGGCAGGCTTCGCCATCGCGTCTCCGATGGACCACAAGAGCGTGCAGGCCATCTCCGCCGCGGTGACGAACTGCACGGTCGCCTCGCTCGCGCGCTGCGCCAAGGGCGATATCGACGCGGCGTGGGACGCCGTGAAGGAGGCCAACCACCCCCGCATCCACGTCTTCCTTGCGACGAGCGACATCCACATGGAGTACAAGCTCAAGATGACGCGCGAGCAGGTCATCGACCGCATCCGCGAGATGGTCGCCTACGCCAAGAGCTACTGCGATGACATCGAGTTTTCCGCCGAGGACGCCTCCCGCTCCGACTGGTCGTTTCTGGCCCAGTGCTACTCCGCTGCCGTCGCCGCGGGCGCGACGACGCTGAATGTGCCCGACACCGTCGGCTACTCCACGCCGCAGGAGATGTATGACCTCATCACGTACCTGCGCAAAAACATCGAGGGCGTCGAGCATGTCGACATCTCCGTCCACTGCCACAACGACCTCGGCATGGCGGTGGCCAATTCGCTCGAATGCGTCCGCGCGGGCGCGACGCAGGTCGAATGCACGGTCAACGGCATCGGCGAGCGCGCGGGCAACGCGAGCCTCGAGGAGATCGTCATGGCGCTGCGCACGAGAAAGGACTTCTGCGACGCCGAGACCGGCGTGAACACCAAGCAGATCTACCGCTCGAGCAAGCTGCTGAGCAACATCACGGGCGTGCCCATCCCGCCGAGCAAGGCCATCGTCGGCGCGAACGCCTTCGCGCACGAGTCGGGCATCCATCAGCACGGCGTCATTGCCAATGCAAGAACGTACGAGATCATGAACTCCACCGACGTCGGCATCCCGCAGAACACGATGGTGCTCGGCAAGCACTCCGGCAAGCACGCGCTGCGTGAAAAGCTCGAATCCATGGGCTACGAATTGAGCGGCGAGGAGCTTGAAAGTGTGTTCACCCGCTTCAAGGATCTCGCCGACAAGAAAAAGAACATCACGAGCAGCGACATTGAGGCGCTCGTGCTCCACCGTCAGACCGCGGTGCAGGGCAGCTGCCAGCTCGTGAGTCATGTGGTCAACACGGGCCACGGCGTGCCGAACATCTCGTGCATCAAGCTCCAGCGCGGCGACGAGCAGATCGAAGACGTCGCCATCGGCACAGGCCCGCTGGACGCCTCGTTCAAGGCCATCAACCGCATGCTCCAAATGGACGTGAAGCTCGAGAGCTTCAGCCTGAACGCCGTCACGGACGGCGAGGACGCCATCGGTGAGGCCGTGGTCAAGGTCTCCGGCCCCGACGGGCGCTCGTACACCGGCTCGGGTCTCTCGACCGATATCATCGAATCGTCGATCCGCGCCTACGTCAACGGCATCAACAAGATCATGGAATCCGGCAACTGAAAGGAGAAACGCGACATGGGCATGACAATGACGCAAAAAATTCTCGCCAAGCACGCAGGACTTGAGAGCGTGCGCGCGGGCCAGCTCATCCAGGCAAAGCTCGACCTCGTCCTCGGCAACGACATCACGACCCCCGTGGCCATCAACGAGTTTGAGTCCGCGGGCTTTGAAAAGGTCTTCGACAAGAGCCGCATCGCGATGGTGATGGACCACTTCGCACCGAACAAGGACATCAAGTCCGCCACGCAGTGCAAGCAGTGCCGCACCTTTGCCCGCCGCTTCGACATCGACCACTTCTACGATGTCGGCACGATGGGCATCGAGCACGCGCTGCTGCCCGAGCAGGGGCTTGTCGCCCCGGGCGAGGCCGTCATCGGTGCGGACTCTCACACCTGCACCTACGGCGCGCTCGGCGCATTCTCCACCGGCGTCGGCTCGACCGACATGGGCGCGGCCATGGCCGCGGGCGAGACGTGGTTCAAGGTCCCGTCCGCCATCAAGGTGAATCTCACCGGCAAGCTCCGCCCGTTTGTCTCCGGCAAGGACGTCATCCTGACGCTCATCGGCATGATCGGCGTGGACGGCGCACGCTACCAGTCCATCGAATTTTCCGGCGAGGGCGTTAAGAACCTCACGATTTACGACCGCCTGACGATCTGCAACATGGCCATCGAGGCGGGCGGCAAAAACGGCATCTTCCCCGTCGACGACGTGACGCGCGCCTATGTTGAGGGCCGCGTGGACCGCCCCTGGACAGCGTTCGAGGCCGACCCCGATGCAGAATACGAGCGCGTCATTGACATCGACCTTGGCAAGGTCGACTGCACGGTCGCCTGGCCGCACCTGCCCGAAAACACGCACAGCGCGCGCGAGGGCAGCGACATCGCCGTCGACCAGATCGTCATCGGCTCGTGCACGAACGGCCAGCTCCCTGACATGGCCGCCGCCGCTGCGATCTTAAAGGGGCATCACCTGGCCCCGAACGTCCGCGGCATCATCATCCCCGCCACGCAGGAAGTTTACCGCGCCTGCATGCACGAGGGCTACACCGATATTTTCCTCGACGCGGGCTGCATCGTCTCCACGCCCACATGCGGGCCGTGCCTCGGCGGCTATATGGGCATTCTCGCCGCCGGCGAGCGCTGCGTTTCCACCACCAACCGCAACTTTGTCGGCCGCATGGGCCACGTCGACAGCGAGGTCTACCTCGCCTCTCCGGCTGTCGCCGCGGCGTCTGGTATTACCGGCCACATTTCTCATCCGGAGGAGGTCATGAACAAATGAATGCACACGGCATTGTCCATAAGTATGGGGATCACGTCGATACGGACGTCATCATCCCCGCGCGCTATCTGAACACCCAGAGCCACAAGGAGCTCGCCTCCCACTGCATGGAGGACATCGACAAGGACTTCATCCACCGCGTCAAAGGCGGCGACATCATGGTCGCGGGCGTAAACTTCGGCTGCGGCTCGTCGCGCGAGCACGCGCCCGTCGCCATCAAGGCGAGCGGCATCTCCTGCGTCATCGCGGCGAATTTCGCCCGCATCTTCTACCGCAACGCTATCAACATCGGCCTCGCCATTTTGGAGTGCCCCGCCGCGAGCGCGGAGATCGAAAACGGCGACGAGGTAACAGTCGACTTCGACACCGGCGTCATCACAGACGTGACAAAGGGCACGACGTATCAGGCCGAGCCCTTCCCGCCGTTTATCAAGGACATGATCGCGCGCGGCGGCCTGATGGCCTCGCTCAAGGCAAAGGAGGCGGCGAAATGAACAAGACCATTGCCATCATCAAGGGCGACGGCATCGGCCCCGAGATCGTCACCGAGGCCATGGGCATTTTAGACGCCGTGGCCGCGAAGTTCGGCCACACCTTCACCTACGTCGACGCGCCGATGGGCGGCAACGCCATCGATAAATTCGGCGTGCCGCTGCCGGATTCGAGTTTAGCGACCTGCCGCAACGCGGACAGCGTGCTGCTCGGTGCGGTCGGCGGCCCGAAGTGGGACGACCAGCCCGCCGCCAACCGTCCCGAGCGCGGTCTGCTCAAGCTGCGCGAGGGCATGGGTCTCTACACGAACGTGCGCCCTGCGAAGATGTTCTCCGAGCTCTCCGCCGCCTGCCCGCTGCGCGCTGACATCGCGGAAGGCGGCATCGACCTCGTCGTCGTGCGCGAGCTCATCGGCGGCGTATACTTCGGCGAGCATCGCACGGAAGAGGCGAACGGCGAGCAGAAGGCCACCGACATCATGGCCTACTCCGAGCACGAGATCAAGCGTGTCGCGCGCGTCGCGTTCGAGACCGCGCGCAAGCGCCGCAAGCGCGTCACCTCCATCGACAAGGCCAACGTGCTCGACACCTCGCGTCTCTGGCGCAAGACGGTCACAGAGGTCGCGAAGGACTACCCCGATGTCGAGCTTCGCCACATGTATGTCGACAACGCGGCGATGCAGCTCGTGCGTGACCCGAGCCAGTTCGACGTCATCGTGACCGAAAATCTCTTTGGCGACATCCTCTCCGACGAGGCGAGCCAGATCACGGGCTCGATCGGCATGATCCCGTCCTCCAGCATGGGCGACGGCACGAACGGACTCTACGAGCCCATCCACGGCTCCGCGCCGGACATTGCGGGACAGGACAAGGCGAACCCCATCGGCACGATCCTGGCCGCCGCAATGATGCTGCGCTACAGCTTCGACATGGCCGCCGAGGCCGACGCCATCGAGCGCGCGGTGGATAAAACGCTGCGCTCGGGCTTCCGCTGCGGCGACATCATGCAGGAAAACTGCCAACTCGTCGGCTGCAAGGCCATGGGTGCGGAGATCCGCAGCCGTATCTGAAACGATCTCTTCCAAACTTCTTTATGAACCTCTCCTTTGATCCTCTGTATCGCGCGGCGATGCGAAAAAGGTTCCCAAGCCAATGGCTTGGGAACCTTTTTTCTTCCGCTGTCAAATTTTGCCGATCAGCACAACGATCCCGCCGACCGCGGCCGCGACAAGAAGGTACCCTCATCGTTCAGGAGCAGGACTACGCCTTCTTCCGCGCCGACCAACTGGATCAGGTGATGGTAGTCCTTCACTCCACTGCTCACGGCTTCTTGCAGAGCCGACCACTCATTTTTCAGGGTGACTACTTCCGGTTTCTTATGAGGACTGACCTTGAGCACAGTGATTTCCTTCTCTTTGCACATAAACCATACCTCCGTTTTCAAAATTGGGATGGCATCATACACGAGATTTTCTTGAATTGCAAGCCTTTTTTTGCTCAAAATTCTTGCAGAAGCAGTGCCTTGGTTATTGACTATTTCCCCTTAAAATGCCTTTGCCAGTCGTTGAAAATTTCACCCCTATCACTCTTTCCACAGGTTTTCGCGGCAAATACCGTGGGCACCCCTTAGAATTGCAAATGAACACTCTTTTCCAATCACCAATATCACAGTTACTTTAAGCCTCAATGCGTATAAAAAATAAGATGACCATTCGCCCTTTTGTTTTAGGGTTTGTTTTGCTCATCTCTAAGAAAATAAGGGTTGAGATCATGCGGAGAGGGGGACTTATCATGAACGATATTCTAAAGCGGTTTTGTTGGTTGGACGACAAAATGACCGCCGGTATCGTCCGGCGGTCATTTTATCGTCTTGGCGTTATCTCAGCCTTCTGCGATCGTGCTCGGCGTAGTAGGCGCGCTTGCTCCCGAGCATCTTCTCGTCCGCCTCGCGGACCAGCTCTCTTAGCCCGTTTGCCGCCTCGCAGACGGCGATGCCGTAGGAGATGCTGTAGCCCTGCGCGGCAAGGCTTTCAGAAACCGCCCGCATCCGCGCCTCGTATTCCGCCTCTGCCGCCGGCGCGGGAAACACGACGAACTCGTCGCCGCCGACGCGGTAGAGATCGTCCCTCGGAAACTGCTCCCGCAGACGCTCTGCGACCGCGCGCAGCAGCTGATCGCCCGCCTCGTGACCGCGCTCGTTGTTGATCTCGTGCAGGCCGTTCGCGTCGATATAGACGCATACGGCGGGGCTGAACGTATGCGGATCGCTCTCGTACAAGTACTTTTCAAAGGCGCTGCGGTTAAAAAGTCCCGTGACCTGATCGGTGACGCTCATGCGGAAGACGCTGCGCCGCGCCGAGGCGAGATACCAGACCATAAAGCCAAGATAGCTCAGCAGCAGCGCGGTAACGATGATCGCCATCATCGAAAGCGTCTCCACCACGCCGCGCGTGCCCGCCAGCGCCTCCGCCTCGCTCACGCCGAGCACGACGCTCCAGTTGTTGATGCCGACCGGCTCGTAGTGCAGGTAGATCGTCAGCCCCGTGGATTGGGAGACGGTGCACATATCGCCGCCGATGCCCTTGGGGATATTCTCCATCGCCTGCTCGTAGGTGAAGCCCTTGAGCATCTTGCGCCCGCGCAGCTCCGAGAGGTTGCCGAGCGAGTCATGCCAGGTATCCAGCAGAATGTCGCCGTTGTTGCCGTCCACAAGAAGGAGGAAGGCATTGCCGTTGTAGAGGTCGATCTGATAGTTTCGGGAAAGCTCCTGCAGGAGGACGACGCCGTAGAGGATGGCGACGGTCTCGCCGTCGCGCACCACCGGCACGACGTTGCGCACCACCAGCTTTTCCGGCGCAAAGTAGCTTGTCACGCGGTCTGAGATGTACGCGCCCCGCGCCGCCTCTGTTTCAAAATCGAATGTGTCGGAAACGTCGCAGCGGGTGCCGTCGGTCAGCAGCAGCGTGCCGTCGGGTCGCAGCAGCGCGACGGTGGAGACAAAGGTCTCACTGAGGCTGAAGGATTTCATGATGCGCAGCACCGCGTCATTGTCACGCTCGTCATGCCCCGCGATCAGCTCCGCCATGGCGGAGAGGATGGTCTGGTCCGCGTTCGCCGCGTCGGCAAGATCCTTTGCGATCTCGCGCGTCGCGGTAGCCAATTCGTCAAAGGAGCGCTGTGTGATCTCACGATTCGCCCGCCGGACGAGGAAAAAGACGGAACAGAAGAGCAGCACGCCGATCAGGAGCGTGACCGCCACCATCATGCCTACTCGTTTTTTGTTGACCATGTTCATTTCTCCTTTATCCTTCCCCCCTGTCGCGCGCCGCCAGGCTGCGCAGGAAGGATTCCGCTTCGCGCCCGGGCAGGACGCGCGAGAAATAAAAGCCCTGAATGAAGTCGCAGCCCGCCGCAAGCACGGCGTCGCACGTTGCCTTGTCCTCCACGCCCTCGCACAGCACGCGGATGCCCATGTCGTGCGAAAGACGGATCATGCCCTCCAGCAGCGCGCGGGCACGCGGCAAGGCAGACTCGATCACGATGCTGCGGTCGATCTTCACGCCGTCGATTGGGTAGGTGCTCAGGTCGGAGAGCGAGGAATAGCCCGCGCCGATATCGTCCAGCACGATGCGAAGCCCCATCGCGTGCAGCCCCTCGATCGTCCGCAGCGCCGCCTCGCGGTCGTGCGCGTAGGAGTCCTCCGTCAGCTCCACCACAAGGCGGTCGCGCGTAAAGTCGTACTGCTCGACGATCTCGTGCACGCGCGCGAGGATCTTTTCGTCTGCGATGGACTGGCGCGTGAAGTTGCACGAGAGCCACAGCGTCCCGCGCCCTTCCCGCTTCCACGTCTGGAGCTGCACGCACGCGCAGCGGAGCATATAGAGATCCAGCTCGGTGATCGTGCCGGCGCGGATCATCAGGTCGATGTATTTTGAGGGCATGAGCAGTCCCTCCTCCGGATTTTGCCAGCGCGAGACGGTCTCCGCGCCGACGACTGTGCCGGCACGATCGACAACGAACTGGAGGTACGGCTCAAATTCGCCCTTTTCCACCGCCTTGCTCATGCTGCCGCGCAGACGCTCGAGCTGCTCGCTCTCGTCGATCATGCCGCGCGTGCTGAACGCGCAGGGCGTTTCCGTGCGGAACGCGTGGGCACAGCCCTGGCGCGCGTTGTAGAGCGCAGCCTTGGCGCCGCAGTCGGGGTTTTCCGACAGCGAGCAGATGCCCGCGCGGAACGCGCCGGCATATTCGGCGCGGAAGCCCGCAAGGTAGCCGTCCAGCCCGCGGATAAGCCCCTCGGCGCGCTGCTGTGCCGCCTCGCGGCTGCCGCACTGACACACGAGCGCGAACATCCCGCGCCCCACGCAGGCGAGGTATTCCTCGCGTCCGCAGTCAAGGCGCAGATACTCCGCCGCGCGGGAGAAGATCTCCTCGCGCTCCGCCTCGCCAAAGCGCCGTTCGAGCGAGGGCATATCGCAGCCGATGCAGAAGACATAGACGATGCTTCTGAGCGGGGCGGGGATGAGCGTTTCCATGCAGTTCAGATAATACCCGTCGTTGCCGATGCCGTAGCGCGGGTCGATGAGGGCGTTGGTCTTTTGCTCGGCATGCTTTTTGCGCGCAAAGACTATCAGCGCGACCGCCGCGGCAAGCATCGCCGCGATCAATGCGGCGAGCGTAATGAGCCACCTGGTACGGTAGGCTTCCGCGCCGCTGCTATTCATATAGTCTGCCAGAACGCCGATGCTCTCCGCGCCGGAGAGGTCCTCCAGCGCTTGTGCAAGCGCGCCGGCCAGTTCCGGCGTGAGTGCGTTGGTAAAGCCAACATATATCGCGCGCTCTGCGCCGTCATGTTCTATCGTGCAGAGCAGCACTTGACGGCGCATCGCGCCGCTGTCGACCGTGCCGGAGGGATAGGCGGAAATAATGTCCGCCTGCCGGTTTGCGGTCTGCTGCGCCTGCGTTGTGTTCTTGCTGTACGGAAGATAGACAAGATCGTACCCTGTCTGCTCACTCAGGCGCTTGTACAGCTCCGGCAGCAATCCGACATAGCATTCTCTGCCGCGGTCATAGGACTCGATGGGATAGAGATCGGCGTTTCCCGAGATCAGAAGCGTCTCCCTCGCGCTTGCATCCTGCATACAGCACAGCAGCGCTCCGATCGTCAGCACGGCGCAGAGCGTGATTTCCAAGAGCTTTTTTCGGCGCACAGGCGGCACCCCCTCTATTTCAAATCGATCTTGCGGCGCTCGATGCGCCCCCAGCTGAGTCTTTTCTTCCTATAGCCGATAAAGGCCGTGCAGCGCACCCATGCGAGAATAAAGCGCAGGAACACCAGCTCAAAGAGACACAGACAGACGGCCTTGAGGCCGTCGCCGAACGAGAGCGTGAGGTCCGCCGTGTAGATGCGCGAGAAAAAGGCGGTAAGCGTCAGGACCGAGCCAAACACAGCGTAGATCAGGAAAAAGAGCAGCATGAACGGCACGTTGATGAGGTCGCACCACCATGCGAGCACCATCGTGAACACGCCAAAGACCTCGATAAACGGCGAAAGCAGCTCGTAAATGAGGAAATAGAAATAGGATACAAAGCTCACCGCGCCGAACCTGTGATTGGAAAACATGACGCGATGCTTGTACATACTCTGGAACAGGCCCAGATGCCAGCGCTTGCGCTGCTTGCACAGATCACGCAGCCGCTCGGGCGCCTGCGTCCAGCAGATCGCGTCGGATGCGTAGCGAATGGCATAGTCGATGTTGTTGACCGTGCAGTATTCGTGCAGCTTGACCACAAGCTCCATATCCTCGCCCATCGTTCCGCTGTCATAGCCCCCTGCCGCGATGACGGTATCCTTTTTGAACAGCCCGAAGGCGCCGGAAATGATGAGTGAGCCGTTGAAGCGGTCAAAGAGAATGCGGGAGGCAAGAAACGAACGGTCATATTCCAGCACCTGCATGAAAGCGAGGATGCTGCGCGGCAGGCGGTAGCGTTTGACGCGCCCGTTTTCCAGCTCGACATCGTTGGAGATGCGGACGATGCCGCCAACCGCCACCACATTGCCGTTTTCCAATATCGGCTGGGCGATGCGGCGCAGAGAGTCGTACTGCAGAACGGAGTCCGCGTCCATGCAGATAAAGTACGGGAAATTTGCGGCGTTGATGCCCATGTTCAGCGCGTCTGCCTTGCCGCCGTTCTTTTTTCGGATGAGCGTCACCGGCACCTTCTGTGCGCGTGTCTCATAGACGTATTCCTCGCGCTGACAGTTGATCTGCCGGCGAATGGGCCGGTGAACAAGGTGCATATCAAATGTCTCGGCCAACACCTCCGAGGTGCGGTCCTTCGATCCGTCGTCCACCACAATGATCTCATAGGCGCGGTATTCCAGCGTCAGCAGCGAGCGCACGGTGTCTACCACGGTGACCTCCTCATTGTAGGCGGGAACGATGATACTGATGGGCAGGTAGTAATCCGAGGGCAGAATGCTTTTGAACATTTCCTGCCGGCGGTGCTTGTACAGCTCAAGTGAGCCGACGACGACCGACAGAAACAGAAAGGTCGAGTAGCCGATCAGATAAGCGATAAAGAAATAGCCCACCCACTCAAGAAACAGCTTTATACCGTCGTACATACTGCGTCCTCCTTTCGCTCCTCCAGCTCCCGCACATCAAAGCGATAGCGCAGGATCTCGGAGGCGTAGCGGTCGTGCCCCTCGATCACGTCGATCAGATCGCGGTAGCCGAAGCCGAGCTGCTCCAGACTTTTTGACGCGTTGAAGCGGATATACCAGTTGGGATGATAGAGGTTCCTCTCCAGCACCGCCGCAGTCTCCGCCCCGGGATAGCTCGCCAGCACCGACGAGGCGATGGCTGCATACTCCCAGCGCGCGTTTTCCGAGGGCGTCGCATAGCGCAGCAGATCGGCGTAGGCGGGGGGATAGGGGTAGTGTCCGAGGTAGCGCAGACAGGAAAAGCGCAGCTCGTCGTCCCGCGCGCCGTCGTTGAGGAGCGCGAGCACCCGTTCACAGTGCGCGCCGGAGAAAAAGCGGAAATAGTTGAGCAGCGTCACCTGCATCCACGGCTGAAACGCATCAAACGCCTCCCAAAGCGCGTCGGCAAGCTCCCATGTGTCGCCCGTGTAGTTCAGCAAGCCGTCGGAGAGGAGCTTGCTGTGATAATAGAGGCTGCTTGCGTCGATGATCCGCAGCGCACGCACGATGATCTGCGCGTCGCCCGCCGTGTAGAGCGCCTGCATCGCGTTCTCGCGGCAGTAGATGCTCGGCTCGTGCAGCAGTTCGAGCAGCACCTCCTTGAGCGGCGCGTCGTCCGCGCCGCCGAGCAGCCGGTATTTCTTGATGATGTAGGGGAAGTACGCCGCCTCGATCTCCTCGCGGCGGCAGTAATCCTCTGCCAGCGCGATCATTACACCGTTAAGCGCCGTCAGATAGGAGCGGGTCAGCTCTGGCCGCCTCACGCACAGGCACTCCAGCGCGGCGTCAAAGGCCGCCATGCCGTTCACGCGGCGCAGTCTGCGCTCCATGTAGCGAAGGTGCTCCTCGTTGACCTCGCCGGTGAGGGCGAGGTGGTCGAGCTCGCGCTCCACCGCCAGCTCAAGGCGGATGCCGGCGCGGAAGGACCGATGCTCCCTGCGCTGCGAAAGGAGCGCCGTTACAATGTTAAAGAGGATCATGCCGGCGCAGATGCCGAGATAGACGTAGATCAGGATTTGAACAAACACCGGCGTTCCTCCTTTTTTGTTTGTTACTTCCAGAGTTTTTGCATGATATAGTACGAGGGCTTGAGCCGCTCGTGATAGCTGACCGTATTGCCCCAGCCCTTGAGCGCCGCGGGATAGAGCGGCGTGCGCTCCTGCGCCGCGCCGTCGGTAAGACCAAGGTACATCGTGTCGATGGTGATGTCGTCCACACCGTAGTTTTCATAGTAATCGTCGTGGATGGTCATGCGCGAGGGGTCTGAAAAGTTCAGAAGCTGCCAGGGGAGCTTCAGCTCCACATAGTCGCCCGCGAAGATGAAGTCCGCGAGGGAATCGTAGTCCGGCGCGGCAGGGTTCGCGTTGCCGTAGGCAAGATCGCCCGTCTCGTAGGTCTCAGAGCTTGCCTGCCAGTTGCCGGTGAGCAGAGGCGTCGCCGTCTGGAGCATCAGGTCGATGGGCTTGAAAAGCGGCGTGTCCGCGTCGGGCGGGTCGAGGTAGGCGTCCGCGTCGTGCGTTTCGTGGTAGAACATGGCGCGCAGCACCTCGTAGCGCTCCTGCACCAGGAGGCGGCTGTTGTCCCTGCCGTCGATGGCGAGGACGAAGTCCACCGGGTCCTCAAAGCGCAGGCCGAAGTTTTCGCAGTAGGTGCTGCCCGTCTTGGGCGTGGTGTCGATGGGGATGTAGAGCGTTTTCTGTCCGTTCGCAAAGCCCTTTTCATAGGCGAGCAGATAGATGAACTTCTCGTCGTATTTCATCGAAAGGGCGCGCGTGCCGGTATCGAAGAGTTTATCCTTCTCCGTCCACTCCGAGAGGTCGCCGTCCACATAGCAGACGCTTTCCTCCTCGCCGGGGTCGAAGGAAAGCAGACCGAAATACTGCTCGTTGGTCTGGTAGTCACTCCAGTAGGGCGTGCGCTGCAGATTCACCGCGTGCATGGTGTTCCAGGTGCGCTTGAACCACTCGTCCTGCCAGGCAAAGACGCAGCCGCCCGCGCAGTTTGCCGCGGTGATGTCGCGCCAGCAGTCCACGAGCGCCTGCCCCTGCTCCTGCTCGGACATATGGCCCTGATTGCGTCCGGTGTTCCGGTCGATCTGCGCCATGCCGCGCCCGGTGGAAACACCGAACTCGGAGATGACGACGGGCATCGTGTGATGCCGCCGCAGGGCGCGCAGATAGGCAAGGTAGGTGTTCGCCGCGCCGGTCTCATCGTAGAAGTCCGATCGGCGCAGCACGGAACCGATGGGCGTGCCGGGACCGGTCTCCGCACGGGAGATGACGGCCTTGCCGTCCCAGATGGGCGTGCGGTCCATCGCCGCGGGGTTGAGGATATAGTTGAGATAGTCGGGATAGTAGGGATAGACATGATAGGAAACGAATTGCCCGGCAAGAAAGGCGTCCTCCGCACGGATATGCTCCACATCCACCTGCGCGCACTTCATAAAGAAAGTCGTGATATCCTCCGGATAGAGGAACGGGTCGGTGGTCGGCCAGTTGGAAAACGCCACGAGCCGCTGGCTCTTATAGCGGCGGCTCTCGTATTCAATGATCCGGTCGCCCACCTGCGCAAGCATGGATTCAAAGGCGGAGGCGTCCTCCGTCGCGGAGAGGTACGTTCCCTGATAGGGCGGCAGATCGGGGTATTTGTGGTTGGTGTAGGTGACGGTCACATCCTCCCACTCCACACCGAGAATATAGCCGATGACCCAGCGGGAAACGTCCTTGGTGTAGAAGCCGGAGCCCGTGCCCCGCCCGAGCGAGATCTTCTTGTTGCCGTGCAGAACGTCGACCAGTGTGCGCCCGTCCCTGACGAAGGTCTCAAGAAAGTCCTTGTCATAGGCGTCGCGGTGGGAGTTTTGGATATAGTCGTTCACCCATACGCCGTGGATGAGCCAGAGCGGTTCCTCGTTCGCCTCCTCGCGCGCGGTGTTGTACTCGTAGAAGGCGTTGTAGAAGTCGTCGTGGAGCGTAATGTAGACGCGCACGGTGTTCGCGCCCATCTCCTGCATCTGGGCAAACCAGCGCAGATAGGTCTCCTTGCTGACGGCGTAGTCCGTCGCCCACTCGCCCGGGATGCCCACGCCGAGGTTCACGCCCTTGACGGTGAACTCCTCCGGTCCCGCGCCGCGGTCCATATAAAGGTGCTGCGCGTCGGTGGACATGAAAGCGCTGACCGGCACGTCCGGCTGAAGGTCGATGTACCAGCCGAGGTAGTAGCGCGCGGTGTCGTAGGCGAGATAGCCTAAGATCAGGGCGGTGAGCACGATGAGAAATCTTTTCAAGCCGCCGCCCTCCTTTCTCGATGGTGTGGTGGCTCAGTGGTTGAATTTCTTGTTTTTGGATTCGTGGCTGTACTGGCGAAGAATGTCGATATTCTCGTCCATCCACGCGCCGCGCTCGATGCAAAAGCGCTTCATCTGCGCGACGGCAGCCGCGTGTGAGTGCGGGTTGCGCCACGCGGGGGAGAGCATATCCTTTTCGAGCGTGTAGCCCCAGACGGAGAAGTTGCGCTCGACGGCATCGCCGAGCCACGCGGTAACGTCGTCCATGTAGGCGCAGAGATACTCGTCGCTGAGGATGCCCTGACGCAGCTCGCGGTAGCGGTCGATGACGGCGTTTATGAACTTCTCGTCTTTGCTGAGCATATAGTACCAGACATTGTATTGCAGCTCAAAATGCTGCGGCTCTGCGACCGGATGACTGTAGTTGTCACAGGCGGAGTTGAAGTCCCAGATGCACATTTTGTATTTGCCGCGCACATCCCTGTAGATATAGGTGGAAAGCCAGCCCGCATCATAGTTGCAGGTAAACTCGTTGAGGATAAAGTAGTCCACGAAAGAGCTCATGTCCGCCTGCTCCCACCATGCATAGGGCTCGGTATCATAGTCATAGGAGTAGAGTGACTTTTCAAAGTCGGAGAAATCCTGTGCGATCCACGACGCGCGCTCCGGCGTAAGCCATTTTGTTCCCGGATAGACGATGTCTATATCCTGCAGATTTCGCAGGGCGTATTGGGAGAAGGTCTCGATGTTTTTGACCTCGTTGCCGCTGCCGCGGTCAAGGCGCAGAGCATAGCTCGTCTGCACCGTGTCCTTCGACGGCTCCGTGAGCTTCAAGCGGGCATCCGCGCCGGAGCTGACAGTCTCCGTCATAACATAAAGCCCCTGATACACTCCGTTGAGCAGCACCTCGCAGAAGCGCACATTCGGCGCGTAGTCCATGATCTCGCCCGCAAGATTGTACCACATATAATTGCGGATAAGCGTCTTATCGAGGTACGGCCCATGCAGCGCCCACTCGTCGAAGGCATCCATCCCCAGCATGGCGACATCGCGCGAGGCCGCACCGTCGTCGGTCAGCGTCTTGACAAGATAGCTGTGCTTATCAAAATAGCGCGAGGAGTTGCCTCGCACTCGAATGTCAATGACGCTCTGAAGCGTCGGCGTGTCGTCGGGGTGATTGTTGCCCTCGGCATGATCCACCACCGAGACGGACGCGCGCAGCAGCGTACTGCCGTCTGCGGTCGTGGTGAAAGCATCGTCCTCACGGCCGCTGCCGCCGCTCCGGATGGGAACGCCGGGGATCTCCGCGCCGCCGGTGTCGATGAGAACGAGCGGCAGATGAGAGCAGAGCAGATCTTCTCCGTGGTCGGCACAGGGTGTATAGGCGGGGCGCTCAAGATGCTGATGATAGCGTGGGTGCTCATCGGTCAGCACGGCTGACAGGTTTGTTGCGGATAGGAGAAGCAGCAGCGCACAGGCCGCAAGAGCCATTCGCTTGTATTTCATGTTCGTCTCCGCTCCCCTCTTTCCGGTTTCTCAGTTCGACACCTCGTCGTTCTGCATGACAAGATTGACATAGTCGATGCTTCCCAGCGAATAGATGCTGCCGGGAATGTCCGGCGTTGTCAGCTCCGCGCGGCGCAGGAGCTTTTGCGTGATCTCGTAGATCAGTTCGACCGTATCCTCCGTCGTGTTTTCCACACGCAGCGTCGCTTTGGCGCGAAAGAGCTTGTAGACCTGCGCCTTGATCGGCTCCTGCTTGCTGCGGTGGGCGCGGATGATGAGCAGCATCCGGTTATCGCTCTTGATGCAGCCGAGCAGCAGGATCACCGCGAAGGTCACGGCGCTGCCGATGCAGGCCACGGCATAATCGCCCACGCCGCAGCAGATGCCGACAATGATGGACCAAAAAATATAAACCGTATCGCGCGAGTCCTTGATGGCGGTGCGGAAGCGGACGATGGACAGCGCGCCCACCATACCGAGAGACAGCGCGATGTTGTTGCCGATGACGGTCATGACCGTCCCCGTCAGCACCGCGAGAATGACGAGTGAGGCGTTGAACTTGCGGCTGTAGATCGTCCCGCGGTGGGAGATGGCGTAGGACAGGAAGATAAAAAAGCCCAGCACGGCGGCAAGGACGATATTGAGCAGAATATCCTCCCACGACATATCGCGGGGTGTGGTAAAAAGGTTCAGGATCTGTTGTCTCATGGTGTTTTCCTCCTATAGCCTCGTCTGACATCCGTTTTGGCGGGCAAGCACATATTTGCTGACAGAAAGCTCACTGCGATCCACGCTGTTGATCAGCTCGCGAAGATAATCGAGCAGAAAGCCGTTGTACTTGACCTCAAGCACCACGCAGTACGGATCGAGCACGGGGTTCATGTTCAGCCGCGGCGAAAAGAGGTCGAAGCAGCTCTCGACGGAAACAATGCGGCTGTCAAAGGTAATGCGTATTTTGTTCTCCTTGGCGATAAATGCCTTGCGGTCGTATTCTACGATCGTTTTGGGGCGATAGCACCGGCTGTGCATCAGCGCGTAGCACTCCGCGGCAAAAGACTCCGGATACCGCAGCAGCGGCGCATAGTCGCCGCGCGCGAGCGCTTGGGCATCCTCCCGTGTCACGCGCAGAGAGCGCTTGAGCTGACTTGCGCCCTGCTTCTGCTTCATCTCCAGCATTGCGAAGTCTGCCGCCGGATCATAGCAGCGCAGGCGCAGCTTGCGCCGCAGCTCTACGCCCGCAGCCTTTTCGTGGAAGTCCCTGTCGTCGAGCGTATCGAAGTAAAGCGAGCGGACAGGGTAGCCGCTTATGCCGTTGTGCGGGTCCTCGTGCATGACCTGCGCGAGCCGATGGCAGGCTTGCAGCGCCTCCGGCAGCGAGATCAGATATTTCTTTTCCTCGCGGAACACGCGGTTCACCGATGCTCCCTCCTTTCGCAGAGAAAAAAACTGACCGCAGTCCTGCTAAGGCAATACCGCAGCTTTCACTGCGCGGTGTTGCCTTAAGGGTGCGGTCGGTCGATCATAGGGGCTCTCCCGCTCAGACATATGGCCCTGCAGCATAGTCTTTCGACGATTTTCCATCTTAAATGATTATACAGGGCTGCGCCGCATAAGTAAAGTCCTTTCTGGCATTTCCGGCATTTGGCGTGTGCCGTCGCTTGTGCGGCGGAAGTCCTCTCGTGCGCGGGAACCGGATATAGAAATGCCCCTCGTCATGCCCATTCGTTTTTTTCATACTGCACCTCCGTTGTTGTGTATGCCCGTGCTTCCGCAATGACTGTCTGCGCCGACCGCACTAATGTATGTTTACTCTCATTGAAGCAGCCGCGCACTGATCTCCTGCCCTCCATTTTCGACCGTAAGAGGGCTTCTCACCTATAGTGTCGTTCCATACCTCCCCAATTTGTCGAATCACTATCTCCTGTTGACCGCAAAACCGCATCATTCTAAATTTGGAACATTTGGAACGCTGCGTTCTTTTTTATACTGATCCCGCATCCTGTAATACGTCCCCGCACCGATATTCATCTGTCTGCAAGCTGCGGAAATACTCAGCTCATTTGCTTCTATCTTTGCCTGCAATTCTTCAAAAAGCTCTGTGTGACGCTCCCTGTGTGGGGCACTCTTGACCTTACGCCAATAACGGTAGTAGGTTGTCTTCCCAATGTTCATTTTCCGGCAGACCTCCGCTACGGTCATCTGCCGTCTCTCCACAAGGTCGAAGCACCGGTGCAGCTCCTCCATAAACCGAGACAGCCGCGCCGCATCTCCGGTGTCCCTGCTTGTCAACAGCGCAAGGTCGGAAAGCACCGCCTGCCAATGACCTGCCGCCGTGTCAATCTTAGGAGACTTGCAGAGCAAAGTTGCCTGCTGTCGATAGAGGGCAAGTGCCATCTCCACGAACGCACCGGCTGTGCCGCCCAACTCACCACCCATCTCCACGGTTACACTGTCGCCCGTTCTCACATACGCAAGCAGCTCCCGCAGGACGTTGCCGTCCCCATCGACCTCCGTGTAGACTCTGTCAAAGCCCTCCGGCGCTGCGCCCTTTCCTCCGCGCCTGTAATAAAACCTCATGCTGCATCACCTCTGCACGGACTGTACCGCACGACCACACCAAAGGCAATGCATCACTTTCGTTGATAGCGCCGACCCTTCCGAGTGCCGCTTCCGCGTGCCATTCAGAGTGCCATTCCGAGTACCGGCGGCACACGGAATCTGTCCATGACGCGGTTTTTCTCAACCTGCCCCGCAAAAGATGCAAAAAATCCGGTATCGCTCCAAATGGAACAATACCGGATTTTGTTTTCAGCCAATGATGCCCGCAAAGGCAGTTACATCAAAGGTTTGCAAGCTTCAAGCCGCTTTGTGAACGCTCAAAAGATCGCTCACATTTCCTTGATGGCAGCCTGCGCGGCGGTATATATTGCGAGGAAATCAGACGGTATAGAACTTCTGGTTTCGGCTTTTGGGGGATTCCGGAATTGTCATTGCCAGCCGTCCGGATTGCAGCAGCGGCTGAACGTAATGATTCATTGCGTAGAATACCGTTTTGACACCGAGATAGTTTGCGATCTCCTGCCGGGAGCGGGGTGTTTTGCAGAAGACCAGCAGGTCCGGTTTAGCGGGCTTTTCACTCCGCTGAACGATAATTTTCGACGCAGTGGTGGGCTGGTTGTGGTTGTATAGTATTACAACGAACTCATTCCGGCGGTTTTCAAAAACAGGCTCTGGCAATCCGTACTCTGCCATGGCCCGGCGAATGGTAGGAATCCCGGAATAGCGGTTTTCCGCGCTGGTCAGTTCTTCCGCCATGACGGCAAGGGCGGGATTGCGAAGGTCCGGTCTGGCAACGCCCAGCTGCTCCACGGTCATACGGCCATACAGGCTGCCGGGGCTGTGGATCTCCAATCGGTCGGTAAAAAAGTCGATCTGCACAGGCGTCCCCTCTGTATAGATGCTGTAATCCCGGTGGATGACCGCATTCAAAACGGCTTCGCGGATGGCCTCGATCGGATACTCCGTCCGGTCATTCCGTGCGCCAGTCACCGAATCAATGATCGTGCGGACCTTCATATTCCGGCGGCAGAATGCCACAGCCTCCTCCACCATGGTATCAATGGTGCCTTCAATGCGCTTATTATCGGTAAACCGGGCAGAATCCGTGTCTGTGTCACCGATCTGCGTTCCCGGAACGACGATAGCAGTAATGCCAAGCTGCGGAAAATATCCCTGCGGGTAAAGGCAAAAATTCATGACGGCGGCCAACGTAACTTCTCCGTCATGGGTAATGTTCAGCATTTCCAGCGTCTGTTCTCTGGAAAGCTGCGCAAAGCCAGGGCGGTCTGTACGGCGCTGTAGGATATACCGCTCCAACTTGTCCGCATCCAGCATGGAAAGCGTAGCCCGCTTCACCGGACGTTCATCATCGTGCAAGTGGCGGCGAAAAGCCTCATAGCTGTACAGCTCATAATCTGTCATGGGCAAATCAGCATCGCCCACCCGAATATAAGAACCCTTACTGTGCCCAGCTCCCCGATAATAGCAAGGGCGCTCAGACAGATCGGTGGCGGGAATCTCAGCCGAGCAAATCCATCGGCCATCCAGTTCCGCAATCGTAAAAACTGCCCGCACTGGCGGTTCCATTTGGTTGCATTGCTCTGTCACTTTTTTCTGGAGGTCCTGCACATCGTAAACACCGACTACCCGAAAGCCCGCCTTTTCATCGATGCCGAACAGCAGTATACCGCCGCTGTCCTGATTTGAGAAACTGGACAGCGTGTCATACAGCCGCTTAGGACAATCAATATGAGCCGCCTTGCATTCAAGCGTTTGTGTCTCTGCCCGCTGTTCGCAAACAGATTTAGCTAAATCCATCAAGTCGTTTGATAAAATAGCAAACACCCCCCATTCGGTAAGCTAAGAATATCATATTGATTTAGCTAAATCAATCGAAATTTGCAAAAAAATCAGCATCTGAAGCAATCCGCTGCTTCAGATGCTGATGATGACCGTTTTATCATGCCACTTCTTCGCAAAGAACTTCATACCGATAGAGTGGCAGTATTCCCGTGCCTCCTGCTCTGTAACGGTCAATGTCAGGAGCGTCTGCGGATCAGAAATATGACGGTTCAACGCTGTGTCAATGGGGGTATCCGTCTTATGTGCATGGTAGGTTTGCCATGCAATTTCACTCGGACGAAAGTGCTTTGCAGAGTCCGGCATATTAGAGGAAAAGTCCAGCGTCCAGTTAAACGTGTCGTTATCCACCACGACCACCTGCAAAATAAACTGGTCGATAACCGCTTCCGGGATCACAGGAGCCGAAAGATCGATCCATTGATTCAACGTCGCTTCTATGCGTTTGATGTCAATACCAGATGCATCATCCTTGCCGGAAGTCTCCAGATCCTGAATCTGCTGTTTCAGCTTTTCGAACTGCTCTGTATACCGCTGCTTGTCATTCAGAAATTCCTCACGGGTAATATCTCCATCTGCATAGGTATCTCGCAGCCGTTCCAGCCGTTTTTGCAGTTTGTTGATCTGGGCCTGTAGCCCATCCTGTATGGCAGAGGATTGTTCCTGCTGCTGTGTAGCGCATTCTTCAATCATCTTGCAGGCCAGCAGGACAGCATCTCTCCGTTCCTGCCAGACGGCTTGGAAGACCTTCTGGGCCATCAGATCGATGTGCCAATAGGGAATGCTGTGTGTTTCACAGACTTGTGAGGTATCAAGGCCATGGGCGGCCAAATAGCTCCGGCTCACACTGCGTTTCTGACGGTAGCATTCGTATCCGTAGGACTTCTGCCCATTCTGATTGCTGTGCCAAAGAAACCGCCGAAACGAAGAACCACAACTGCATCTCAGCTTGGATGTCCATACTGAAGCAGGTTCTTTTCGGCCAAACTTCTGCTTGGCGCCATTTTCACCCAGCCGTTGAACACTTCGCCTTTGACGGATCTCCGCGCATCGGTCCCACAATTCTTCTGAAACGATCGGTTCAAAATCGCCCTTTATGTACTCAAAATCATCATCGCTGTGGTTAATCCGCTTCTGCGTTAAAAACCCATCACTATGCGATTTGTTGTAGCCAATGTACCCCTTGTAGGTGGCGTTTCGAAGCATCTTCCCAATTCTGTCCATCTTCCATTCCACCTTACCATGGGCATTTTTACAGCCAAGCCGCATCAGTTCACTACAAATCTTCTTATAGCCATAGCCAGCGGCATATAGCTCAAAGATTTTATGAACGGTATATGCTTGTTCCGGATCAATAACGTAGGTCCCATTGACACGCTCATAGCCGAGAATATTGCCCGTACCATATAAGACGCCCTTTTCCCGGCTGATTTTCTGCCCAGCTCGCACGCGCTCTGAAATTTTGCGGCTCTCTTCCTGAGCCAACGTTGCCATGAGCGAAAGCCGCAGTTCACCGTCTTTTTTGTCAAATGTCCAAATATTGTCCTGAATGAAATAAACCTCGACTCCAATCTGTTCCAGATCGCGAGTGGTGGTCAGGGCATCAACTACGTTTCGGGCAAAACGACAGACTTCACGGGTGATAATCAGGTCAAACTTATGAAGGCGAGCGTCCGCAAGCATATTCATAAAAGCCGGGCGCTTCTTAGTTGCCGTGCCTGTAATGCCCTCATCAAAATAATGGCCTACGATGACCCACTCTGGATGCTGCTTCGCAACATCTTCATACCATGCCTTCTGGTTCTCCATAGCATTGACCTGTGCTTCGTGTTCAGTGGAAACACGGCCATAAACTGCTACCCGACGGGATCTGTTCAAAATATTGCCCACAGACGCTCACCTCCCTTCAATTACAAATTACCTGATAAGCTCAGGATGCTGGAGCGTATTTGGTCAAGACACTGTGATACGTCCGGGTGTCAATAACCCCCGCTTCGTACAATGCCGCAATCAGCTTGATTGCCGCCGACGTATCTGATATAATCGAGTTAAACATAGTTGGATCCTCCTGTTCTTATCGTTATTGCGACCTTTCTACTATATGAATAATATTTCATTAAATATCGGTATTTTACGCAAAGGCAGTCACACAGGTGTTTCGCAGAGCGCAATTCCAATGAAGCCTCTTGCAGATGAAGTTCGGAAGTCTTCGATATGTGGATAGCACTGGCGAAAAACCTTTGAAAACATGGTAATACTGTTGCAGGGCTCACGTCCGTTTCTTTTGCAAAAAGCTTGGTAGGCCTTATACAGCGAACTCACCGCGGACTTTGCATCCGAACGAAAAACGCAGCAGTTTTCGACAAAATACCGAACATTTAACGCTTCATTGTCCATGAGTTCTGCAGCGGAAGTGTAGAACCCCGAATCTGTGCCCTCAACAGGTGTATATTCGAAGTCCCGCTCTGTTAGCTCTCGCAAGGCAGAAATGGCCTGATAGACAATATAGCCCCGTTCTCCGTAAAGCTTATCTGCAAGATCCGGAATCTGCTTTGAGGGTGGAACTGTGTTCTGAAACGGCATAATAACAGCTCTGCGCTTCATGGCCTCATCAAACTGGCCTTTTAACGGATGGTTTGAAAGGAATAGAAGCTTTGCCTCATTCAGAAATGTCTCGGGTTCTCGATATTTCCTGTTTAGATAAAGCAAATCGCCGCCAGTTATTTGCTTGACAGCAGCGACCGTATTTTTTGAGAACGGAATTTCAGCTGCATCCGGACAATAGCAGAGCTTCTTGCCCGGAAGCATACTAAACCCAAAATCTCCAGATAGTATATTGGGATCTGAAATACTTCCGACGCATTTATCTCCCACTAATCTGCGCAGTAGGTTTGCCACCTGTGATTTCCCTGTATCATGCGGTCCAATAAATACAAAGAACGACTTCGGCATGTACCCACTTAAAATCACTCCGATGATTTCCAGCAAGCGCTGCCGGGCACTCATATCACCATTAGACAGATTATCCACAAATGATTCGAAAACATCGCCCACATTCCCACCGATTTCGTAAGCAGAAATATCAAGGCAAGAGAAAAAGCAGTCTCTATCAGCAATAGGTCTCGGACGCATAGTCTGCATATCAAAAACTCCATCCTTACACGGAAGTAATGTGGGCAAGTTCCTTAATTCTTCTACAGAGCGTTGAAGCTTTGGAATTAAAAGAACACGTTGGAATAGTTCATCGCGATTTTTCTTGCTCAAAGCCGCAACTAACTCCTGATAACCGCGATTACTCAGCTCATACACCAGCTGTGATACATCGATAGGTTGCCACACGGTACGAAGTCGCAAGTAGAGTCCATGTTCAAATACCATGAGTGGGAGCTCATGAGCTGCAATTTCGGCCAGGTCACTTAAAGCGGTATAGCGCTCCTGTCCTTCTGCGGCCCTGGATGCACTGTCAAGAAGGTCCGCCTTGGAGCGAGGCAGTTTCTTGTTCAGAAGCGATTTTAAGGCTGCGTTGCGGTCATTCACATCATCACTCAAAGTCAAGTCAAATCGGCACAAATCCTCTGGAAGTTTCGCCGCTTGTTCGTATCGCGCAGTAACGACTTCCTTCGTCAAAATTTCTACGTCTGATAGGGCTGATGTCAACTTTTCACTCATCAAACGGCCACTTTCAAACGCAGCATCATCTTCGAGGAAAAGCTCATCAGTCGCCAAATGATAATTCAGCAGATTGTCCGGCAGGGCCTTTGCTTGTGGGAATCTTGATAGAACACTCTTTTCCCAATCCGAAGCATCCGTGTGTGGAGTCGCACTATCAGAAGTAACGGGTGTATCCGGGAATCCTTCCCACACATAGTCCAAATCCTCCGGAATATCTTCAGCGCATTGATATGTAGCGCAAACAGTACCCTGCCAGTCGCATTCAGGGAGGGCAGAGCGCATGTCGCGTTCTGCTTCTTCATCAAGTTCTTCTCCAAGCTGCTTCCAAATTTCAGGATCAATCTTCGAGTTCATAATTTACACCTGCCTTTGCACAAATATATCTAACAAATTCTTTTTCGACACCTCTCACCATTCCGGAAACTTTGGTGTCTTCATTTATACTGTGGCTGATAGCTGCCACCGCTAAATGCTTTTTATAAGGTGTGGCTAAAACAAGATCAATGTTCAGGTCACAGTTATCCAAGCTGGTTAAAAACATATCGTTCTTTTCCGAACGGAAACAGAACCGGAGCGGGTTTTCATTGGTCGGGCCATCAAGATCCATTACAATGAACTCCGGAATCTCCGCATCTAATTCATCGGCGTTCTGTTTCTGCAGCATGGATGTTTCCTCCTTTTGAACCGGGAGCGCAAAGGTTTTTCCTGTGCGATTATCGTGAATGGAGATAGAGCAAAGTACGACTCGGAAAGTCTGTCCCTGAATCGTAAAATCTTCTGTGCCATCCGGCCAGCGGCACCAAAGGCAGGTGTTTCGCAGGCCATCTCTAAAATTAGCAAGCAGATAATTAAGAAGGCCTTCTCTTCGTGCAGCATAATCGTTCATAAATAAATCCTCCATAAATTCGGACCGCAGTCCTCTTATTGGCAAGATTGCTTCAGCTCTCTTGCGTATTTATAGTGTACTACGGGAAAAACGACGAAACCTCCGCATTCCCCCTCGAAAAAACGCGCGTTTTTGCCCGTGGAATGAAAAGGAGTTTACTTATGACAGATTTTAACTGGCCCCCCGATGTTCTCTCTTTAAAATACGGGGATATTCAAAAGCAGTATATGGACGTAATGCAGTGTCTCAAATGCAAAATCCCCCCCGATGGTAGAGGTTGCCTGAAACCGCCATCTTTGGCTTCTCTTTCAACCGAAGAATTGGTAGAACGTTTTCTACTATTATTTGTCCTTGATGGCATATCAAAATTCGATTTTTTTAAGAGGAAATCTAATATAGATAAACAACCTCTATGCGATATACTTACATCAGAAACGCAGGCCTTGATTTCCGAGGTTTTATCTTGCCTTCAAAATTCTTTGATGCAGGATCGCATATTTTATCAGCATGGGTTCAAAATCATTTGCGATAGTATACGGCATTGTCTATACTCTTTTGACAATATAAAAATCACTGGTCCGGATTCAGCGAAATGGTATCAAGCATTATTGGACTATAAGCGCAGCGGAATCATGACTTCAAAGGAACGCGCAGGAAGTATGCAAGAATTGTCCTTTGAGACTATGGATAAGATTTGTGAAGGAGTCGCGCATCAGCTTGAAACACAATCCTCTTTTTATTACAATTTGGACTCCAAAGGTCGCTATATTTTTCAAAGAGATTTACAGCTAACCCCCCTAAAATTTTTTCTTGCTACATACCTCGCAAAAAATGAACGTCCTGATTCATCTGGCACTTGCACGCCAAAATTTAATGCTATCATGGACTATATTTGCGGTGAGAACTCAGAGGATATATACGGCATCGATAACAAGTGGACCGACTTTCTCCTCAATGAGTTGTCTCAAAAATATCACTACAAAATTTTGAGCAAGCGAGATCCTGGCTGTACCACCTATGTAAATAATCTGCAAAAAGCCGAGTTCAAAAAATTGCAGTTTATGAACGAAAACTCAAAAAAACTCGGCAAGTATAACCAAATCGGGTTATCTTGGGATTCTTCTATAGAGGAAAGCTTGTATGGGGATAAGCAAATTTTAGATAAGAATTGGGATGAGTTCTTTGGAAAATACCGCATAAAGTGTTTGGATGTATTTGATCAAATTACACGAAAATGCCGAATCTGTGTGGCTCATGATGACAAGTCAACCGCCAGTGAAATCGTTCCTAATTACTCACTAAATTTGATTACTTTCGATCAAGTAACTCAATTTGTATGGCTCTCCGATCTTTGGATAGCCCAGCACGCTTACTTATCTTCCGCATTTGAAAATATGCCCACAAGTAATATTAAAGCCGCGTTGCGAGATTATAGCGTACGCGATCGATTTAACTTTGACTCAGATGGGATCGCATTGTTGGGCATGTGTATCAATCTGCCTATCGATGCACCAAAGGGTACTGCTATGGATTGTGACCCGTATTGTAACTATGTAAAAAAGCAGCAAAATTTAATATCTGATCTCTCCAAAGGGGAAATCAGAAAAGCTCCAATTCCCCACCCTCAATTATCCCCAGGTGATGAAACCCGCTTTATTTGGCTCTAACCTGCGTTATAAATGACAGATGACAGTATGACTGATAGAAATTACCTTTTGCACAAGCACCTAACTCTACAGAGGTTAGTTTGAAAAAGTTTTCATTTGTCACACTGTCATCTGTCATTGTCTTCGCCTTACAGCTTATCTACGCTATCTCTCTTTACCCTCCACTGCTTCCCAATCCTAAATGCCGGCAGCTCGCCGGACTGGACCATTTTGTAGAAGGTGTTCTTCCCAATCGCCAGCAGCTCCATCACCTCTCGGGGCGTCAAATACTCGTTGAGCTCCAGTGTGCCGTCATAATCCTCACGCTCATAGCCGAACTCATCGTAGCGGTCATCATATCTTGTCATCGTAAAAACCTCCTATGTTGTAATTGGCATAATGCCTTATATCCTTGTTGTCTCCTTTCGTCCCATTTAGTGTTATTTCTCACATCTCAACCGTATATTATTGGTAAGAGAAAGAGCCAGAACCCGAAGATCCTCGACGATCACGGGCTCTGGCTCTTTTTCGATTTTGCAGAGAAAATGATGGATTTTCTGCTCTGCAAGCTGCAAATCAGCGGAAAACACAAGAAAAATGCGAAAGGAGACTATGACTATGCTGCACCACTTACTGCGTCTCATCCGCACGGTTTTAGCGGAGATCGTCGGCGTTCTGCTGCGAAAGACCGTGTTATCGTGATGGACGCAAGGGACAGGAAGGGAGAAGATCACCAAGGATAATCAGAACTTGAATACCAACAACATCATTGAAATTTTGCTGGCCGCTGCCGCCGCGCTGCTCTGTGCAGCGATTGACTATTTTACAAAGGAGAATGAAAACGATGACTGAACATTACACCTGCCGCCACTGCGGAGAAACGATTTTGACCACCCCGATCTGGATGAACGAAAGCCCCCTATGCGAGAGCTGTGCCGAGGAAATGACCGTTCTCTGCTCCCACTGCGGTGAGCGCATCTATCGGAACGACAACGCCGGAGACGAATCCACGCCGCTCTGTCAGGACTGCTATGACCGTCACTACACAAACTGTCACAACTGTGGTGATCTCATTCGAGTCATCCATACTTATTATGCCTGTGAGAGCGATGGCAACGAATATCCGTTCTGCTATGACTGCTACACGAGCCGCGCTTCCCGCAAGCCGATCCAGGACTACTATTACAAGCCTGAGCCGCTGTTCCGTGGGGACGGCGACCGCTTCTTCGGCGTAGAGCTGGAAGTGGACGGAGCCGGTGAGGACGACGACAACGCCGCCGAGGTCATGTCCATCGCCAACGGCAACGGTATTGAAAACCTCTACTGCAAGCACGACGGCTCTCTGGACGACGGCTTTGAGATGGTGACGCATCCCATGACGCTTGCCTACCATCAGTCGGAAATGCCGTGGGCAGCCATCTTACAGAAGGCCGTCCAGATGGGTTACACGAGCCATCAGGCGGGCACCTGCGGACTTCATGTTCACGTCAACCGCAATGCCTTCGGTGAAACGGAAGCACGGCAGGACGCCGTGATCGCCCGCATTCTTTATTTCTTCGAAAAGAACTGGGAAGAACTTCTGAAGTTCAGCCGAAGAACGCAGCATCAGCTCGACCAGTGGGCCGCCCGTTATGGCTACAAGGATCAGCCGAAGGAGCTTTTGGACCATGCCAAGGAGAGCGCTCACGCCGGTCGCTATACCAGCGTCAACCTCACCAACAAGAACACCATTGAGTTTCGCATTTTCCGTGGAACCCTCAAATATAACACGCTCATTGCCACGTTACAGCTCCTAGACCGGATCTGTGATGTGGCTCTTTTCATGTCCGACGAGGAGTTGAAAGCGATGTCGTGGACGACCTTTGTCTCCGGCTGCACACAGCCTGAGCTGGTACAGTATTTGAAGGAGCGGCGCTTGTATGTGAACGAGCCGGTAGAAAGCGAGACGGAGGTCTGATATGTGCTGCTTATTCGGTCTGATCGACAGCCGGAACCAATTCGGTGCCAAGGAGAAGAGCCGCATCCTCTCCGTATTGGCGACGGAATGTGAAGAGCGCGGCACAGACGCCACCGGCATCGCGTACTGTTCTCACCGGCATTTGAGTATCTACAAGCGCCCCATAGAGGCACACCGAATGCGGTTCCATATCCCAGCAGACAGCAGGGCCATCATGGGCCATACCCGTATGACCACACAGGGCGATGCGCGAAGGAATCGAAACAATCACCCGTTCCTTGGCTGCGTAGAAAATAAGCCGTTCGCCCTTGCACACAACGGCGTTCTCTGGAACGACGGCATTCTTCGCCGCACCAAGCACTTGCCAAAAACAAGGATTGAGACGGATAGCTACGTGGCCGTCCAGCTCATTGAGCAGAAAAATGCCCTCGACTTTTCCAGCCTTACATACATGGTGGAAACGGTCGAGGGTTCTTTTACATTCACTGTGCTGGATCAGCGGGAGAATCTGTACTTCGTGAAGGGGGATAATCCGCTGTGTCTCTATTACTACCCACACTGCGGCCTGTACCTGTATGCGTCCACCGAGGCTATCTTGAACCGTGCGCTGAAACGGCTGCATCTGCCCATTGGCAAGCCGGAGCGTGTCGAGCTGAACTGCGGAGACATCCTCAAGCTCCGCCCCACTGGGCAGATGGAAAGGGCCTCTTTCGACGCGGCGAATCTGCTTTGCCCATGGAGCAGCTTTTCGCTGTATCCCGTGCAGAGAAAGGCCGTCCCGCAGCAGCACAGAGCCGAGCAGGAATATCTGGATACGCTGAAAGGTGTTGCCGCCTACTACGGCTACGAGCCGAGCTCCATTGACGAGCTGCTGGACGTGGGCTTTTCCACCGACGAAATTGAAGAACTGTTATACGAAAGGATGATCTACTGATGAGCATTTACGAGATTGACGCAAAGGTCAAAGAGTTAAAGGAACTGCGAGACATGGAAGCCGAGGTAAAGTCCTCCATCGCGGCCATTGAAGATTCCCTGAAAGCTGAAATGCTGGCAAAGAACACGGATGTGCTGTCCGGAAAGGACTATCTCATTACTTGGAAAACCATCATCACGAACCGTTTTGACAGCGCCGCCTTCAAGCTGACGCACGCAGATCTGTTTGCTCAGTTCAGCCGCAGCACCACCACACGGCGTTTTGTCATTGCGTAAGGGGGATTGCTCATGCAAGTTGTTATTGTGGAACCTGAAAAGAAACCGTTCGTGCAGAACATCGACGATACCCTTACTTCCATGCAGCAGATCGTCGGCGGAACCATTCAGGCGGTCTATCCTTTTGAGGAACCGGTCGCCCTGATCTGCAACGATGAAGGAAAGCTGCTGAACCTGCCGCCGAACCGTGCACTGCGGGACAGCAATGGAGCTATCTACGACATCGTGGTGGGGACCTTCTTCCTCTGCGCGGCCCCAGTTGACAGCGACCGCTTTGAATGCCTGACCGATGAACAGGTGCAGATCTACTTGGAGCGCTTTGCTACTCCGGAGCAGTTTATCATGGTCAACGGTGATATCGTCGTCCTGCCGTACCTGTAAGGCGTCCCGTTAGGGCATACCCCAGCGAGACGCAAAAAAAGAGTCCCATTAGGGTTACTTTCCGCATTTTGGAACGTGCCATTTGCGGAGAGGACCCTAATGGGACATTTTGTTTATTGCTGCGAGGCGATGATTGTTTCGCAATATTTTTTCAATGCGGGAATATCATCCGTGATGATCTCCCAAGTGGTTTCGGGGTCAACGGTACCGTAGCTGTGCGCTACAATGTTCCGCATGGCCTTGATCTGCCGCCAAGGAACGGCAGGGTGCTGCGCCCGGAACTCGTCCGTCAGCTTACCTACCAACTCACCAATTTGCAGAATGCAGAGAGCGGCAGCGTTGCGGTAGATGGGGTCATTCTGGAAAGTCTCGGTGCTGTTGCCGAATCGCTCCACTGTCTGCTCAATCTGCTGACAGTAGGAAACGATATGCTCCAGCACGCTGATATTTCGGTCAAGAGGCTTCATACAGCAGCACCTCATCATCCCGGATGGAATCCAAAAAGCGTTGGTCAAGGCTGGTGGTAGGCACCAAGTCCACGGAGCGCCCAAGGGAGTCCTCCAAGTCAAGGAGCAGTCCCGCTAACTGAAAGCCCTTAATGCTGCCCTTATCAATACGCAGGTCGATATCGCTGGAATCGGTCATATCACCGCGGGCGTAAGAGCCAAACAGATAAACACGTTTTGCGCCGTACTGCGCTGCAAGCTTGGAGACAATTTCCCGAATCTCATCCAGAGTATAGGTTTTCACAGAGGACACCCCCAATCGAAAAGATTTTCTAACTGTAGTATATCAAGGAAAACACCAATTTACAAGCGAAAGGAGTGACGCATTTTGAAAATCGGATATATCCGCGTCAGCACACAGGAGCAGAATACCATCCGGCAGGAAGTCCTGATGGAATCTCTCGGTGTCGATGAAGTCTATATCGACCGCATGAGCGGCAAAAGCACCAACCGTCCGGAGCTGCAAAAGATGATGGAATACGTCCGCAGGGGCGATACCGTCATTGTAGAATCCATCAGCCGCTTTGCCCGCAACACGCGAGATCTTCTGGATTTGGTAGAGAAGCTGTCTGAAAAAGGTGTGGAGTTCGTCAGTAAGAAAGAGGCGATCGATACTACGACACCGACAGGAAAGTTTATGCTCACTGTCTTCGGCGCTGTTGCCGAGTTGGAACGGGAATACATTTTGCAGCGTCAGCAGGAAGGCATTGCCATTGCCAAAGCAGAAGGGAAGTACAGGGGCCGTAAGCCAATTGAACGGCCGAATTTTGATTCCGTTGTAAAGCAGTGGCAGGAAGGAAGAATCAGTGCGGCAGAAGCTATGAAGATGCTGCGCATGACGAAGACGACGTTCTACCGAAAGGCGAAAAAGCCCCGCTGATCACAGCAGAGCCTTTTCTTCATCCTTCATATTCATCGCTGCCACAAAGGTCTTGAGCAGCTGTTCTGCGTAAGCGCGTTCATTCTCCGAACAGTTTTCCAGCACCATCATACTGTGATTTTCCCTACGAGCACTGGACCCGGATCCGCACGAACAACGTGATTGAACGGCTGAACCGGGAGATCCGCCGCCGTACCCGTGTGGTTGGTACATTCCCGGATGGCAACTCCGCTCTGATGCTGGTCTGCGCCCGGCTGCGCCATGTGGCCGGCACCCAGTGGGGCAACAAAAAGTACATGAATATGAAGCACTTGGAGGCGGCTCTGGAAGACGTTTCCATTGCCGGCTGACTTCATTCATCCAGAGTCTGCAAACAAATTTGCGCATAACTCTGGACACTATCGCCAGAACATTTATAATAAACATTTTGAATTATGTTGTTTTCGTGGTTAAAACACACCGCACACCGCCGGAGTCGCCAGACGGTGTGCGGTTTAAGAGGAGCGGAAAATATCAATATACTTTTAGTTCTTATTCATTAACCGGAATTAAAAACTCAGCACCTTAGTAACCCAGAATGAGTCTCGGCAGGAACAGGGAGAAAGATTCCCAATAAGTAGTAATCACGAGAACCGGCAGCCAACCGAAGATGATTAATTTCAATGTAGGCCACAACATCTCCGTAAAATCACCACCGCCGAGTTTACCTGCCAGGTAAGTCATAGGTGCGGTGGGAGGAGTGATACCGCCCATACCCAGGTTCACACCGATAATAGCTGCAAAATGCACCATATCGATACCCATTTGCTGAATGATGGGAGTAAGCAGCGGTGCCGCAAGAACTATACCAGAAGCATCGTCCATCAGCATACCAATAATAACAAGGAAAATGTTGATGAAGACCAGCATGAGAAATTTACTGGAAGTAATAGAAGACAAAAGTGTAAATACCTTATTCGGCAATCCGGCATCAATGTACATTCTGCTTAAAATCGTAACAGAGAAGATCAGAAACATAACAATACCGGAAGACTTGCCTGCAGTGGCAAGAAGCTTTGTAATCTTCTTAAAGCTAAGCTTCTTATAAATGAATACACCAACAATAAAGGCATAGAACGCAGAGGCAGATGCGGCTTCTGTCGGCGTCATAATACCACCGTAAATACTACCCAGCACAAACACCGGCATAAACAGTGCCCAAAAAACACTGAAGTCAATCTTTTTACGGGCAGTTTTTTCACCAGCTGCAGTTAGAACTCCGTTTGCAGCATTCACAGAACCAGAATCGCTGTCACCCAAAGCGGTAACACCCATTTTTTTGGCTTCGATGAGGTTAATGATGCTAAACACTGCAGTGAGAACAATGCCAGGAACGAAAGTTGCCAGGAAGCATGCTAATACGGAAGTATTTGTAACCCAAGCGAACACAATCATCATACCGCTGGGTGGGATTAGACAACCTAAAATAGAAGCGCTGGCCATAAGCGAACAGGCAAAACCCTTGGAATAACCACGGGCATAAAGTTTCGGATAGCAAATGGGACTGAGCGTAGTCAAAGCCGCATTTGCACTGCCGGAAATAGCGCCAAAAATTGCACATGCAATGCAAACTGCTACACCAATACCGCCTTTCACCTTACGTCCGACGAGCTTTTCTGCCGCTGATAACAATTTATCCCCTATACTACTTTCCTGCATGAATGCACCGGCAATGATGAAAAGAGGAATAACTAAGATAGTAAGGGAGTTGATCTTATTGTATCCATAGGGAATCGCAAAACTGGGATCTACACCACTGGAGATCACCATGTAAATTGTCGCAGTAAAGAATACGATTGGCAGTGGCAATCCGAACAGGAGCAACGCCAACAGAATGATAATAGAAATAACTACATTCGTCATTGTGTCATTCCTCCTTCATTTCTTGACTATCATCGGAATGATAGTTTTTCAAAGCGGCAGCCGCTTTAACAACGTTTGCAATTGTATAGAAAACAGCAAGAACAAAGCAAACAAGAATAGGTACCTGTGCCACAGCATAAGGAATATTGTAGGTTACTGTAGTAGGCAGCAGATCAATGCTCCAAACTACATAATCATACGACCACTTACAAACAATTACCAAGGTAGGTAGAGAAAGAACATTACGAACAATCAGATAGATATCTTTCGATTTTTGGGTTTTCAATCGCGGCTGTAGAATGCTTGCTTCCATGTGGTCTTCATCATGAAATGCCACAGAGCCGCCGAAAAAGTAGATCCAGAAGCCCAAGATCAGAAGAAGTTCTTCAAGACCATGAAAATTGGCGTGAAAAAAGTATCTCATTACAACGCCAGTACACATAAACAGAATGATAATCGCAGTGCTGAATACAAGGATTAAATTCTGAATTTTTAACAGCGCTGAATCAATACCGCGAAGAATTTTCATCATTATAAGTTCCTCCTAACTAATGTGCACTGAATAATAGAAAAAGCCTTATATTTCAATCGATAGAGGCCAATCCGTGGTATAATTGGAGCAAGAGAACTGGCAAAAATCCAGCAAAAACCTTGCACTTGGAGGGCAACCATGTATCGTTACAGCAATGGACAGATCAGCCTGGCGGATTTCAAACAGCCGGTGGGCATGAATCTGAAAGAAAGCAACCGTTGGGTAAAGAAAGCCCAGACGATCCCCTGGTAGGAGATTGAGAAGCGCTACGCCGCCTTATTCACCAACCGGAAAGGCAATGTGGCCAAGCCGCTGCGTCTTGCCTTGGGAGCCTGCATCATTCAGGCGGAGTATGGCTATTCTGACGAGGAAACCGCGCTTCAGA
>OGJV01000091.1_pt1 | contig 61106 bp, 58 predicted proteins | sample 1572271 | NCBI WGS metagenome assembly OGJV01 (sample SAMEA2582107, study PRJEB24529) | metagenome | biome: Human gut stool | place: China | collected 2011
CGCTTTTTTCGCTTCTCCATTAAAAGCCCCTCAGTCGCTGCGCGACAGCTCCCCCAAGGGGGAGCGAGCACGTAGGGAAACCTTCTCGCTTCTCCTAAAGCTTTAGCAACGAGCCTTACGGCTTGGCTCTCCCTTTGGGAGAGCTGGCAAAGCCGCAGGCTTTGACTGAGGGAGTTTAAACCCGCACCCAATTTGCAAATTAAATTTGCAGCTTTTTTGCGTTTTACGGCGATTTTCAGCAATTTTGCGGCAATGTAAAAAACTTTGCGGATTTTGCTTGACAGGGGGCTGTCTGCGTGTTATCATGAACACATGAACAGATGCTCATATATCGAAACGAAGGGAGAGGACAGCATGACCGGGCTAGAACAGACCGCACCGGAAAAGGAGACCCAGCCGGTGGAGATGCCGGATGATGAGGTGCTGTACGAACTGGCAGACCTGTTCCGCGTGTTTGGCGATTCCACCCGCATCAAAATTCTGTACGCCCTGCATGACAGCGAACTTTGCGTGCAGGATATCGCGGACGCCGTGCAGCTGAGCCAGTCTGCCGTCAGCCACCAGCTGCGGGTGCTCAAGGACTCCAAGCTTGTGCGCTTCCGGCGGGAGGGCAAAACTGTTTTCTACGCACTGGACGATGACCATGTGCGCAGCATCCTTTCCATGGGAATGGACCATATCGAAGAATAACCGGGCACACGCCCGCAGAAAAGAAAGGCTGGTACTTATTATGAAAAAGACCTACAAGATCGAAGTGGACTGCGCCAACTGCGCCCAGAAGATGGAGGATGCCGCCAACACCGTAGCCGGTGTGGAAAAGGCGACCGTCAGCTTTATGACCCAGAAGATGAAGGTGGAGTTCGCCGAGGGTGCCGACCCCCACGCCACCATGGAGAACGTGCTGTCTGCCTGCAAGAAGGTAGAGGACGACTGCGAGATCTTTGATATCTGATGTACGGCAAAGCTCTCCCGGTCGGTACGGACTGGGGGAGTTTTTCTGTGGAAAAATCCGCCACTTTTCAACAATTTCCACCGGGTTTTCAACAGACTTTGCGGAAAAACCGAAAAAGAAGCGTGGAAAAGCGCTTTTTTACAGGAAAACTGTGTGGAAAACGCGGGTAAAACTGTGGAATACCCATTTTTTGCCGAAAAACTTGTGGAAAACCATCCATTTTTCACCCACTGCACCCCAAAACAAGGAGCGTTGCTTATGAACAAGAAACAAAAAAAGACCCTTGAGCGGATCCTGATCGCCGTGGCGTTGGTGATCGTGCTCAAGCTTTTGCCCGCCTTGCCCATGCCGGTTGAGCTGGCGCTCTACTGCATCCCCTACCTTGTGGTGGGCTGGGATGTGCTGCGCAAGGCGTTGAAGGGCATCAAGAACCGCCAGCCCTTTGACGAGTGCTTCCTGATGGCAGTGGCCACCGTGGGTGCGTTTGCGCTGGGCGACTATGTAGAGGGCTGCGCCGTTATCATCTTTTACCAGATCGGCGAGCTGTTCCAGAGCGTTGCCGTGGGCAAGAGCCGCCAGAGCATTGCCAGCCTGATGGATATCCGCCCGGACTACGCCAACATCGAGGGCGAGGACGGCAAGCTGGAACAGGTGGACCCGGACGAGGTCGAGATGGGCACCGTCATCGTGGTGCAGCCCGGCGAGCGGGTGCCCATTGACGGCGTCATCGTGGAGGGTGCTTCTGCCCTGAACACTGCCGCCCTGACCGGTGAGAGCCTGCCCCGGGACGTGAACGCCGGGGATGAAGTCATCAGCGGCTGCGTGAACATGACTGGCCTGCTGAAGGTGCGCACCACCAAGGAATTCGGTGAATCCACCGTCTCTAAAATTCTCGACCTTGTGGAAAATTCCAGCATGAAAAAAGCCCGGGCAGAAAACTTTATCACCCGCTTTGCCCGGGTGTACACCCCGGCTGTCTGCTACGGCGCACTGGCACTGGCCCTTCTGCCGCCGGTGGTGCTGCTGCTTATGGGACAGCCCCCCCGCTTTGGCGATTGGGTCTACCGCGCCTTGACCTTCCTTGTCATCAGCTGCCCCTGTGCACTGGTCATCTCCATCCCGCTGAGCTTCTTCGGCGGCATCGGCGGTGCTTCCTCCTGCGGTATCCTCATCAAAGGCTCTACCTATCTGGAAGAGCTGGCCAACACCGGCGTTGTGGTGTTCGATAAGACCGGCACCCTGACGCAGGGCACCTTTAAGGTCACCGGCATCCACCCCGCCGAGGGTGTGACCGACGCCGCACTGGTGGAAGCTGCTGCGCTGGCGGAAAGCTGGTCGAAGCACCCCATCTCCCTGAGCATCAAGGCCGCCTACGGCAAGCCCATCGACGCCGCCCGGGTCACGGATGTGCAGGAGCTTGGCGGTCATGGCGTGACCGCGAAGGTGGACGGCAAGACCGTTGCCGCCGGTAACGCCCGCCTGATGGAAAAGCTGGGCATCACCGTGCCCGCCGTGGAGGGCGTGGGCACCATCGTGCACGTTGCCGTGGAGGGCAGCTACGCGGGCTATCTGCTGATTTCGGACGTGGTAAAGCCCCACAGCGCCGATGCTATCCGCGCTTTGAAGGTCTCCGGTGTGCGCAAGACGGTCATGCTGACCGGCGATGCACAGCCGGTGGCACAGGCAGTGGCGCAGCAGCTGGGTCTGGACGAGTACCACGCCGGTCTTTTGCCCGGTGACAAGGTGGACCAGATCGAAAAGCTGCTGGCTGAAAAGCAGCCTAAAGAAAACCTTGCCTTTGTGGGTGACGGCATCAACGACGCACCGGTGCTTTCCCGCGCAGACGTGGGCATCGCCATGGGTGCGCTGGGTTCGGACGCCGCCATCGAGGCCGCAGACGTGGTGTTGATGGATGACGACCCTGCAAAGATCGCGCTTGCCATGCGCATCGCCCGCCGCACCCTGCGCATCGTGCACCAGAACATCGTGTTCGCGCTGGGCATCAAGGCGCTGTGCCTGCTGCTGGGCGCTCTGGGCATTGCCGGAATGTGGGCAGCCATCTTTGCGGACGTGGGCGTGATGGTCATTGCCGTGCTCAACGCCACCCGTGCCCTGTATACCAAAGACCTGACCAAAAGCTGATATAAACGCAAAACAGCCAGACCGGCACTGCCGGTCTGGCTGTTGTTGTTTCAGGAAGCTTACAGCTTTTCCACCATCGCTGCCACGATCTTGGTGGCGGTGGCGACATACTCGCTGATGCTAAACTTCTTCATCACCAGCACCTCGTGGCCGTCCTCGTCGGCGTTGTCGCTCATGGCGCGCAGGATGACGCAGGGCACGCCGTTCTTGGCGGCGATCTGACTTACCGCGGCGCCTTCCATCTCCACGCAGTCCGGGGCGCACTTGGCTTCAATGGCGGCTTTGGTCTCGCTGTCGCCCACGAACAGATCGCCGGTGGCAATTTTGCCCACCAGCGCCTTTACCCCGGCTTCGGCACAGGCGGCTTCGGCAGCGGCGATCAGTTCCGGGTCGCCGGTGTATTCCTTCAGGAACGGCGGGTTCTGGCAGATCATATCCAGCTGGGCGTCGTGGTACAGCACCGTTTTGCCGATGACCACATCCCCGATGCCGATCTTGCTGGTCATGTTGCCTGCAATACCGGAGAAGATGATCTTCTCCGCGCCGAACTTGGTGATGAGCACCTGCGTGGTGGCGGCGGCGTTGGCCTTGCCCATACCGGCGCAGCACACCACCACCTGCTTGCCGGCCAGCGTACCCTTATGGTACTCCACGCCGCCGTAGGGCTCAACGGTGACATTTTCCAGCTTTGCACACAGCTGGTCTACTTCATCGGGCATAGCGCCCATAATACCAAAGATCATGGTAATAAGCTCCTTTTACGATCAAAAATGGCCGCCGCGTGCGCTTTGGCCATATTCAGAGGAACGATTCTTTTTAATTCAGGAACCCGAACCGCCTGCGGAGCTTGTCGGGGTAAAACCCCTCCATCTGCTTACGCAGACCGCTCTGCCACTTAAAAGCCCCACTGGGGCTTTCATTGCTGCGCAAACGCGGGCATTTCGGGTTCCACTTTTCACGGGAAGGACTTTAAACATTAAACAGGAACTCGATGACATCGCCATCGTGCACAACGTACTCCTTGCCCTCGGTGCGCTGCAGGCCCTTGGCCTTGACGGCGGCGTAGTCGAAGTTGTTGGCTTCCAGATCGTTGTAGCCGATGACGCTGGCGCGGATGAAGCCGCGCTCGAAGTCGCTGTGGATCTTACCGGCAGCCTGCGGAGCCTTGGTGCCCTTGCGGATGGTCCATGCGCGGCACTCCTTCTTGCCGTCGGTCAGGAAGGAGATCAGACCCAGCAGGTCATAGCTGGCGGTGATCAGGTTGTCCAGACCGCTGGCCTCGATGCCCATCTCGGCCAAGAACGCCTTCTTTTCCTCGGGGCTGTAATCCGCGATATCCTCTTCGGTCTTGGCGCAGATGGGGATGTAGCGGGCGCCCTCCTCCTTGGCGCGGGCAGCTACCAGCGGGACGTACTTGTTGTTCTCGATGCCCTCCATCAGGTCATCCTCGCCCACGTTGCAGGCGTACAGCACCGGCTTTGCGCTCAGCAGACCCATCTCGTGCAGTACGGTCTGCTGCTCGGTGTCGGCGGGGTCAAAATCGAAGCTGCGGGCGGGCTTGCCGGCGCTCAGATGGTCGGCCAGCTGCTGCAGCCATGCGGCCTCGGCGGCAGCGCCCTTGTTGTTGCCGCTCTTGGCAGCCTTTGCCATGCGGCCAGCGCGGTTCTGCACCACCTCAAGGTCGGAGAGGATCAGCTCGTAGTCGATGGCGTCAATGTCGGCAATGGGGTCCACGGCCTCGGCCTTGGTCACGTCCTCCACCACATGGATGATGTTGTCATCGTCAAAGCAGCGCACCACATGCACGATGGCGTCGCACTCGCGGATGTGGCCAAGGAACTTGTTGCCAAGGCCTGCGCCCTGACTTGCGCCCTTCACCAGACCCGCAATGTCCACGAACTCCACGATGGCGGGAGTCTTTTTGCTGGTCTGCCAGATCTCGGCCAGCTTATCCAGCCGCTTGTCCGGCACCGCCACGATGCCGGAGTTCGGCTCGATGGTGCAGAAGGGATAGTTTGCAGCCTCCGCGTTTTTGGTGGAGGTGATGGCGTTGAACAGAGTGGACTTGCCCACGTTGGGCAGGCCGACGATACCTAACTTCATATAAAATACGCTCCTTACACGTTTTTTGGCATAACGATACATCTATCATTATACGCGATGAACCCCGCCAGCGCAAGGGGGAGGGGCTATCTTGAATAAGGAATCCTGAAATAATCCATGACGGCTTTGAACTGATCCTGCGCGGTCAGGCAGGTGTCCAGCAGATACCCGCGTTCGGTTTTCCACTCGTGCAGACCCCGATAGTAGAACATTTTGAGGTCATCCGTAATAATAAACGGCACGATGTTGTTCCGCAGACACTCCTTGAAGAGCAGAAGCCGCCCGACACGGCCATTTCCGTCCTGAAACGGATGGATGGATTCAAAGGCGTAGTGAAATTCCAAGAGGTCTTCCAGCGACTTGGCAGAAATTTGATTGTACGCAGATAAGAGCTCTTTCATCTGCGGGGCAACCAGTTCCGGTTCGGTGGTGCTTTTGCCGCCGACCTCGTTCGGGAGCTTTTTATATTCACCGACCGCGAACCAGTCTCTGCGGGAATCGCTGGTGCCGCTTTTCAGGGTAAGGTGCAGCTTTTTAATAAACGCTTCGCTGATGGGGTTCTTTGCATCCCGGATGACCATATCGATGCACTTGAAGTGATTGGCCGTTTCGACCACATCATCCACATTGACAACACCATTCTCCATGCCGATGGTATTGGTCTCGTAGATATATCGTGTCTGGTCATGGGTCAGGCGGCTGCCCTCGATGTGGTTGGAGTTATAGGTCAGGTCGATCTGGATTTTGTGGTAGATGCCGCCCTTGACCTGCCCGGTCATCTCGTTCTGCAAAACATCCAGCAGGGTTCTGGGTGCTTCCGGCTTTTTGTTGGTGCGCTCCGGGCGCTTTGCATCCTGCGGAATATTCCAAGTCTTGCCGGTAAGCACTGCGCCCGGGATCTTGCCGGTAGCGCAGTAGTTGCGGACAGTTCGTTCTGAAATATTCCATAATTTTGCCGTATCAGCGACAGAATGGTACTTCATGATAACACCTCCCAGTAGAACGATTATACCATTTTATCGGCAAGAAATCAAATTTCGGAGGTTCCGATGTGAACATTTCTTGCCGATAACGCTGCCGTGCGGGCAGAAATGTGAAAAAAACTACACTTCCTTCTTTATTTTGTCATAACTGTCCCGTATAATAGAAAGGAAAGAGCCTGTCAAAACGCCCGGAAGGGCTGAAGATACAGCAAAAACCTGCATAAAAGGGGAGGAAAACACTTATGGCAAACGAAAAGATCCTTGTGGTGGATGACGACGCCAACATCTGCGAGCTGCTGCGGCTGTACCTGACCAAGGAGGGCTATCAGGTCACGGTGGCAAACGATGGCGAAGAAGGACTGGAAAAGTTCAACGCGGTCAAGCCGGACATGGTGCTGCTGGACGTGATGATGCCCCGCATGGACGGCCTTGAGGTCTGCCGCCGCATCCGCAAGGCGGGCAACACCCCGGTGATGATGCTTACCGCCAAGGGCGAGACCTTCGACAAGGTGCTGGGTCTGGAACTGGGCGCAGACGATTACATGGTAAAGCCCTTTGACGCAAAAGAGGTGGTGGCGCGCATCAAGGCGGTGCTGCGCCGCTGCCAGACGACTTCCGCTGCCGCCGAGAGCACCGAGGGCGTCATCGAGTTCGACAACCTCCGTCTGGATATGAACAGCTACGAGCTGCGGGTCAAGGGCAAGGTGGTGGAGGCTCCCCCCAAGGAGCTGGAACTGCTCAACTGTCTGGCCTCCCACCCCAACCGCGTGTACACCCGCGACCAGCTGCTGGACGAGGTGTGGGGCTTTGAGTACTACGGCGACAGCCGCACCATTGATGTCCACGTCAAGCGCCTGCGCGAAAAGCTGGCCGGGGCTTCCGATAAGTGGGAGTTGAAAACCGTCTGGGGCGTGGGCTATAAGTTCGAGGTGCGTCAGTAATGCGTAAAAGTATCTCCACAGCCTTTTTCTCCATGGTGTCCACCCTGATGGTGCTGGGCATCGTGCTGATGGGCTGCTCGGAGTGGGTGCTGTTCAAAAATTATTTTGCGCAGGATCGCTATGAAACGCTGGATCAGGTGGTAAACGTTGCCAAACGCACTGCGGAGTATCTGGTAAACAGCGAGACCATGCCGCAGGGCGCAGAGCTGGACGCGCTGAATACCAAGCTGGAGATCATCGGCGAGAGCGCCGAGGCTTACCTCTTCTTCACCGACCGGCAAGGCAATGTGCTCATCGCCTCCGACCCGGACAAGCTTACCACCGGCACCGTGCCGCTGGATATCTGCCAGCGCGCCAACGCAGTGGCAGACCCGGACGCCCGGCACTACCACGCTTTCAGCGATTTGGGCGGCGCACTGACTGAAAAAAGCTATATCTCGGTGGTGCAGACCATCGACGACCAGAGCCTGTTCAGCGGCTGGCTGTTTTTGTGCTCCTCCGGCGCGCAGCTCACCGACTTCAAGCAGCAGTTCTGGTCCAATTTCCTCCTGTCTGCCTGCGTGATGCTGCTGTGCGCCAGCGTGCTGACCCGCCTTTTGATGCGTCAGCTCACCGACCCGCTGCAAAAGGTCACCGATGCCGCCCAGCGCTTTGGCGGCGGCGACCTCTCCGTCCGCGTGGAGGGCGTGGAGGGTGATGGCGAGGTGGCAGACCTTGCCCGCACCTTTAACCAGATGGCAGAGAACATCCAGTCCAACGATAACTCCCGGGGTCAGTTCATGGGCAACATTGCCCACGAGCTGCGCACCCCCATGACCACCATCAAGGGCTTTGTGGACGGCATTCTGGACGGCACCATCCCGCCTGAGATGCAGAACCACTATTTGCAGCTGGTCAGCGAGGAGACCGGGCGTCTGGCACGGCTCATCCAGAATATGCTGGATCTCTCCAAGCTGGAAAGCGGGGAGTATCAGGTCAATTCCCGGATGTTCAATATCTGGGAGACCCTGACCGGCGTGGCGCTGGCGGCAGAGCAGCGCATCAATGATGGCATGATCGAGCTGGAAGGCCTGACCATGGACGAAAAGGTGCTGGTCTACGCCGACCCTGACCTGATCCATCAGGTGGCGTATAATCTGCTGGACAACGCCATCAAGTTCACCCCGGCGGGCGGCACCATCCGCTTCAGCGTGGAAAAGCTTGGCCCCGAGGCCGAGATCTCCATCTGGAACTCCGGGCAGGGCATCAGCCCGGAGGCGCTGCCCTATGTGTTTGAGAGGTTCTATAAGGAGGACCGCTCCCGCGGCCTGCACGCCCGCGGCTCCGGCCTTGGGCTGAATATCTGCAAGGTGCTGGTCAATCTGGCCGGTGGGCAGATCCGCGTGGAGAGCCAGCAGGGCGAGTGGTGCCGCTTTGTGTTCACCCTGCCCACCTGCTCCCCCAACCCCGGCGGCATGAAGCGCCTGCCGGACGCCGCCGGTCAGCCCGGCGCAGTGGAGGACCCCGCCAGCATGAAGCCGGTAGAATAAGACCCCGCAGCCAGACTGCCCCGCCCGGGCGGTCTGGCTGCTTTGGCGTTGTGGGAATAAAAATCCTGCTTACCGCTGTGACCCCCTTTTGTGAAAATGCGTTTGGAGCACTCCGCAGAGTGCGACAAACGCGAAATTAAAAATCTATTTTCCGCTGAATATGGCCAGAGCAATGCGGAGGCCATTCCAAATCGTCCTGCTTCAAAGAAAGCTGCTGCAAAATGGCAAGCCTTCGGCGGCAGTTGCGCGGCACATGGAGATGCTGCCGCGCAATGGACTTTTTGCGCTATTTACGACTTTTCCGTGAAAAAAACGGCTGCGGGTTTGATTTTTTGGCCGTTTTCATGTAAACTAAAAGATAACCATGCCCGCGTGTTTTCCGGGCGGGAAAAGCCCGCAAAATGCGCGACGTATGGGATAAAAAATGCTAAAAATAACGGAGCGTAATGAAATATTATGGCCATCGTAAGTCCTTCGATTCTTTCTGCTGATTTTGGCAAGCTGGGTGCAGACTGCCGCATGGTGCTGGACGCCGGTGCACAGATGCTGCACTACGACGTGATGGACGGGCATTTTGTGCCCAACATCAGCTTTGGCGTGCCGGTGCTCAAAAGCCTGCACAAGGCGCTGCCGGATGCCTTTTATGACGTGCATCTGATGATCAGCCACCCGCTGCAATACGCCGAGCCTTTCATCAAGGCCGGTGCGACCCTGTATAATTTCCATCTGGAGTGCGAAGATGATATTCAGGCCACCATTGACGCCGTGCGTGCGCTGGGCTGCAAGGTGGGTCTGACCATCAAGCCCGGCACCCCGGCCGAGGCGCTGGCACCGTGGCTGGAGCAGCTGGATCTGGTGCTGGTGATGAGCGTGGAGCCCGGCTTCGGCGGGCAGAAGTTCATGCCCTCGGCGCTGGATAAGCTCCGCTGGCTCAAGGCCGAGCGGGAAGCACGCGGCCTTTCCTACCTGCTGGAGGTGGACGGCGGCGTGGACGCCGCCACCGCACCCCTGTGTGTGGAAGCCGGTGCCGATGTGCTGGTGGCGGGCAGTGCCGTGTTTGGTGCTGCCGACCCCGCTGCGGCTGTGGGCGCACTGGCCAGCCTGTAAGGAGGCCTGTATATGGATGAAGCTTTGATCCAGGAGCAGGAGCGGCAGCTGCAAAAGACCGGCCGGTACTATAAGCACGTTTTCTGGCTGTGTGTGCCGCTGCTGTGCATGGCCTGCTATTTCTATGGCGCACGGCCGCTGCTGCTGTGCGGCGTCGCCCTGCTTACCGGCAACCTGTGCGACCGTCTGGTGGCGCTGCTGCGCCATCGGGTGTACACAAACAGCGATCTCTCCAACGAGAGCTTCAGCCTGATCATCGCTCTGCTCATGCCCGCCACCGTGGACATCTATGTGCTGGTGGTGGCGGTGATGGCGGGCGTGCTCATCGGCAAGGAGGTCTTTGGCGGCTACGGCAGCTACCCCTTCAACCCCGCTGCCGTGGGCTACGCCGTGGCGGCGGTATCGTGGCCGGAGCAGGTGGTGCGCTACCCGCAGCCCTATACGCCGCTGCCCCTGTGGAATGCCTCCGCCGTGCCGGTGGGCAGCACCATCGAGGATACCCTGCGCAGCGGCGGTATCCTGAACCTGAACACCCTCGCCGTTGTGCTGGGCGAGTTCGCCGCCCCCATGGGCACCGGCGCAGCGCTGGTCATTCTGGCCTGCGGCCTTGTGCTGTGGGCCCAGAAGGACGTGCACATCGGTGCATCGGCAAGTTTTCTCATCACCTGCGGGCTCATCGCCTTCTTCTTCCCGCGGCAGGTGGGTCTGGCAGACAGCACCCTTTTCAGCAGCCTGCTGCCCCGCCTGCAGGGCGTCCGGGACGAGCTGCATACCGGTGCGGTGCTGTTCTGTGCGGTGTTCCTGCTCAACGAGCCCTACACCTGCGCCCACCACCGGCTCGGGCGCATCCTGTACGGCGCACTGGTGGGCATCGCCACCATGGGCTTCCGCTATTTCGGCGTGTACGAGACCGGCGTCTGCTTTGCGCTGCTGGCGGTCAACAGCGTGTCTGCGCTCATTGACCGCACCGAGGAGCGGCTGTACCGTCTGCTGCACCGTCTGCCATCCGAACGAAAGGAGGCTGCGGAATGAAAAAGCGTACTGCGGAACTGATCCTGCAAAGCCCCGAAAAGTTCGCCCATCACGACCGCGTGTTCCTGAATAACCCGGTGGTCATGCAGGGCATGGGTCTGGCACCGCTGGTGGTCGTGGCTACCACCGGCCAGAACAGCCTGATGCTGGCGGCGGCGGTGGCGCTGCTGCTGGTGCCCTCCCGCGTGCTGGCCTGCCTGCTCAGCCGCCTTGTGCCCCTGCAGGACGAGGAGCCTACCCCGGAGCAGCTGCAAAAAAAGCTGCTGCCCCGTGCGATTCTGTACGCAGCCAGCGCCGCTGTGGTGTACTTGGCGGCGTACCCCATTTTGAACCTCGTGTTCGGCACAGGTCTTTTGAACCTTGGCATCTACCTGCCCATGCTGGTGGTGGAGCCGCTTCTGACCTACCGCTTCGGCCGCGTGCAGGAGACGGTGCACAAGGCCGTTTCCAAGGGCGTGCGCATCACCGTAGGTTATGCGCTGCTGCTGCTCGTGGTGGGCATCGTGCGCGAGTGGCTCAGCCTTGGCACCGTGTTCGGTGCCCCGGTGGGGCGCTGGGCGCTGCTGCCGCTGGCTAAGATGCCGGCGGGCGGCTTTATCGTGCTGGGCATCCTGTGCGCCATCTGGCGCGCTGCGGCTGCAAAGCACAAGGAATATCTGCAAAAGGAAGCGCGGGATACCCTGACCGTGCACTACCAGAAGGAGGCGGACCGCGAACCGTGAAGGAAGTTGTAAGCAGCTCGGCAGTGTTTTTCAGCTACGCACTGCTGGCTATTTTTGCACAGAACGCTGTCTTTACCCGTGCACTGGGCGTGTCCCGCATGGTGCAGCTGGTGGGGGACGACCGCACCAGCAGCGCTTTGTTCGGCATGATGCTGTGCATCACGCAGGTGCTGGTGGCACCGGTGGCTTTCTTTGCCGGGCGGTGGTTCATTGCCCCGCTGGATAACCGCGCTCAGCTGCGCCCGCTGGTGTATATCGCCAGCATCGCCGTGGTGTGTCTGGCAGAGCATCTGGTGCTGTGGCTGCTGCGCAGCCTGCCCCGACGCGCCCAGCTGCTGCGCATCGTGCCGCTGGCCGCGCTGAACAGCGGCGTGCTGGGCACGGTGCTGGTGGAGCGCACCCAGACCTTTACCCTTGGCGAAAGCCTTGGCTTTGGCCTTGGCAGCGGCATCGGCTATGTGCTGGCGGTGCTGCTGGTCACCGAGGCACGCCACCGCCTGCGCAGCAAAGCGATCCCCAAAGCATTCCGCGGCCTGCCCATCACGCTGGTGTATATCGGCGTGCTGGCGCTGGCGATCTATGGCTTTACCGGACATTCCGTTATCCTGTGATGCAGACAGGGAGGAAAGGATACCATGGCTAAGTATAAACGTCAGAAGGTCAAGCATTATCACCGCAGCTTTTACAGCCGGGAAATGCGCGTCAAGCGCGGCATCGGCATTGCGGTGCTGGTAGTGGCAGTGCTGGCAGCAGCATGGTTTGCCGCACCCCATGTGCTGGATTGGGCCACCCACACATGGTATACCGTGGTCAAGGACCGGGACCTCGAGGCCGAAAGCGCTTCCCGCGCCGAGGCAGCCGCTTCCTCTGCGGCGGCAAGCAGCGCCGCCGCTTCGCAGGCAGCGTCTGAACCGGAGCCGGAGGAGGAAAAGCCGCTGGACGGCAAGGCCATTACCGGCGGCAGCTGGGCAGAGCTGGACGTGACCGCCCTGACCGATGAAGCCGCCATCCGCGCCGCCGCCCGGCAGCTGAAGCAGCAGGGCGCAGACTACGCTCTTGTCACCCTGAAGGACGCCGCTGGCACGGTGTATTATGCTTCCGGCGTGGCAGCTGCTGCTCAAAGCATCACCGAAAGCCCGGTGGATGCGGCAAGCATCGCCGCCATCCTGCGGGAGGAGGGCATCATCCCGGCGGCACAGCTTGCCGCCTTTACCGACCCGGTGTCGGTGTACACCGACCGCAGCATGGGCGTGCACTATGACGGCAACAGCCTTTGGCTGGACAACGTCAGCGCAGCCAAGGGCGGCAAGGCGTGGATGAACCCCTTTGCCGCAAGCGCGGTGCAGTATGTCGGTGACCTCATTGAAGAGGTGCAGGGCATGGGCTACGAGCAGGTGGTGCTTACCGGGGTGCAGTTCCCCAATATCATCACCCGCAAGCAGGACTTCGGCGCTTCCGGCGGCAAGAGCCGGGAGGGACGCGCCGCCCAGCTGACGGCCGATATCGCCGCATGGCAGACCCGCTTTGCGGGCAGCGTGACCCTGTGGGTCAGCTACCCGGACGCACTTTGCACCGCCGCCACCGATGCCCTTGGCACCACCGGTATGTCCCTTGGCATGGAAAATCTGCTGGTCACCAGCAGCACCGCGCTGGACGCGGACAGCCGCGCTGCGCTGGAGCAGGCCGCTGCCGACGCCGGTGTGCAGCACGTTGTGGTGCACGATGCCGCAGCATTCCGCTGAAAAGCGGCTTTTAGAGAGGGGAGGAAACCACTATGAAACCGACTACCTGTTTTGCACCCGCACACATCCTGCTGCCTTCGGAGCAGGTGCCGCTGGAACAGTGGGGCTGCATTGCCTGTGACCAGTTTACCAGCGACCGCAGCTACTGGCAGCGGGCAGAAGAGACTGCTGCCGGTGCGCCCAGCACCCTGAACCTGATCCTGCCGGAAGTGTATCTGGAGGACGGAGACGCCGACGCACGGGTGGAAAAGATCCACGAAACCATGCAGGATTATGCCCAGAACGTGCTCACCCGGGCGGTGGACGGCTTTATCTATGTAGAGCGCACCGAGCAGAGCGGCCGGGTGCGGCAGGGTCTTGTGGGGCGTGTGGACTTGGAGGCTTACAGCTACCGCCGTGGCGAAAAATGCACCGTGCGTCCCAGCGAGTGCACCGTGGAAAGCCGCATCCCGCCCCGCATGAAGGTGCGCACCGGCGCTGCGCTGGAAACGCCCCACATCATGATGCTGGCAGATGACCCGGACTGCACCCTCATCGAGCCGATTGCCGCTCACAAGGACAGCCTGCCCAAGGTGTACGAGGGTGAGCTGATGCTGGGCGGCGGTCATGTGGCCGGCTGGGCGGTGGAGGATCCCGCCCTTATCGCGCAGATCGAAAACGCCCTGACCATGCTGGGCAGTCAGGAAGCATTTGACAAGAAATACCCCGATGCCACCCGCCGCGACCCGCTGACGCTGGCGGTGGGCGACGGCAACCACTCGCTGGCTACCGCAAAGGCCTGCTGGGAGGAGCTGAAAAAGACCCTGACCCCGGAGCAGGCAGAAAATCACCCCGCCCGCTGGTGTCTGGCAGAGGTGTGCAACGTACATTCTCCGGCCATTGAGATCGAGCCCATCCACCGGGTACTGTTCAACGTGGACTGCGCCACCGTGCTGCTGAGCCTCATTACATGGAGCGATGCCAACATGGCCGGCTGCTGCTTTGGCGGCAGCAAACAGCAGCCTTTTACGCTGGCAGGCCCCCACATGGCCAATGTGCTCAGTTTTGAGGATCCCACCGAGCCGTTGACCGTGGGCACCATCGACGATTTTATTTCGGATTATATGGCACGCCACCCGGAGGCAAAGGTGGACTACGTGCATGACGAACCGGCTGTACGCGCTTTGTGCAAGCAGGGCGCAGTGGCGTTTCTGATGCCGCCCTTCGCCAAGAGCGATCTGTTCCGCGGCGTTGTGATGGGCGGCGTGCTGCCCCGCAAGACCTTCAGCATGGGACACGCGGAGGAAAAGCGCTACTACATCGAGTGCCGGAAGATCACAGAATAATAGGAGAACCATGACATTTAAAGAACTGAATCTGTCCGCCCCGCTGCTGCGCGCTGTGCAGGAAGCGGGCTACGAGACCCCCTCGCCCATTCAGGCGGCGGCCATCCCGCCGGTGCTGGCAGGCCGGGATCTGATGGGCTGCGCCCAGACCGGTACCGGCAAGACGGCGGCTTTCGCGCTGCCTATGCTGGATCGGCTCACCGCCAATGCACCCCGCCGCAAGGGCGCTGTCCGTGCGCTGATCCTGACCCCCACCCGGGAGCTGGCTTTGCAGATCGGTGAAAGCTTTGAAGCCTACGGCAAGTACCTGAAACTGCGCAGCACCGTCATCTTTGGCGGCGTGGGACAGGCACCGCAGGTGGAAGCGCTGAAAAAGGGCGTGGATATCCTCATCGCCTGCCCGGGACGGCTGAACGATCTGATCGGGCAGGGGTTTATCGACCTGTCCGCACTGGAGATCTTTGTGCTGGACGAGGCCGACCGGATGCTGGACATGGGCTTTGTCCATGACGTGAAAAAGGTCATTGCCAAGCTGCCCGCCCAGCGCCAGAACCTGATGTTCAGCGCCACCATGCCCGCCGAGATCGAGCAGCTGGCTGCCGGCATCCTGCATGACCCCGCCTTTGTCAAGGTGGACCCGGTGTCCAGCACCGTGGACCGCATCCAGCAGAGCCTGTACTATGTGGAAAAGGGCAACAAAAAGCTCTTGCTGCCGTGGCTCATCAAAAATCTGCAGCCGCCGGTGGTCAACGCGCTGGTGTTCAGCCGCACCAAGCACGGCGCAGATAAGATCGCGAAAGACCTGACAAAGCAGGGCATCCCCGCCGCTGCCATCCACGGCAACAAAAGCCAGACCGCCCGCGTGACCGCGCTGGAGGATTTCAAGTCCGGCAAGACCCGGGTGCTGGTGGCTACCGATATCGCCGCACGCGGCATTGATATCAGCGAGCTTTCCCATGTGTTCAACTACGACCTGCCCGAGGTGCCGGAGACCTATGTACACCGCATCGGGCGCACCGCCCGCGCCGGTGCGGACGGCACCGCCGTCAGCTTCTGCGCCCCGGAGGAACAGGAGTATCTGGCAGGCATCGAAAAGCTGAACCGCCGCAAGATCCCGGTGGTGTCCGGTCATCCGTGGGACGGCGTGCCCGCCCCGGTGCGCCCCGTGCTGCCCGTGCGCGGCAAAAAGCCCCGCCCCGAAGCAGAAAAACCGGCCCAAGCGCCGAAAAAACAGGCCGAAACTGCGCCCGCAAAGGCTGCAAAGGCAGCTGCGCCCGCGCCGAAGCAGGAGCCGAAGGCTGCAAAGAACGCGGTGCCTGCAAAACCGAAAAAAGAGGAAACATTGATGCAAGACAGCAACGCAAAGCGCGGGGCCCGCAACGACCGCCGCGCCAACAACCGGGGCGCAAACGCCCCCAAGGAAGCGGCAGCGCCCCGCGCCCGCCGCGAAAATGCCGCCCCCGCCCGGGGCAGCAACGCCCAGCCCAAGTTTGACCCCCATTTTGTCAGCGCCCCGGAGGCTACTCCGCTGCGCCCGGCACGCAAAACTCCTGCTGCTCCGGCAGCACCTGCCATCCGCAGCGCACAGGAGTCCCAGAATAATCAGAACGCAAGCCGCAGCGGCAGCCGCCGCAATGACCGCAGCGAGCAGCGCGCTGCCCAGAGCAACAACGCCCGCCCTGCCCGTAACGAGCGCGGCAATGCCGGGAACCAGAACCGCACCGGCAGCGCACCCCGCGCCCCCAAGGCCGAGCCTGCCCGCCGTGGCCGCAATGCTGCCGCCCGGGACGAGGACCCGGGACTGATGCTCATCAGCCGCCGCCCGCCCCAGCAGAAGTACACCAGCTTTGAGGAGTATATGGACGCCCACGGCGGTGCTACCGCACCCATTGAGGACCACAGCGAAGAAGTATGAGCCGGAACGAAGCCTTTGCCCCGTGGCAGTGCCCCCTGTGCGGCGGCGCGCTGCAAGGGGAAACTGACCTGAAATGTGAAAAAGGCCACTGCTTTGACCGCGCCCGGGAGGGCTACTGGCATCTTTTGCCGGTGCAGAGTATGCGCACCAAAGCCCCCGGGGACAGCAAGGAGATGGTAGCCGCCCGCCGCGCCTTTCTGAACGCCGGATATTACGGCATCTTCGGGCAGGCGCTGGGGGAGCTGTGCCTTGCCCACGGTGTGCCCGCCGCAAAGGACGCCCCGCTGCATCTGCTGGATGCAGGCTGCGGCGAGGGCTGGTATGACCGCTGCATCGCGCAGCAGTTCGCGGCGGCGGAAAAGCCGTTGCAGCTGACCGGGTTCGATATCGCAAAGCCCGCCGTGCGCTTGGCTGCAAAGGCGCTGCCTACTGCGCAGTATGCGGTGGCGTCCAGTTTCAGCCAGCCGGTGCGCACCGGCTGGGCAGATGTGCTGCTGAACTGCTTTTCACCCTTTGCGCAGGAGGAGTTCAGCCGGGTGCTGCGCCCGGGCGGGCGCATGATCTACGTTGTGCCGGGGGCAGAGCATCTGTACCAGATGAAGGCCGTGCTCTATGAAAAGCCCTACAAAAACCCGGTGCAGCAGGTGGAGTACCCGGGCTTTTGCGCCATCGACGAGCGGGAGGTGCAGGGCACCATCACCGTGCCCGCCGCCCAGGTGGAAGCGCTGTTCGCCATGACCCCCTACTACTGGAAAACGCCCCGCGACGGTGCTGCCCGCCTTGCGGCTCTGCCGCAGCTCACCACCACCATCGCCTTCCGCTTTCTGGTGTTTGAAAAACTGTAATTATGAGAAAAGGACTGCCGTGCGCTGCACGGCAGTCCTTTTTTGTAAAATAATGTTATGTATGATACTCCATCCATTTGCCCTTCCATGCATATAGGATCATGAGCACTGCGCCCAGACCCCAGCTGACGGGGTAGAGGATGAACACCCCCTCGATGCCGGAGAAGAAGGGCAGCAGGAACTGGATCCACACCACACGGAACAGGCACAGCGAGACCAGCAGCACCACCATGGGCGGGATGCTGGCACCCGTGCCGCGCACGGCACCGGCAAGGCCGTGCAGGATGCTGAGCAGGAAGTAGAACGGGCAGAACCACCGCATGGCCAGCTTGCCGTAGGTGACCACGGCCTCGTCGGCGGTGAACAGGTGCAGAATGGCGTCCTGTCCGGCCAGCAGCGCCGCGCCGGTGCAAAGGGTGTAGAGGACCCCGATGGCAAGGGTGACCCACACCGAGCGCTTTACCCGGTCCAGACGCCCCGCGCCGTAGTTCTGCCCCACAAAGGTGGTGGCTGCCATGCTGATGCTGCTGACCGGCAGAATGTTGAAGCCATCGATCTTCATATAGGCTGCAAAGCCTGCCATGGCGGCGGCGCCGTAGCTGTTCACGCTGGCCTGCACCAGCACGTTGGAAAAGGAGATGACCATGTTCTGGATGCCGGTGGGCAAACCCACCCGAATGATGCGGCCTGCCATTTTGCGGTGCAGCCGGATGGCGGAAAGCTCCACCCGGCAGGCGTCCTCGCTTTTCATCAGAAAACGCAGGCTCAGCACGCAGGACACCAGCTGGCTCAGGTCTGTGGCGATGGCAGCGCCTGCCACCCCCATCCGCAGCCCCACGATGAACACAAGGTCCAGCACGATGTTGGTCACCGATGCCCATGCCAGATACACCAGCGAGCGCCGGGAGTTTCCGGCGGCGTTCAGGATGCCGGCGGTCATGTTATACACCACGTTGAACAGCACCCCGCCGAAGTAGATGCGGATATAGGTCACGGCATCGGCCAGCACCTCGGCGGGGGTGTTCATGGCCACCAGCAAAGCGCGCCCGCAGGCAACGCCGCCCACCGTCAGCAAAAGCCCCATGACTACCGCAATGGCAAGGGCGGTGTGCACCGCCTCGCGGGTCTCCTTGTGGTCACCCGCGCCCAGATACTGCGACACCACCACCCCCGCACCCACGGCAAGCCCCTGACTGAAGCCGATGAGCAGATAGATAGGTGACCCGCTGGAGCCCACGGCGGCAAGGGCGTTGCTGCCCACAAAATTGCCCACGATGATACTGTCGGCGGTGTTATACATCTGCTGCAGCAGGTTGCCGAAGATCAGCGGCAGGGCAAACAGCAGCAGGCTTTTTACAATGCTGCCCTCGGTCATAAGGGTAGCGGTATTCCGTGTTTTTACGGCGGCCATGGGGTTCCTCCTCTCAGCGCAAAAAATCGCTTGTACCCCCTAGCATAGCACAAACCCTGCCCCGGGACAAGGGGCAGGGCTGACGATTGAGAGTGTGCGCTCCGCAGGGAAAGATTCTGCTAGCCGAGGGATGTTCTCTTTTGACACCAAAAGAGAACCAGAAAAGTGCCAGCGATTTCGACGCGCTGGAGCCACGAAAAAGGGGCTGCTCGCCCCTTTTAACCCCAAAGGGGTGGGCTACACCGGAAAAAACTGAAGATTCACGCCTGTTCGGCGTGAAGATCTTTTAACCGTTTTTTCCGGCTCCGCCGATTTGAAGCCCCTCAGTCGCTGCGCGACAGCTCCCCCAAGGGGGAGCGCCTGAGAGGGCTCGTTCCTTGTTTCCTCTGCGCTGCGGCTGGTACTTGCTTTTGGCGTACTCCGGTGCTATATTTGTATCAGAAGATGCTTCCTGGGCATCCTTTGCGGTGTTCAGCACAGACCTCGAGAGCTGTGTGGAGGTATCTTCCAAAGCCCCCACAAGCTGCCCCTGTTATCTTTTGATTTCAGGTCGGTATCGTGGGGGCTTTTTTGTAACTGCCGTTTTCCTTTACGACCCCATCCGTGAAAAAGTAAATCGGGAAAATCCGCAGATTTTCCCGATTTACAAATTACAAATAAATTTTCCGCTGATGATGCGCAGAGCAACGCGGAGCGCATTCTAAATCGTCTCACCCGCAGACAACAGCGGCGGCGCGGCGCTGCCGTGCAGCTTGCGGGCAAGGTAGTTTTGGGTGATGCGCACCACCGTGCCGGACAGCGCTATTACGCCGATGAGGTTTGGCAGCATCATCAGGCCGTTGAAGGTGTCGGAAAGCGTCCATGCAAGGTCCAGCCGCATCACCGCGCCCAGCGGCATCAGCGCTACGAACAGCACCCGGTAAAATGCCCCTGCTCCCGCGCCGAAGAGATACTCCACAGCCTTGCAGCCGTAGCAGCTCCAGCCCAGGGTGGTGGAATAGGCGAACAGCAGGATGCACACCGCGATGAGCTTTGACCCCAGCGTGCCGAACACGGCGTCAAACGCCTGCCCCACCAGCGCACTGCCCGCCGCCCCGGCGGCGATGCGCCCGGTGTCCAGATCCACAAAGCCGGAGGTCAGCACCACCAGCGCCGTCAGGGTGCACACCACCATGGTGTCCGCAAACACCTCAAAAATACCCCACATCCCTTGCTGCACCGGCTCCTTTACGTTGGAAGCCGCGTGCACCATCACCGAGGAGCCAAGCCCGGCCTCGTTGGAAAAAGCACCCCGCTTAAAGCCCCATGTGACCGCCCGGGACAGTCCGTAGCCTACGATGCCCCCACCGGCGGCGCGCAGCCCGAATGCGCCCTTTACGATAGCGGCAAGCGCCGCCGGGACGGCGGTGATATGCACCCCCACCACGGTGAGCGCACCCACGATGTACAGCAGCGCCATGGCGGGGACAAGCCTTTCCGCCACCGCAGCCACACGCTTCAGCCCGCCCAGCAAAATCACCGCCGACACTGCCGCCAGCACCGCGCCGGTGGCGGCCTCCGGCACATCGAAAGCCGCCCGCAGATTGCCCGCGATGGAATTGAGCTGGCTCAGGTTGCCGATGCCAAAGCTTGCCAGCGCACAAAACGCGGCAAACAGCACCGCCAGCACCTGCCCCGGCTTGCCGCCAAGACCGTCCCGCAGGTAGTACATCGGCCCGCCGCGCCAGCCGCCTGCCGGGTCTTTGCGGCGGTAGTAGATGCCCAGCACGTTCTCCGCGTAGCTGGTCATCATGCCCAGCAGCGCCATGACCCACATCCAGAACACCGCCCCCGCCCCGCCGGATAAAATGGCGGTAGCCACCCCCACAAGGTTGCCGGTGCCGATGGTGGACGCCAGCGCGGTGCACAGGCTCTGGAACTGGCTGATGGCCTGTTCCTCGCGGGCGGTATGGGCGGTGACGCTCCGGTCGGTCAGGATGGCGCCGAGGGTGTGACGCATCCAGTAGCCCCACCGCCGGAGCTGGAAGCCCCCGGTGCGCACCGTCAGCAGCAACCCGGTGCCGAAGAGCAGCCCCAGCCCCACCGGCCCCCACACGATGCCGTTCAAAGCCTCGATCCCCCGCATGAAACCCTCCGGCATCTCGTGGCCTCCTTTGCTGATGAAAAGTTTCTGCTTGCCTTCAGCGTGCAGGGACGCTCCGCTGGGCCAGAGGCAGGGAGGGGTGTTCCGACTCCCCCCTCCCTACCTCTGGACTCCACCCACCCCGCAACGGGCCAAGGGCTGCACGCCCTTGACAATCCTAAAGAAGAAGTCGAAGCACAAAAAAGCTAGCGCTGCGCCAGTCGGCGCTATCGCTTTAACGCTTTTTTCGCTTCTCCATTTATAGCCCCTCAGTCGCTGCGCGACAGCTCCCCCCGGGGGAGCGGGCACGCCCGCAAGCATTGCACTTTAGCCGGAAACTTTCCCGCTATGCCAAAGGCTCCCTCCCCGAGGGAGTTCCCTTACCATCCTATGCAGCGCCATTACTCCTCATGCGGTGCGGAGGGATTTTCGGGGTCGGGGACGGGAAGGGGTTCCAGTGTCAGCCAGAAGTCCTCCTGTTCCTCGTGGTCTTTTTCGTTGGGGGTATTTGTTTTATCCATACAGCATCCCTGCCTTTCTGCATAAAGGGTCGCCCGGTGGGTCATGCTTTATGCACAAAAAGGAGGAAAGAGCCATGAAACACGCAAAACGCAGCGGCTGGCGTCCCTTCTGGGCGGCGCTGTGCGCCGCCCTGCTGGTGCTGCTGCCGCTGGTGGGCGGCACGGTGCTGCTCAGCCGCGCCCAGCTGCGCAGCAGTCTGCGGCAGGCCGCAAAAAGCCAGAGCGGGGTGCCCATCCGTCTGCCCAAAGCCGCCGACCGGTGCACCGTGCTGCTGTGCGTGGCAGACGAGACCCCGGGCTTTGTGCTGGCCTACCTGAACGCCGGGCAGAACTGCATCCATCTGCTGGCGGTGCCTGCCGTGCTGGAAGTGCCCTTCGGGGGCAAGAACGTCCCCCTTGCGGACTGCTACGCCGCCGCAGGGCCTGCCCGCTGCCGGGAAGCGCTGGGCGAGGTATTCGCCCTGCCGGAGGATACCGACTATCTGGCCATCGCCCCGGCGGTGCTGACAAAACTGGCGGCGCGGTACGGTGCAGTGCGGGTGGGTTTTACCGGGGCGCTCACCCCGGAGCAGCTGGCGCGGTACGGCAAAGGCCCCGGGGTGCAGGGTATCTCCGCTGCCGATGCCCACAGCTTTTTGGCGGCGCTGGATGCCGACACTTCTCTTTCGCCCCGGCGCAGCGCCGCCGCCCGGGCGGCGGTGTGGGATGCGTTTTTCCGGCAGGCGCTGGAGCTGCTGCCCACCACCCTGCCGCAGGGGCTGCGGGAGGTGAGCAGCAGTCTGCTGACCAGTCTGACCGCCGTAGACCTTGCTACACTGGAACGCACGCTGGAATTTTTAGCCACCAGCGCCGAGCCGGTGGATATCACCGCCGACGCCTTGCCCGGGGACTGGGCAGGCGGGCACTATACGGTGTCCGAGGCTTCCCGGGCGGCGGTGCAGAGCTTTTTCAACCTCTCCCCGGCGGCGGCGCAGTCCGCGTCCGGCAGTGAGCCGTAACCCAGCACCAGCGTCCCGGCGGCAGAATGTGCCGTGCCGGTCAGGTCGTAGTCGCTCAGCAGGGAACAGCGCACCCCGTACTGCCGGGCAGCTGCCCGCAGGGCGGCGTCCGGCGGCGGGTCTTTCAGCTGCGCCAGCAGGTGCAGGCCGGTGTGCAGCCCCGCAAGGGTCAGCTCTTCCGGCGCAAAGGAGGTACGCAGCGCCGCCACCAGCGCATCCCGGCGGGCCTTGTAGGCGGTGCGCTCCCGCGCTAAGTGCCGGGTAAAATACCCCCCGGTGATAAAGCGCGCCAGTGTCTGCTGCTCAAACCGCCCCACCGTGCCGGAGTACAGCCGGTATTTTTCCTGCCACGCGCCCAGCAGCGGCCGGGGCAACACCATATAGGCAATACGGATGCCCGGGGCAAGGCTGCGGGAGCAGGTGGACAGGTACACCACCGGACCGTCTGCGCCCGCCATGCCCTGCAAACTGGGCAGCGGACGGGTGTCGAAGCGGAACTCGGAGTCGTAGTCGTCCTCTATGATGTACCGCTGTCCCGGGGCGCGGGCTGCCCAGTGCAGCAGCTCGGCCCGGCGTCCGGCGGGCATGGTGACCCCCGTGGGGAACTGGTGGCTGGGGGTGACGTAGCACACCGCCGCATCGCTGGCAGAAAGGGCGGCAAGGGACAGGCCGTCCGCGTCCACCGGCAGGCAGCGGCAGGGCACGCCGTTGTTTTCCAGCACCTGCCGGGCGCGGGGGTAGCCGGGAGTCTCCACGGCGGCAGGGCCGGGCAAAAGCGGCGCCAGCAGCCCCAGCAGATATTCCAGTCCTGCGCCCACCACCAGCTGCTCCGGGTCGCACTGCACGCCCCGGTACTCGGCCAGATACCCTGCCAGCGCCTGCCGCAGGGCGGCATCGCCCCGGGCGTCCCCGGGGGTGAGCAGCTCCGGCGCGGAGTACAGCAGTTCCTTTTGCAGCCGCGCCCATGTGCGGAAGGGGAACAGCCCCGGGTCCACGCCCCGGGTGGATAGATCGAACTGCACCGGCGGGGCAGCATCGGCGGGGGGCGCTGTCGGCGGCGCGGGATGGGCAGCGGGCAGCTGCGTCCCCTGCGGCAGGGCAAGATACTCCTGCACCGTGAAGCCGCTGCGTTCCCGGGCGGTCAGGTAGCCCTCTGCCGCCAGCATCTGGTAGGCGGTGTCCACCGTGTTCACCGAGATCGACAGCTCTGCCGCCAGCCGCCGCTTGCCGGGCATCCGGGTGCCCGCCGTCAGGGTGCCTGCCCGCATCTCGGCGGCAAGGCTGCGGTAAAGCTGCTCGTACAGCGGCACCGCCGAAGCCGGGTCCAGCGCCGTGGTCAGATGTACCATAGAATATTCCTCCCGTGTAGGCATTTTGTAAAACTGACCCCATAAAAAAACTTTGTTCTGGGTATTTTCATAGGGTCAGTTCTGCGTATAATAGGAGCATACCCGCCGAACACCCAAATGTCAAGTAGTTTTGTGGGGTTATCGGCGTGATTGGAGGGAAAGTATCATGTCTACTACTGCAATGTGGCTGCTGCTGGCGGTCGTCGTTATCCTGATCCTGTTTTTCAGTGTGCTGTACAAGCGCCGCTTTACGGTGCACGAGCTGGCGCTTACCGGCGTGATGGCTGCGCTGAGCTTAGTGGCCTACCTGTTCTTCCGCATCCCCTTCTACGGCGGTTCCTCGTTCCATCTGGGCAACACCTTTACTGCCCTGACGGCGCTGCTGCTGGACGGCGTATCCGGCGGTCTGGCGGGTGCCATCGGTCTGGCGCTGGCGGATATCCTTGCCGGGGACCCGGGCTACGCCATTACCACCTTCGTGCTCAAGTTCATCATCGGCATCACCTGCGGTGCCGTGGCACATAAGGTGTTCAAGCTGCGGGATCAGGATCGTCACAGCGCCGGGTATCTGGTCAAGGTGATCGTCTCTGCGGGTTCCGGTCTGCTGCTGAACGTGTTCACCGACCCCTTCCTTGGCTACTTCCGCAACGTGTACATCTTTGGGCAGGAGTACACCGTGGCACAGGCGCTGACCAAGATCGCCGGCGGCGTCACCTTTGTGAACAGTGTGGCTTCCACTGCCTGCGCCGTGGTGCTGTATCTGGCACTGCGCCCCGCACTGGAGCGTGCAAAGCTGCTTTCCAAGGGCGAGAATAACGCCGCCTGACCGGCTTTAACATAAAAAAGGGACTCTGAACTGCCTGTTGGCGTTTCAGGGTCCCTTTTTTATTACCGTTTGCTGCTGCGGAAGTGCTTTGCAGCGTCCCGCCCGGCGGCAAGGCCGCTGCCGAACGCCCAGTGCAGGTTGAAGCCGCCGCAGCTTCCGGCGCAGTCCAGCGTTTCCCCCACGAAGTACAGCCCCGGGCAGCCCTTGAACTGGAAGGTCGGTTCCACCTCGGTCAGGGCAAGCCCGCCGCCGGTGGTCTGCGCCTGCCGCCAGCCGCAGGGGGTAAGCCCCTCGAACCGCCAGTGCTTGGCGGTGTGGGCAAGCTTCTGCCAGCTGCATGCGGGCAGGGCGCGGGGGGCGGTATCCGGCAGGGCGGCGGCAGCCCAGAGGGCGCGGCCCAGCTTGCCGTGCAAAAGCCCCAGCCAGAACGCTGCCGCCGTGTCCTCGGCAAGCAGCGGCGCACGCGCCGCAAACAGGGCGGCAAGCTCTGCCTCCGGCAGGGTGGGGAAGAGATCAAGTTCCACCGCCGGGTGCTTCGGGCTGCGCCCGGGGGCAAGCAGCCCGGACAGCTGCATGATGCAGATGCCGGAAAGCCCATAGTCGGTAAACTGTACTTCGCCCATCTCTTCAGCCAATACCCGGTCGCCGTCCAGCAGACGAGCGGCAGCCTTGGCGCGGATGCCCGCAAGGCTCTTGTTCGGTTTTGCGCATTGCAGGGCGGTCAGGCAGGGGTAAAGCGGGCGCATCTGCCCGCCGCAGTCCGCGGCAAAGCGGGTGCCGAAGCCGTCCGTGCCGAACTGCGGCCCGGCGGCGCCGCCCATGGCGCAGATAACGGCATCTGCCCGCAGGCTCTCGGTGCCGCCCTCGGCGTTCGTAAACTGCACCGCGTAGCCGCCCTTGCTCTGCCGCAGGGTGCTTACCGTGCAGCCGGTGCGCAGCTGTACGTTATGCCGCTGCAAATGCAGTTCCAGCAGCGCCAGCACGTCGGCCGCCTGATTGGAATAGGGGTACACTCGCCCGGCTTCATCGGTGCGGGTGTACAGCCCCAGCTGCTCAAACCACGCCAGCGGCGCGGCGGCATCCACCGCTGCCAGCAAAGGCCGCAGCGCGGCGGGGTCGGCGGTGAAGTATTTTTCCGGCGCGATGGCGGTGTTGTCCAGATTGCAGCGGCCGTTGCCGGTAGCCAGCAGCTTTTTGCCCACCTTGGGGTTGTGCTCCAGCACCGTGACGCGGGCAGCGGGCGCGGTCTGTGCAGCCGCCAGCGCAGCGGCCAGTCCGGCGGCACCGCCGCCCAGAATAAGGATGTGTGCCATGCGGACACCTGCTTTCTTTGGGTTTTATTCCTGTTTATTGTAGCAGAACCCCGCCCGGAACGCAATGCGGCGGGCAAAGCAAAAAATGCGCTGCCGGTATAATTTGCCGCCGCTGACAGATACTACATACAAAGGAAACCGCAAGGAGGGCAAAATAATGAAAGCAACCGGTATCGTGCGCCGCATCGACGAGCTTGGCAGGGTGGTGATCCCCAAAGAGATCCGCCGCACCCAGCGCATCCGGCGGGGCGACCCGCTGGAGATCTTTACCACCGGCGACGGGGAAGTGATCTTTAAAAAGTACTCGCCCATGGGCGAAGTGAACACCCTTGCCGCCCAGCTGGCAGAGGTGCTCAGCCGCCAGTTTGCGCTGACCGCCTTTGTGTGCGACAGGGACCGCATTCTGGCGGTCAGCGGCAGCGGGCGGCGGGAGCTGGCAGACCGCAGCATCAGCCAGCCGCTGGAAAAGCTGATGGAAGCCCGCAAGCCCTACCAGAGCTCCGGCGCACCGGAAAAGACGCTGCTGCCCTGCGAGGGCGCACCCCGGGTGCTGCTATGCGCCGCACCGGTACTGGCGGGCGGGGACGTGACCGGCGCGGTGGGTCTGTTGACCGAGGACCGCACCGCCTGCCCGGAGGATGCCCAGTGCAAGGCGGTGGCAGTGGCAGCGGCCTTTCTGGCAAAGCAGATGGAGGAGTGAAAACACCGCCGCCCGGCGGGGAATGGAGGATGCTGCCGTGGATGTTCTCTTTTGACACCAAAAGAGAACCAGAAAAGTGCCAGCGATTTCGACGCGCTGGAGCCACGAAAAAGGGGCTGCTCGCCCCTTTTAACCCCAAAGGGGTGGGCTACACCGGAAAAAACTGAAGATTCACGCCTGTTCGGCGTGAAGATCTTTTAACCGTTTTTTCCGGCTCCGCCGATTTGAAGCCCCTCAGTCGCTGCGCGACAGCTCCCCCCGGGGGAGCGTTCTCTCCCGCAAGCTTTGCACTTGAGCCGCAAACTTTTCCGCCATGCCAAAGGCTCCCTCTCAGAGGGAGCTGGCAAAACCGTCAGGTTTTGACTGAGGGAGTTTCACCCGCAAAAACACCGCCGCCCGGCCTGTGGAAGCAAGCCGGGCGGCGGTGTACATGAAAGGATGAATGAGAGAATGATTATTGAATGGTCACGGGCACTTTTTTCAGGCTGTTCCATGCGCGGATGATGCGGGCATTGGTCACCGTGGTGTCCGGGCCGAAGGTCGCGCCGTGGTCAGAGAGCAGACCCTGCTCCACGCACCAGCGGGCGGCCTTCTGCTGCTCGATAGCGTCAGCGGGGATGTCGGTATACAGGGCGGTGCTTACAGGGTCGGGCTTGCCGGCAGTCGTCCACAGGACGTTTGCCAGCTCCTGACGGGTGGAGGGGATAAAGCCGCCCGGCAGGGTATAGTACAGGTACAGGGAAGAGATGTGAGCATAGGTGATATAACCCAGACCCGCAGTGCCCAGTACCACGCCGAGTGCGGCTGCGCCGGAAGAGAACGCAGGGTCAAGCTCGCCGGGGTCGTCCGTTGGAGGTGCCGAAGGCTCCTCGGTCACCAGCACGATCTTTTCAAAGCTCTGCACAGGGATCTGGTAAATGTAGCTGTCACTGTCGCTGTCAAGGACGGGGAAGCGTTCACCGTCTGCAAGGTAATAGAGTAGTTTGGTATTGGTCTTTACGGTAATGGTGTTGGGCTGCTCAGACGATCCGTGGGGGACAAAAAGACTGGTGTAGCTTTCAGAAAAGCCATCATTTACAGGCACATGGAAGGCCCTGCAACTCTGATCGCTCACAGTGGTAAAGGCAATGTTGCTGCCTTCCGGCAGAGTGGGCTTGTTCACAAAATAGCCGCCGGTGATAGAAAGCTTGTTCGGGTCGGGGATGTTGCTTACATCCACATCTTTGGTAAACAGACCGCCGCTGATGGAAAGCGGGGCGTAACATTCTTTGGCTACAACCTCACCGTTAAACAGGCCGTTGCTGATGGTGATGGGAGTGTCAGAACGCATGAGCGTCACACGCTTTTCAAAGGTCCCGCCCTCGATCGTGGCATCTGCGCCGGAGGCAGCGGATACCTCGACAGTATTCTCAAAGGTGCCGCCGGAGATGGTGCCGCTGTCGTTGCGCAGAATCCCCTGGAAGGTACCGTTGGAGATGGTGCCGCGGAAGTTGTACGACCCCCCTTGGAAGGTGCCGCCGGAGATGGTGCTGTCGTTGTACAGCTCCCCTTGGAAGGTGCCGTTGGAGATGGTTTTGTAGTTGTTCACATCCCCTTGGAAGGTGCCGCCGGAGATGGTTTGGAAGTTAGCCACCTTCCCTTGGAAGGTGCCGCCGGAGATGGTGCCATAATTGTTGGTTTCACAGCCGACGGTGCCGCGGACTAGCTCGGCTTTATCTCCAATGCGGAAAAGGCGTGCCTTCAATGCGCTTTCTGCCTCGGGCTCCGAGGAGGGCTGCAGGGCAAAAACGCCAGTGTCCAGCTGGCAACCGGAGTCAGCACTGTAGTACCAATGGGTACCGTCGCCGCGGCTTTCGGGCTTGCCAGCGGCGTTCAGCTGGATGGTAATGCTTTCGGCGGTGCCGTTCTCCGCGTCCAGATCACGGCTGCTGCGGGTGGCGGCTTCCTCCTCGGTGCTGCGGGAGGCGTCGGCCTCCTGTACAAGGGGTGCAGCCTTTTTGGCCGTGGTCTGGGCGGGTGCATCGAACACCGGGGCGGCTGCCAGTGCAGACACCGGCAGCAGGGACAGCAGCATACTGCCGGTCAGCAGGATGCTTACAATGCGTTTGGCTTTCATAAAGTTTCGCTCCTTTCGTGTGGGGTTTATACGGGGTGTCATTACTACAAATATACCATAAACTAGGCAAAAACAAAAGAAATTCTGCGCGAATGGGGGTTGAAACTGCGCGAATCGCTGAAAAAGGAGGGAGAAGTAGTACATATTATAATAAGAAACCCCTTCCGTCAAAGCCTGCGGCTTTGCCACCTTCCCCCGGAGGGTGAAGGCTTCAGCGGTGGCGGGAAGCTTCCGGCAGTGCCCAAAGCCGTCCCCTTGGGGAAGGTGGCTTGACGCGAAGCGGCAAGACGGAAGGGGTAATCCCCCTTTATGACAGAATTATGAATCTTTATAAACATTTTTGCAAAGGGCTTGACAGCAAGGCAAAAACGATTATAATGGTCTTAGCACTCAGGAACAAGGAGTGCTAAACAAACGAAAGCAATACAAAAAGGAGGCAGGCGCTATGACGATGGATGCACGCAAGCAACGGGTCTTGCAGGCGATCGTGGCGCTGTATGGCCTTGAGGGCGAGCCGGTGGGCAGCAGCGTGCTGGCAAACTACTTTGACATGGCAGTGTCCAGCGCAACGCTGCGCAACGAGATGGCGGCGCTGACAAAGCTGGGTCTGCTGGAGCAGCCCCACACCAGCGCGGGGCGTGTGCCCAGCGCCAAGGGCTACCGGTATTATCTGGATAACCTGCTGACCGATGATCAGCCGCTGGACCGCGTTACCCGCGCCCGGGTGGATGCGGTGTTCGCCAGCCTTGACCACGAGCCGGAAAAGCTGGCACAGGGCGCTGCCAAGGCGCTGGCCGCCATCAGCGGCTGCACCGCCGCCGTCAGCACCCCCTGCGCCGAGGATCTGTGCATCGCCCATTACGAGGTGGTGCAGGTGGGGCGCAGCGCAGCCGCTGTGCTGGCTGTGACCACCGCCGGTTACGTCCGCACCCGGGTGGCGCGGGTACGCACCGGGCTTTCCCGGGAAAATGCAGCCGCCCTTGCGGCGCTGCTCAACCGCAACCTTACCTTTGTGGCACCGGTGGATCTTTCCACCCGGATGCTCAGCGAGCTGTGCAGCCAGATCGCACCGGAGCTTGTGCCGGTGGTCAGCGCCGCAGCCGCAATTTTGCAGGACAGCGTAAAGCCCCATGTATTTCTGGGCGGCGAGCAGTACCTGCTGGACTGGCCGCAGCTGGACGGCCGGGTGGGTGATATCCTTACCCTGCTGAACGACGAGGAACAGGCCGCAAGCCTGATCGCACCCCCGGAAAACCGCAGCGAAAGCGTGCTGCTGGGCGAGGATCTGGAACCGCAGATCCCCGGGCTGTGCATCGTGAGCGACCGGTATCTGGTAGGCGGCGGGCTGTGGGGCTCCATTGCTCTGATCGGCCCCACCCGGATGCCCTTCCAGAAGCTGATGCCCCTGCTGCACGAGTTTGCAGACCAGCTGGGCGAGGGCATGAGCGGCAAACGAAAAGACACCCCGCAGGCTGCCGTACCACGGCGGACTGTGATCTATAAGGAGGATCTGGAATGAGCGAAGAAGCAAAGAACACGGTGCCCGAGACCGAGCAGCCGGAGACTGCCCCCGAGGAAAAGACCGCTGCCGCAGCGCCCGAACAGGCTGCTGCCGAGGCTGCCGCCGAAGAGGACAAGAAGAAGGACGGCGGCTGGTTCAACAAGAAGGCCCGGGAGATGGAAGCCGTTAAGGCAAAGCTGGATGCAGCGGAAAAGAACGCCGCACAGGCCAAGGATCAGCTGCTGCGCATGGCTGCCGAGTACGACAACTACCGCAAGCGCTCCACCCGCGAGGCCGACCAGAAGTTTGGCGACGGTGTTTCCCACGCAGTGGAAAAGATCATCCCCATTCTGGATACGCTGAATATGGCTGCCAACGCCCCCACCACCGATGAGAATTACAAAAAGGGCGTGGTCATGACGCTGGATAAGGCGGCAAAGGCACTGGAAGCCCTCCATGTGGAGGAGATCGAGGTGCTGGGCAAGCCCTTTGACCCCAACTTTATGAATGCTGTGCAGCAGATCCCCGCCCCGGACGGGCAGGAGAGCGGCACGGTGGTCACCGTTTTCCAGAAGGGTTACAAGCTGGGTGACAAGATCATCCGCCATGCAACCGTTGTGGTGGCCGAATAAACAAGCCGAACCTCCCGCAAGGGAGTTTGCAATAACATCCGCTTGACATCATCATAAGCATCATATAAACAAGATTTGTTCTTTCGAGAGGAGACTTCATTATGAGTAAGATTATTGGTATCGACCTTGGTACTACCAACAGCTGCGTAGCTGTTATGGAGGGCGGCGAGCCCGTTGTTATCGCCAACTCTGAGGGCGCCCGCACCACCCCGTCTGTTGTCGGATTCACCAAGACCGGCGATCGTCTGGTAGGTCAGGTTGCAAAGCGTCAGGCTATCACCAACCCCGACAACACCGTTTCTTCCATCAAGCGTCAGATGGGCACCGACCACAAGGTGACCCTGAACGGCAAGGAGTACACTCCCCAGCAGGTCAGCGCTATGATCCTGCAGAAGCTGAAGGCTGACGCCGAGGCTTATCTGGGTGAGACCGTCACCGAGGCTGTCATCACTGTGCCTGCCTACTTCAACGACAGCCAGCGTCAGGCCACCAAGGACGCAGGCACCATTGCCGGCCTGAACGTCCGCCGTATCATCAACGAGCCCACCGCAGCTGCTCTGGCTTACGGTGTGGATAAAGAGGACGACCAGAAGATCATGGTCTACGATCTGGGCGGCGGCACCTTCGATGTGTCCATCATCGAGATGGGCGACGGCGTTACCGAGGTTCTGGCCACCAACGGCGATACCCATCTGGGCGGCGATGACTTCGACCAGCGCATCATTGACTGGATGGCAGACGCCTTCCAGAGCGAGAACGGCATCGACCTGCGCAAGGACAAGATGGCTGCACAGCGTTTGAAGGAAGCTGCCGAGAAGGCTAAGATCGAGCTGTCCAGCGCCATGAGCAGCCAGATCAACCTGCCCTTCATCACCGCCGATGCTACCGGCCCCAAGCACTTGGATATGACCCTGACCCGCGCAAAGTTCAACGAGCTGACCGCTGATCTGGTGGACCGCACCATGACCCCCGTGCGCAAGGCTCTGCAGGATGCAGGTCTGCGCGCTTCCGACCTGAAGAAGGTCCTGATGGTCGGTGGTTCCACCCGTATCCCCGCTGTCTACGATGCAGTGAAGAAGGAACTGAACTGCGAGCCCTTCAAGGGCATCAACCCCGATGAGTGCGTGGCTGTCGGTGCTGCTATTCAGGGCGGCGTTCTGAACGGCGAGAAGAAGGGTCTGCTGCTGCTGGATGTCACCCCGCTGAGCCTTGGCATTGAGACGCTGGGCGGCGTGTGCACCAAGATCATCGACCGCAACACCACCATCCCCACCCACAAGAGTCAGGTGTTCTCCACCGCAGCCGACAACCAGCCCTCTGTTGAGGTCAATGTGCTGCAGGGCGAGCGTGAGTTTGCCCGCGACAACAAGAGTCTGGGTGTGTTCCATCTGGATGGTATTGCTCCGGCTCCCCGTGGCGTGCCTCAGATCGAAGTTACCTTCGATATCGATGCCAACGGCATCGTGAAGGTCAGCGCTAAGGATCTGGGCACCGGCAAGGAGCAGAACATCACCATCACCGCTTCTACCAATATGTCCAAGGAGGACATCGACAAGGCTGTGAAGGAAGCTGAGCAGTTTGCTGCCGACGATAAGAAGAAGCGTGAAGAGGTCGATATCCGCAACGGTGCCGACCAGATGGTGTTCCAGACCGAGAAGATGCTGAAGGAGAACGGCGACAAGCTGCCCGCAGACGTGAAGAGCGATGCCGAGGCAAAGCTTGCTGACCTGAAGACCGCTGTCCAGTCCGGCAACGTGGACGACATCAAGGCAAAGCAGGAAGCCCTGAGCCAGGTGTTCGAGAAGATGTATCAGGCAGCCGCTGCCGCACAGCAGGCCGCCGGTGCACAGCCCGGTGCTGACGCAGGTGCAGCCAACGAAAAGCCCAACGATGACGGCGTTGTGGATGCCGACTTCAAGGAAGTCTAAGTCTGACACAAAGCGCTGCGTCCGGCCAAACCGGCGGGCACACGCGCAATAGAGCAAAAGCCGCTCCGGTTTAGGCCGGGGCGGCTCTTGCTGGTTTATAGAGAAAGGCCTCTGCATACTTGGCTCCCCCTTTGGGGGAGCTGGCGCGCCAGCGCCTGAGAGGGCGAGGATGCTGGAGAAACAAGCGGGTTCGCCCTCTCCGTCATTGCTGCGCAATGCCACCTCTCCCAAGGGGAGAGGCAAGAAATGTAGAGATCGAGTTACTGGAGGAACCGACCGGGGCGTTACCCGGGGAGGGCGTTCCCGGAGAGGTGAGTGGATATGGCACAGGAAAAGCGTGATTATTACGAAGTGCTGGGGGTATCCAAGGGCGCAAGCGATGCCGAGATCAAAAAGGCATACCGCAAGCTTGCCATGAAGTACCACCCGGACTATAACCCCGGCGATAAGGACGCCGAGGCAAAGTTCAAGGAGATCAACGAGGCAAACGAGGTGCTTTCGGACCCGAAAAAGCGCCAGCTGTACGACCAGTACGGCTTTGCCGGTGTTGACCCCACTTATGCAGCACAGAACGGCGGCGGCCCCGGCGGCTTTGGCGGTTTTGGCGGCGATGGCGTGGATCTGGGCGACATCTTTGGCGATATCTTCGGCGGCGGCTTTGGCGGCTTCGGCGGCTCGTCCCGTCAGGCAAATCCCAACGCCCCCCGCAAGGGTCAGGACATCCGGGTGCGCATCACCCTGAGTTTTGACGAGGCTGTGCACGGCTGCAAGAAGAACATTACCATCACCCGCCAGCAGGAATGCACCGAGTGCCACGGCAGCGGCTGTGCCGCCGGCAGCAGCCCCGAGACCTGCCCGGACTGCGGCGGCCGCGGCTTTGTCATCCGTCAGCAGCGCACCCCCTTTGGCGTGATGCAGACCCAGCAGCCCTGCTCCCGCTGCGGCGGCAAGGGCAAGCTGGTAAAGAACCCCTGCAAGGTCTGCCACGGCAGCGGCAAGGTGGCTACTAAAAAGACGCTGGAGGTGTCCATCCCCATGGGCATCGACGACGACCAGAGCTTTGCACTGCGCGGCATGGGCGATGCCGGTACCAACGGCGGCCCCGCCGGTGATGTCATCGTCATGGTCAGCGTGCGCCCCAGCGAGGTGTTCCAGCGCGACGGATACGATGTGTGGGTCACCGTGCCCATCACTTACAGTCAGGCTGTGCTGGGCGACAGCGTCACCGTGCCCTCCATTGACGGCAAGGTGGAGTACACCGTGCCCGAGGGCACCCAGAGCGGCACCACCTTCCGCCTGCGCGGCAAGGGTATCCAGTATCTGAACGGCCGCGGCCGCGGCGATATGTACGTCAAGTGCGAGGTGGAGATCCCCAAAAAGCTGAACAAGGCGCAGCGCGATGCCCTGAAGAAATTTGAGGGCACTTTGAAGGAAGAAAACTACGAAAAGCGTAAGGGCTTCTTCAAAAAGCTGAAGGATATGTTCAACGCATAAAAAGCCAAACGGCGGCGCGTTCCATCGGAGCGTGCCGCCGTTTTTTGTGTCTGCGCAAGGCCGATTCGTCTCATACACTTGCGCTTTCGTCTAAAATGCGCCATGTTTTAGACGAAAACTTGGATGCATGAGACGAAAGCTAAAAGAAAACCCTACAAAAACAGCGGAGGCGCTGCCCGAAAGGGCAGCGCCTCCGCTTGCTTTGTTCTTTGGTGTACTCCGAGCCGATCTTATGAGATAAGATGGATCAGAGCAGGATGACTGCTGCATTGATGATCAGGCCGACACCGGTAGCGGTGGAGCTGATCATGTAAGCGGTGCAGGCAATGTCACGGATGGCGTTGGCAGTGCTCTTCTCCATATCGGCAGTCAGAGCATCCAGACCGGTCTCAGTCCAAGTGTTGGGGTTCTTACGGCGGTAGTCGCGGACAGCGGTCACGCCTCTGAACCAGCCATACGGAGGGATCAGCCAGCACAGCAGAGCCTCGGTCATGGTAGCATTGGCGCCGCCTTCGGTGTAGGTCATTTCCTCAGTGGACAGGACATTGTAGTACGCGGGCATCATCATTTTTTCCATAATAACACTCCTTTTGAAACAAAGCTATCCAAAACGGTGCACCCAAATCGCACCGTTTTATCTGATTAAAAAGGTCAGCGCACGATCAGCAGAACGGCGCTCAAGGGAGCCAGTGCCACCACCATGGTGGTGGAGACCGCATCCCGCACAAAGTTGCTGGCGGATTTGCCCATATCAGCGGCAAGGGCATCGGTGGCGCGACCCAGCACGGTAAAGAAGTTGCCGTCCTTGTTGCCGTCCTGCTGCAGCCATGTGCGTGCCTGCTTGATGCCCCAAATATAGCTGGAGGCCAGCACCACAGTGCCTACGACTGTTGCAGCAGTGGCAGCGATACTGGCAGCACTATCCACTGCGCCGCCGCCTGCGGTATAGGTCATTTCTTCGTTGGAAAGTACCGCATAGTCTGCGGGATAATTTATCTTTTTCATCTTCAATACTCCTTTGTCAAGGGAAATGCCGCATTGCATCCCGATTCCCCGGCGTCCATACCCAAGGCCGATAGAGCATTGTTCTCTATATAGCCATTCTACAACAGTGGTCGGATTTTATCAAGGGGTTTTGGTACATCTGTGCAAAAACTGGCGGGACGCATGAAATTGCAGCTATAAATTTGTGAAAATAGACTGCAATAATTTGGGCTTTTGGCTGTTTAGCCTGTTACACCGGCGCGGTAGAGGTAGGGGTCGCTCTTGAAGCTGTCAAAATTGTACAGCACAAGGATCTGGTCGTAGCTGTTATCGGCGATCAGCTTGTCCAAGCCGTAGTTGTAATTGCGGAAGTCCACCACGTCAATGTCGGCGTAGTTGGCGGTCAGGTAGGGCACAAAGCAGTTGGCGTAGCTGTCCTTGATGACAAGGATGCGCCCGCTGCCGTTGCCCTGCACCCGGCTTAAACCATTGTTGCCGTGCAGGAACATGGCGTATTTATCATAGACGGAAAGCTTCTCCGTATCATACAGGCCGGTGGTCTGCCCTTCGGTGGGCTGTCCTGCCGCCGTCACGTTCCATACCGTCAGGGCGTTGTCAAGGTCGTAGTAGGTGATCACGTCCGGCACGGCGTTCCATGTGCGCGCCTTGGCGTAGTGGGTGCCGTAAAAGCCGTCGGCAGTCAGCGCGGTGTGTGCGGCGGTGTTAAAGGGGGTAAGGCCAAGGGTCTGGCACAGCTGGCTGTACGCGTAGTAGGCGCCAAGGCTCGTCCAGTGGTGGTCGGTGCGGTAGTAAATATACTCGCTCTTGTGGGCGGTAAGGGTCTGGCGCACGTCCACAAAATTCCCGCCCGCTGCCTGCACCGCAGCGGAAAGCTGGTCAAGGTAGCCGTCCTCGTCCAGCAGGGGGGCGTTTGCGGGCACGTTCTCTTTATAGATATCGCTGGCGGCGGGTGCCACCAGTACATTCACCTTGCCCGGGTAGCGCTGGCACAGGCTGGTGAGCGCTGCGGTGTTTTTGGACAGGGTGCGCTCCTCGCTGGAAAGCAGCCCGTAGGTGCGGGGGAACATCATGTGCTCCTTGCCCAGCAGGATGCCGCCGTTCTGCTGCTTTTGCAGCAGGGTGGTCTCCACCACGCTCTGCAGGCTGATCCACTGGTCGCGCCCCGCCACCTGATCCTTGACGTATTTGGTGTAGGCGGTAAAGTAGCTGTTCAGCCCCTTGGCGGTGAACTGGGTCAGCGCCGGGCGCTGGCTGAGGGTAGTATTTTCCAGCTCGCTGTAACTGCGGTCCGGGGTGACCATATCCAGCGCGAACAGCCCGATAAAGAACAGGCTGAACACCACCAGCACCGGGTAGTGCAAAAGGGAGGAGGTCTTTTTCTCGTGTTTGGACATCTTCCCGCCTCCTTAAAAGTTAAAGTACAGGAACGGGCTGTTGGTGCTGCCCACCACATAGGCGGTGGAGACCACCAGCAGCGTCAGGATGGCAGCGCAGCGGGTGACTGCGTTCTTGCGCAGCACGTCCCACAGCTTTTCGATCAGCGGGGTGCAGCACACCACGCTTACCGCCAGCAGCACGCCGTAATTCCGCAGGAAATACAGCGGCGACACCCCGCCGGAGGGGATAAAGAGTTTCTGGAACAGCAGCCCGAAGGACACGCCGGTGTCGTTGCCCACGAACATGGCCCAGCCAACCACCACAAGGAACAGGGTGTAGAAATGCGGCCACACCTTACCTTTTTTCAGGTAGGGCAGCAGGAACAGCTTTTCGACCGCCAGCAGCACAAAGTAGTAAAGGCCCCAGCAGATAAAGTTCCAGTTTGCGCCGTGCCAGATGCCGGTGAGCAGCTCCACGATGAACAGGTTCAAAATCTGCCGCTTGAGCCCCTTGCGGTTGCCGCCCAGCGGGATATACACATACTCCCTAAACCAGCCGGACAGGGTCATGTGCCAGCGCCGCCAGAACTCAGTGATGGAAGCGGAGATATAGGGGTAGTTGAAGTTTGCGGGGAAATCGAAGCCCAGCATCTTGCCCATGCCGATGCCCATCAGGGAGTAGCCGGAAAAATCGAAGTACAGCTGCAAACTGTATGCGATGATGCCCAGCCACACCAGCGGGGTGGAAGCGTTTGCCAGACCCACAAAGGTGGTGGAGGGGCTGTCGGCTACCCCGATAATGTCTGTCCACAGCGCGCCCACGGCGTCCGCCAGCAGCACCTTTTTGGCAAGACCGAAGGTGAACAGGGTCATGCCCTCTTCAATTTGCTTGAGGTTATAGCGGTGCTTGTAGACGTGCAGCTGGTCGGAGACATCCCGGTACTTGACGATGGGCCCCGCGATGAGCTGCGGGAACATGACCACATAAGCGCCGAAATCAATGATGTTGCGCTCGGCTTTTACATCCCGGCGGTAGACGTCGATGGAGTAGGAAAGTGTCTGGAAGGTGTAGAAGCTGATGCCCAGCGGCAAGGTGCCGATGCCCTGGATTTCGGCAAAGGCGGTGCCCAGCAGGGCGTTTGCGCTGCGCAGCACAAAGTTTGCGTACTTGAAGTAGAACAGCATCCCCAAACTGCCAACGAGCGCCACCAGCAGAAAGAAACGGCGCAAAGCGGGCTTTGCATCAAAGCGCTCAATGGCAAGGCCGCTGAGGTAGTTGATGAGGATAAGCGCCACCATGACCGGGAAAAAGCGTACCTCGCCCCAGCAGTAGAACACCAGACTGCACAAAAACAGCACGGTGTTTTTCAGTTTTGCGGGGGCAAGATAGTACAGCGCCAGCGTGATGGGCAGAAAACGGAACAGGAAGATGATGGTGCTGAAAACCAAGGGGTCAGCCTCCTTTTTTACACGGAATTACAGATTCAGCCTTCCCCCGTTCGGGGGGAAGGTGGCATGACGCAAAGCGACATGACGGATGAGGGCGCATCTTCGGCAGAAATACCCTCATCAGGGGCTTTCTACTGAAAAAAGCCGATGCCGCAGATGGCACCGGCTCAGAAGCTCAGATTCAGCTGTTCAGGGCACTGTCCACAGCACTGTTCAGGTCTGCGGAGCACGCGTTGGAGGCAATCACCATGACCACACGGTCGCCCTTGGAGGAGATGATAGCGTTTTCCACGTTGCTCTGTGCCTGTGCAAACTCGGCGTAGTTGCCGTAGAAGGCCACCTGATCCTGCTTGTAGCTTTCCAGCGCGGTCACCACGTCCTGTGCCTTGCCGGAGGCGGCTTCCACCACCAGCACAAGGCCGGCATCGCCGTTGTCATTGCTCTTTACGCCCTTGTAGGCGGCTACGTCCTCCGCCTTCAGGCCGAAGTCGTACTCGATGTTCATGGCAGTGATCTCGAACTGGTTGGAGATGGGGTTGGCAGCCAGCAGGGACTCCACGGCGCTGTCCAGATCGGCGGTGCCGTTTTCAGCGGTATCAGCCGCCGGGGCGGCAGTGCTGGAAGCCGGTGCAGAGGCAGAGGCGCTGGACACGGAGGACGGCGCGGAAGATGCGCTGCCGCCGCAGCCGGTCAGGGCAACTGCCAGCACGGCACTGACAGCGATCACAGAAAGTTTTGTGCGGTTTATCATAAAATATTCCTTCTTTTGTTGAATTCATTTGTCGGGGTGCGGGGCTGCGCCGCGCACACGGGCAGACTGTATTTATCTTACCATAACAGCAGGTAAATTGCAACGCACCCCACAGGGTTTTCCGGCAGTTTTCATCGGATTTTAACCGGTCACGGTCTCCCCGGCGGCAATGCGCTGCAAAACGGCTACCGCGTCCTCCAGACACAGGCCGCTCTGGTTGAGCAGGGCGGCGTTTTCCGGGCCCACATAGCGCCAGTGCCACGGCTCGTAGGTGATGCCGGTCACGCTTTCGGCTTCCTTGGGGTAGCGCAGGATAAAGCCGTACTGCTCCGCGTTCTCGCACAGCCAGCGGAAGGCGGCGGTGTCGGCAAAGCCGGTGTCAAGGGTAGTGTGCTCCGGGCTGTTCAGGTCGGCGGCAAGACCGCAGTTGTGCTCCGAGCAGCCCGGCGGGTTGACGATGACAGCCGCCTTTTCCCGGGCGGCGGCTTCGCTCAGCCCCTGATCGCGGTAGTACTGGGTCTTGTTGTCGTACAGCTTTTTCTGGTAGCTGACGCTGCGGTAGCCGCTCTGCATCCGCACATCCACGCCGTCCTTGGCAGCAGCGGCCTGCATGGAAAGAAAAGCCTCGGCGGCTTCGGTCTGCAAGGTCTTGTTGATGGCGGTGGCCGAGCCGCATTCCTTGGTCTCAACGGGGTAGTCCTCCGGCATCTTGTGGGCGCGGCTCACAAGGATCATGCGGGGGTCGTCCAGCAGCGCCTGCGCCTGTGCGGCGGTAAGGGTGCTCTGCGGTGCGCCGTTCTCGGCGGGCTGCTGCACAAGGCTTTCGGCAGGCAGCTCCGGCAGCTGCGGCACAGCGGCCTTACGGGTGCAGGCATAGGCGGTGCCGCCCGCCACAAAACAGGCCAGCGCCGTCAGGCAGAGCAGACGGCGGGCGTGATGGTTATGAGGATGGGAAGAACGCATAGACTATACCTTCTTTCACAAAAAAAGGATAAGCACCCGCCGCCCCGGGCAGACTATCCGCAAAAGGGGGCGCGGGAAGATGAAGATGACAGCGCAGGAATACGCACGGCGGGTGCAAAAGGCGGGGCCGCATTCGCCGCTTCTGGCAGACTGCCTGTGGGCGTTCTGCGTGGGCGGCGGCATCTGCCTGCTGGGCGAAGGGCTGCGGCAGCTTTTTTTGCGGCAGGGCGCGGACGCCGAAGCGGCGGGCACCCTGACCAGCTGCACCCTGATTTTGCTCTCGGCGGTGCTGACCACGCTGGGCTGGTACCAGAAGCTGGCGGCAAAGGCCGGGGCGGGGTCGCTGGTGCCCATCACCGGCTTTGCCAACGCGGTGGTCAGCGCGGCCATCGAGTTCAAAGCCGAGGGGCGTGTGCCGGGCACGGGCGCCAAGATGTTCCTCATCGCCGGGCCGGTCATCGTGTACGGCACGCTGGCGGCAGTGGTGTACGGTGTGGTGCTCTGGCTGCTGGGGGCTTCTATCCTATAATACGGAACAGCCCCGCCGGATATTGCAGCGTCACAGCACCAGTATAGCACGTGCCGGGGCATTTTTTGCAGAAAAGGAGAAAATTTTTTATGACAGAGCGCCAGGGCGATACCCTGTTGTTTCATACCCCGCCGGTCATCGCCGCACAGGCGGCGGTGGGCGGCAAAAAAGAGAGCGAAGGCCCGCTGGCAGCGGGCTTTGACGAACTGACCACCGATAACCGGCTGGGACAGTGCAGCTGGGAAGCCGCCGAAAAGCAATTGCAGCTGCGGGCGGCACGGCTCTGCCTGCAAAAAGCGTCCCTGCCCGCCGAGCGGGTGGACCTTGCGCTGGCAGGGGACTTACAGGCGCAGTGCACCGCCTCCGGCTACGCGCTGCGGGAGTTGGGCGTGCCCTTTGCGGGGCTGTTCGGGGCGTGCAGCACCATGGCAGAGGCGCTGGCACTGGGCGCGGCGCTGTGCAGCAGCGGCGCGGCGCAGAACCTGTTGGCCATGACCTCCAGCCATTTCTGCGCGGCAGAGCGTCAGTTCCGCACCCCGCTGAGTTACGGCGCGGTGCGCACCCCTACCGCCCAGTGGACGGCTACCGCCGCCGGGTGCTGCCTGCTGCACCCGGCAGGGCAGGGGGTAGGCATTGCCGCCGCCACCTTTGGGCGGGTGCAGGATTATAATATTAAAGATATCAACAACATGGGCGCAGCCATGGCACCGGCGGCAGCCGCTACCTTGTTACAGTATCTTGCCGATACCCACGCAGAGCTGCGGGATTTTGACTGCATCTACACCGGCGACCTTGGGCTGGTGGGCAGTCAGATGCTGCGGGAGTTATTGGCAGCAGAGGGTCTGCTGCTGAAAAACCACGCGGACTGCGGCTGTCTGCTGTACGATGCCGGGGAACAGCGGGTAAAAAGCGGTGGCTCGGGCGCGGGCTGCTGCGCCGCCGTGCTCTGCGGGCATATCCTGCCAAAGTTATTGCGCCGCGGCAGCCGCCGGGTGCTGTTTATCGCCACCGGGGCGCTGATGAGCCAGACCACCTTTTTACAGAAGGAGAGCATCCCGGCGGTGGCACATTTGGTGGAGCTGACCGCGCCGGAAAAGGAGAGCTGAAATGAACTATCTGTGGGCATTTTTAATAGGCGGCGCTATCTGCGCGGTGGGGCAGCTGTTCATCGACCTGACAAAGCTTACCCCGGCACGCATCCTGACCGGCTATGTGGTGGCGGGGGTGGTGCTCTCGGCGGTGGGGCTGTACGCGCCGCTGGCAGAGTTTGCCGGTGCGGGGGCGAGCGTGCCGCTGCTGGGCTTCGGGCATCTGCTGGCAAAGGGGGTGCGCACCGCCGTGGCAGAAAAGGGTGCTATCGGCATCCTGACCGGCGGGCTGACGGCTGCCTCTGCGGGCATCACCGCAAGCCTTGTCTGCGGCGTGGTGTGCAGCCTTGTGGGCAAAAGCCACGACCAGAACTGATGTTTTGTCCGCGCTGCTTCGCCATATTTTGCACCCGGCGGCTGGTAAACTGGGGGCAAAACGGAGGTGAGGCGCATGAAACACAGCGGACAGACCGTATTGTGGGAGCTGTGGGCGGCGCTGTGCCTGTGCACGGCGCTGGTGCTGCCGCCCGGCAGTCCGTGGCTGCGCGAACCGGCACTTTTGTACCCGGGGCTTTCGCTGGCAGTGGTGGTACCCGCCGCGTGGGCGGTGTGGTGGGTGGCGGTGCCGCCGCAGCCCCTGCCGCCGGAGCAGCTGCTGGAACCGGTGCAGCGGCAGAGCCTTGCCGCGCTGTGCGGGACATAACGGCGGAAAAAACAAAAACCCCTGTGCCGGGTACCCGGTACAGAGGTTTTGTTCGTCAATCAAACTGCGCGATCAAGCGTTCTTGTTAGCACGCTTTGCCATACGGCTGATCTTGCGGCTGGCGGTGTTCTTCTTGATGACACCCTTAGCGCGAGCCTTGTCGATCGCGGAAACAGCAGCCAGGACGGTTGCGTCCTTGTCAGCGGCATTCGCATCGATGGCAGCGTCTGCCTTCTTGACGACTGTTTTCAGGTTGGTCTTAATGGCCTTGTTGTGAGCCTGCTCTGCAGCAGCCTGCACGACGCGGTCCTTCTGAGATTTGATGTTAGGCATTCGTTCCACCTCCTTGGCTACCTATAACAGCGCACCCTATGATACCATATTTCGCGTACCAGCGCAAGCGTTTTTTTGATTTTTGTTTGGAAAAGTTTTGTTTTTCCCATACTTTCCGGCAAGAAAGCGGGCTTTTGCCCCCAAAAGGAACGGAGAGTGTGGAAAATGCGTACTACGGATATGGCCGACGAGCTGTTTTCGGCAGCGGCGCAGCCCCTGCCCGCAGGGGTGCGGCTGGCTACCGCCCGCCACGGCGGGGTCACGGTGACAAGGGTGGAAATTGCCCGCGAGGGGCTCAGCCGCCCCCGGGGTAGGTATGTCACGCTGGAAATGCCCAGCGTCAGCGTGCTGGACGAGCGGGACGCCGCTGTCATCGAGGTGTGCGCCCGGGAGCTGCGGGCCCTTTTGCCGCCGGAAGGCCCGGTGCTGGTGCTGGGGGTGGGCAACCGCCGCATCACCGCCGATGCCCTTGGCCCGCGCACGGTGCAGCGCATCCTTGTTACCATGGGCGCGGGCGCTGCCCCGCCGGTGCGGGGCTTGCGCCCGGTAGCAGCCGTTGCGCCCGGGGTGGCGGCAGCCACCGGGCTTTCGCTTCAGCAGCTGGCGGCGGCGCTGGTGGGGCAGCTGCGCCCGGCGGCGGTGGTCTGCGTGGACAGTCTCTGCTCTGCCGAGGGGCAGCGGCTGGGGCGCACGGTGCAGTTTTCGGACGCCGGGCTTTACCCGGCGCAGGCCGACCACACCCGCCACCTGACTCGGGACACCTTAGGCGTGCCGGTGGTGGCGGCGGGCATCCCCACCCTGATGCAGGCGCAGGAGGGCGCAGACCTTGTGGTCACGCCCCGCGCGCTGGACAGCGTCATCGCCCACGGCGCGGCGCTGCTGGCGTGTGCGGTCAACCGCGCCTTGCAGCCCCGCCTTACCGTGCAGCAGCTTTGCTGGCTGACGGGGTGAAGAAAGGAGGTCTTGCCATGCGCAGCAGAGAGCCTTGGCGTCTGCCTGCGGGGCAGAGCAGGGCAGTGCCCTTTTTGCAGGCTGCGGTGCTGTTTGCGGCCCTGTGCATCTTTGCCCGCAGCGCCGCGCTGGTGCTGGCGGCCTTTCTGGCGGCACCGGTGCCCGCCGTGCAGACTTTGCTGCATCTGGGACAGCAGGCGGTGGAGAGCCGGGCTGCGGCAGCGTCTGCGGAAAGCGTGCCGGAAGCCGTGTCCGCGCCCTCTCCGGCGCAGGAGACTGTCGCCCCGGTGCAGACCGGGGTGGAGCAGTACTTTGTGGCCTTGCAGCCGGACGAAGCCCGCCCTGCCGATGCCGGTACAGTGACAGAGCAGCAGTTCGGGCAGGGCAGCGGCGAAAAGTACATCCCCTGCGGCGCGGGCAGCATCAAAAATAACACCCGGCAATCGGCGGCAGACATCGCCGCCGAGGCGGCGCAGCCCTTGCCCTTTGCCATCGAAAAGGACAGCGCCGCACCGCAGGTGCTCATCATGCACACCCACGCCACCGAGGACTACCGCCTTTCTGCCGGGCTGTGGTTCACCCCCGGAGACGGGGCGCGCAGCACCGACCGCAGCATCAATATGTGCGCGGTGGGGCGGGTGATGGCGGATACCCTCAACGCGGCGGGCATCTGCACCCTGCACGACGAGACCCTGAACGACTACCCCAGCTACACCGGCAGCTATGCCAACAGCCGGGCGGTGGTGCAGCAGTATCTGGCGCAGTACCCCAGCATCAAGGTGGTGCTGGACGTCCACCGCGACGCCATCGAGCGGGAAAACGGCACCCGCTGCGCCCCGGTATGCACCATAGACGGGCGGCAGGCGGCGCAGGTGATGATCATCTGCGGGTGCGACAACGGCACCAGTGTGCAGCTGCCTGCATGGCGGCAGAATCTGCGTTTTGCCGCTGCGTGGGAGCGCAGCATGGAAGCAAAATATCCCGGCTTTACCCGTCCGGTGCTGTTCAGCTACCGGTTCTATAATCAGGACCTGACCACCGGCAGCTTGCTGATCGAGATCGGCGGGCACGGCAACAACTTAAATGAGGCCCTGTACGCCGGATATCTGGCAGCACAGGGCCTCGCGGATGCACTATTAAGTTGAGGGTCAGCCGCCAAGGCTGGAGATCATGCTGCGCTTGGCAGACTGGTAGTAGCTCCATGCCTGATCGGCTACGGTCTCGGGCTGGTTATACTCCCGCAGCACACTGCGCATCTCGCTGACCACCGAGGAAACGGCACTGTCGTAGGTGCTTTCCACCGAGGAGAGATGCTTGTAGGCAATGCTGGCCTTATTGATAAGGTTGCGCTCGCTGGCGGGCAGGGCGTGGTATTCGTCCTTTGCGCGCTGGATGGCACTGCTGACATCCGACCGTGCCGCAGACTCCAGCGAATACAGCTGGCTCATCAGCGCGGCGATCTTGGCATCGCACTCCGGGTTTGGCGGGTCGTAGACGTGACCGCTGTCCTCCACTGATGCGGAACCTCCTTCGTAAGTGCTTTCCCCGGCGCTTGGGGGAGAGGGGAACCAGTCGCCGAACAGAAACTCGTTGTACCCGGCAATGAATTCCTCCTTGGTGCAGCCGCTCAGCAGGGCTGCCAGTGCGCAGCTGACCACGGCGAGGGTCAAAAGACGGATGGCGCGGTGTGCGTGTTTCATGATCTCCTCCAGTATCTGTTTTTGCGGAATACCGCTTTTTCAATTTTACCAGAGAAAAGGCGTTCTGACAAGAAAAAACGCAGAATTTTATTCAATGCCGTGCGGTGAGGTTGACAAAATGCCGCCAACGTGCTATTTTAAAACAACAAATGCAAGGAACGGGAAAAGTAGCGCGGGCCGTCCGGCCCAGAGAGTGCGGCACAGCTGAGAGCCGCGCCCGTGCGCCGCGTGAACGAACACCCGGGAGCAGCAAACTGAACACGGCAGCGCGTCTGCCGCAAAGTAGGTGCGCCGCAGGTCCAGCGTTACAGGGACAGCGCTTAAACAAAGAGCGCGTGAGCGACCGGACACTTCCGGTAATTCAGGTGGCACCGCGGACATTACAAGACAGCTTGTTCGCCCTGAACTTTCAGGGCAAAAGCTGTCTTTTTTGTTTATAAAGGAGAACTACTATGGAACGTACCGAGATCCTTTCGCTGTTCAAGAACACCCCGGCGGACGGCACCGAGATCACCGTCTGCGGCTGGGCCAAGAACATCCGCGACTCCAAGAACATCGGCTTCATCGCCCTGTCGGACGGCGGCTGCTTCAAGACCTTGCAGGTCGTGCTGGAAGCCGGAAAGCTGGCAAACTACGATGAAGTCATCCACACCGGTCTGTACAGCAGCCTGCGCATCAAGGGCAAGCTGGTGCTCACCCCGCAGGCAAAGCAGCCCTTTGAGCTGAACGCCGAGAGCGTGGAGATTTTGGGCGACTGCCCCGCCGATGAGTACCCCCTGCAGAAAAAGAAGATGAGCATGGAGTATCTGCGCACCATGCCCACCCTGCGCCCCCGCACCAACACCTTCAACGCTGCCTTCCGCGTGCGCAGCGTGGCAGCCTATGCCATCCACAAGTTCTTCCAGGAGAACGGCTTTGTCTACGCCCACTCTCCGCTGATCACCGCCTCCGACTGCGAGGGTGCCGGTGAGATGTTCCGCGTGACCACGCTGGATCTGGACAATGTGCCCAAGACCGAGGACGGCGCTGTGGATTACAGCAAGGACTTCTTTGAAAAGCCGGTCAACCTGACCGTTTCCGGTCAGCTGGAAGCCGAAGCCATGGCTATGGCCTTCGGCAAGGTGTACACCTTTGGCCCCACCTTCCGCGCCGAGAAGAGCTTTACCACCCGCCACGCGGCGGAGTTCTGGATGATCGAGCCGGAGATGGCCTTCTGCGACCTGAACGGCTACATGGACAACGCCGAGGCTATGATCAAGTACGTCATCCGCTATGTGCTGGACAACTGCCCGGATGAGATGGCCTTCTTTAACCAGTTCATCGACAAGGGCCTTGTTGAGCGTCTGGAGCTGGTGGCAAACAGCGAGTTCGGCCGCATCAGCTACACCGAGGCTATCGAAATTCTGGAAAAGAACAACAAGAAGTTCCAGTACCCCGTGGAGTGGGGTGTGGATATCCAGACCGAGCACGAGCGCTACCTGACCGAGGTGGTGTTCAAGAAGCCGGTCTTTGTCACCGACTACCCCAAGGAGATCAAGAGCTTCTACATGAAGCAGAACGCCGACGGCAAGACCGTGGCCGCAGCAGATATGCTGGTGCCCGGCATCGGCGAGCTGATCGGCGGCAGCCAGCGTGAAGAGGACTACGGCAAGCTGGTGGCACGCATGGACGAGCTGGGCATGGACAAGACCAACTACGAGTGGTATTTGAACCTGCGCAAGTTCGGCGGCGTGGAGCACGCAGGCTATGGCTTGGGCTTCGAACGCATGATCATGTACCTCACCGGCATCCAGAACATCCGTGACGTGCTGCCCTTCCCCCGCACCGCATACGGCTTCTGAGAAGCGCGCATACTGTAATCAAAGAAAGCCGCCGCCTCTGCGGCGGCTTTCTTGTTCTTCATTTTTCAACAAGGAGCACAAAACAAGTGGAAAACATTTCGCCTGCCCTCTTGGAGTGGTTTTACAAAAACCGCCGCAGCCTGCCCTTCCGGGAGGACCCCACCCCTTACCATGTGTGGCTCAGCGAGGTGATGCTGCAGCAGACCCGGGTGTCGGCGGTGTTGCCGTATTACTACCGCTTTCTGGAAGAGCTGCCGGATATCCCCGCGCTTGCCGCCTGCGGTGAGGAAAAGCTGCATAAGCTGTGGGAGGGGCTGGGCTATTACAGCCGGGTGCGCAACCTGCAAAAGGCCGCAAAGCTCGTCTGTGCGCAGTACGGCGGGCAGCTGCCCGCCGACTACGCTGCCCTGCGTGCGCTGCCCGGCATCGGGGAGTACACCGCCGGAGCCATCGCGTCCATCAGCTTCGGGCTGCCCGTGCCCGCCGTGGACGGCAATGTGCTGCGGGTGTTTTCCCGCCTGTATAATGACCCGGGTGTAATTACAGAACCGGCGGTAAAAAAGGCCTTTACAGCCCGGGTCATGGAGCATCAGCCGCCGGAAAAGGCCGGGGACTACAATCAGGCGCTGATGGAGCTGGGGGCGCTGGTCTGCGTGCCAAACGGCGCGCCTTTGTGCGGGCAGTGCCCGCTGGCGGCGTTCTGCCTTGCCCGGGCGGCGGGCACCACCGCCCAGCTGCCCCAAAAGGCAAAGCCCAAGCCCCGCAAGCTGGTGCCGGTAACGCTGGCACTGGTGGAAAGCCCGGCGGGCTTTCTGGTGCAGCAGCGGCCGGAAAAAGGGCTGCTGGCCGGGCTGTGGCAGCCGGTATTGTGGGAGGGGGAACATCTTTTGCAGGCTGAGGTGCTGGCGCGGCTTGCGGCACTGGGGCTGGACAGCGGCACGGCTGCTCCCGCCGCCCTGCCCGCTGCAAAGCATATTTTTACCCATATCGAATGGCTCATGTCCGGCGTGCAGCTGCACGTTCCGGCGCAGAGCGCCCCGGCGGGCTATGTCTGGGCAAGCCGGGAGCAGCTGCGCACCACCTACGCCCTGCCCGGGGCATTCCGGGCGTACAAGCCGCTGCTGCTGTAAGTTTGGCAATTTGCTGTAATGCGCCGCGCCAAAACCGGCACACTGAACAAACTGCGCCCCACAGCACTTTCGGGGCGTGAAAATTGGGGCGCAACGGTTGTAATTTTGGACGCGAACGGGTATAATAAAAGCTGCAAGGCGGCGCTGACTGCCGCCGGAATCAAGATCCTTTTGCGGGATGCCCGCTGGAAAAATCAAGCTGAAACAACGTTTCAACTGCAAAAAGGAGTGTACTGAATCTATGAAAAAATCTTGCTTGGTCGCTGTGATCGCTGTTCTGGCTGCTGTGGCTGGTGCGCTGGCTGCTGTGGCACTTTACCTGAACCGCCGCGAGAAGGAGCTGGACGAATACGAGCGTCTGCTGTTCGGCGAGGATGACGCAACCACCGTAGAGCCGGAGGAAGCCGCTGCTGAGGACGAGACCGAGGCAGAGTAATCCCCTGAATACCGGAAACTGCCGGGAAGATAAGGCATCGGAGCGCACGGAGCAGTCTGTCTGAACGGACTTGCCCCGGTGCGCTCTTTTTGTACATAAGGAGAAGGAAGATGAAGCGTTTTTTGCTTTGGCTCATCAGTGTGGCGCTGGGTGTAGTGGTGCTGCTGGCGGCTGTGATGGGGGTAAGCTATGCCTTTACCACCGAGGGCGGCTGCCCGGACGAGGCGGCGCAGTTCGGCGGGCAGGCGCTGGAGCCGAACGGCTCCTGCTGGCAGGTGCCGCTGCTGGGCGGGCAGCTGGATAAGGTATTCGCTAGCCCCGCCACCCTGACCGTGCAGAAGCTGGGGGTGCTGTACACTGCCCACCCGGAACTTACAGTGCCGGACTGGACCTGCTACACCGCCCTGACCATCCAGAATGCGGCGGGGGATGTGCTGTTTGCGGGCAGCGCGGGGGAGTACCAGAACTTTCTCTTCCCCGCGAACGGCGAGTATAAGGCGGAGCTGACCGCATGGCGTGTGCCCAAGGGCGGGGTCATCACCCAGTTTGAGGGCGGCAGCACCGGGCAGCTGCGCAAAAACTTAGGGCTGGAGCGCCCGGCCAAGCCCACGGGCTGGTACCGGTACAGCTTCCGGTTCACCCTGCAGGCCAGCGCGGAGGTGGAGCTTTCCGCCGAGCGGGTGGAGCAGGGCGGCACGGTGGGCGTGCGCATCTCCGGCATGACCGGAGACGCCGTGCCCACCATTGAGACCGACCTTGGCAGTGTGCAGTGCGTGCGCGCCGCCGAAGGCTGGCGCGCCTATATCCCGGCAGCCTATAACGCCTCCTCCGGCGGGCACGAGGTGAACATCACGGTGAACGGCGAGACCATCACCCGCACCCTGACCGTGCTGCCGAAGGACTTTGGTACGGCAGAGGTGGAAGCCGAGGAGCCCGCCCCGGAGAGCGCCAACGCCCAGTTCCGCAGTGCCATCTGGCCGCTGTACGAGGCTGCCGTCACCGCCAAGCAGTGGCAGGGCGGCTTTGTGCCCCCGGCTGAGGACTCCATGACTTTGGTGGACTACGGACAAATCAAGGTGACGAACGGCCAGCAGGGCAGCCGCTCCAATTCCACAAAGCTGTACACCATCCCCGGTGCGCCCTGCCGCGCCGCAGCCAACGGCACGGTGGTGTTTGCGGGCAATCTGGAACTTATCGGCAACACGGTGGTCATCGACCACGGCTGCGGGCTGCGCAGCTATCTGTACGGCTTGCAGGAGCTTTCGGTCAGCAAGGGACAGACCGTGGAAAAGGGACAGGCTGTGGGCGCATTGGGAGAAGAGCTGACCATGGACTTCAAGCTGGGCAGCAGGAGCGTGAACCCGCGCCTGCTGTTCCAGACCTCCGGCGGCTTGTTCTGGAAGGAAAACGGCTGAGCTGTAAGATGCAGGAGGAACGACATTGAAAAAGAGGATCATTGCATGGGCGGTGCTGCTCTCGGTATGCGCAGCAGCCCTTGGGCTGTGGTGCAGTGCCGCCGTCGGCAAAACTGCCCGCACCCTGCCCTGTGAAGAGGAGGGGCTTATCCTTTCCATCACCACCTTCGACGGCAAGAGCGAATCCAAGCCCTTCCTCAAGTGTTTCGGGCATACATGGATCGGGCTGGACAACCGCACCGGGCACACGGTCTACCTGAAAGACCGCGCCATCCCGGACGGCGAGATGGTCACCTTCTCTGTCTGGGCGGTGTCGGAGCTCTCGGGGCTGCTGTTCGATCTGGAACCGTGCTATATTGCCAATTACGGACGCTACACCGGCAGATTGTCCCTGAGCACCAATATCGGGGAAGAGCAGCTGAAGGTCATCGAGGACTACATGGAACAGCACGATAAATGGACGGTGAACAAAAATTGCAGCTACTGGTCGATCCATCTGTGGAACGCGGTGGTGGGCGAGGAGGCTGCCCTGAAGATCCGGGGCTTTGTCTGCACGCCCGAAAAAATTGAACAGGCCTTCAGCGCCTTTGACGGCGTTGAGGTAAACAAGGACTTCTCCCGCGCAGGGGGCATCTACTGCTACAAGGACGGAGAGAGAACGGAGCTGCAATTATGTTCGTAAGATTCATCACAAGCAGGCTGCTGCGGGTCATCGTGTGCGCAGCGGCGGGGCTGTACGGCCTGTACAACGCCATCTCCTGCTTTGTCACCCTGTAGTATAAGGCGGGGCATCAGCCCTACCTGATGGCCGGTGCGGTGCGGTTCGATTTTCAGGGCTACTACATGATGGCCGCCATGCACATTGGCATCTGCCTGCTTTTGGGGGTGCTGGTATGGCTCTTCCTCAAGGGAACGAAAAAACTGCGGGAAAAGACCGCAGTCAGGTGAATTTGCAGATTTCTTGTAACGTTTTTCCTCTTTGTGCGTTATTGGGGTGAAAGGGCACACGAAAGCCCGCAAAGGAGAAAATGACCATGAAACTGGAATGTGACGTGATCCGCGATTTATTGCCCCTGTACGCCGAAAAGCTTGCCAGCCCCGCCAGCAGCGCGCTGGTGGAGCAGCACCTTGCAGCGTGCCCCGCCTGCCGTGCAGAGCTGGAACAGATGGAAAAGCCGGTGCCGGTGCAGCCGGAACCCCAGCCGGATGCACCGCTGCGGAGCATCCGAAAGACCTTGCAGAAAAAGAGCATCCGCATAGCGGCGGCAGCGGTTCTGGCAGTGCTGTGCGCTTTTGGACTGGTGTTCTGGATGGGCGGCGCAAAAACGCCGGTGACGGCAGAACAGGCGCAGATCTGGACTTACAACAAAAAGGAAAACGAAGCCAACCTCTGTGTGCTGGAAGTGCAGGGCGAAAACGTCTGGCTGGAACTGGAAGGTTCCTTTAACTGGGGCAAGCCATCCATCACTGTCCGGGCGGTGCGCTATACCTTCCCGCACATCCATGCTGCGCTGGAAGGGCTGCTGGGCACATCGGCTTCCGATACCAGCATCGCGGTCTCCGGCACGCAGCTGCTGACAGTGCAATGCGCCGATGAGAACCTCTATTACAGGGACGGTCAGCAAGTGAAGCGGTTCATCCTGAAAAAAGAGGATGGAACGCAGACCTATGTTTACGAATCTGAGGATGTAGTCACACAGGAACAAGGCGTGTTTGAGAAGGGCTGACTATGGACATTGAAACCATCTACCGGCTCTACTTCCGGGACGTCTGCCTGTTTTTGCAGGGGCTTACCCGCAGCGAGACGCTGGCGGAGGAGCTGACGCAGGAGACCTTTTTCCGGGCGCTGGACGGTTTGAAGGATTATGACGGAAAACAGGATGTGCGGGCGTGGCTGTTCACGGTGGCGCGCAACGCCTACTACGACCACTGCCGCCGCGCAAAGCACGCCGCCCCGCTGGAAGATGCCGAAACAAAAGCCGCCGACAGCCCGGATATTGCGCAGCTTTTGGTGGACAAGGATGCTGCCTTTACGGTGCACCAGTGTCTGCACGCGCTGGAAGAACCCTACAAGGAGGTTTTCAGCCTGCGGGTGTTCGGTGAGCTGCCCTTTGAGAGCATCGGAGCGATCTTCGGTCACAATGCCGCGTGGGCGCGGGTGACCTATTACCGCGCCAAGACCCGCCTCCAGACCATGCTGGAACAGCAGAAATGATCGGGAATGCGCACCGCGCGAACCCTCTCAGTCACGCCTTACGGCGTGCCAGCTCCCCCGAAAGGGGGAGCTTTTTTTTGTGTGGCGGCAAGGTTTGCCTGTCCGGGAGTTACCCCTTCTGTGAAAAAAAGTGGCTCAGAAACGCCCGCAGGCGTTTCTGAGCCACAAATTATAATAATATTTTTTCCACGGGTCAGGCCTTCTCAGAGGGTTTGCTCAGGTCTACGCTGCGGATGATCTTGCGCACCGGCAGGATGCTCTTGGCGTTCATGGACAGCTCGTCCACGCCCATGCGCAGGAAGGTCTCGGTCAGGGCGGTGTCAGCACCCAGCTCGCCGCAGATGCCTACCCAGATGCCGTGACGGTGACCGGCTTCAATGGTCATCTTGATGGCGCGCAGCACGGCGGGGTGATGGGGGTTGAAGAAGGGCTCCAGCTTTGCGTTCTGGCGGTCCAGTGCGCAGGTGTACTGGGTCAGGTCGTTGGTGCCGATGGAGAAGAAGTCGCACTCGGCGGCCAGCTCGTCCGCGATGAACACGGCAGCGGGGGTCTCGATCATGGTGCCTACTTCAATGTTCTGCCCCATCTTGACGCCCTCGGCGGTCAGCTCGGCGCGGCACTCTTCCAGAACAGCCTTGGCGTCCTGCAGCTCCCGCAGGCTGGTGATCATGGGGAACATGATGCTCATGTTGCCGTAGGCAGAAGCCCGCAGCAGCGCGCGCAGCTGGGTCTTGAAGAAGTCCTTGCGGGTCAGGCAGATGCGGATGGCGCGGTAACCCAGCGCGGGGTTCTCCTCGTGATCCAGCTTCATGTAATCCACGGTCTTGTCTGCGCCGATATCACAGGTGCGCACCACCACCTTGCGGGGTGCAAGGCTTTCCACCACCTGCTTGTAGGCCTCGAACTGGTAGTCCTCGGTGGGGAAGTCCTTGCAATTCAGGTAGACGAACTCGGTGCGGAACAGACCCACGCCGCCGGCGTCGTTCTGCTGCACTGCGCCCACGTCGCCCATGCCGCCGATGTTGGCAAATACGTTGATGGTCTTGCCGTCCAGCGTGGTGTTGGGCTTGCCCTTCAGCTCCTGCAGAAGAGCCTGCTTTTTCTGATCTTCCTGCTGGCGCTTTTTCAGGCTCTTGAGCAGGTCGGGGGTGGGGTCTACATACACACAGGCGTTGTAGCCGTCCACCACAGCCATCTTGCCGTCCCAGTCGTCCTGAATGTCCTTGCACTGGATCAGGGCGGGAATGTTCATGCTGCGTGCCAGAATGGCGGTGTGGCTGTTGGAGCTGCCCTCGCGGGTGATGAAGCCCAGCAGCAGGCTTTTATCCATGCGCACGGTCTCGGAGGGAGCCAGATCCTCGGCTACCAGAATGCTGGGCTCGGTGCCCTGCAGGGAAGCGTTGTCCACCCCCTGCAGAATGTCCAGCATGGCCTGCGCGATGTCCAGCACATCGGCGCTGCGGGCCTGCAGATACGGGTCGTCCATGGCAGAGAACACCGCAGCCTGATTGTTGCCGGCGGTCTTGACGGCGTACTCGGCGCACATCTTCTGCCCGTTGATGATCTCCTTGATGGCATCCACAAAGTCGTCATCATCCAGCATCATGGCGTGGATGTTGAACACTTCGGCGATGTCCTCGCCGGCTTCTGCCAGTGCCTTTTCGTACAGGGCGGTCTGCTGCTCAATGGCCTTCTGGCGGGCAGCTTCAAAACGCTCCAGTTCTGCGGCGGTATCTGCCACAGGAGCGGTGGAAATCGCGGTATCTTTTTTCTTATAGATCTTCAGCTTGCCAATGGCGATGCCATTGAGCACGCTTTTGCCGGTGCCTACCTGCATAGCACGTTCTCCTTCCACTTACAGCCGGGCGTGCAGCGCTCGGCGTTTTGTCAAAAAAGCCCCCGCAGTTTTCCCGCGAGGGCTCGGCTTTTAAGTCGCGGCTCAGACGTTCTCGCTCAGGAACTTCTGGATGGCCTCTGCGGCTGCTTCTTCATCATCGCCTTCGACCTTGATGGTCACGGTCTCGCCCTGCTTGACGCCCATGCCCATCAGAGCCATCAGCTTGCGCATATCGCAGCTCTTGCCGTCCTTCTCGAGGGTGGCGGTGCTTGCAAAACCCTTCACGGTCTTGACCAGCAGACCGGCGGGACGGGCATGGATGCCGCAGGCATCCTTAACAGTGTACTGAAATTCCTTCATAATCATTTTCTCCTTACTTGATCCCTCTGCCCGGGCTGCACATTCAGCCCCGGAACATGGCTTTGCCAACGGGGATCGGTATACTACTATTATAAACCCGTACCGGTTTTTTTGCACCGTTTCATATTGCCGATTTTTACAAGAATTTTTTGTTATATTTGAACATACGGATGCTACAAAAATCCGTGTTTTGCCTAATTTTTGTCGAATCGTTTGTAAAAACTAGGCAGTTTGTGCAACTGTCGGACAAGAGCTTAAAAAAGGTCGTTTTTCCCCGAATGCCGTCCCTATTCCACAGGGTAGCCCTCCGCGTCCAGCGGCAGCTCGGTGTAGGGGGCTGCCTGCGGGGCGGCTTCGGGCGCTGCGTCCGGCTCACCGGAGGTCTGCTGCGCGGTGTCGTCGGTCAGCTGCTCATCGTGCCGCTCGCCCCAGTCGCCGCTGTAATCTTCGCCGGAGGTCTGCTTTGCCAGTTCGTTCTGGGCGTCCTGCAGCCCCAGCACCGTGCCGGAGGGCTTTTCCAGCAGATATGCGCCCACGGCCTTCTTTTTATACACCAGCAGCACCCCGTAGCGGCTGGTCTCGCCGTTGCTTGCCGCCGGGAGCAGCGCCGACCATTTTTCCACCGTTTTGCCCTTGTAGCGGGCAAGATCCATGCCGCTCTGCTGCACCACCCCGTTGAAAGCGGAAAAGCTGTCGTCCCACTTGCGGGGGATCTTGACCTTATCCGCCGTAATGGACGCGCCGTCCACCTCCAGCCCGTAGCCGGTGAACCATGTCTGGATGTCCTGTGCGCTCTCGATACGGTTCACCGGGGCAGCTACCGCCACCGTCCGGGTACTGATGAACCGCCCCAGCATAGCGCTGAACACCACCAGTGCGCAGCACGCTGCCCCTGCTCCCAGCTTTTTCAGGCTCGTCTTGCTCAGTGTTACCACAAACATATCCCCATGCCTCCCCGCCATTTGCGCTTGCATACTCTGCAAGTAGCTTATGCAGGGCACCGGGCAGATATGCCGGAGCAGTCCGCTTCCTCCCGATGACAGCAAACAGCCCCCCCGGTCGGTGCCTGACGGCGTAGGCCGGGGGAGCTGTTCATGTTCTTATAAAATCCGCCGGGCAGACCCAGCCATCCTGCGCAAGCACCCTGTGCAGGACCTGCATCACACCGGCCTGCGTATGGGGCGGTGCAAGGAACGGCACCTTTGTCCGCAGGGGCGCGCTGCCGTTTTCCATCAAAAAGCCGTATTTTGCGGCGGTCAGCATCTCGGCATCATTGTAGGTATCGCCAAAGGCCATCATCCCCGTGGAAGGGATGTTGAACTGCCGCCCCAGTTGCTCCAGCGCAGCACCCTTGTGGACACCGGGGTTCATCACATCCACCCAGTTCTTCCCGGCTACCGCCACCGAAAACGCTCCGCCGCAGGCCGTACTGTATACGGCATCAAAGGCCTGCTGGGCATTTCCCGCCGGCAGATAGATGGTAAATTTGTCTGCCGGGGCCTCTACGGCCAGCAGGTCGTCCACATAGGTCACGCGGGTGTAAAAGTTCCGGAACACAGCGTCATAGCACTGCCAGGGCTTTTCCACGTATACGCAGTCCAGCCCGCAGAGCATCCCGATGTCCCGGTTTTCCCGGGTCAGCTTTGCCAGCTGCCGCCAGCCTGCGGTAGGCATCTCAGAAACAAACAGGTCTTTGCCCTGCCAGCGGATGGCACCCCCGTTGTCTCCGATGAGGATGACTGTATCCAGCAGCCCGGCAAACATTTCTTCCAGCGTATACAGGGGCCGTCCGCTGGCAGCGGCAAACCGGATATCCTTCTGTGCCAGTGCGTGCACCATCCCGGCAAAGCCCTGAGGCAGGCAGCTGTGTTCATCCAGCAAAGTCGCGTCCATATCAGAGGCAACCAGGCGAATGCGGTCCGTAGCCATCGTTTTTCTCCCTTTATCCGATATAGCTGATATTGGCGTCCAGCTCGCCGCTGTAACCGTTGATGCGGGCCTTCTCGGTGCCCTGCCACAGATCACAGCCGATGGGACTGGAGGAGACGCCGTAGTGGGCGTTCCAGATGGTGTAGCGGCTGCGCAGGGTGTTGTAATCCACCCGCTTGCGGTACCATGTGGTGGAGGCGTACACGCCGGGCTTGTAGCCCAGCTCCTTCACCCGCTCGCAGAAGGCGATGGCGCACTTGGTGCGGTCCTCAACGCCCAGACCGTCGGCGCGGCCGGTGCCGCCCGGGGCGGTGGAAGCCTCGGTGTCATAGAAGATGGGGTAGTCCAGCATCCGGCCGTTCAGCGCCCAGTTGCAGCCCTCGGCCTCCTCCTGCGCCTCGGCCTCGTTCACGGCCTGCGTAAAGAAATACACGCCCACCTTCAGCCCCGCGTTGCGGGCGTTGGTGAAGTGCTCCTCGAACATGGGGTCCTTGACCAGATTTCCCGCAGCGCCGTAGCCCCGGTAGCCGATGCGGATGATGACGAAGCTCACGCCGGATTTTTTGATCTTGTTCCAGTCCAGCCCGGACTGATACTTGGACACGTCGATGCCAAAAGTCACATTGTCCTGTTTAACGCCGTTGGCGTCGAAATAATACAGCTTGCCGTCAATGGAGCGCAGACCGGTGACCTTTTTGTTGGTGTCCTGCGCGTAGTAGTAGGTCTTGCCGTTCTCGGTGCGCCAGCCGGAGTACACCGGCTCTTCTTCTTTGTCCTTGATGCCGAACAGCCAGTTGAACAGCCACCGGAAAAAGCCGTTTTCATCGGTCAGGTCGATGCACTGCGCCTCGGCATCCTCCAGTGCGCCGGAATCCAGCGCCTGTTGGATCTGCTCCGGGGTCAGCAGTACGCTGTCCTCCGGGGTGTGCTGGGCGGCGGTGTCGTTCTGGGTGGTGCCGTCCGCTGCGGGAGCCTGCGGGTCCTGCGCGGCCAGCTCCGGGGTCTCTTCCAGCAGCATGGCAGGGGAGCTCTCCTCTTCCAGTGCGGTATCCTCAGCGGGCTGTGCCGGTGTTTCCGGCGTTTCGGCGGCTTCTTCCGGTGCAGCCGGTGCAATTTCGACAGTTTCCGGTTTTTCGGTCTGTTCCGGGGCGGGGGCAGTCTGCTGCGGCTGCGCGGTGCTTTCCGCTTCCTGCTCCGGGGCGGTGGCCGCTGTGCTCTCGGTGGCCGGTGCAGGGTCAGCCGCTGCCGGGCTGCTTGCCTGCGGTACCTCGGCGGTAACATGGGGCACGACCGCACCCACGGTCAAAGTTTCCGGCTGTGCAGACAGCAGGGTCGCTGCCCCTGCGCCGCCCACAGCCAGAACCAGCGCCATGGTCAGCGCTGCAACGGCTGCCGCCGCCTTGCGGCGGACTGTGCCGGATCGGTCAAATCGTTTTTTCATCTGTCGTCTCTGCCTCCGAATCTCCCGGTGGTGCAGCGCTGCGCTGCCCGGGTCTTTGCCCCTTGCCCGGGGCGGGCCTGCTTTTATTCCACGCCGCCCATGGGTTCAGGATAAAAAGGACGGCGGATGATAACTTTACTCTTCCTCTAGTATACACCCGCACGCGGGGAGCAGTCAACGGCACAGCGGGCTTCTACACAAATTCTCCACCGGGGCAGTGTGTCGGAAAATGTTCCAAATGGAATACGTTCCGGCAGGGCAGAACATTGCACAAAGCCGAAATTTCACATTTTTTCCAGCAACCCCTTGCTGTCTTGACAGGTGTATGGTATGATACAGGACATACGTTCGTAACTTTAACGATCTGTTTTGGATAGAAAGGCAAGTTTTATGTCGAAGCTGAAAGAATTTTTGGCGCGGAAGGATATCGTCATCTCTCCGCAGCGTTACCTCATTGACGCACTGGGCGCAATGGCACAGGGTCTGTTCGCCAGTCTGCTCATCGGCACCATCATCAAGACGGTGGGCCAGCAGACCGGTCTTGCACTGCTGGTGGATCTGGGCGGCTATGCCACGGCCATGAGCGGCCCCGCCATGGCCTGTGCTATCGGCTGGGCACTGCATTGCCCGCCGCTGGTGCTGTTCAGCCTGATCACCGTGGGCTACTCGGCCAATGCGCTGGGCGGTGCAGGCGGCCCGCTGGCCGTGCTCATCATCGCCATTGTGGCAGCAGAGCTGGGCAAGGCGGTAAGCAAGGAGACCAAGGTGGACATCCTTGTCACCCCGCTGGTGACCATTTTTGCAGGCGTTGGGCTTTCCATGCTCATCGCCGCCCCCATCGGCGCAGCCGCAAGTCAGGTGGGCACTCTTATTATGTGGGCCACCGAGCAGGCTCCGCTGGTCATGGGTATTCTGGTGTCGGTCATCGTGGGCGTGGCACTGACCCTGCCCATCTCCTCTGCCGCCATCTGCGCCGCACTGGGTCTGACCGGCCTTGCGGGCGGCGCTGCCGTGGCAGGCTGCTGCGCCCAGATGGTGGGCTTTGCCGTGATGAGCTACAAGGAGAACGGCGTAGGCGGCCTTGTCAGTCAGGGGCTGGGCACCAGTATGCTGCAGATGGGCAACATCATCAAGAACCCCCGCATCTGGATCGCCCCCACGCTGGCCAGTGCCATCACCGGCCCGCTGGCTACCTGCCTGTTCCACTTTGAGATGAACGGCGCGGCGGTCTCCTCCGGCATGGGCACCTGCGGTCTGGTGGGTCAGATCGGCGTCTACACCGGCTGGGTCAGCGACATTGCCGCCGGTACCAAGGCTGCCATCACCCCCATGGACTGGGCTGCGATGGTGCTGCTGTGCTTTGTGCTGCCCGCCGTGCTCAGCGTGGTGTTCTGCGCGGTAGAGCGCAAGCTGGGCTGGATCAAGGACGGCGACTTGAAGCTGAACTAAATAGTTATAAGATAAGTAAAACCACCGGAGCGTCTGCGGATGCTCCGGTGGTTTTGTTTGTGGGGGACGAACCCTCTCAGTCTCGCATACGCTCGACAGCTCCCCCGAGGGGGGGAGCTTTTTGCATCTGCCGGTTTGCAGCGTAAAACCTCCCCCTTTCGGGGGAGGTGGCATCGCGCAGCGATGACGGAGAGGGTTTACTCCCGCAAAACCCCATGAAAAAATACACTCAAAATGCATAAAATACGCATATATTTAATAATATTTGCATAAAGATACAGATTGAACCAAAAGAAAAGCGAAACAGGTGCTATGTTTGGCAGTTTTTAGCATTGACGGAAAACCCGCGCTGCGTATAATAAAAGCATCAACCGCAAACGAAAGACAGAGGATGCGAAGGGAAATGCGCATCAGAGAACAAAAGTGTATTTTTATTAAAGGAGCGCGTTTATCATGAAAAAGGAAAACATCAAAAAAGTCGTGCTGGCTTACTCCGGCGGTCTGGATACCTCCATCATCATTCCCTGGCTGAAGGAAAACTACAACAACTGCGAGGTCGTTGCTGTTTCCGGTGATGTGGGTCAGGGCACCGAGCTGGACGGTCTGGAAGAAAAGGCCAAGGCTACCGGCGCATCCAAGCTGTATGTGCTGGACCTGAAGAAGGACTTTGTGGAGAACTACATCTTCCCCACCCTGAAGTTTGGCGCTAAGTACGAGGACTACCTGCTGGGCACCAGCTTTGCACGTCCGTGCATCGCCAAGGCACTGGCAGATATCGCTATCAAGGAGGGCGCAGATGCCATCTGCCACGGCTGCACCGGCAAGGGCAACGATCAGGTGCGTTTTGAGCTGACCCTCAAGGCCTTCTGCCCGGATATGGCCATCATCGCTCCGTGGCGCGAGTGGGATATCAAGAGCCGTGACGAGGAGATCGACTACGCCGAGGCGCACCACATCCCCCTGAAGATCAACCGTGAGACCAACTACTCCAAGGACAAGAACCTGTGGCACCTGAGCCACGAGGGTCTGGATCTGGAGAACCCCGCCAACGAGCCCCAGTACAATAAGCCCGGCTTCCTGGAGCTGGGCGTCAGCCCCGAGCAGGCACCCGATGTGCCCACCTATGTGACCATCCACTTTGAAAAGGGCGTTCCCACTGCCGTGGACGGCAAGGAGATGGGCGCTGTGGAGCTGGTGGAGTACCTGAACGCGCTGGGCGGCGCAAACGGCATTGGTTTGCTGGACATCGTGGAGAACCGTCTGGTGGGCATGAAGAGCCGCGGCGTGTACGAGACTCCCGGCGGTGCCATTCTGTACAAGGCCATCGACGTGCTGGAGACCATCACGCTGGACAAGGAAAGCTCTCACTTCAAGGCACAGCTGGCACAGAAGTACGCCGATATCGTGTACAACGGCCAGTGGTTCACCCCGCTGCGCGAGGCACTGGATGCCTTTGCCGACAGTCTGGAAAAGACCGTGACCGGCGATGTGAAGCTGAAGCTCTACAAGGGCAACATGATCAACGCCGGCGTCACCTCTCCGTACACCCTGTACGACGAGCAGACCGCTTCCTTCGGTGAGGACGAGGACTACAATCAGGCCGATGCCGCAGGCTTCATCAACCTGTTCGGTCTGTCCATCAAGGAGCGCGCAAAGCTGTCCAAGAACTGGCCGGAGGTCAAGTAATCGCAACATTTTCGACTGCGTGTGTTTTCACACTTTCACACGCGGGTTCTCACACCGGCATCGTTGCCGGCGGCACCGCCGCAGGAGCGTTTTCCCCTGCGGCGGCTTTGCCGTTTTTATAAGGAGTTTATATTATGGCAGAACAACTCTGGAAGGGTCGGTTTTCCAAGGCGGTGGACAGCCGCGTCAACGACTTCAACTCCTCCATCCGCTTCGACCAGCGGATGATCGCGCAGGATATGCGCGGCAGCGGCGTCCACGCCGCCATGC